>JAEEGL010710943.1_pt1 | contig 19566 bp, 14 predicted proteins | sample 9134231 | NCBI WGS metagenome assembly JAEEGL01 (sample SAMN16246548, study PRJNA631951) | gut metagenome | biome: gut microbiome; feature: rumen; material: fiber-attached | host: Bos | place: Iran: Karaj | collected 2018-10 | reverse complement strand
TAGAGAGCAGATCTTAAATGCGATCAAAGCTTACTGTGACAAATATCATTCTAAAAAAGAATACGGACAGGGCGACAGAATTCCCTATGCATCACGTGTCTATGACCATGATGAGATGGTTAATCTCGTTGATTCATCCCTTGAATTCTGGCTTACTTCCGGCAGATATACAGACGAATTTGAAAGAAGTCTTTCAAGTTATCTTGGAGTAAAGTATTGTAGCCTTGTTAATTCCGGATCATCAGCTAACCTTCTTGCCTTTATGGCGCTAACATCTCCTCTTCTTGGAGACAGGCGCATAAACAGGGGAGACCAGGTTATTACTGTTGCGGCAGGATTCCCAACGACTATTAATCCTATCATCCAATATGGGGCAGTTCCTGTATTTGTTGATGTTACTATTCCTCAGTACAATATAGATGTTACAAAGCTTGAAGACGCTTTGTCAGGCAGGACTAAGGCTGTAATGATAGCTCATACTCTTGGCAATCCGTTTGATTTAAGGGCCGTTAAAGCTTTCTGTGATAAAAATAACCTTTGGCTTATAGAAGATAACTGCGACGCTCTTGGAAGTGAATACGACATGGGTGACGGAAGTTATAAAAAGACTGGTACTATTGGTGATATAGGTACATCCAGTTTTTATCCTCCTCATCACATGACTATGGGAGAAGGCGGAGCCGTATATACAGATAATCCTCTTCTTAATAAGATAATCCGTTCCATGCGAGACTGGGGGCGCGACTGTGTATGCCCTTCAGGACATGACAATATGTGCGGGCACAGATTTGACGGTACTTTTGGAGAGCTTCCAAAGGGTTATGATCACAAGTATGTATATTCTCACTTTGGATATAATCTTAAGGCAACAGATATGCAGGCAGCAGTTGGATGTGCCCAGCTCAAGAAGTTACCTTCTTTTGTAGAGAAGAGAAGACATAACTTCAAGTATCTGCTTATGCTTTTAAATGATACGACAGATCAGCTTATTCTTCCTCAGGCTGCTTTATATTCAAGCCCCAGCTGGTTTGGATTCACCATTACCTGTAGGGAAGAAGATAGACGAGATAAGCTTGTATCCTATCTTGAGAAGCATGGTATACAGACAAGGATGCTTTTTGCAGGTAATATAATTAAGCATCCGTGCTTTGATGAGCTTAGACAAGAAATGACAGGATACAGAGTTGTGGGAAGTCTTGATAATACAGACAGGATCATGCGCGATACCTTTTGGATTGGAGTATATCCAGGTATGACAGATGAGATGCTACTTGAGATGTCAAAGCGTATTCATGAGGGACTTAAATTGTAATATCGAAGTACATATATGTGCTTTTGAACATATTAGATTTACATCTGCAACGAATGACATATGAGTAGAGGCTATTACTGAAAAAAATAGTTTAAAAGAAAATAGAGGACATATATGAAAGTAGTTCTTCTTGCCGGCGGATATGGCACCAGAATAAGTGAAGAAAGTCACTTAAAACCAAAGCCTATGATAGAAATAGGCGAAAAGCCTATCATATGGCATATCATGAAAGAATATTCACATAGAGGCTTTAATGACTTTATCATCTGTGCCGGATACAAGCAGTATGTGATCAAAGAGTGGTTTGCTCACTATTATCTTTATAATAGTGATGTGACTTTTGACCTTACGGCTGATAACCGTATGACTATACATAACAATATGTCTGAGCCCTGGAAGGTTACAATTGTTGATACTGGTCTTAACACCATGACAGGCGGGCGTATCAAAAGGGTACAGAAATATATAGGCGATGAGACTTTTATGGTTTCTTACGGCGACGGTGTAAGCGACATTGACATGAATGATATTTTGCGCTTTCATGAAGAACATGGTAAGATTGCAACTATTACGTCCGTAAACATAGGACAAAGATTTGGAACTCTTGAAATGGAAGGTTCTAAGATAACTTCTTTTCATGAAAAAAATGAAGAAGACGGTAGCCGTATAAATGCAGGCTACATGGTCTTGGAACCGAAGATTTTTGATTATATAAAAGACGATTCTACTGTTTTTGAGAAGGATGTCCTTGAAAGATTAGCTGCCGATGGCCAGCTTATGGGTTATAGATATGACGGCTACTGGCAGTGCATGGATACTAAACGCGAAAAAGACAGGCTTGAAGACTTATGGGCCAGAGGCAGAGCTCCCTGGAAGACTTGGGAAGATTAAAATAACAAAGCATTAAGAGTAAATAATCTGTAATTAGATTAAATGAAATTGAAATTATATTCTTGCGAATATGATCGAATCATAAGATAAGAAATATATAAGGATAATTAAAAAGATTATGAAAACTTTGAATCCAAACAAAACATATTTAGTTACTGGTGCGGCCGGTTTTATTGGTTATCACCTTTCAAAGAGTCTTATTGAAGCCGGAGCAAGAGTTATCGGTTTTGATAACATGAACGACTATTATGATGTATCCCTGAAAGAGGAGAGATTAAGACTGCTTGGTCAGGTAGTGGTTGAGGCTGCTTCTTTAGACGGAACAGGTTCATTTGAATTTGTAAAAGGCGATCTTAAGAATAAGGCTGATGTTGAAAGTGTATTTGAAAAGTATAAGCCTGACATTGTCATGAATCTGGCTGCTCAGGCAGGCGTGCGTTATTCAATAGATAATCCTGCTTCATATATCGAATCTAACCTAATAGGATTTTTTAATATACTTGAAGCCTGCAGACATAGTTATGATAATGTAACTGATGACTACAAGGGGGTTGAACATCTTGTATATGCTTCATCAAGCTCTGTATATGGGGGTAATACCAAGGTTCCTTTTTCTACAGAGGATAAGGTTGATGAGCCTGTAAGTTTATATGCGGCAACCAAGAAGTCCAATGAACTTATGGCACATGCATATTCAAAGCTTTATGGTATTCCCGCAACAGGTCTTAGATTCTTTACAGTGTACGGACCTCTTGGAAGACCTGACATGGCTCTTTTCAAATTTACAGATAAGATCATGGCTGGAAAGCCAATTCAGATTTATAATAACGGCGATATGAAGCGTGACTTTACATATATCGACGACATCATTACAGGTATACTTAATATCCTTCCTAATGCGCCGCTTGACAATGGTAAGGGAGCGAAATATAAGGTTTATAATATTGGTAACAACCATCCTGAACCTCTTATGGATATGGTTACATTCCTTGAAGAAGCTCTTGGAGTTACTGCAACTAAGGAATTTCTTCCCATGCAGGCAGGTGATGTATATCAGACTTATGCTGATGTATCTGAACTTGAAAACGATTTTGGATTTAAGCCGGCAACACCTCTTAAAGAAGGCATAGAATCTTTTGTTGAATGGTATAAGGATTATTATAGAGTCTGATAATTATCAGAAGATAATATAAAAAGCTTACAGCTTTAAGCTTTGAGAGATAAGATTACGTGCAGAGGTTTTTATGGATAAGATAGCGGTTTTGATACCGTGCTATAACGAAGAAAAGACTATTAAAAAAGTTATAGAGGATACTAAAAAAGCCTTACCTGAAGCTGTCATTTATGTGTATAACAATAATTCATCTGACAGAACTGTAGAGATTGCCAAGGAGGCAGGAGCTGTAGTAAGGAATGAATACAAGCAGGGTAAGGGCAATGTTATAAGGCGTATGTTCCGTGAGATAGAAGCTCAGTGTTATATCATGGTTGATGGCGATGATACCTATCCTATGGAATCAGCACCGGAGATGGTTGATAAGGTTATTAGACACAATGCAGATATGGTGGTTGGTGACAGGCTTTCATCAACCTATTTTACTGAGAACAAGAGACCTTTTCATAACTTTGGAAACAGCCTTGTAAGAGGTTCTATCAATAAACTCTTTGACTGTGATGTCAGGGATATAATGACGGGATATAGGGCTTTTAGCTATGAATTTGTTAAGACATTTCCTGTTTTATCCAAGGGTTTTGAGATAGAGACTGAGATGACTATTCATGCTGTATCTAATAACATGCAGATAGAGAATGTGGTCATTGAGTATCGTGACAGACCTGAAGGATCTGAGTCCAAGCTTAATACCTATTCTGATGGATTCAGAGTTATAAGGACAATTTCAAGATTATATAGGGATTATAAGCCGCTTAACTTCTTTTCTGTAATGGGAGTAATACTGGCAATCTTGTCCGTCATTTTTATAATTCCTGTATTTATAGAGTTCTGGGAGACAGGAGAAGTAAGACGGTTTCCGACACTTATAGTGTGCGGTTTTACAATGATCGCAGCATTGCAGGCTTTTTTTAACGGCCTTACACTTGAGAATATGGCGATCAATAACAGACGAACATTTGAAATGCAGCTTAATGGTCTTCATAGAAAAAAGATGTCGCTTATATCCAAAGAGAATTGTGAAAACGACATTGACTAATCTTTTAAAATATAGATAATAAAGAGAATAAAAAAAGAAAGAAGTAATATTATGCCAATCAGAATTAATAGTTTCATGGGTAAGTTTGGCTGGAATGCCAGAAAGTATTTTCCAAATCTTGCAAGTAATGCTTATCTTAAGCTTCAGTTCCTTACAAGATCACGTTCTCAGAAGAAGTACGTAGACTATTTTATGAACAGTCCTGAAGTTCCAAAGCCTAATGTGGTCAACATTGAGACAATTAATAGATGTAATTCTACATGTGCTTTCTGTACAGCTAACGTTCATGCAGAAAAGCGCCCTTTGGCAAAAATTGATGATAACCTTTATCGTTCTATAATCGATCAGCTTGCTGACTGGGGATATAAGGGACATCTTACGCTTTATGGTAATAATGAACCCTGGCTTGATACTCGTATTGTAGAGTTTCATAAGTATGCCAGAGAAAAGCTTCCTGAGAGTTTTATCTTTATGTCTACTAATGGGCTGATCCTCACAATAGAGAAAGTTAAAGAGATTCAGCCATATATTAATCAGCTGATTATTAATAACTATTCAATGGAGATGAAGCTTCATCCAAACATTCAGAAGATATATGATTATGTAAAGGCTCATCCTGATGAATTCAAGGATCTTGATATACAGATTCAGATGAGATATCTGCAGGAAGTTCTTACTAATCGTGCAGGTAGTGCTCCAAATAAAAAAGCTACTGAGAAAGTAATTAAGGAGACTTGCCTTCTTCCATTCACAGATATGTGGATTATGCCTAATGGTAAGATTGGTCTTTGCTGCTGTGATAACTATGAAGTGACAGATTTTGGTGATCTTAATAAGCTTTCTCTTAAGGAAGCTTGGGCAAGCCAAGGACTTATGGCTGCAAGAAAGGCTATTGCTTCAGGCCGTCAGAATTATAAATTCTGTACACACTGTGATTTTATAGATGCTGGTTTTAGAATGCAGGTTGTAAATGCAATTTTAAAACATGGTGAAGATGCTGCGCACAATATTGGAGGTCAGGAGCGCATGAAGTTTTTTAAGAAGGAAAAGTAAAGAATTTTAAATATTCAATAGCTATTAAATACAAAGAGGAACTTTGTTATGACAGATTTTTTTGTAGCATTAGGGAGATTTTTTGAAAAGTTCTGGGCTTTCATTTTTGTAGGCCTGTTTTTCGTTTGCGCTATTATTCTTTTTGCAGCGTTAGGAGAAGACAGTTATCTTGCTATCCATGATAATCTTGATCTTTTCATACCGCAGTTCCAGATGATGAAGAATGATGGTACATTCTTTACACTTGAAGCAGGGACTGATTTCCTTAATAACATTAGTAGGAATGTTTTGCCATCAGAGTTTTCTCTTTATACAGTTTTATTTATGATACTTCCTTCTTTTAAGGCATATGTTGCAGGATATTTTATTAAGATCATTATCGCCATGGTAGGAAGTGGACTACTTGCTTATGATGTGATAACTCATGAAGGCCTTGATACATGGACTAAGAGTGGCGTTTATTATATTCATCCTGTAAGACGTGATTATACATCTGCCATGAATATCACTGTGCTTGTATCATTTGCTTATGGAATACTTAATCTTTTTCCTGCATTTGGAATTCCATTTGCTTCGATACCGCTTATTATCTATCTTTTAAGAGTAGCTTATCTGGAACCGACATTTTGGAAGTTCCTTCTTATATTCTGTTATCCTTTTTTATCATATTTCTCGTATCATGGCATTTTTATAATGGGATATCTCGTCATTGCTATTATCTGGTTATGGCTTCGTAATCATAAGTTCCCATGGCAGCTGGCACTTGGACTAGTTCTTCTTGCAGTTGGAAGTGTGCTATGTGAATACAGACTTTTTGCTACTATGCTATTTTCAAATGAAGCTACTATCAGGTCTACTATGGTAGAAGCAGATATGTCATGGCTTGAGATTCTGAAAGAAATAGTAATGTCATGGGCTGGAGGAATGATGCATGCTAATGATGCGCATGCCTACATCGTTCTTCCAGTATGTGTCATATACTTCTTTTATCTGAATACCAGGTATTTAAGAGAGGGTAATGGAGCTGGTATATTCCATGATTACTATAATCTCTGTGCTTTGGGAATTGCTTTTAACAGCATTGTCTATGGCCTTTATAACAGTAAAGTTGTAAGAACTATATTTGAAACTATTGTTCCTCCACTTAAAGGGTGGCAGTTCAATAGGACTATATTCTTTAATCCTATTCTTTGGTATGCATCCTTTTTTATCGTATGTTACAGGGTACTTCTTGATGCTTCACAGGGGAGAGATACCAAGCAGAAGGCTATTGTTATTAAAATTCTGATTAATGTCCTGGCGGTGCTGGCTATTGCCGTTATTATGATTCAACCTGTTCTTCCATTCGGGCAGACAGCAAGATATGATGACCTGTTCTATACAGCCTATGGCCAGTATTACAGAGTTAAACATGATGGCAAGGGAAATTCAGAGAATTTAAGCTACAAAGAATTCTATGACACTGAGCTTTTTGAATCACTGAAAAAAGAAATCGGATATAAGGAAGGTGAGATGTGTGTAGCGTACCTTATGTATCCGGCTCAGCTTGAATATAGTGATATATCTACGCTTGATGGCTATCTTGGCTTTTATTCACAGGATTATAAGAATAAGTGGCGTCAGGTTATTGCACCTGCACTTGAGAAGCAGCCTGCTTCTGCAGCATATTTTGATAATTCAGGTATTAGATGTATCCTTTATTCAGGTAATTATGAGTCAGTTCCAATGTATTCAGGAAGCCTTGGTGGTATTACGGAAGATGAGCTTTATGTAGACGAAAGAGCTTTATATGATCTCGGCTGCAAATATGTCTTTTCAAGAGTTAAGATCACTAATGCACAAGAAAAGAGTCTGACACTTAAGGCTGAAGGTCAGGGACTTTCATATAAGGTGTATGTATATGAACTTTCTGAGCCTGTTGAACAGGTTGAAGAAGTTGAGAAAATAGAAAGTACGGATAAGACCAACAAAACTGATAAGTCAGATAGTACAGAAAAGACTGACAAGAAAGATAAGACTGATAAGTCTGATAAAAAAGATGAATCTGAGAAGGCGGAAGACGCTGATAAGACTAAAAAGTCAGACAGTTCAGATGAATCAAAGAACTCTGATAAATCAAAGAGTTCAGACAAATCCAAGAGTTCTGATAAGTCAAAGACCTCAGATAATTCTAAGAAAACAGAGTGTACAGACAATGCGCAGCCTGCTACTACTCCTGAGCAGGCAGACCCGGCTCAGACTCCTGAGACAGTAGACCCTAGTCAGGTAGTACCTGAGGGAACAGATCCTACTCAAGTGCCTGAAGCAACAAACCCTGCGCAGGTACCTGAGACTACAGATCCTACACAGGTTCCGGAAGCAACAGATCCTGCACAGGTACCTGAGACTACAGATCCTACACAGGTACCGGAAACAACAGACCAGACACCTGAAGCTACAGTTACGCCTTAAACATTTTGATGCTGTAATAGAAAAGTAGAGGATCAGATTTCATAGATTAGCTTTAATAACTATGAAAAAGATTCTAAGTAGCAAATTGATATTTTAGAGTGTATAATGATATAGCTGTTTAGCGGATGAGTAAGGTGTTAAAAATGAATCACAACCTGAAAGGATCATATATTAGTGGATAAGAGATACAGTGTCCTTGAATTCAAGGAATACGGTGATGAGAGAGGTAATCTTGTTGTAGCAGAAGGAGATGGGAAGGACATTCCTTTTGCAATAAAAAGAGCCTTTTATATATACGGATCAGACTCTGAAGTAGTAAGAGGTATGCATGCCAACAGACTTACCAAGTTCGTTCTGATCAATGTAGCAGGATCAAGTGATGTGCTTGTGGATGATGGAACTCACAAAGAGATCATCAAGCTGGATAAGCCAAGAATGGCTCTTTTTCTTGATACAATGGTTTGGAAAGAGATGTACAACTTTTCTCCGGATTCAGTTTTGATGTGTCTTGCAAGCGAACATTACATGGAATCCGAATATATCCGTGATTACGATGAATTTATAAAAGAAGTAAAAGAGGGAAAGCATTGAGCAAGATATCAATTATTGTACCTGTATATTGGAATTCAGATACTCTCGAAATGTTATATGAGGACATGAAGGCCAAGATTCTCGATAAGCTTGGAGATTACGAGATTGTCTTTGTAGATGACGGATCCGGTGACAATTCATGGGAGATCATGAATAAGATCAGGGAACGTGATGAGCATGTAGTATGTACAAGGCTGTCACGAAATTTTGGTGAGCATGCAGCTCTTCTTGCAGGTCTTTCCGTATGTACAGGTGACTGTGCTGTGACCAAGCAGGCTGACCTTCAGGAAGATTCTACTCTTATCCTTGAAATGTATGAGAGCTGGAAGCGTGGCAATAAAGTGGTTCTTGCTATTCGAAGATCCAGAGATGAAGGCGCTGTTAAGAAGTTTTTTGCAGGCATGTATTACAGGATCGTTCGTAAGCTTATAAATAAAGATATGCCTAAGGGCGGCTGCGACTGCTATCTTGTAGACAGGCAGGTCATTGAAGTGCTTGAGCGTATGGATGAGAAGAATTCGTCTCTTACCCTTCAGGTTATGTGGCTTGGATTCAGATCAGAGAAAATCTATTTTGACCGTAAGAACCGCGAGGTTGGTGAATCCAGATGGACGTTTTCCAAGAAATTTAAGCTCGTTGTTGATTCTATGATGAGCTTTACATATGTACCACTCCGTTTTATGGAGATAGTTGGTGTGTTGTTTGGGCTTTTCGCAATAATAGGAATGATACTTGTAATCCATGAGAAGATCACTGTAGGCACTCCTATTCTTGGATATGCATCACTTATGTGTGTCCTTTTGTTTTCATCAGGTTTGATACTTCTTATGATCGGTATCATAGGCGAATATGTATGGAGAGCACTTGAGGAATCCAGGAACAGGCCTCCATTCGTGATAGATACAGTTGTCAAGGAAACAGATGATAAGAAACGAGATTAATAAGATGAAGATTTTAGCAAATAGGATGGATTTAGGTTTCCAAAAGCATCAGGGAGAATATGAAGAAGCTGCCCTTAGGGTTCTTCGTTCGGGCTGGTATATTCTTGGCAAGGAGCTTAGTTCATTTGAAGATGAATTTGCAGCTTATAATGCGGTAAAGGGTAGTGATAATACATCGGATTCTTTTTACTGCACAGGTATGACTGATGCTTGTGATCCGTCAAAGGTTTATTGCGCCGGAGTTGCTTCAGGTCTTGATGCTCTCTGGATCGGTATTCGTATGCTTGGCATAGGAGAAGGCGATGAAGTAATAGTTCAGGGTAATACTTATATAGCAAGTGTCATGGGTATTACTATGAACGGCGCAACTCCTATATTTGTAGAGCCTGATGAGAATTCTCAGATCGATATAGACGCTATTGAAAGAAGTATTACTGATAAGACCAAGGCTATTATGGTGGTTCACCTTTACGGTCAGGTTACAGATATGTATAGGATTGTTGATATCTGTAAGAAGCATGGCCTTTATCTTATTGAAGATTGTGCGCAGGCACATGGCGCTATGTGGAAAGGTCAGAAAGTCGGAACATTTGGTGATGTGGGATGTTTCTCTTTTTATCCTACCAAGAACATGGGGGCATTTGGCGATGCAGGCGCAGTAATAGCTCATGATCCTAAGTTTATAGAAGAAGTTAAGACTTATCGTAACTATGGAAGTCATAAGCATTACTATAATAAAGTTGTTGGTGCAAACTCAAGACTTGATGAGATGCAGGCTGCTCTTTTAAAAGTTAGGCTTAAGTACATGGAAGAGATAACGGATGAGCGTAGAAAGCTTGCTGCAAGATATTCAGAGAAGCTTTCTAATCCTGAAATAATTACTCCTGTAGAAGCTACAAACAGCTATGCTGTATGGCACCAGTATGTTATCAGATGTAAAAACCGAGATAAACTCATAGAATATTTAAATGAAAAAGAGATAGGAAGCATTATTCACTATCCAGTACCACCGCATCTTCAGGAAGCATATGCATATCTTGGACATAAAGAGGGCGAATATCCTATTACAGAAGAATATGCAAATGAAGTTCTGTCCATTCCAATGTATAATGGCATGACTAAAGAAGAGCAGGATTATGTTATTGATGCGCTTAATTCTTTTAAGGCTTAATGTGGCATGCTTTTTTATTCATAAGTAAGTTTTGTGTTATGAAATAATAAATAATAAAACGTGTAAAAATATTTTTTTCATGGTACACCCAAATTAACCATGCTATAATTTAAATTACAGTATCGTATTGATATATTTTTTCAAATAAGGAGGGTGCCTACATGAAATTCTACAGATGTGAGACTTGCGGTAACATTATCACGAAGTTAAATGACTCAGGTGTTCCGGTTGTTTGCTGTGGTCAGCCAATGAAAGAGCTTGTGCCCGGTGCGGTTGACGGTGCAGTAGAAAAGCACGTACCTGCAGTAACGGTAGAAGGAAATACTGTTAAGGTTCAGGTAGGCGAAGTTGAGCACCCTATGGTTGAAGGTCATTATATTCAGTTTATCGCATTGGAAACAACTGTTGGAGCACAGATTAAATACTTAAAGCCTGAAGAAAAGCCTGTAGCAGAATTTGTGGTAGCAGATGGCGCTAAGGCTGTAGCAGTATATGAGTATTGCAATCTTCATGGTCTGTGGGTTAAAGAGTTATAAAGTAACAAACTATGACTTTTGGAATAATATTTCTTAGATTCTTATAATCTGATTAGTAATTGCATGTAATTGAAAATCCCCCGAAAGTAGATACTTTTCAAAGAATAGCTACTTTCAGGGGATCTTTTTAGTCACAAAATATAATTATTTTATTATCTTCTCAAAATCGTCTTTGCCATGCTTACAGATTGGACATATGAAGTCATCTGGCATATCTTCTCCTTCATATTCATAACCGCATATTGTACATCTCCACACGGTCTTGCCTGCGCCGGCTGATGTCTGTTGTGGCTTTGGTTTGATATCGCTTTGATAATACTCATATGTACAGGATGGAGCGTCGGATAGAACTGTCATAAAGGTGGGCTCGCATATGAACAGAGTATGTGAACCAAGGTCAACCTCTTTATCAACTTTAAGTGAGAAATAGGCATTAGTACCGGATGTTATATAAGGTATTCCATTTTCTGCAATAGCATATGATGAAGCTGGGAAACTGTCATCAAACTTATTAACATCTCTTCCTGACTGGAATCCGAAATGCTTGAAAAGGTCAAAAGAAGCTTCTTTTGATATGACAGATATATTACAAAGGCCAGTATCTTTGATCATATCGTGAGTAAAGTTGGCTTTATTGATCGCAACAGAGATTCTGTTTGGATCAGAAGCTACCTGAATGGCTGTATTTGTAATGCAGCCGTTTTTCTTTTCACCGCGTACTGCAGTGCAGACAAAGAGACCATATGACAGTTTGTACATGGCTTTGTTGTTGAATTCTGGCATGATAGAAGCTCCTTTCATAGAAATTAGCAAGACTCTTTAAAATCTTTTATTTTATACATGAGCTGAATTATATTGTAAATGATTATATATCAATAATCTGCTATAGAAAGCATGGTATTAATATCACCCTCATTTTCAGAATTATAAATTCCCATATCATCAAGTAGGATTCTTCGGAGCGCTTTGGAATAAACAAGACGTCCTTTATATCCCAAATGTATATGATCTTCAAGATATTCTTTATATGTATAGGAATTTAGATTAAAGGTTGTACCACTAATGGCATCAAGTTTTCTAGCACCTATATTATCAGCAAGTCGAAGTGCATAATCAGCATATAGGGCAAGAGATCCCTGGCCTTTTGAGACATTGTATGCATCTCCCATATCCTTGCCGGATCCGTTATAAAATCTGCAATAACAAGGTGTGCAGATGATAAAACGAGCTTTGGGAGAGATTTCTTTAAGCATTTTTATACCTGTGTTTAAAGCACCATAATAAGTGTGTTCATCATAAGGGTCATTCTCGTTGTAGATATCAAGTCCCATATAGTAATCATTGTAGCCGTATTCTATGATATAGTAATCAATTTTTTCAGGTTTAATAGATTGAAGGACAACATCATATTCCTGGTCAAGTGTGAACTTATAGCTCTCTGTGCTCAGATCTCCCTTTAACATATGACAGATAGCTGTAAAGTTTGCTTCTTCATAGTCATTATTATCTGCAGAAGTGCTGTTACCATTTTGAGTTCTTTCAACTGCTGCACATGTTCCACCTACACCAAGATTATAGTGAAGAGCGTTCATTTCTGTTCCAACAAGCTCGGAAATAGATGTGCTGGAATTTCTCCAGTTGTCGAACTGGCTGTCTCCTATAAATACAAGCTGAAGATCTCCATCTGGTACAGGTTCATTTCCGCCACCATAAGGATCTTTTGTGATGGTAGTCATTCCTGTTGAAGCTTCAGTAGAAGCTTCAGCAACAATGGTAGCATCTGTACTTGCTTCTCCAGAACTTAGATATTCTCCGGAATCAATAGAAGTAGCTTCGGATGAAACACTTGAATCTTGCCCTGAAATAGTGGAATTTTGTGATGAAGAATTATCTGATACAGAACTGCCTAGAACAGAACTAAGAGAACCAGAGTTCGAACTATTAATTCCTGAATTAAATGAAGGAGAAGTGCATCCGGTTATCATTGTTGTTGTCATTACTAGAGATGTGATTGATAGAAAATTATATATAGACATTTTTCCTCCCAAAAGAATTATTACAGAATTATTACAAAAATAATTTTAGCACAGAAACATACGTTTTGCCATAAAATTAACTTAAATATGCAATGTACTTTATGATTAATTACAATATCCTTATCTGGAAGAAATTAGATGATTTGCAGTGATCTCGGTATCTTGAAGAAAACATATAAGATAAATTCATGGATTTTTATTAGCGCAGAATATATAATAATTTATGGCTGTGAAATATGTCTTTCTAAAGCAGGCAAGTACTAAATGATAGATGTTCCTGTATTTTCACACAGTTTAAATATGAGTTAATAATAAAAAGGTTGGTTAAAATATGTCAAATCCGATTTTATGGATCATAATTCCATGTTATAACGAAGAAAATGTACTTCCAATTACATCACCTCTTTTTTTACAGCAGCTAAAAAAGATGGTAGATGAAGAGAAAATATCAGATAAGAGCCGAATACTTTTTGTAAATGATGGATCAAAGGATAAGACATGGGAGATCATAACTCAGTTATCTGCTCAGGATGAGCATTTTATCGGCATATCACAAAGTAGAAACCGTGGTCATCAGAATGCTGTACTTGCAGGTTTAATGGAAGCTCGTGGTGTTTGTGATATTACTATATCAATCGACTGCGACGGACAGGATGATATAAGTGCCATGGACAGGATGGTTGATGCTTATCTTGGTGGTGCTGAAGTAGTATATGGTGTCAGATCTAAGAGAGATACTGATACGTTTTTTAAGAGATTTACGGCAGAATCATTTTATAAAATCCTTAATTGGATGGGAGCAGAGGTTGTCTATAATCACTCTGATTATAGATTGATTTCATCCAGAGTACTTGAAGAGTTTGCAGATTTCCACGAAGTAAACATATATTTAAGAGGTATGGTTCCTCTTGTTGGCTTTGAGTCAGCTATTGTTTATTATGAACGCCATGAGCGTATGGCAGGTGAAAGTCATTATCCGCTTAGCAAGATGCTTCACCTTGCATTTGATGGAATCACATCCCTTTCGATAAAACCTATATCCATTATCACAGGACTTGGAAGTATAGTAAGCGTATTAGGTATCATAGGTATTATCTGGGCCTTTGTTGTTGCGATCACAGGCACCGGCGAACCTGGATGGGCATCTATCGTTAGTATAGTTTGTTTTCTTGGAGGTATACAGCTTGTTTCTATAGGTGTCATTGGTACTTACATTGGTAAGATCTATATGGAAAGTAAGCATAGACCAAGGTATATTATCAGTGAAAAAACCTGGGAACCTTATGAGAGGCACTATAAAGGCTGAAGATAAGGGCTATAGAAAAAATCAACGAATATAAGCTAAAGAAAATAAGATATAATATTAGATAAAGAATCGAAAATAAATTATAAAAGATTAAAAAACGGATGTTTAGATGTATTTCTGAACATCTTTTTTTCCTCATATAGAAGTTCTAAGGAGTTCAATTTGGACTATCTATTTCTAAATATGTACTAGATACATTTTATATCTGCTGACATAGTAATAATTGGTGCAAAGATTTTTTGCTAGCATAATTATTTATTCATGAGGTGACTATGAACACAAATAAATTCAATCTTTTCGTTCCCGGACGTCTCTGCATCATAGGTGAACACAGTGACTGGGCCGGAATACACAGAATGACCAATTCTAATATCGTACCTGGTCAGGCAATAGTAACCGGTATCGAGCAGGGAATTTATGCAACTATAGAAAGAGCTGATCAGTTTATTGTTGAAAGCCCTCTTGCAATGTATCATGGAGAATCACTTAGTTGTGAGATGGATACAGATAAGCTCCTTGAAGTAGCTTGTGAAGGTGGTTTCTTTTCTTACGTAGCAGGTGTTGCATCATATATCAATGAGAACTATCACGTTGAAGGTCTCAAGATCACAATAACCAGAATGGACCTTCCCATTAAGAGCGGCCTTTCAAGCAGCGCCGCTATCTGCGTTTTAGTAGCAAGAGCTTTCAATAGGATGTACAATCTCCACCTCAATACCATGGGTGAGATGAGAGTAGCATACAACGGTGAGCAGCGTACCCCGTCCAGATGTGGCCGACTCGATCAGGCGTGTGCATATGGTGTTAATCCTGTCAGGATGTTCTTTGACGGAACAGAAGTCAGCGTTAAGACTCTTACTGTAAAGAATCCGCTGTACTTCGTAGTTGCCAATCTGAATGCCGGCAAGGACACAGTCAAGATTCTCGCGGATCTCAACAAGTGTTTCCCTTTTGCCCAGAATGATATAGAAAAAGACGTTCAGCAGGCTCTTGGTAAAGATAATGTCTTTTATATCGAAAAAGCCTGTGATGCGATTGAAAAGGGCGATGCTAAAGCTCTCGGCCAGGTCATGATAGATTTCCAGACTAACTTTGATACAAAAGTTGCCAAGGCATGTCCCGACCAGCTTACAGCGCCAGTCCTTCATGAAGTATTAAGAGATGAGAAGTTAAACAGTCTTTCTTACGGCTCCAAGGGTGTAGGTTCCCAGGGCGATGGAACAGTTCAGTTCCTTGCCAAGGATGAGGAAAGCCAGAAGGCCATAATAGAATATCTTAAAGATGTAAAACACATGGACGGATTCCCTCTTACTCTTAGACCTAAGAAGGCTGTTCGTAAAGCAATCATACCTGTGGCAGGTTTTGGTACAAGGCTCTTCCCTGCAACCAAGGCTATCAAAAAAGACTTCTTCCCGATCCTTGATACTGATGGAATATTAAAGCCTGTTCTTCTTATCCTGCTTGAACAGCTCGTTGAAGCTGACATCGAAGATATCTGCCTTGTCATCGGTGAAGAGGAAAGACCTTTATACGATATGTTTTTTGCCAGACTCTCATCGGAAAACTACGATAAGCTCTCAGATGAGAAGAAGCAGTACCAGAACCTCCTTATGAGCCTTGCCAACAGGATCACATATGTATACCAGAAGGAAAGAAAAGGGTTCGGCCATGCAGTATATCAGTGCAGAGAGTTCACAGGCGACGAGCCCGTACTCCTTCTCCTTGGCGATATGATCTACAGATCAAACACATCACTTAACTGCATGCAGCAGATGATAGACGCCTACGAGAACTGCGGACTCCCAATGATCAGCATGCACACAGTTGACCCCGAAGACGTTGTCCACTATGGAATAATGCACGGACAGTGGGAAAATAGTGAGCAAAGGCTTCTGAAACTCGACGAGATCAAAGAAAAGCCAACAGTGGATTACGCTAAGGAATATCTGAATGTTCCTACTAAAAACTGTGATGAGAACTACTACGCAGTCTTTGGACAGTATATCCTTACCAAGGAAGTATTTGATAATCTTGAGAAGAATATCAAAAACAACGTCCTTGAAAGCGGCGAGATCCAGCTTACAACAGCCCTGGAACAGACAAGAAATGATGTTGGAATGGTTGGCTTCGTAGTTGATGGTAAGTCCTATGATGTCGGACTTCCTGAAGAGTATGTAAAGACAATAAGTACATATAATAAAATATAAATCATTATTATCCGGATGTATTCATTATGTATGAGTGCATCCGGATTTTTTGCGTAGGAATATTGTGGTTAGACTAGCTTTAGTTGAAAATACTAATAAAAAATGAATAGAAATATTTGTGATAGAAATGATTGGAAATATTTTGGGCGAAAAAATGGATAGAAAAATATGGATAGAAAAATATGGGTGAATATAAAAAATGGATTAGAATACTGAGGTAAAAAAATAACATGATTCCATTTTTGAAAAAATAGTCGAAATAAAGAATATTAATAGCCGCCCAAAAGCCAGAAAATGTACTGTATATAATAAAATATACAAATGTTTAATCGTAAATGAATAGTTAAAAATATTTAATTAAAGCTGTGAAGATGAACACTCAAACCAAGGCAGATTCTGGGTTAAGGTCCTATAGTTGTAAAAGCGATAAAAAGTATACGCCGATTCGAACCCCTGAGGATGACGTTTCGTCGGATTTTAAACACAAACGATATTTTGTGTTATATAATTCTTTTTGTGTTTTGAAGAACGCATAAATATTTCTTATGTGGTCTGGTTATTCCTAGATAAGTTTTTATTGGGGGAAGACATAGACCTATCTCTACCGCGTCTTATAAGAAGGGGACTTTTAAGGCGATAGGTTCTTGGTGACTGCGTTATTGTTCAATCTCTTTTTCAATAATGGCAATAACGCAGCATACCGTCTAAATAAATATAGAATCTATTTATCCTACAAGATCATTTTGTTCTAGAAGTTTTTCTTTATCCTGCAAGAACATTTTGTTCTGGAAGTTTTTCTTTATCCTGCAAGAACATTTTGTTTCTGAAAAGATTTCTTTATTTTATAAGATTTCTAACTTCCTGAAGGCTTTTGCCTGTATTTCTAGCAATAGAAGCTAAATCATCATATTCAAGCTTTGATCTTTCAACGCCATATCCTGTTGCTCTTTTTTCTCGAACTTGTCCCAAAGGAGTATTAAGAGTTTCTTCAGTTCTTTCAAGGATATATCTGTTACAGATGGTTTCACGTATTCCTATAGTCGTTGTGTTTTTGAAAATCTCACGAACCATCTTATCTTTGGCAGTAGTAGAGCATATTACAGTCAGAAGAATTCCCGGACGATTCTTTTTCATGGTAATAGGAGTAGTGAATACATCTCTTGCCCCCGCTTCCATAAGCTGCTCAAGAGCAAAGCCCATTTCTTCTCCGGTCATGTCATCAATGTTGCAGCGAAGCTCTATGATCGAATCGGTATCATTATTATCTGAACTATTTCTAGCTGTTTTCTCATCAGAGTGTATTGTTCTATCTTCAGCTGTTTTCTCATCAGAGTGTATTGCTCTATCTTCAGCTGTTTTTCCATCAGAGTGCAATGCGTTATCTTTATCTGTTTCTTCATTAAATCGCATTGCTTCATTTTGCGTAGTCCCTACCATGACTCTTACGCAGTTCGCTCTTTCAAAGTCTTTATAACCCATTCCGTATCCAATACTATCTGAAGTCATAGCTGGCATTGCCCCATATTCATTAACAAAATACTTAAGGATAGCAGCACCTGTGGGAGTGCACAGTTCACCTTTAATATCTGTGCTATACATCGGTATACCCCTGAGAATATAAGCAGTAGCAGGCGCCGGTACAGGAAGTATTCCATGAGCACACCTAACCTGCCCGCTTCCAACATGTATAGGAGAAGCTATTATCTTGTCCGCGCTGATTTTTCTTATGAGGATACAAGCTGCTGTGATATCAGCTACTGCATCCATTGTTCCAACCTCATGGAAATGAATCTCAGTAACAGGCTTACCATGTACGTGCCCTTCAGCTTCAGCAAGTATATTATAGATGGATTTTACATCAGCCTTGATCTGTTCTGACACTTTCAAACTATCAACAATATCATTGATCTTTTGAAGATTGGAATGATGGTGGTGATGTTCATGATTATCATGTTCATGGCTATGCCCATGGTCTGAGTTATGATCATGCTCGTGTTCGTGCCCATGGTCTGAGTTATGATCATGCTCGTGCCCATGGTGTTCGTGCAATCCCTCTGCTTCATCAATCCCATGAACTTTCACACTAACATGAGTACCAGTAATTCCACATTTAACACTTTTTTCTACATCAAAAGTCACATCAGGGATTCCCAATAAGGAGATTTCCTTGATAGCCTCAGCCTTATCTTTTTCATTCATTGAGTCAAGAAGGGCAGCAGTGAGCATATCTCCTGCAGCACCCATTCCAAGATCCAGATATAGTATTTTCATCAATAATCTCCAAAAAGTATTTGTTTTCGCAACTTTGAATCAGCAATCTGCATTTACTGCGCGTTTCGCAATTTAATGAATCAGTCGGCAATAGAGCCTTTGACAAAGTCGAGCTGAATTTGTGTTCATTTCATATGGTTAATAAGACTTGCCTGATACGCCGCCCCAAAACCGTTATCTATATTGACAACAGAAACGCCGCTTGCACAGGAATTCAGCATAGACAAAAGAGCTGACAGCCCGTTAAAAGAAGCTCCGTACCCAACCGAAGTTGGCACCGCAATAACAGGACATTCTGCAAGCCCACCGATAACACTTGCAAGAGCTCCCTCCATACCTGCAATAGCAATGATGACCTTGGCACCCATGATATCGTCCATATGAGAAAGAGTTCTATGAATTCCGGCTACGCCAACGTCATAGAGCCTGACAACTTCATTTCCCAAAAACTCGCAGGTAAGGGCTGCCTCTTCGGCAACAGGAATATCGCTTGTGCCACCTGTCGCGATTACGATCTTTCCAAGCCCGTCAGCCTTTGGCATATCTCCGACAATGCCAACTCTTGCATCTTCATGGTAATCGATCAAAAT
>JAEEGL016397460.1_pt1 | contig 19567 bp, 14 predicted proteins | sample 9134231 | NCBI WGS metagenome assembly JAEEGL01 (sample SAMN16246548, study PRJNA631951) | gut metagenome | biome: gut microbiome; feature: rumen; material: fiber-attached | host: Bos | place: Iran: Karaj | collected 2018-10 | reverse complement strand
TTTTTGTGGCCTCACGATCCTGTTCCGTTATACTTCCTTACCCCGAGCATCCAGAACTTATAGCTCAGTCCGAAAAATATAAGTCCGATAACAGGTGACAGCCAGGTGAGAACCGGAATTTCATCCGGACGAAGTATCACAAGGCTCGGGTAATATGCGATAAATGCGATCGGTATCAAAAAGGTGAACACAAATTTGAAGACCGGTCCGAATATCGTAATGGGATACTTCGCATAATCCCTGAACTTGTACGCCAGATCCAGCACATAAAACGAGTTGTTGATCCAGAAGCAGGTAGCTGCCGCGGCATTCTGCAGTGCTATCATTATGAGCGATGCTGTAATCAGAAATACCACCAGCTCCACCACTGCAAGCACTGTCACAGGGATGCCAAGCTTTGCCCAGGCATAAACAAGGGTTCCGATACCAAAGGCTAGCTGCCCCAGTCCCTTTACATCAAATATTTCCGACTGATAATAGAAGAAAATATTGATGGGGCGGAAATAATACTTTATGAAATCCCCTGAAAATACATTCTGCCTCAGACTCCAGTTATTATCAAACAGGCACTGCACGGGTGTCAGTGATATCAGCGAGAAACCATACAGGAACAGCATCTCGTAATATCCCCATCCGCTGATGGACGGAAAATTCCTGAACAGTATCCAGAAACTTATAAAGCCTGTTACATTGGTTGCTATCATTCCCACCGTTGAAATAATGAAGTCCGAACGGTAGCTCATTTTGCTCTTTATGTCCTGTATCACTATCATGCGATAGATATGCAGGTAGAAGGCTAAGCCTCTTTTTTTACTTATACTTTTTGTCATATTAACCTCCGTTTACGGTTATCTGCTTTACCGAAATATTCCAGAATACCCTGCTGGCAATTCCTAAGAACAGGCACCAGAACAGCTGCACTCCCAGCATCATCACCACATTTTCAAAAGATTCCTTACCTAACAGTATGGTAAGCGGCGTATTGTATATGGCCTGGAAGGGAAGCAGATAAACCACCGTCTTCAATGTCTCCGGGAAAAATGCTATGGGTATAGTCGCACCTGAAAGCAGCAGCACTACCACCTGCTTCATGATGTTGATACCCCAGATGGATTCCGTAAAGAGACATATGGTTCCCACCATGAAGTCTATGCTGTAATTGATCTCAATAGCCATCAGTACCGAAACCAAAAAATACAGCAGGTTAAGCCCCAGGGGAATGGTGTCCTTTGTCACTATCCTTATCACTATAAATGTAGGCAGGAATGTTGCAACAAAATTTGTTAAAAGACCTCCTGTGTATGACCAGAACAGATAGCTTCTGTATTCCATAGGCTTTATGAGGTTCAGCGCCATCTTTCCGCTCTGTATGTCCCTTCCTATTTCCCATACGGCATACATTTCCATAAAATTAAATATTGCCGTTGCCAGTACCAGATAGATCAGAGTATCCGAAAATGTCATGTTGTTTACTTTGTCCGTACCAGCGGAAGCATATATTGCGTTCCACAGATAATAGATCAGTATCAGATACAGCATGTTTCCCACTATCATTATGAAAAGGGACAGCCTGAACTGAACGGATTCTATCACTCCGGCCTTAAGCAGTGTGATGTATTTTTTTACCTTCACTTTGACTCACTCCCTTCCTCAGTATCTTCAGATGCAGCGCCGTTTTCCCTGTCCGCATCTTCATAGATCTTGCGTATAACATCCTCTGTCGAGATTTCTTCAAGCTGCATATCTCTGACGGTATAGGAATTCTGGATCTGTGAGAGCACATCCATTACCTTCCTCTTTTCCTCATCCACAAGGACCGTGATCCACTCTTCATCCTCGGTGATCCCCACACTGCATTCCGGAATCTCTGCGGTCAGCTTTTCCAGCTGTGCCTTCTTATCACCGGACAGGCGGAGCTTCAATGTACGATAAGATCCAAAGAACTTTCTCAGATGTTCGATATCGTTATCATAGAGCATTTTGCCGTGGTCGATGATAACTATACGTCTGCAGAGTGCATCCACATCACCCATATCATGTGTGGTCAGGATAACGGTAGTGCCCTTCTCCTGATTCAGTGCGTGTATCAGTGTCCGTATCTTGGACTTCATGGATACATCCAGTCCTATGGTAGGCTCGTCCAGAAATACAATCCCCGGATTGTGCAGGAACGCCGCAAGTATGTCGCTTAATGTTCTCTGACCCAGGGACATCTGGCGCACAGGCTTATGCAGCAGCGGCTCGATATCCACAAGTGACTGGTAAAACTCCAGCATATCCTTGTACTCCTGATCGGGGATCATATAAATATCCTTTAATATATTGAAGGACTCCGTCAGAGGCAGCGCCCACCACAGCTGTGAACGCTGGCCGAATACGACTCCTATCTTTTCCGCATTCTTTGCCCTGTTCTTATAGGGTACTGCGCCGTTTACCAAAAGCTCGCCCCTCGTAGGCTCCAGCACACCGGTCATCATCTTTATTGTGGTGGATTTCCCGGCTCCATTAGGTCCCAGATATCCGACGATCTGTCCCCTGGGTATCTCGATAGAGATATCATCAACGGCTGTCACTGTTTTGTAATCTCTGGAAAAGAGATCCAGCAGACTGCCCTTCAGGCCTTCACGCCTGTTCAGGACTTTGAATTCCTTTGAGATACCTTTCATAACTATTGCACATTCATTGTTTTCTTTCATAACTCTCCTCCCTCCGTTGAAAGCGGTACCACGAAGAGAATCTGCATAAGCAAATTCTCTGCTGCGATCAATAAACATCGAAGCGTCATATTGCTTCAATGTTCAGTTCCCGATATGTCAGTCCGGGAATTGTCCGGGAATTATCCGGAAATTCTCCGGGAACCGCAACCTTGGGGTCCGCAGCCTTGGGTAGCCTTGTAAATCTTTATAATCCGTATTATAATCATACAAAATTTTGAAAAATAGTAATAAATTTCCATATTTTTATAACAATTTTGCAAGCGAGGTGGAAGATTGTGATAAATGAGTACAAAGGACTGGTAAGAACGAGAGAAGACGGCTCTGAAATGATCAACTATGATGACGCCGCATTTCCCTCATATATCTATGACGGATATGTATACAGCGGCTGCACCTGGGAGAAGGTTCCCCATTTCCACAAGGACATAGAACTGTTAAGCGTCCATTCCTCATGTATGGGATATTCCGTAAATGGAACCAACATCTTCCTGGAAAGGGGCGATACCATTTTTGTCAATTCCGACCAGCTTCACTACTCATATGCGACACCGCCGAGGGAGGGAAGATACATAATTGCGGTACTCCACCCCACCATACTCTGCTCCAATTATGCCGTGGAAGCAAAAGCGGTCATGCCGGTGATAAGCAACAAAAAAATGCCGTACATACACTTCCGGAACGGAGACCGTGATGCGGCACAGATGCAGGAGCTTATGTTCAAGCTGCACAGGGAAGGCTTAGGCAATGAATTCCTGATAACCAAGACCTTCTTCGAAATATGGGAACTCATCATGATAAGGTCCAGTGAGACAGGGAATATCAGCAGTGATGTCCAGTCCAATCAGGACCTGCACAACGATGTGCTGAAGGCAATGATGAGCTATGTGGACAAAAACTATATGAAAAACATCACCCTGAATGATGTGGCAGGTGCCGGGGGCGTAAGCAGATCTCTCTGCAATACGATCTTCAACAAATATACCCAGATGACGCCTGTGGAATACATCATGCATTACAGGATACGAAAGGTGGCCGACCTCCTGCAGTCGGGAGATATGTCAATGACGGAAATAGCTGATATGACCGGCTTTTCCAGCGCAAGCTACATGGCGGAAACCTTCAAGAAATTCTATAAATTCTCACCAAGGGAATATAAGAAGACAATAAGGCAGAGCTGAGCCGCAGACCTGCTATCACTTTCAGATTCCGATCTTTCAGGTTCCCATAAGGATATGCGCAGAAACTGCCGGGCATCCCCGGAAGTCATTTCATCCCATATCACATCAACACCACTTCCATGCCTATTGTTCTTAAATAATCTGATGAGCCTGCCCTGTTTTTATTATTTTTCATACTGTCATAATCAAATACCATGCATGGAGCTCCAATCTCAGCCTTCCTATAGGTCGGCCTGTGAGAAGCCCTGTATTCTTCCTCTACACCGCGCTCATCTCTTATCTTAAAAAAGTATTCAATTGACCTGCCTCTGAAACACCCGTATTTATCTGTCACTGTACCCTTCATTACAGTATAGCTGCCGTTCTTTATTTCGGTGATATGTTTCTTAGCAGAATAAACAAAACATGCATGAACCAGTATAATGCTGACCGCCACGATCGCGAACCATATACCGTTGCTGTCTGTACCGGTGGAATTGACATGGAAAGCCTCTGCTGCGAAGAAAATATCTATCAGCAGCCCCCCAAAAAAGATCTTATATAATGTTCCCTTCTTTCTCTTAAGAAGCTTATCGGCAACCCAGCGCTCACTTTCCGTGATCTGTCTGAATGAAGAAGACTGATCCGGACGATCAGCCTTTCCCTCATTAACCTTCCTGTCAACCAGTACTGCAGCAACCACTAATCCTATACTAAGGATTACGGCAATCCTGAAAACCCACATTTTTATCTCCCCGTAAATCTAATCCCTCATCTATACTCTTCATTAACCAAAACTTCCCACACCGCTATGCAGCTTATCAGTTCATCACTTCATTTATATTCTTTATGATCTCTTCTTCATTAAAAGGCTTGCTGATAAAACGCTTTGCACCGATACGAAGCGCCTGTATAAGCTTATCCTGCTGCCCCGCAGCAGTTATCATCACCGCATTAGCACCGGGATCCTCCTTAAGTATATGCTCAAGAGCCTCTATACCATCCATTTCCGGCATGGTGATATCGAGCGTCACAACATCCGGCCTGCATTTCTTATATGCTTCCACTCCGTTCCTGCCATTATCAGCCTCTCCCACGATCGTAAAGCCGGCCTTTTCAAGTATATTGCGAAGCATCTGTCTCGACATCCTGGAATCATCAACTATAAGGACACGCTTTCCCTCATCGCCCTCAGCAGCGGATATAAAACTGTGAACCGCAGAACCTGTCTTTATCGGACTTTCACCTGCCACAAAATCACTGTTCACGGATATAAGCAGTTCCATGCGATGGTCCCCCAGCACCACGGGTATTACATAGAAATCACCGCTTGCCTTCTGTCCTGAAAAAGCAAGAGGGGGTTCCATATCCACGTTAATTTCCTTACGGCTCATCTCCGATGCAAAAAGACCGCAGCCTACATTTATGAATTCTCCGACGGAATCATATGCATCCTCGGATACATTTTCCATCTCCTGCCCCGAAAATCCGGTTGCAACCTTAAGGAAAGCACCTTCATCCTGAGACTCCGCAACAGCCACAAAGATGGAAGCATCACCTGAAAGCTCCTGACAGCACAGGTTTTTATATTCATATTCTTTAGCCCTGTAGGCTTTTTCGATATAAAAATCTCTTGATATAAAACGGGTAATATTTCTTAAGAACAATCCCGTGATACTGCTGACATGAGGCTTTGATGAAACCACAAACAGGTCAAGTATCCCATCTATGTCATCCTTTTTGAGTGCTTCCATTTCTTTTTCGCTGAAGCCGCTCTTTTTACGGAAGTCCTCAATATACTCATCCAGCTTAGCTGCACTTATATCCGTCATATCAGTCAGGAGCTGAACAAACTGAAGATATGAATCACCCTGCTTCTTAAGCAGCCCGCCAAGCTGTTCATCAGTTATGAGCCCCAGGTCTACCGCTATATCTCCGAAACGCCTGTCCTGCGTCATCTGAAGACGGTTTACTTTCTCGACCTGTTCCTCAGTCATCAATCCGTCAGCCACTGCTATGGTTCCGAGACGAACTCTCACGTTCATCTGTTCATTGATCAGGGTTCTATAATCCGATTCATTGATAGCCTGCTGCTCTAAAAGATATTTTCCGAATAATTGACAGAACATGTAACCCTCCATTTCTCCTGCCTGCGTCTATAGTAAACGAATCTCAGATCAGGATGTCCTATGCTTTATGCCTTACATTGTACCATTAAAGTACAGTTTTATTAACTGTTTTTGTTTTTCTTGCGCCTATGACTGCAACAGAATTGAAACCCCCGATACATTTCTGCACCGGGAGTTTCTTAATGAAAAGGGGTAAACTTTTTACATTTAAGCTTCTGTAGTCGTCTCAGCGGCAGGCGCTGCGGTTACGGGCGCTGTACCGGCAGGGGACTGCTCTGTCTTTTCCAGATTGACGTTTACCACTGAATCTACACCGCTAAGCTGTACATTCCTGTTGACCTGTGCATCATATGTCGATGCCTTCATCACTTCGGTAAGGTCAAATCCTGTCGTTTCCTTAACGGACTCAAGCACTTTTGCAAGTACTGCCGGTGTATAGCCGCCTACACTGGACACGCCGCTCTCGCCGTTTCCGCTATCGATGATAGTAACCTTGTCGATGGTGGAAATAGGCTTTGCAACTGCTTCGGCAATGGAAGGAAGCTGCTTTATGATCATTTCGGTAATAGCAGCCTGGCCGTACTTCTTCATGGCCTCGGCCTTCTTTTCCATAGCTTCTGCTTCAGCGATACCCTTTGCTGAAATAGCCTCAGCCTCTGCCCTACCTACTGCAGCGATACCTTCAGCCTCTTTCTGCTTTCTGTACAGCTCAGCTTCGGCAAGGGCCTTTTCAGCTTCTGCCCTTCTCTGCTGTTCAACCAGCTCAGCCTCAGCTTTCTTCTGGCGTTCGATGAACTCAGCTTCGGCTTCCTGCTGCCTCTTATACTTTTCAGCATCAGCCTGCTTCCTTACTTCTGCGGCAAGCTGCTGCTCACGAACCTGGGCTTCCTTAGCCTTGAGCTCTACCTCACGCTCCTGCTTTGCGATCTCGGCATTGGTCCTTGCGACCTCGATGCTCTTGATCTGTTCCTGCTTCTGGATCTCATAAGCCGCATCAGCTTCAGCCTTCTTGACATCCGAAATCTTTTTAAGTTCAGCCTGCTTGATGGCTAATTCGTTCTGCTTTTCAGCTATTGCCAGGTCTGCGATGACTCTTGCATCATTAGCTTCCTTGGCAGCCTCAGCCTGAGCCACAGCCACATCCCTGTCAGCATTTGCCTTCGCAATGGATGCATCTTTCTGGATCTTGGACATATTGTCCTGACCGAGTGCATTGATGAGCCCTTTTTCATCTTCTATCCTCTGGATGTTGCAGGAGATGATCTGGATACCGAGAGACTTCATGTCAACCTGAGCTTTTTCCTGCACCTCGTCACCGAACTTTTTACGGTCGGTATTGAGTTCACGAAGCTCGATAGTACCAATGATCTCACGCAGGTTACCCTGTAATGAATCGGTGAGTGCTTCAACAAACTGTCTCTCAGGCATATTGAGGAAGTTCCTCTGGGCCTTTAAGATTCCCTCTTCGGAAGTGTCTACCTTTACCTTTGCAACGGCATCAATGTCAACACCGATGAAATCCTTTGTAGGCACATAACCGCCGGTCTTGATATCAATAGATATCTGCTTTAATAACAGTGTGTCCTTTCTTTCAAGGAAAGGTATCTTGATACCTGCCCTACCGATTAGCACCTTGGGCGTTTTCTTTAAACCGGATATGATATACGCCGTATCAGGCGGTGCCTTTACATATCCGGATGCCAGGATGCCAAGCAGTATGATCACAAACAGTACTACTGCTCCCGCAGGAATCAGGATTCCAAGACTTAATAGATCTAACATAGTTTCATTCCCCCTTGCTTTGGTGATAACCGTTCATAGATATGTACGGTTACGGTTTATGTTTTGAACCGCAGCGGATTAATATTTTTTATTCAGCTGATCCTCCGCAGTACACTCTCATTATACACATCAGTCCGGCTGTAATACATATATACCGCGGTAAATTTATGATGTTTATTTCTCTTTTTTCGCAAAATAAGACTAAAGGTCACACCGGGTGGTACAAATTAAGAAAAACAACCACCGCCAGGATCACCGAAACCGTTACAACGATCTGCACTAAAAGTCTTAAAAGCGTCTGGAGAAACCAGCTTTTCTTTACCTTGTCGGAACCGATAAGAGGAAGCCTGTCCTCCAATTTATTCCATACGGAAAAATGGGTTATTATGCTGTATATGATCTTCCCCACACTTGTGGCAAGCATAACGGCAATTACCACAAATGCACGCCAGTCTGAATACCTAACAATAGGATTGATGCTAAACAGAATGCTCACAAACAAAATAAAGCTGGCGGGCAGGTATACAATCATTATTATGATCGTCCTTATAAGCTTCGATATCAGTCTTGCCCTGGCGGTGGGACCAAGCTCAGCGATCATCTGCTCACAGTCCTCAAGATATCTGGCAGATTCCCTGTACGATCCCAGATCGGTAAATATCCTCTTAGCCTTTTCATAATTTTCAAGCCTGCCGGAATAATAAAGATTTACAGCCCTGCTGTAATCAGTCTCGGTAATAGTTATTATCCGTTCTTCACATTCATCTATCAGCCTGAATGCATCCCTGTAATTACCCAGGGAAACAAGCAGGTCCCTTGCCTGGGTGAAATTACTTTTGCCGCCTTTTTTCATCAGGGACTCTGCACTTTTGTATTTATTCTTTATCCTGTCCTCATAACGCCTGAGCTTTACAGCGTCATTATAGGATTCCAGCTCTGACTTAAGCTCATCGTCAGCATACCGCAGCGCTATCTTAAAATACTTCTCGTTCTCTAAGGACGTCTTGTGCCTCTTAAGCTGTTCCGGAACTGTATACTTGTTATCTATCATCAGTTTTGCAAGATAGGCCATTGCATTTTCCGGATTTTTGGCAAGGAGCTTATCACTGCACTTCTTAGCTTTCCACCACTCACGGCTCTCCAGGAAGAGCATCATTTTTCTTTCCGTCAGTACCAGCTCATCATCAGGTACCGTACTGTTCGCAGATCCCCGCTGCACCTCTCTCCGGGGAATCTGTCCGCCGGATGCAAGCAGAGCCTGCCTGAATTCCGGCATGGACTGATAGCGATCCTGGGCATTTACGCTCATTGCCACCATAATGGCATATTCCTTCTGCGGAGGGATATTTATCCCGAGATAGCTGGGAGGAACAAGGATATCTTCATCTATACGGTCGATCGAATCAGGCGGACGTCTTCCGGTAACTGCATAGTAAAATGTTGCCCCCAGGGAATAAACATCCGTAAATGCTCCCTGACGTCCCCGCCTCGTATACTGCTCCTTAGGTGCAAAGCCGTGCTTCAGTACCACATCAAGACTTTTGCTGCGGTCGCCAAGTGAATACCTGGCCGCACCAAAGTCAAGAAGCTTCACGTTTCCATCTGCTGTAAGATATATATTGTCAGGGGTAACATCGCGATGTACGATGCCTTTTGAATTAACAGCCGCAAGTGCATCCATAATAGGAAGCAGTATCTGCTCCGCTTCTGCATAGCTTATCCTGCCGCCATGGTTTCTCATATAACGGTCCAGGCTCATTCCTTCCACGAAATCCATGACAAAGTACGCTGTACCGTTTTCTTCAAAATATGTATATACGCGAACTATGTTCTCGTTTCCAATGAATTCGGCCAGCGTCTCAGCTTCCTGGAGAAAGCAGTCTTTTCCGTAATTGAAGCTGTCCCCTCTTTCATCCGAAAAAGCGGTTACTCTTACCTTGTCAGTCCGGCCGGCCAGCGAATCCGGAAAATATTCCTTTATCGCAACCCTTTCGCCGGAATGATGGTCTGTCGCCTGATATGTGATGCCGAATCCGCCCTGTCCCAGAACTCTTTCAATGACATACTGTCCTGAAAGCACTGTTCCTGCAGGCAGGGCAAAAGGATACTTGTCATTTGTATCCATGGGAGTGGTTCCTTTCTCCTTAGTGCGCATACAGGCCTATTATACAACTTTTATCCGTTATTACATATATTCCGAAAATCTGATGTGACAGCCCACCTGCCTGCTATGAAACCTTCTGCTTAAATGAGTCCCCGTCATTAAAAACATTATTGACAGCATCATCCTGCAAACATCATTCCGTCAAATATCGCATCCGCATCGATACCGTTTACCTTCTGCGGATAATCCGAACGGTCCACTTCAAAGCGGACAAAGCTTCCGTCCTTACGCTTGAAATCAACCCAGGTTTTGCCATCCGTTGCATAGAAATCCAGCTTTTCACCGGACTTTATGACAGCTTTGGTGCCCGTTCCTTCGAAATCATCCCTTACCTCGCCTTCCACTTCGCTGATGGTCTTAAGGCTCAGATCTGTATCAATAAAATAGAAATCCTCCAAACCTGCAGGCACTCCGTCTCTGCCTACATAATAATTCTTATACATACTGTACGTAGACAACACATCGCCCCTGTCATATATCCTGAACTCATACGGATCTGCGGGAACATATCCCATAAACCCGCCGTATACATCGGCACAGCATTCTACATTTCCGGTGGCAGAATTAAGGGAATAAACCATCAGGTGCTCATAATCATTATCCTCTGACAGATTTACAAACAGATAATTTATTCCGCCTATAGTGCATATCCACATATCCGCTCCGTAGCCGTAAATCTCCTCACGAAAATCCTTTCCGTTAAAATTTATCACAAGCTCATCATATGTCCCCCATTCATCCGGTGCGGAAAGATAGGCATTACAGGTATCGTCACTGTGTGGAAGCGTCTCCAGATCGGCATCAATGCCTATAAAATAATCAGCGGCACATTCCGTATACTTTTCGTCCACCAGTTCCGGATAGTCTTCGTATTTAAGAGTTGCATTTAAGGCGCCTGATGAGTAAGGTCCCAGCTCGTAAGGCTGGAAATAGAAAGTGAGTCCCTCATACCCTACTGCAAAGGAATAATTATCACCCTTTCCGTAATTTTTCTTTATGGTTTCGGCTATTGCACCCTGAGTATCAGCATCACCATAGAAAGAATCTTTACCGTATCTTTCCAGCAGGGCTGCCGCAACAAGATCCGGAATCTCATCCAGCATTCCTTCATCCACAACATCACTTATGAAAAGCTCCTCTCCTGTAGACGAATCATAATTAACAGGGTAGTAGCAGTAATTTCCGTGAACCCCTCCGGTATAATCCCCATAGTAGGTAAGAAGACAGGTGACAGCTGTATCCGCCCTCATGATCGTGGTATCGTACTTTATGGAGAATCCCTCAGAATAATCTCCCATATCAGGGATATATTCTATGGCTTCCTTTTTGAGCTCCTCAAATGTCTCTCCATATACGATATCTTCCTTGTTCTTGCTGTATTCATCTATTACTGCTTTAAGCTGCGGCAGGTCTTCATCCAGCAGTTCTATATGCGTAGCCTCTGCTTTTACTGCAATCATATCAAGCTCAGCATCATAGACATAATTTGACATCTGTCTGGCATAGAACCTAAGCTGCCTGTATTCCGAATCTATCCCGCCAGACTGAAGGTCACCATTCTCATTGTCAAGGGAATCATTATCGTTATGCTGATCTGATCTGTTTACATCATCACCTGATAAAGAATCGGTCGCCCCGGCTTCCCCTGCTTCTGCCTCCGCGGCAGTCTCTTCTTCTTCAACATCTGCTGAATTGCCTGCTGTGCCGCTGCTGCCTGCACAGCCCGCAAGAAATGAAGCGGACAGAACGGCCGCCATGAACATTTTTCCGATAGCTTTATTTTTCATATCTCCCCTTTCAGCCGACTTTTATGCGGCATTACCTCCCTCAGATATCACTATATTCTTTCCATGCTGCTTTCCGTAATACATCCTCTCATCAGCCACCTTTATCAGCTCATCCGGATCATTATATTTTTCTGCATATTCCTCAAGTCCGATAGTAATGGTTGCCGGTATGTGGTTGTTAAAAAATACCGTCGGCGTAGTCTCTATGCATTTTCTTAAGTATTCCATTTTCTGCTTTGCAACGGCCATATCATAATCCCTCATCAGGATTATGAATTCCTCGCCGCCCCATCTGCATATTTCACAGCCGTTCATTTCTTTTCTGGCCACCGCCGATACATGCCTCAGCACCTCGTCACCGCAGTCATGCCCATAGGTATCATTGATACGTTTGAAATTATCAATATCAAAGAATGCTATGCAGAAATGATTTGACGCATCACCTTTCATCAGTTCCTTTATCACCGGTGTAAAGCCTCTGCGGTTGAGTGTTCTTGTCAGAGCATCTTCCTGGGCTTCAGCCGAAAGCTGCTTATTCTCCTGCTCAAGGGTTATCCTTGTATGCTCATCAGCATAGATAAATATGGAAATATAAAAGACCACGCTGAAAAACATCACAAATGATGCGAATATCATCATAGATGTATTGGCAACATCATTGATCTCAAAAACAGGAGCCATATCCCTAAGGCCTATGTACAGAATGGCATACATCAAAAAATCCAGAGCCAGTACAGCTACAATGATCCACCGCTTCCGGGCTTTAAAGAGATAACAGCCAAAATATATGATTATCGGCACAATGGAAAAAAGGAAATTAGCCGAACCGCTTTTCCAGCCAATATAATATACAGCCAGAGCCGAGTAACATGCCACTTCCATAAGAATGCTCACGTACACCGGCATTATATGCCCTGACCTGCACAGGATGATGCAGAACAGGTAAACAATGACACTGACGGCATTTGATATCGCCAGGGGCGGAACCTTGGCCAAAAATGTGATAGCCAGCAAAGTCACATGCACCAGGCACATTATTATAACAGTAAATAGAAAACTGTTATGCGCAAGAAAGTGCATGACCTCCTCGATTATATTTTTCCTCTTCATACCTACTTCATTACAACCAGTTCATATTCCCTGGTTCCTATACCTATCTTTTCTGCATGCTCCAGGGTTTCAGCCCAGGAAACATTAGGATTGCTGTTATGCCATACATCACCATGGTCATGGAAATGCTCGCTTGCCATATTATCACCCAGCTGGCTGTTCCTGATGGGTGACGCTTTCTGACAGAGATCTACACAGGCCTGATCCAGTGCCACCGGATCGAAGGACGCAAGCATTCCGATATCCGGAAGGATAGGCGCATCATTTTCACCATGACAGTCACAGTTTGGCGACACATCGGTTATCAGGCTTATATGGAAGCAGGGCCTTCCGCTTACTACCGCGGCAGTATATTCTGCCATTCTCCTGCCAAGCATCTGCGGCGCATCCCAGTTATCATTTTCAATAGCATCAAAAGCACATGCGCCTATGCAGCGTCCGCAGCCTTTGCATTTATCCGGTGATATGAATGCCTTATTTCCCTCATAGCTTATGGCATCCGAACCGCACTCCTTTGCACATCTCCTGCAGCCTCTGCACTGCTCCGTGATCACATGGGGATGTCCGCTATTGTGCTGCTGCATCTTTCCGGCACGGCTTCCGCAGCCCATGCCGATATTCTTGATAGTACCGCCGAAGCCCGCCTGTTCGTGTCCCTTGAAATGTGTAAGTGAGATAAACACATCCGCATCCATTACGGCACGACCTATATACGCTTCTTCACAGTACTCCCAGTTTGGAACAGGCACTGCCACATCATCCGTTCCACGGAGACCGTCAGCTATGATTATCTGGCAGCCGGTGGTTATTGTATTAAATCCGTTTATGTTTGCACAGTCCATATGCTCAAGTGCGTTCTTCCTGCTGCCGGGATACAGCGTATTGCAGTCGGTCAAAAAAGGCAGTCCGCCGTTTTCCTTTACGACATCCGCAACAGCTTTGGCATAATTCGGCCTTAAATACGCAAGATTGCCCAGCTCACCGAAATGCATCTTGATGGCTACGAATTTTCCGTCCATGTCAATGGATCCGATATCCGCTTTTCTTATAAGCTTCTGAAGCTTAGCCGGGAGGCTGACTCCCAAAACAGTCCTGAAATCCGTAAAGTAAACTTTTGATCTTTCCATGCTTTTGCCTCCCGTCTCTTTAAATTTCCCTATGTATCCTGTATGCCACATCCGTATCGGATCTGTAGCCGCAGACCGTGACACATTCTCACGATTGCTTTAATTTTAACTTATAAGCAAACCTGTTTACAAGTAGAATCAAACAGAGGACAAAGTTTTGGTTCACCCGGCTCTAAAGAACGGCCCCGCCAACCGGCGCGCTGCAAATTAAAATGCGGAGCACAAAGCTCCGCATTTCATGAATATCATATTCCAGAATTCAAAATTTATTTCTTCTTAGCGCCGTTTACAGCATCCTTAAGAGCCTTACCAGCCTTGAACTTAGGAACAGTAGCTGCAGGAATCTTGATAGCCTCACCGGTCTTAGGATTCTTACCCTTACGAGCTGCTCTCTTGCTTGTCTCGAATGTACCGAAACCTACAAGCTGAACCTTACCCTTCTTCTTAAGTTCCTTAGATACAGTGTTTGTAAAAGCCTTAAGTGCCTTTTCGCTGTCAGCCTTTGAAAGACCAGACTCCTTAGCAATTGCATCAACAAGTTCTACTCTATTCATTTTTGTTCTCCTCCCAACTTAGTGGATTTTGTTAACATAGTGGATTATATCAGAGAAATCAAGGGATTTCAATATGTTGCGACAAAAAATTGAAACAATCTACATTTGGTAATATATCATTGCGAAAGTATTTTTTTGTCCTCCGGAAGATACGAGTAAATCATCTCCTCAAGCTTAACGGGATTAATTGGCTTGGTGAGATAATCGGTAAAACCGGCCTCCATGTATGTCTCCTTTGCACCGGATATGGCATTGGCGGTAAGGCACACTATCGGAGTATCCGCATTAGGATTGTCCGGATACTTTTCCCTCAGTTCTTTTAAGGTCTCTATTCCATCCATAACAGGCATCATATGATCCAGGAATATGATATCATACTTATTTTCGGTGGCAAGCTCGATACATTCCCGGCCGCCGGCGGCAGAATCTACTTTGATCTCCGTCTTTTTAAGAAGTCCTTTAAATACCACTATATTAATGGGCGTGTCATCAACCATGAGAATGCATGCATCGGGAGCCTTAAACCTGGGCACATACTTTTCTTTTGAAGCATCCCCGTCCGATGCTTTTTCGAAATCACCTATGGGTGTACGCTTTCTGACCGGCTGAATGATCTCAAAGGAAAAAACGGAACCCTTTCCGTACTCGCTTTCCACAGTGAGCTCTCCCCCCATCATATGCAGAAGGTTGCTTGTGATATTCAGTCCGAGGCCGGTACCCTCGATATTTCTGTTCTTCTTTTCATCAAGCCTTACAAATTGGGCAAAAAGCTTTTCCATATCTTCTTTCCTGATGCCCATTCCGGTATCCGTCACGGAAACTTTCAGTCCGATCGTATCGGTCTTCTCCGGCTTCCTGCCAAAACCCACCTTGAGAGTAACACTTCCCTTCTCAGTATATTTAACGGCATTGGTCAGCAGATTGGTGATAACCTGTTTGATCCTGATCTCGTCACCAAAAAGCCCACTGGGAAGTTCGGGATCTATCTCCATTATGAATTTAAGATTCTTGGCATCAGCCTTAGGTCCTATCATATTCTTCAGGTCATTTAAAAGTGACCCGGTCTCATACTCCACGGGAATGATGTCCATCTTGCCGGACTCGATCTTGGAAAAATCAAGGATATCATTTATCAGTACCAAAAGTGAAGTACCGGCGCTTTTTATATTGTCTGCATATGATATGATCGATGGGTCATCGCACTCACGGAGTATCATTTCGTTCATTCCGAGAACTGCAGTAATGGGAGTCCTGATCTCGTGGGACATATTGGAAAGGAAAGCCGACTTGGCCTCATTGGCTGCAACCGCACTGTCGGAAATGTTCTTGAGCCGCTCTCTTTCCTCTCTTTCTCTCGTGATATTTTCAAGCATCCAGAGCACATGTGCGACCTTGCCGTCTCTGGTTCTCTCCGAAACTATGAGCCTTGCCCTTACCCAGATATTGCCAAAGCTCTGGTACTCAACAGTCAGGGTATCCACATCCTTCATACGTTCATCTATGGTATCCATATCCGTAAATTCCACAGCAGCCTTTTTTGTAGGCGACTCTGGGAGATTATTCATGATATTGAAGAACACTTCATTAAGATTATGGTCCACGGACGCGACTGCTTTGGAAATAGCGGGATTTACATTTTTTATTTCTATGACATTACCGTTAATGACATCCAGGTCACAAAGCGACATATAAATATCAGCCGTGGAATTTATAAGTTTCTGAAGACGGACATTTGCCAGTTCTTTCCTGCCGGAAATGACCGTGATGATCGTAAAGGAAAGGAGCGTAAGCACTATGGATATGATACTCAGTATAACTATGAGCCTGATGGGCCTGTATACCTTGTCCGAGTCGGCATATGAGATACTGTACCACTCCCCCCTGATAGGACACGAATATACCGTATAGCTTGTGTTGTCGTATTTAATGTCAAAGCTGTTTTCTTCGGAATTCATCACGGTAGTCAGTATATAACCGCCAATATTATCCTTATCCTCCAGATAATTATTGCCGCGCTCGCTGCTATCCGTATGAGCAACCACAAAGCCCTCGCTGCTTAAGACCATGCTTACCGAAGAAAGGCCGTATGTGTCTGATCTTTCAACTATCGTCTGGATTTCTTCAAGGGTAACATCAATTGCAACAACACTTTCACCATCCGAAAGAACCTTGGCAAGAGTCATTATCACCTGGCCGGTATAGAGGTCAAGATACGGATCTATAAGCACTACGTCACCTTTACCCGCTAAGGCCTTGGTATACCAGGGTCTTTCCGTAGGAACAAATCCTTCGTATGGCTCCCAGCCCAGTCCATCATAATACTCACCGTCTATACAGGCATATAATCCTGTGGATCCCGGCAGCATAGCCTTTATTATGACATCAGATTCATGCTGGATATATTCAAGGATCTCCTCATCCGGCGTGTTGTCCTTTATCATTGTATCTATTGTATAACTGGAAATCTCAAGGGCATTTATACCGGTAGAAAGATACAGTTCGATATCCCCTGCCGTATTCTTGGCATTCAGCTCACCACCCTCAAGAATACTTTTCTTGGCGTAACTTTGCAGAAGACCATTATAAACAAAGATTATCACAATAAAGATCAATGCTAAAAGAGGAAAGATCAGGGCATTTTTCATTCCGGACAAGCGCATGAGATCCGAAAAATTGATGCTGCTCTTTATTTTCTTTTTTTCCTGCTTTCCCATTGCACTCCCCCGAAAACACAAAAACCTGTCTAAATTTTACATTCATATTATACATGCGTCAACGTGATTAGCCTGCATTTAAGCCCCGGGATAAATTTTTTCTTGACATACATTTTTTATCTGTGTTACACTCAAATAAACCGTTGAGGAAGAGTAAGTAAGTTTAAACCTCCTTTTCCAAGAGAGCTGCGGATGGTGTGATCGCAGCAAAAGCGTTTAGGCCGAATGGACTTCTGAGGGCGAGCAGAAACGGGGAACCGGAGTATGTGAGACGGAGCGGAACTCCGTAAAAAATCCGGCATATGATAGTATGCTTAAGTGGGTGTTTGATACACCAAGCCGGGTGGCACCGCAGGATGAGGATATTCATACCTGTCCCAGCAGTAAAACTACTGTGGGACAGGTATTTTTTTGTCCCACCATAACATATTTACATGAACATCAAAAATGTACAGAAAATGATGTACAAACAAAAGAAAGGAGACAGATATGTCAGAGAAAAAAATCCCTTACAAGATCTATTTATCGGAAGATGAGATTCCCAAAGCATGGTATAACATGAGGGCTGATATGAAGAATAAGCCCGCTCCCCTTTTAAATCCGGGGACAGGCAAGCCCCTTACAGCCGAAGAGCTTTCACCGATCTTCTGCGAAGAACTGGTTGCTCAGGAACTGGATGAGAATACACCTCTTATCGACATTCCGGATGAGATCAGAAGCTTCTATACAATGTACCGTCCCTCACCCCTGGTAAGAGCTTACTGCCTGGAAGAAAAGCTCCAGACACCTGCTAAGATCTACTACAAGTTCGAGGGAAACAATACCAGCGGAAGCCACAAGCTGAACTCAGCCATCGCACAGGCTTACTACGCAAAGAAGCAGGGACTTAAAGGTGTGACCACAGAAACCGGTGCCGGCCAGTGGGGTACCGCACTTTCCATGGCATGCTCATACTTCGGTCTGGACTGCAAGGTATATATGGTTAAGGTTTCCTATGAGCAGAAGCCTTTCCGCCGTGAAGTAATGCGCACTTACGGAGCATCGGTTGTTCCTTCACCCTCAGAGACTACAGAGGTAGGCAAGAAGATCCTTGCCGAGCATCCCGGAACCACAGGAAGTCTTGGCTGTGCGATCTCCGAGGCAGTTGAAGTGGCTACAAAGAATCCCGGATACCGCTATGTACTGGGAAGCGTACTGAATCAGGTACTGCTCCACCAGTCAGTCATCGGTCTTGAGGCAAAGGCTGCAATGGATAAGTATGACATAAAGCCTGACATCATCATCGGATGTGCCGGCGGCGGCTCAAACTTAGGCGGCCTTATCGCTCCTTTCATGGGTGAAAAGCTCCGTGGCGAAGCTGACTACAGAATTATCGCTGTTGAACCTGCTTCATGCCCCAGCTTCACAAGAGGAAAATTCGCATATGATTTCTGCGATACCGGCATGATCTGCCCCCTTGCAAAGATGTACACGCTGGGAAGCAGCTTCATTCCTTCGGCAAACCACGCAGGCGGCTTACGTTTCCACGGAATGAGCAGCACACTTTCACAGCTCTACCACGACGGATTTATGGAAGCTACAAGCGTAGAACAGACTTCAGTATTCGAAGCAGCAGAGCAGTTTGCCCGTGTTGAAGGTATCCTGCCAGCACCTGAAAGCTCACACGCTATCCGTGTTGCTATCGATGAGGCACTTAAGTGCAAGGAGACCGGTGAAGAAAAGACCATACTGTTCGGTCTTACCGGTACCGGATATTTTGATCTTGTTGCTTATGAGAAGTTCCACAACGGTGAAATGACAGATGAGATACCTACAGACGAGCAGCTTCAGGCATCATTTGCAAAACTGCCTAAGGTAGAAGCTTAAAAAAATTATCAGGCAGAATCATCATAAAACAATTACCTACCCTATGAATAACCCCGTGTATGAAAATACACGGGGTGTTTTATTAATCCGGTTTTATTAATCCAGTTTCACTACATAGCTCCTGCTCTCCCTGTCCCTGCCAAGAACCACTGTGCTGTCCTGCAGATCATAGAGAGTGCAGCTTCCGAATTCGTATATGTTTCCGATCCTGTCCTGGCCGACAACGGTGATGCTTACTGCATCATCCTGAGCGTATGGATCAAGTATGGACCCTGTATAGTGGAAGAAACCCGCATCAGGCAGATCGGAGATGCCAAGGATCTCGTACATATCCACATCACCATCCTCGGTACTGATGCACATGTGCTTTATATCTATTCCGCTGGTATTGGTAAAGTAAATACTTACTCCTTCCGCGGAAAGCGAATCAGGTGCCTGCTCCCTTACAAGACTGTCGGGC
>JAEEGL011020945.1_pt1 | contig 19567 bp, 16 predicted proteins | sample 9134231 | NCBI WGS metagenome assembly JAEEGL01 (sample SAMN16246548, study PRJNA631951) | gut metagenome | biome: gut microbiome; feature: rumen; material: fiber-attached | host: Bos | place: Iran: Karaj | collected 2018-10 | reverse complement strand
GGAAATACAAGGAGGACAATTATGGCTAAGATTCTGATAATCGAAGATGAGAAAGAAATTGCCGATCTCGAGAAAGATTATCTGGAGATGAACAGTTTTGAAGTAGAAACCTTCGATCGCGGAGATGACGGCCTTGAGGCTGCAATGAAGAATGATTATGACCTTGTGGTCCTCGATCTGATGCTTCCCGGAACGGATGGATTCGATATCTGCAGAAAGGTAAGAGCTGAGAAAAATATACCCATCATTATGGTATCCGCCAAGAAAGACGACATTGATAAGATCCGCGGACTCGGTCTTGGCGCGGATGACTATATGACAAAGCCCTTTTCTCCCGGAGAACTTGTAGCCAGAGTTAAGGCTCATCTTGCTCAGTACGAGAGACTTGTGGGAGCAGGAAAGCGTAAGAGTGAGAACGATCTTATCGAAATCAGAGGAATCAAGATAGATAAGACTGCAAGAAGAGTATTTGTGGATGGCGAAGAGAAGATCTTTACCACCAAGGAGTTCGATCTCCTTTCCTTCCTTGCTGAGAATCCCAACAAGGTATATACCAAGGACGATCTGTTCAGAACCATTTGGGGAATGGAGTCTGTCGGCGATATTGCCACGGTTACCGTACATATCAAGAAGATCCGCGAAAAGCTTGGCGATGTAAGCGGAGATTCCAAGTATATTGAAACAATTTGGGGTGTAGGATACAGATTTAAACTCTGATACGCTCGAAAATTTGACACGGCCGCGCGGCCGTGTTATTTTATTGTCATGAGCGTATTAAATGTCTTAATACAGTTACGGATCGGAGGAAATATGATCGTACTTGATTACAGGGATAAACGTCCGCTGAATGAACAGGTTGCGGAAAAAATCATGAATCTGATCGCCCAGGGAGGATTGAGTCCCGGAGAGAAACTCCCGAGTGTCAGAAATCTGGCCGTTGACCTCTCCGTTAACCCCAATACCGTTCAAAGAGCGTATTCGACGCTTGAGGAAAAGGGTTATATAACCACCATAACCGGAAGAGGGAATTACGTGAGCGAAGAAGGAAGCTGGAAAGACGGGCTTAAAAAGGAAATGCTCACGGAAGTAAGATCGGTCGTTGTCAAAGCCAAATCCGCGGGGATAAAGCTTGATGAGGCGCTTACATGTGTCAGAGAAGTATTCGAGAGGGACTGAAAATGATCGAAATAAAAGGAATACGCAAAAAATATGATGATATAGAAGCTCTTTCGGGCGTTTCATTCGACATGCCCGAAGGACAGGTATTCGGCCTGGTCGGAACAAACGGGGCAGGTAAGAGTACATTACTCAGATGTATATGCGGTGTTTGCAAGCCCGATGAGGGGGAGATCCTTGTAGACGGTGAACCCGTTTATGAGAATCCCATCGCCAAGTCTAAGATCTTCTTTATTTCGGATGATCAGTACTATTATCCCGGAAGTACACCGGATGAGATGATGAATTATTACGCATCCATGTATCCGGCTACTTTCTCCAAAGAAAGATTCGAAAAGCTCATGAGTGCCCTGTCACTGGACAGAAAGCGCAAGATCCAGACTTATTCAAAGGGAATGAAGAAGCAGCTTTCCATACTTCTCGGAATCTCATCAGGATGTAAATACATCCTTTGTGATGAAACCTTTGACGGACTCGATCCCGTTGTAAGGCAGGCGGTGAAAAGACTATTTATCCATGACATGGATGAATTCGGAATCACTCCCGTCATTGCATCCCACAACTTGAGAGAACTTGAGGATATCTGCGAGTTCGTAGGACTCCTTCACAAGGGCGGAGTGATCCTTTCCAAGGATCTCGGTGATATGAAGCTTGAGATCTTTAAAGTCCAGGTTGTTTTTAAGGATCAGGCTTCTCTGGAAGCTGTCAGGTCCAACTGTAAGGTTATCGCAGAGGAGCACAGAGGATCGCTTATCACTCTTACCATAAGAGGACTCAGGACAGAAGTTGAAACTGTGATAACATCACAGCTTCCTATATTCTACGAGGTTTTGCCTCTTACTCTTGAAGAAATCTTTATCAGTGAAACGGAGGTGCTGGGTTATGACTTCGCAGAAATCACAAAATAAAATCACCTTACTGAGTCTGATGAGGGAAGATCTCAGGCACCGCAGATGGATGGTCGTTCTCTCTTCTTTTGTACAGCTCATTTTCGGGCCGGTAATTGCTCTTATGAGATTTACCGATATTGAGGCCCAGTCTTATTACTATTACGGTGAGGATTTCATACAGAATAAATACAGAGCGATGCAACGTGCCGTGGAGAGTATGACACAGTCATATCTTCCTGTAATGATGGCTATTATTGCCGTGGTCGGTGCATTGATAGTGGGAATAGGCGGATACAGACACCTGTTTAACAGAAGAATGACCGATATGGTCAACTCAGTACCCGTTACCAGAGGAAAGCAGTTTGACAGTATTTATTATAATAACTGGCTTATCTGGTTTGTGCCCCAGCTTGTGTCAACGATCCTGACTACATTTATCATGCTGGTCAGAACGGCTTCTTACGGATTGGCACCGACTGTATTAAGAAGTGCATTCTTTGTTTTGATCGGCTCTGCATTTGCTTTCGCCTGCATGATGCATCTTACGATCCTTGCAGTGGTTTTATCCGGAACAATATTTAACGCATTTTTGAATATAGCCTTTATCGGGTTTGATGTTATAGTTGCGTTTGTTATCGTTTCGGGACTTTGCTCGACAAACTTTTGTACATTTGTCAGTCTTCCGATTTCCATGGAGCAGATTTGCTGGACATCCGCGCCTTTATCCGGAGGTTATCTCGGAGCATGCATTTCAGCAGGTTTGACCGGAGATGCTTACAAAGAGGCTGTAAACTCTTTCGGATCGGAAGCTACATTCTGGTTTGCGCTTATCGCGACCATGATCGTTGCTATCCTGAATCTGATCATAGCTTATAGTTTGTATATCAAGAGAAAGAGCGAAGAATCGGAAAACGGAGTGTCGAGCAAAGCGTACAGAATGTTCATACGCTGCTTCAATTCCGTTCTCGGAGGTTTGTTTATCGCAATTCTGATCGATGAGCTGTTCTATATAGACGAAAGAGCATTGGTCGTATGGATGATTATTTTCGCGGCAATAGGCTGCGGGCTAGTGTTCGGTATCATTGATACAGCGCATACAAAATCCTTCAGGGGCTTCTTTGCAAACTGGAAGCAGATGATAGTGCTTGTCCTGATCACGGAAGCGATATTAGCCGTTTTCGTATACGATCTGACGGGATTTGACAAACGGATCGTGCCTGAGAGCAATATTGAGACTGCAATGATCGATGCATATTTGTATGGAATGGGTGCCGACGGCAGCGGATATGTAAAGGATCCTGAAAACGACGGAATGATCATGGAAAAGTATATGCTGCCGGACTATGATCAAAGTGATAATTATGTGGAGATTCCCGCGGATGTCGCATATAAGCTGATGACCGCCGAAAGAGTTTTCTGGAAGTTCGGTCAGGCGAATATATATAATCCTCTTACCGGTCAAACGGAGCGTGTTCCCGAAAATGAATGGGGTTATCAAACCGAGTATTTAAATATTTTCATTGAGAAAAAAAACGGAACCGAGTTTAAGAGAGTTTATCAGATAGTTAACAGGGATGCCTTGGAGGAAGTTATCGCTCTTCCGGGATATATGGAAAAGGCTTATCCTCTCAGAACCGGAGAACTCGGATACCCTGTTGCAATCCGGATAACCGATTTCGAGACCGGAAACGAAACGGAAATACCCGTAGACAGAATGCAGGAACTCTTTGATGCGACCATTGAGGATTTTAAGGCTAATTATTCTCTTGATTATCTTGAAATGGCAAACAGTTATGATATTTATTGCCTGGAGTGCCGTTATTATGTGACCATTCCCGATGGTGAAGAGGGAGATTACTGGACATACTCTATGAACCTGTATGTGACGGAAGAGGATGTGCGCTCCATTGAAATCCTTGAGGAACTCGGATTTGAAGATTATAAGTATAATCCGTATCAGGTTACTTATGATGAATACGAATATGGATATTATTGATCCTCAGGCTTTTTGACTTTTTGTTGTGATATCTTATAATATTTCTGCATACATATATTTGCAGAAAACATAGGATATGAAAGATATAGACGTATCAAAAAATCATAAGACCGCAGCCGCAATCGCAATAGGTATATTGTCGGTCGCGGCTGTTTGTATGCTCTTTTATGCCAACGTGTCCGTGCCTTTTATGATGGATGATATATGGTATTCCACCAATCTGGCCACGGGAAATACTTTATCCGGCTTTGGAGATGTGATCGAGTCTCAGGTCTGGCATTATCTTAACTGGGGCGGAAGATCAATAACCCACGCATTTCTGCAGCTGTCTCTTATGTGCGGAGAAAGAGGCGCTGACGTTATAAATACTCTTATGACCCTTGTATTGGCCATTGAGATGAGTTATCTTGCAAAAATTGTTTCCGGCAAAAAGAGTACGCAGGACGGAGATTTTGTTTTTGATAAGGTCTGCCTTCCTGCTTTGATGTTCGGACTTTTGCTGGTATGCTGCCCTAATCTGAAAATGAGTATGCTTTGGCAGGCAGGGTGTGCAAACTACGTCTATTCTTCCGTATGGATACTTGCGTTCTATATAGTCTATTTAAGGGCACTGGATCCCGGTGCAAAGGATCTTCCCTTATCGGGTATATTCATGATCCCTCTCGGACTTATAACAGGATGGAGTACGGAAAATATGGGGCCTTCCGCTTTTCTTACAGCGGCGGCCATTACCTTTATGATGTACAAAAAAGGATCGGCCAAGGGCAAACGGCTTGTTATGATGACAGAGGGAGTTGTTTTTTCCTTTGTCGGTTCGGTTATATGTATTCTGGCCCCGGGAAATTTCATTCGAAAAAATGATTCCGCAGAAGACCTTGCTCTGACAATTCCCGACAGGCTTATTCAAATGATGAAGGGATTGGGGGATTATTTATTTCCGGCGCTGTTGATACTTGCCGTGTCTTATATTTTGTACAGACGCTTTTCCGATAATAAAATTCCCAAAGGTATATTGTTCCTTCTGGCGGGAGCGGCACTTTCATATGCTGCCATGATCGCATCACCCCATTATCCCGACAGAGCCGCATTCGGAAGTTGTGTGCTGACGGAAATCTGTGCGGCATCCTTTATATTGGGGATTGAGCTGCCGGTGAAAAAGACGATTGTTTTATTTTTCGCCAATATATTAATGATCGCATCGATAGTAGCTGTTTATGCGGTGAACGGATAATGATACAGAAGATAAAGAGTCCAAAATTTCAAAATATCCTGATATGTACCGAGGGCATTTTGGTGTCGATTCTTGCCCTTCTGGCTATTCATAATACCGTGACTGCAACAGGAGCAGGGTATCTTCTGTTTCTGAAAACAGGAGTGCTTTCCAGAACCGGATGGGATATAACGGTTGACGCCTTTGTCTTTATCCTGTCACTTGCTTTAGTCTTAATACCGGTTTTGATACGAAAGGCCGGAATAAAGGATGCGTTCCTTTTCCTTATGGCAGTGGTTTCATTGTGTGCTTTAGTCCGCCCCGATATTCTGTTGACTTCATTTATGGGGAGGGAGGGACTTGAGGCAGGAAAAGCGTTATTTGATCTGCTTACATATCTTCCCACTTTGTCGGTTGCGCTTCTTTTGACAGCAGGTATTATATTCGTTTTCAATCTTGGGGATGAAGGTGTGAAAAAGCATTTTGTCGGTGGAGTGTTTGCCGTACTGTTTTTGCTTCTCTCTGTTTTGATCACTTCATTTTATGAGATATTTTTGTTCGCTGCCGGATATACGGTGCTTCTTCCGATGATAGGAAGAGTAAGTAAGATAAAATACGGTACCGGCTTGTTAAGCGTGGTACTGTTTGCGGCATCCGTGTGGAAGCTGTATTTTGTTCTGATCACTTATTAGGATATAATCGATACTATGAATATCAAATTCGGCTGTAAAATTGACAATAAAATTATTAAAACAGGACTTTATTCCGTACTAGGATTGTCGGGACTTTTAAAGGTGATAAAAGATGCCGGCCAGTCCGGATTGATATGGTCTTTCCTGTCACTTCTTGTTATCGGTCTTGTGATCGGGGCAGAATATTCAACCGTCATTTTGGCTGATTCCCATGGCGAAAGATCAAAAAAGATTTTTAAGTATGCATACATATTCGGAGCACTTTTCGGATTTGCTACTGATTTGGGATATCAGTTCACAGTTTCGGGAATGACAGCTCCCGGACTGAAGGGAAAAGCGGTTATTATCCTGACGGGTCTTGCATTTTCTTTTCTGCTTATTCCCGTAACCTACAGAGTCTTTGCGGCAGCGGAAGGCTTTTTTAAGATCCGGGATTCACGTTTTCGGATTAAAAAGCCCCGCCTGCTTATTCTTTTTACATGGATTATATTGGAGATCGCATGGCTTCCGGCGTATCTGGCATATTATCCGGCGATAATGAGTTATGATTTTCATCGTCAGATCGGTGAAGCTGCAAAGGGATATATATGGTTTTATGAATACCAGCCCCTTGCACATACTTTTCTCATCAGACAGTTTTATCTGCTTGGTGTAAATATGGGAAATCCTGCCACCGGAATGGCAATATTTGCCCTGTTACAGAGTATGCTCCTTGCCGCATCCTTAAGTCTGATCATATGGTATGTATATAATAAAGGCGGTAAGATTCCCGCACTTTTCTGGCTTGCCTGCTTTGCTTTTCTTCCCTTTAATCCCGTGCTTGCCATAAGCATGACCAAGGATATTATCTTCACCGCTTTCTTTGTGTTTATACTTCTGCTCGTGGAAAAGATGGGCAGAAAGCCTTCGGCATCTGTATATGTATTATTTTTCCTGACGGGAATTATCAATGTGCTGTTCAGAAGTAATGCAATGTATGCGTTGATATTCCTGGTTCCTGCATTTGCGATTACCGAAAAGGGTATGAAAAAGAAGATCATCACGGCTCTTCTTGCACTTGTGATGGTGGTTTCGGGTTACGGAAGCAAACTGCTGATCAGGAATGCAATGGATGCAATACACGGATCTTCCATTGAAATGTATTCCGTCCCCATTATGCAGATGGTAAGAGTTGTTAAGTATCAGGAAGGCAATCTTACCGAGGAACAAAGCGAGATACTCCGTCGGTATATTTCGGAAGCAAGCTGGGGAGATTATTTTGCACCTATAGCGGACAGCTTTAAGTCTGTGGCGGCCAGAGACAGAAACGATGAGTGGACTACCGATCATATGAGACTTCTTGGGGACTATATCAAGATCGGAAAAGCATATCCCAACGACTATATTGATGCATTTTTGGGTCTTACCGTCGGTTATTGGTTTACCGAGGACAAATCCCATGCGGAAATGCTTGGTGTGGGAGATGATACGGATCTGGGTCTCTTATATACCTTTAATGCTTCCAACAACGAAGCCGTTCCCGGCGGAATCCCTTCACACTCGTATCTTCCCAAGGTGGAGGCGTGGTATTCCCATGCTATAAACGGAAATGCTTATTACAACTGGCCTGTCATATCCCAGCTTATGAAACCTGCGGTTTATTTCTGGCTGTTTGTGCTCAGTATTTTCGTATGCATCTACAAAAAGAAAAAAGAAGGTATCGCAGTTCTTGCGTACCCCGTTTTCTATATGCTGACCATGCTTCTCGGGCCCTGCGTAAATTTCAGATACATGTACCCTTATATCGCAGTGATCCCGATGCTCCTTGCATTTGCTTTTTCCGATACCAGGGAGGCTAAGTGACATCTTCATCCTCAAAAAAACAAACTATCCTATCTTTTATCATCGTGTCGGCCGGAGTGCTATTATCCTGCATCACGGCAATCTTCGGATACGATATTTTACCCGACTATCAGGATAAGCTCTTTCATCTTCGCAGGCTTGCAGCTTTGGCGGAGACACTTAAGTCCGGATATTTTCCCGCAAGAATATATTTTGTAATGAACCAGGGCACCGGCTATGCGATGCCTGTTTTTTATCCGGATCTGTTTTTATATATTCCGGCTTTTCTGGTTAATGTAAATGTTCCTCTGGGAATAGCATATGACATATATGTGATCATCATAAACGCAGTAACAGGTATAGTTGCCTACTTTTCGGTCAAAGGCCTCTTAAAGGGTGAAAAGCTTGTTTCGGCGGTGATCTCATTTGTATATGTTCTTTCCGTTTACAGATTGACGGATGTGTATATAAGGGATGCTGTGGGAGAGTATACGGCCATGGCATTTCTTCCCTTTGTCATATACAGTTATGTGAATATCTACAGGGATAAGGAAGAGGAAGGGCTGCACGAGAAGCTGAAGAAGGCGGCTATGCTCGGATTGTCCATGGCTCTGCTTGCACTGACACATGTTTTGACCACGATGATGGCGGCGACATTTCTGGTTATCTGTACGTGCGCATTGATTAGAAAAACACTGAAAAAATCAAGGATCATTACTTTGGTCGTTTCAGTTATATTCTTTTTGGGATTAAGTGCTTATTCAATAGTTCCGATGATTGATTACATGCGGTCCGACAAATATCTGTTTAATGACTCTTCGAGTATCATGAGGGGGTTTTATCCCGGCTGGAGAGAATTACTGGAGATTATTCCTTCGGGAAGCGGATCGGGTATAGATTACAGCCTTAGAATGCCTACTGCTGTCGGACCTGCGATAACTGCGATCCTTGTGGCATGGTTTATAAGGACAATGATACTCGCCACTAAAAGACCCGCGGGAAAAGATAAAAAACATCATATTGATGCTTCGTTTATAACGGAAATCTTTTTGTTTACGGCTTCCGGAGTGTCTTTATTCATATCCAGTAAGTATTTCCCCTGGGATAAGATCGGACAGAGCGAAGGGCTGCTTAGGAAGCTGTTTTTCAGTGTACAGTTTTCATGGAGATATATCGGAATCTCCACGGTATGTGCATGTATGCTGGGTGCGTTTTTGATACATGATATATACAAGGCATCGAACAGATCCGGCATTTTGCTGGCAGCGTTCATAATGATCCTTGCCGTAATACCGGCCGGAGTGCTTCAGGTAAGAGCATGCTCCGAAAACAGACATGCTGTCATAAACAAGGGTGAAGAGATCGGCATAGTAAGTGATGAGTTATATTTTCCTGTTTCCTGGCAAAGGGATGTTACTTACGATGAATGCCCGGCTACTTCGGGATGTGATGTGCTTTCATATGCACGAGTCGGCGGAGATTGGCTTGTTGAGATCGGTAATACCTCAGAGAATGCCGTAATTGTATTTCCGATAGTCTATTACAAGGGCTACACAGCCGAGATGACGGCAGGCGGAGAGCTTGTGATAATGCAGGCAACCGACGGGCGTGCAATGGTAATTGTTCCGGATGGTTTTTCCGGACAGATGAAATTATCGTTTGAAGAACCTGCATTATGGAAGGTTGCCGAAACGATCAGTTTGATAACCATCATAGCGGTAATCATGCTGCTTATCATAAAAAAGCGGTCCGGAGGTGAAGAACATTAGGATACTGATCACCGACATGAATGAAACCTATCCCGAGGATATGCCGGAAAGGATTGGACTTGCAAAAGGCGATGATTGCATCAGGATCTCCTGCAGCGATATTCAGGGCAGAAACATGTATTGCACTGATGAATCTTACCATGAGATCAGAGGCAGACTTTCTGCTAATTCGGATCCGGAAAAGGGAGTTCACTTTATCGATACGGGCAATTACCACTATATGTCCCGTATCTTTACTTCATTTATCAACGGAAAATACGATCTTTACTTGATCGATAATCATAATGATATGCAAAGAGCGGGGCTTGGAGAAATACTCAGCTGCGGAAGCTGGGCTTTGGATGTTCTTGAAAAGGATGAGAATCTGAGTTCCCTTTATGTATATGGTCCCGGGAAATTTGAAGTAGAAGGTGACAACTGTGATGTGACAGTGAGCGGCAAAGTGATACCGGGAAGAGTATATCGCGGAAAAGGTTTTGAGTGCGGAAATCATCCCGTTTATCTGTCCGTTGATAAAGATATTCTGGAGGTCAAAGAGTGTGTTACAAATTGGGATCAGGGAAATCTTTCCCTGTCTGAGTTAATTGAATTGATACATTTGAACGTAGAAGGAAAGGTTCTGATAGGCGCGGATATATGCGGCGGAATATCTGAAACCGATCCCGAATGTAACGATGATATAGTGACCGGAAATACAAGATCCGATCGCAAGTTGCTGGAAGAAATTAGGAAATATTTTTAGTAATGAAAAACTGTTTGCCTGAAGAATTCGTTAAGAATATGAAAGAGCTTTTGGGAGAGGAAAAATATCTTCTCCTTGAGAACTCATATTCCGAAGAACCGGTTCAGGCGCTCAGGATAAATCCTCTGAAAAAGCATTCCGAGGGTGCAGCGGATGTGAAGCTGCTTCTTGATCTTGAGAAAATCCCCTTTGAAGACAGCGGGTATTATTTTGATCCCGTAAAAACCCCCGGCAGAAGACCTTTCCATGATGCCGGTGTTTATTATATTCAGGATCCGGGAGCTATGGTCCCCGGCGCTGTTCTGACAGGAAGTGATCTCTTCCGCAGATTAAATGAAAGCGGGAACGGGCTCAGGGTAATAGATCTGTGCGCCTCTCCGGGAGGTAAATCAACGCAGATAGCGGGTGCTATGGCGGGAAAAGGTCTGCTCATATCAAATGAGATCAACAGATCAAGAGCCGAGGTGCTTGCAGGCAACATCGAAAGAATGGGCATCACCAATGCGGTTGTATTAAATGAAACCACGGATAGATTGGCCGATAGATTCGAGGGATATTTTGATGCGGTGGTAGTTGATGCTCCCTGCTCCGGAGAAGGTATGTTCAGAAAAGATCCGGAGGCGATCGCGCAGTGGAGCCTTGAAAATGTATCCGTATGCACGCAGAGACAAAAGGAGATCCTTGAGAATGCATACAGAATGCTCAAGCCCGGCGGAATACTTCTTTATTCCACATGTACATTTGAGAAGTGTGAAAATGAGGACAGGGTAAATGAACTGACTCTGGCTCATTCCGATATGAAACTTGAAGATATTTCTTATATCAAGGAAAGCGCTGGCGGATGTGCAGCCGGTATTTCTCCCTGTGAAAAAGCCGTCAGACTTATGCCGCCTGATTTTAAGGGGGAAGGACAGTTTTCCGCACTTATGTCCAAAGCGGGTGATTCCGAAAATGCATTTCCCTTCGGAGGATTTGAAAACTGTTCCAAGATAAAGGATCTGAAACCGCTTGAGAGTTTTCTTAAAGAGACACTTTCGAAGGAAGCGGCGGAAAAGATTCTTGATGCTAAAGACAGGTTCCGGCTTTTCGGAGATAATCTGTATATTATGCCGAAAGACACTCCCTCGCTTTCCGGGTTAAAGGTCTTAAGATGCGGACTGTGCATCGGAACATTTAAAAAGGACAGATTCGAACCTGCCCATGCCCTTGCTCTTGTTTTGGGCAAAGAAGATGTAAAACTGTTTATCGATACGGATGAAGATACTGCGGAGACTTATGTCCGCGGCATGACCCTTGAGGGAGAAGGAAGCGGATGGTGCATTGTGGGAGTATGCGGTTATTCTCTCGGATGGGGTAAAGCATCCGGAGGGAGAATCAAGAATCATTATCCTAAGGGATTGAGGATCGTCGGATGAAACCTGACATTAAAATAGTTTATGAGGATTCGGACTGTATCGTCGTATATAAGCCTGCGGGACTTGGCGTACAGACTGCAAGGGCATCCGAGGAAGATGTTTGCAGTAAACTCAGAAATCACCTTAAGGGCGGATATTTGGGAGTGATACACAGGCTGGATCAACCGGTGGAAGGACTTCTTGTTTTTGCCAAAAACAAATCTGCTGCCGCATATTTGAGCGGGCAGCTTCAAAACGGAACGCTTAAAAAATCATACAAAGCGGTTGTGCTTGGCGAAGTAAAAGAAAGCGGAACCGATGTGTGCTACATGAGAAAGAATTCTTCTTCCGAATGTGAGATCGGTGAGGGAGAAGATTTTAAAAGAGCGGAGCTTTCCTATGAACCTCTTTCTGTTAAGGATGGAACAACGCTTCTTAATGTGGAAATAGGAACGGGTCGCTTTCATCAGATCAGGGCACAGCTTTCTCATTTGGGCTTTCCCATTCTGGGGGACCTGAAATACGGAAGCGGGAAAAGCAAAGAAAAATCTGCGGCAGCAGGTGTGAGAACCGTTGCGCTTTGCGCAGACCGGCTGGAATACAGGGATGCGGCATCAAAAGAAATAAAGAAGTTTGTTATAACCCCTCAAAATAAAGCATTTGATATATATGATCTTTAACGCTGTCAAAAAAATAACCGGAATCGAAAAAGATGCAAATATAAAGGGAGTAGCCGGCGCCTTGAAATATGCGGCGGATATCTCTTTATATGTTGCAGTCTTTTTTTATTTGGCGGCCGTCGGGATCTTTCTGCCTTTATATCTTCCGGGTTATGACACTCTGGGGACCGACAAGGGACAATTTTGGATAGGCGCATTAAAGCTCTCCGGGATCATTCTCACGCTGCCGCTTGCTTTGTATATTCTTTATGTGGTCATAAAAGTGCTCACCTCAGGCTTTGGTAATAGGCCCGTATTTTACGTAACCGATATTTTTGCGGCGTTCTTTATCTTAAGCGTTCTCGTATCATATGCTCTTTCGGATGAAAAACAGATCGCTTTATACGGCGAAAGAGGATGGTTTATCGGCACGATCTCATACTTTTCCGTGGGAATCGGTGTGTTGGTCATTCCGAGGCTGGGAAAAGCCAAGAATTATTTTTGCCCCGTTATCATGGCATCTTCATTCGCGGTTTGCCTGATCGGGGTTTTAATGGATTATTTCGGAAATGTCCTTAATGCGGAAGGCTGGGATACACTCAGGATATCAACGATAGGTAATTCCAACTGGTTCTGCGGCTATCTTATGACGGTGATGTTTGCCGGGGTGGCAGCTTTTATTCCCCGAAAAGAAGGAAAACAGAGCAGGGATAAAGTCTCTGTGATTGTTATTACGATCTATCTGCTGTTTTCTTTTTACATTATGTTCTCTCAGGGGTCCGCTTCGGCGTATCTTGCCTTATGGGCGGTGCTGCTGGCTCTTATGATCCTTGCAGGAGGAGAATTAAAGTTTCTTCGCAGGATTTTTGCATTGCTTATCATATGTATGGCAGGTGCACTGGCGCATGCAATTTATATAATGGCAGGCGGTGTGAGCAGAACCAACGATCTTCCCGGACGAATGCTTGAAAAACCCGGAGTTACTGCGGCGCTTCTTGCAGTGAGCCTTATCCTGTATCTGATAACAGGTGCGCTGATCAAAAAGGGAAAAAGGTCCGTGAATTTTAACCCCGGAATTATACTTACCGTTCTGACTATTGCTTCTACGGTTATTTTCATACTGCTTATCATTGCCAATACAGTGAGCGGTGTAGGATATCTGGGAAAAGAAGGATCTGTATTTTGGTTTGATTATGACTGGGGCAGTTCCAGAGGAGCTACTATCAGTATTGGCATGGAAGTGTTTAAAGGGATGAATCCCATGGAAAAGCTGTTCGGTAAGGGACCGGATAATTTCTATTCATTCCTGATGAGCGGAAGGGTTCATGAGACCGCAGAGAAATGCATGAACTATTTCGGAGGTGCAAGGCTCACAAATGCCCATTGCGAGCCTCTGACCATGCTGGTCAATACAGGGATTGCCGGAACGGCTTCTTTTTACGGACTGATGATATGCGTGATGGTGAAGGGCTTCCGTAAAAAAACAATAACCGCTCTTGCTTGCTCATTGGGCATTCTCGCGTATATAATCAATAATATTTTCAGTTTTCAGACATCGGTCAATGTTTCTCAGCTGGCGCTTGTCCTGGGCTTTGGGGCATGGGCTGTCATACCGGATAAATCGGAGGGTTGATGAACGGATTAAAGGTAGTAAAAGTTGCAGAGCTCAGATCCAAACTTGCAGCCATACCTGCCAAGCTTCTGCTGGCGGTTCTGGCTGTCGGTGTTATATTCTGGGATACGGACCTTGAGAAGACTTTTGCTAAGATCATGGAAAAACCCATCTATGCCGGCGGAATGCTTTTTGTCATTTACGGCGTTCTTTCCTATCTGTATTTTTTTATAAAGCTTTTCCATAATTACATAATAGGAATTCTGGTGGCTGCAGCTGCCGCATATGCACTTTACACCATCAGGGACAATTTTACGGAAAACCAGCAGATCATAATCGTCCTGATCATGATACTCGGAGGTCCGGTTCTGGATCTTTTGAGATTTATCAGATATAGGAACATGAAACGTGAGGTTATAGAAGAGTCCGAGGAATTCCGGGACAAGATCGACGATATCTATGACAATGTACATGGATATGATGAAGGTTATGATGCGGGATACGAGAGCGGATATTACCGCGGCAGAAACGAGACCATCGACAGGTATGAAAGAGAACGCATCGAATCATCCCGTTACGATGATGAATATGACGACGAGGATTATATAGAGGAAAAAGAACGAATGCCGGAGCTTCCGACCGGTTTCTTTGAAGGATGCAAATCTCCCGAAGCGATAAAAAGAAGATACAGGGATCTTTGCAAAGTATACCATCCCGATAACGGAAACGGATCGGAAGCAATCTTCAATGCCATATGCGATGAGTACAACCGATTAATGGACGAATAAAGCCATTTGTGGTAGATTAGACTATTATATTTGAAAGACAGACGTTCGTTACGCAACGCCTAAAAGGAAGGTGATAGGTATGCAGAACAAAGGACCTTATTACATTACAACGGCAATAGCATATACATCGGGCAAACCCCATATAGGAAATTCGTATGAGATAGTCATGGCGGATGCCATTGCAAGACATAAGAGACAGCAGGGCTTTGATGTCTTTTTCCAGACCGGAACCGATGAGCACGGACAGAAGATAGAAGAGAAAGCTGCGGCTGAAGGAATCTCACCCAAGGAGTTCGTCGACCGTATTGCCGGCATCATAAGAGGCATCTGCGACAGTCTCGACGTTTCATATGACAAATTCATACGCACCACTGATGCGGATCATGAAGCTCAGGTACAAAAGATCTTTAAAAAGATGTATGAAAAGGGCGATATCTACAAGGGGGCTTACGAAGGAATGTACTGTACCCCCTGTGAGTCTTTTTGGACAGAGAGCCAGCTTGTCGACGGCAAGTGCCCCGACTGCGGACGTGAAGTAAAGCCTGCCAAGGAAGAGGCATACTTCTTCAAGATGAGCAAATATGCCGACAGGCTCATGAAATATTATGATGAGCATCCGGAGTTTATCCAGCCCGTATCCCGCAAGAACGAGATGGTAAATAACTTCCTCAAGCCCGGTCTTCAGGATCTGTGCGTATCCAGAACGTCATTTAAATGGGGCATCCCCGTTACCTTTGACGAGAGGCACGTCGTATATGTATGGCTTGATGCGCTCACCAACTATATTACCGGCATAGGCTTTGATGCCGACGGAAATCATTCGGATCAGTATAAAAAGTTATGGCCCGCAGATCTTCATCTTATAGGAAAGGACATTATCCGTTTCCATACGATCTACTGGCCCATATTCCTTATGTCCCTGGAACAGCCTCTTCCCAAGAAAGTATTCGGACATCCCTGGCTCCTTCAGGGCGGCGAGAAGATGAGTAAGTCCAGAGGAAACGTTATTTATGCGGACGACCTGATCTCTCTTTACGGTGTCGATGCGGTACGTTACTACGTGCTTCATGAGATGCCTTATGAAAACGACGGAACCATCACTTGGGAGCTCATGACAGAGAGATACAATTCCGATCTTGCGAATATTCTCGGAAATCTCGTAAAGAGAACCATCTCCATGACCAATAAGTACTTTGACGGTGTTGTTACCAAGACCGGTGCCGAGGCGGATGTCGACGCGGACCTCAAGACTGTTGTTACCGCCGCAAGGGACAAGGTTGCTGCCAAGATGGATGACCTCAGGGTTGCCGATGCGATCGACGAAGTATTTGCTATCTTCAAGCGTTCCAATAAATATATCGATGAGACCGAGCCCTGGACCCTTGCCAAGGACGAAGCCGGCAAGGACAGACTTGCGGAGGTTATGTACAACCTTACCGAGTCCATCGCGGTCGGAGCTAACCTTCTTTATTCCTTTATGCCCGAGACCGCAAAGGCCATTCTTGCACAGATCGGTGAGGAAGACCTTAGGGATTATGATGATCTCGATAAATTCGGTCTTTTCGAATCGGGCAAGAAGGTTACCGCAGATCCCGAGACTCTCTTTGCACGTCTTAACCTTGAGGATATAATGAAGAAGGTAGAGGAAATCCGTGCGGCTCAGAAAGCGGAGTATGAAAGGGAGAACGGCATCACATCCGAAAGCACGGATGAGGCGGCCGACGACGATGGCATCGATCTCGAACCCAAGGCAGAGATCAGCTATGACGATTTTGCAAAGCTTCAGCTTCAGGTAGGACAGATCATCTCCTGCGAAGAGGTTCCTAAGTCCAAGAAGCTCCTCTGCTCACAGGTCAAGATCGGAAGTAAGACAAGACAGATTCTTTCCGGTATCAAGTCGGGTTACTCGGCTGAAGAGATGGTCGGAAAGAAAGTCGTTGTACTCACAAACCTTGCGCCCCGTCAGATTGCGGGACTTACAAGCGAAGGAATGCTCCTTTGTGCAGAGAACGCTGAGGGCGAACTTTCCCTTCTCAGTATAGACAAGGACATGCCTGCCGGTGCGGAAATAGGATAATTACGGAAGGAGTACTTCCATGAAAAAAGAAGAATTCTATTTTGATTCAAGGGACGGAAAATCAAGTATCCACGGCGTAAGATGGATGCCGGACAGGGGGGCTGAAGGGGCCAGAGGTATCATTCAGATCGTCCACGGCATGGAAGAATATGTCGGCAGATATGAAGATTTTGCGGAGTTTATGACTTCTAACGGCTTTATCGTGACCGGTGAAGATCATTTAGGTCACGGAGGAAGCGTCGCGGAAGGTCAGACCAAGGGGTATTTTTGTGACCGGGATCCCGCAACCGTCATAGTAAGGGATGTTCACAGACTTAAGAAGATAACTCAGGAGAAGTTTCCGGGACTTCCTGTGATCATAATGGGCCACAGCATGGGCTCTTTTATCACCAGAAATTATATTTATCGCTATGGAACGGGAATTCAGATGGCGATAATAATGGGTACCGGTCATCCTGCTCCGGGTGCCGTTAATGCGGGTATGGCACTTACCAAACTGACTGCACTGTTCAAAGGTCAGAAATGTGTACCCGGACTTGTCACCAAGATGAGTTTCGGCGGTTATCTGAAGAAGATAGAAAATCCCAGAACGAATTTTGACTGGCTCAGTGTAAATGAAAAGAACGTTGACGATTATATCGCCGATCCCGATTGCGGATTTGATTTTACGGCCAACGGATATATGGCGCTGTTTGAACTTATAAAGCGCATGGAGAAAGACGTTAACATCGATGCCGTTCCCAAAGATCTCCCTCTTTTCTTCCTTGCGGGCGAAGATGATCCCGTGGGTGAATACGGCGAGGGCGTAAAAGCCGCTTCCGAGACTTATAAGGCAGCAGGCGTAAGGGATATAACCGTTAAGCTCTATCCCGGAGACAGACATGAGATCCTCAATGAGGATAACAAACAAACCGTTAAAGAGGATATCCTTGAATGGATAACGGCAAGGCTTCATTAATATCCCGAATCAGTTATGAGTGGGCAGGACCGGAAGACTGGACGGAAGCAATGTCTTTGGTCTGGGAAACTTTCATGGAATTTGAGGCTCAGGATTACGGAGAAGAAGGCGTCGGTCATTTTTTTGAATTTATTACTGATGACGACCTTCACAAGGCTTTCCTGAGAGGAGCATATCCCGTTCTGGTAGCAAGACTGGACGGAAAGATAGTGGGAGTGGGATCCGTTCGAAGCGGTAACCGCCTTTCCCTTCTCTTCGTGGCCAAGGAATTCCACAAATACGGTATCGGAACGGAACTGATAGACAGACTGTGCAGGTACCTTCGCGATATTTGTCATGAAAACAGTATGATCGTAAAAGCGGCTCCATATGCCGTTGAATTTTATAAGAAGATCGGTTTTTTGCCCCTTGAACCGGAAAAAAACATCTCCGGAATAAGGGTTACCACCATGGAGCTGATCTTTTAGAGAGGTAAAAAGTGCGTTTTCTTAATCCCGAATCCAAAATAATGGTCATTTTGACAAAGGTTGCGGATCTTATGTGGCTCAACCTTGTTACCCTGGTAATGTGTATCCCCGTGATAACTGCGGGAGCGGCACTTACCGCCAAGGATTATATGTGCTATAAGATCCTTAAAAATGAAGAAGCCGGAATAACCAAAGGTTTTTTTCATTCTTTTAAGCAGAATTTCAAGCAGGCAACGCTGATCTGGCTGATGATGCTCTTTGTATTGGGCTTTGTCGTTGTGGACGTCCTTTTTGCACTGGGTCTGTCCGGATCCGGCGTTAATATTGTCCGTGCGATCATTTACGGAATAGCATTTTTCATATATATTGCCTGCATTATGATATTCCCGGTACTGGCCAGATTCGACAATACTCTGTTCGGTACCATCAAGAGCGGAGTACATATGACCGTTGCAATCCTTCCCAGGGCAATTCTTATGGGCGTTTTGTATATCGTTCCCATTTATGTGGGATTACACTGGTTTGCGGTAGTTCCCATAGTCATAATGTTCGGAATCAGCGGTCCCGGATATGTCAGTGCCATGCTTTACAGAAAAGCATTCGAACAGGTTGAATCCAAGTTCTATGAAGAGCACCCCGAACTTGCTCCCGAAACGGATCCCGTTGAGGAAGCAATGCAGGAAGCAATGAAAAGGGATACTAATTAAGTCTTTTTGACTACTGTCAAAACGACGAAAGCCCCTTGGTAATGCTTGGACAATTTGCCAATATATTTAGTTTTTTTTAATTTTCCATGGCAAAATGACTAAACCCGGGGCAAAAGTTTGTTTATCTCGGTTATTTGCAAGGTGCGGCTCGGATAGTATACTTCATACATGTATTGGGCGGCAAAGCCGTCATAAACAGGTATTCTGAAAGGAGTATTAAAAAATATGGCAAGTCTTTCACTTAAGCATATCACCAAGGTTTATCCCAACGGCTTCGAAGCAGTTAAGGATTTCAACCTGGAGATCAATGATCAGGAGTTCATCATTTTCGTAGGACCTTCCGGATGTGGTAAGTCAACTACCCTTCGTATGATCGCAGGTCTTGAAGATATCTCCGGCGGTGAGCTTTACATCGGCGACAAGCTCATGAACGATGTTGAGCCCAAGGATCGTGATATCGCGATGGTTTTCCAGAATTACGCTCTGTATCCTCACATGACCGTTTACGATAACATGGCATTCGGCCTTAAGCTTCGTAAGGTTCCCAAGGATCAGATTGACAAGATGGTTAAAGAGGCAGCTCGTATCCTCGACCTCACCTCTCTCCTC
>JAEEGL010312122.1_pt1 | contig 19567 bp, 19 predicted proteins | sample 9134231 | NCBI WGS metagenome assembly JAEEGL01 (sample SAMN16246548, study PRJNA631951) | gut metagenome | biome: gut microbiome; feature: rumen; material: fiber-attached | host: Bos | place: Iran: Karaj | collected 2018-10 | reverse complement strand
TTTTTTTTATAATAATCTTTCTCATCCTCCCCGAAACCGATACGGACAACTTTCTTTACCACCGAAACCGTTATTCCGTCTTTCGCGGTTTTCGAAAGAATGATTTCTCCCCCTTCTCCCGCAGCCCGGACGGCAGAACGCTCGCAGACATTATCCGTTCCGGTTTTTTCTTTTACGAAGTCCGATGCGGAGAAATCTCCTTTCAGTTTCATAAGCGTTTCGGCATCATAAAACAGAAACGGAATTTTATGCTTTCTGGCAAACTGATGAATTCCGTCTTCTTTTTTCTTTAAATCAATCGAAGCTATCGCACAGATTCTGTTTTCATCAAGTCCGTTTTCCCGGAAAACTTCTTCAATAAAACGTTCGATTTTATCCGCCGATGTCCCTCTTTTACAACCGATTCCCACAACATAATCCCGGGGGCGCAGTACAATCAACGCGTTGCTTCTTTCTTTATCGGATGAAATCAGAATGTCCGCGGGAACATTTTTCTCATACGGAATCAGCCGGATAAAATTCCGATCAAGGCCGTCTCCATACGCAGACGGATCATCCTCCGGTTTCATCGGGTGAACGGTATCCTCAACGCACACCGTAATTTCTTCTTCCGCTAAAACCTTTGCGGAAACCGCGGCAATTCCTTCCCTTTTTTCAATCCGCAAGTCATTGTCGGATGCAAATAAATCGACTGCAAATTTTTTATGAAGATCCGTTGCCGTCGTGATTACCGCCTGCAGATTCATCTCCTTGGCTATAACCCGGGCAAGACGGTTTGCTCCGCCCAGATGTCCGGACAAAATCGGAATGACCGCATTTGACGCTTCATCCATGACCAGCACGGGGATATCTTCAAATTTATCTTTCACAAAAGGAGCAATCGACCGAACCGCAATCCCGCAGGCACCGATGTAAATCAGACCGTCATAATGTTTAAAGGCGTCCTCGGCAAACGACGTAAGCGATTCATTCGTATAAGTGACATGCGGCGGCAGGGAATCCGCATTCTTACAGACTGTAAAAAGTTTGCAGAAAATATCTTCCTCGCAAGCCACCCGGTTTCTCTTATAATAAATCTGTGCGAGTTTTTCCTTTAAAAGAACCGACAGCTCTATTCCTTTTTTCGTAAAACTGATCACCTTAATTCTCATATTTGTTCCGCTCTTCTGTACTCCGTGGAAAAATCGGCAGCGTATAGTCTGCTCTTCTCATAATTCCCCTGCGACACCGCATCTCCGATTAAAATTACCGCAATCTTCGTAATCCCGTGTTTCACTGCCGTAGCATGAAGAGTTCCGACAGTGCACGGGTATTTTTCTTCTTCCGGCCAGGTTGCCTTATACACAATTGCTGCCGGTGTGTCTTTTTCATATCCTCCGGCCAACAGTTTTTCCTGCAGTTTTTCGGTCATTCCGGCAGATAAATAAACTGCCATGGAAGCTTTGTGAGTGCTCAGGCTCTCTATGGATTCCGCTTCGGGAACGGCCGTCTTTCCTTCCATTCTCGTAATAATAAGTGTCTGGGAAATCCCCGGAAGCGTATATTCGAGATTCAGCGAGGATGCCGCTCCGAAGCAGGCACTCACACCCGGTACCGATTCATATCCGATTCCGAGAAGAGAAAGTTCATCCATCTGTTCACGGATCGCCCCGTAAAGACTCGGTTCTCCGGTATGCAGCCGGACGGTCATTTTTCCCTTTTCTTCCGCATCCTTTATAAGAGTAATTATTTCCTCAAGTGTAAGATAAGCGCTGTTAATCTTTGTGCACTCCTCTTTTGCATAATTCAAAAGTTCGGGATTTACCAAAGATCCCGCATAAATAATAACATCCGCTTTTTCAATTAAATTTTTCCCACGCACGGTGATTAAATCCACCGCTCCGGGGCCGGCTCCCACGAAATAAACCATACCCGATTCCCCCCGTCATACTTTTTTATCTTTTCCATGTTTAATCTTTTACACAAAAAATGATTAAAGAAACAGTTCCTCCGACACTCCCTCACTTTTTGCAAGTTCACCGAGTTCCTTGGAAAACATGATGCACTCCACTTTCATTTCATTCATTGCACGTTTCGTTAAATTCAGGCAGAGCCGTCTTACAATTTCCCGCATGATTTCATTTTTCATTGTCTCATCCGGAATCTTTTTAACCGCATCTTCCGTCGTGACACAGTTTAAAATCTCCCGTGCCGTTTTTACATCCGCTCCCTTTTCAATCGCTACCGCCGCAAGAATTTCCATCCGGCAGTCCGCTTCTTTGGAATGCGTATTCATAATGCCGCCCGCAACTTTAATCAGTTTTCCGATGTGACCGACATAAAGCATTTTCCGAAATCCGAGTTCACGGGCCATGTCCACACTCAGGCCGATAAAATTGCTGCATTTCACGGCTTTGTCCAGATCATATCCGTAGTTTTCCCTCATAAAATCAAGCCCGTAATTTCCGGGAGATACAATAACCGTTTCATACCCCTGAACGCGGCGCTGATTCAGCTCCAGCCGGATGGTATCCAGAATTGCCTGTGTGCTCATCGGTTCCACAATCCCGCTCGTTCCGATAATGGAAATGCCTCCTTCGATTCCAAGCTTCGGATTAAACGTTTTCTTTGCAATTTCCTCTCCGTCCGGCACCGAGATTTCTACTCTTAAAACTCCGTCATAGTCAAAATCATCTAAGACTTCCAGAACTTCTTTTGTAATCATTTTTCTCGGGACACTGTTAATCGCCGCTTCGCCGACCGGCTGATCCAGTCCGGGTTTGGTAACACGCCCTACCCCTTTTCCACCTTCGATAAGAATCCTCCGGCAATCGTTTTCCTTTTTTTCATTTTGATTATCAAAACCGGTATTCCCCCAAAAACGATTGTCAATTTTATCCTCTTCTGTTAACGGCTTATTTGATTCCGGCAGTTTTACAAACCCGACCTTTGCATAAATCAGCGTGCCCGTCGTAATATCCGGATCGTCTCCGCCGTCTTTTACAATCGCACAGGAAACACTTTCGGGAGTTCTTTTTATATCCTTAATCTCCGCCTTATATTTTATTCCCTTCGGCGTATCGATGGTGACTTCATATATCTCACTGCCGGATAAAAGCATCCATGCCGCTGCTTTTGCTGCAGCCGCCGCACAGCTTCCGGTCGTAAATCCGTTTCTCGTTTTTGTATTTTTGGTATCTGACATATCCGGTTCCTTTATTCTCCGAATCTTACTCCAATCAATCCGCCGGATCTTTCCGTGCTTTGTTATGCGGAAATAATTCGTCTTTTAATCTCTGTCCGTCACCGAGTACAAAAGCGCGTTACAAATCGCCGCCGCAATATTGCTCCCGCCCTTCCGTCCGCGGTTTATAATACAGGGGACATCCGTTTCCTTGATCAGTTCCTTGGAGACTTCGACATTGACAAATCCGACCGGAACACCGATAACAAATGCCGGCCGGTAAATATCTTCCTGCATCATTTCATAAAGAGTAATGAGCGCGGTAGGCGCATTTCCGATTACAAAAATCAAATCCTTTTTACTCTGTGCCGCCTTTTCCATACTGACGGATGCTCTGGTCCGTCCGGTTTCCTTCGCAATCGCGGCAACTTCTTCGTCCGCCATGAAACACCGCACACTGCCTCCCAGTTTTTCCAAAGATTTCTTATGAATTCCGGCAAGTGCCATATTGGTATCCGTGATAATATCCGCACCACCCAGCAGAAGTTTTCTTGCCGTTTCGACCGCATTCTCGGAAAAATACAGCGTATCCGCATAATCAAAATCCGCGCTTGCATGAATCACGCGTTTTATCACCGCTTCGCGCTCCTTTGGCAAAACGATTCCCCTTCGCTTTAATTCTTCCCCGATTATTTCAAAACTTCGCCTTTCGATTTCCAATGGCGGGAGTTTCTCTACATCATTATATTTTTGACTGTATGATTTGTTCATATTCATTCCATGTTCAAACTATGTATAATCTTTCGAAGCACAAAAATCAGTTTCTCATTCTCTTCCCTGCTTCTTACCGCAATCCGGTAATATCCGTTCCGTAACCCTCTGAAATTCGAAGCATCGCGAATCAGTATTCCGTTTTTTAACAGTTCATCATATAGCGGTCTTTCATCATATAGCAGAATAAAATTCACATCGGAATCAAAGACACGGATTCCCAGTCTGCTTAATTCTTCCGTCAGAAAAATCCGCTCTTTTTTTATATACTCCGCCGATTCTTTTAAGAAATCCCCGCACTCCGTGCAGGCACACCCGGCAGCCTCCGCAATACAGGAGATATTCCATTCGGGAAGCTGTTTTCGGATTCTTTTTATCAGTTTTTCATCCGCGCATGCCAGATATCCGATTCTTACTCCCGGAACGGAGAATGTTTTGGTAAACGAATTTACAACAATGACATTCGGATACTCGTTAAGATCATTAAAAAACGAATCCGTCCCTTCGCTCAGTTCATAAAAACATTCATCCAGAACAACTTTCACATCCTGTTTTTGACAGGTATCGAACAGGGAAAAGAGTTCTTCTTTTTTTATCAGCCGCCCGGTCGGATTATTCGGGTTTGCCCAAAAAAGCAGGTCATATCCACGCTTCAGTTCCGCTTTCAATTCTTCCGGGTTTATATCTGCATACCGATAATCACTCTCATAATAAACGACTTCATTGTTCCCGGCATTTGCGGCATATTCATATCCGAAAAAAGAAGGGACCGGAATCAGAATTCTGCCGGGTGAAAACGCATGGGAAACTGCCATAAAAAGTTCCGAAGAACCGTTTCCCACCGCAATCTGCGTTTCCTTTAAACCATGCTTTTTAGCCAATGCGGAAATCAGTTTTCCGGACGTGTAATCCGGATAACGGTTTACATTTATCAGTGCTTTCTCCATCGCATCCGTTACCTGTTTCGGAACCGGAAGCGGATTTAAATTAACCGAAAAATCGTATTCAATTTTTCCCGCGGATACATCTCCGCCATGTATACTATTTTGCATGAATCATCACCCACAGTCCTGTCATAAGTGCAAGACAGAGAATCTCCGTTAGTACAGCACTTATAACCATCAGTCTGTTGACGCGCCGGATATCTTCTCTCTCCGGTGAGCGTAGCTCATCTCCGATAAACGGTTTTTCCACTAATTTACCAAAATAAAATGCATTTCCCGCCAGTTTCAGTCCCAGTGCTCCGGCGCAGACCGCCTCCGTCTGAGCGGAATTCGGACTGGCATGATTATGACGGTCTCTTTTGTAGATCCTTACCGCATTCCCGGCGCTGTAACTTTTTCCGCCGAGTGCACCTGCAATAATCAGCATTACGGCACTGAATCTCGATGGCAGAAAGTTTACGAAATCATCGAGTTTTGCGGCGGCTCTTCCGAAGTATAAATACTTCTCGTTCTTATAACCGATCATCGAATCCATCGTGTTAATGCTTTTATAAATGAATCCTAAAACCGGTCCGCCGATTGCCGTATAAAGCATCGGTGCAATCACTCCGTCCGAAGTATTTTCCGCAACCGTTTCCACGGCCGCTTTAATCACTCCCTCTTCGTCAAGCACCGCCGTATCCCTTCCGACAATCATGGAAACAGCTTTTCTCGCATCCACCAAAGTTCCGCTCATAAGTGCCTTATAAACCTTCATGCTTTCGACCCGTAAACTTTTGACCGCAAGAATCTGCCAGGTCATAACCGCTTCCAGTGCAAGTCCCAGATAAGGATGAATCAGGTAGGATGCGATGAATAAAGCAGATGTTATAATCGTTACGACAATCAGTACCGTCAGCACACAAAGTATTCCCCCGGCCCGTTCTTTTTTCGGATTTCTTTCTCCATCCGTCTTTAACAGTTTCTTTGTCAGAAACGAAACCAGTCCGCCGATTGCCCTGACGGGATGAGGGAACCACTGCGGATCCCCGATGATTAAGTCCATCACAAATCCCAGCAGAAATGCGGCGATATGAAATAATAAATAATCCGAAAAAACCAATTTCATTTCCCCTTAAGATTAATAATCCGGATATACAATCAGGTCTGAATACGGGATAATAACCTTCTGCTTTTTTCTAAAATCCAGCGGTTATATTCTAAAATCTGTCGGTTATTTTAAGATAACCGGTGCCTTCTTTCCCCGAGATAGAGCACTCATATCCGCAAACATTTCCAACCTGATAATCAAAATAATCTCCGCCGCATAAACTTGAAAGAATGGCCATGATGCTGCCTCCGTGCGTGATTACTCCGATGCGGATACACTTTTTTTCTTCTTTCCTTTCGGAAATAAGTTCCATCATTTTTTCAAAGCCGCACATGGTCCGCTTTATAAAATCTTCCCTGGATTCCCCGTTTGGAAAAGGAAGCGTTCCATTGCTTTTAATCCACCTGCCGTATGCAGGATTATCGTTTAGTTCCTCATAGTTTTTTTCGGTAAAATCCCCAAAATCGATTTCGTCAAATTCCGGAATGATTTCCGGAATCATTCCCGGATACAGAATTTCCGCCGTGGAAAGACACCTCTTCTTCGGGCTTGAAAAAAGAAGATCTACATCCGGGAAAACCTTTTCTTCTTTTTTACCCAGAGCCTTTTTTCTGCCTTCATCGCAGATGTCCTCATCCGTTCTCGAACCGCAGTATCTCCTCTCAAGATTCGACTGCGTCTGCGCATGGCGGATTAATACCAGTTTTATTTTATTCTCATCGCAATCCCGCATACCACTCTCTCTACCGTTTCCGCCTTAGCCGCAATACGAATCAGAATCCGTCCGGTCCGTTCCCTGAATTCTCTCTCAAACGGGTCAAAAGGAACGACTCCGTTTCCGATTTCGTCACAGAGTATAACAACGTTTTCATGCTCCGTAATCTTCTCAATTTCCTCTTCCGGATTTTCACCGTTTTTCATGCTCCTCCGAATATACTCATGCAGATGATTAATCACGATTCTGCCGTCCGGATTATTGGGAATGACCGCGTCATAAATCTCCGCATCCTTTACCCCGTACTTTTCTTTCACATATTCCGTTTTCCCCTGAAAGGCACCGCCGATAATCAAAACCATAAGAATTTATCCCCTATTACATTTAAAATCGCAGCTGCAACCGCCACGCTGCATTCGCAGATTACCACAAAGAAACCTTCCGTATCTCCGGTTATTCCGCCCAGTTCCTTTTTAGATTTCAAATAGTAAAACAGGAAAACAAGTCCCGTACATAAGACCAGAATTCCACCCTGAAGAGAATGAATGAAGACCATCGCTCCGATGCAAAGCGCTGCTTCTAAAAACAGTACGATACGCACAACGATTTTTGCCGAATGATCGGAAAAATAGGCAAGCGTTCCGCCCGACTTTGCCGCCGGAAACGTTACGGCCGCAATTGCGCTTAAAACTCTTGAAAATACAAACGATATGCACACTATAAGCATCAGGTTCCGGTCCTGAATCCGGGAAATTCCAGCCAGGTATAAAAGACCCATGATAACAAGACTGATTACCGCAAATGCACCGATGTGCGGATCTTTTAAAATCTCGAGTTTTTTCTCTTTTTCCCGGTATGAACAGAACGCATCCGATGTATCCATAAAACCGTCCAAATGAATGCCGCCGGAAACAATCAGTGCAATTGCCGGAATTCCTAAAGTTCTGGCAATCTCTCCGATTTCAAACTCCCTGCAAAGGATGTTCCATCCGAAAACAAGCGCACCGATAATCACACCGACAAACGGGAAAAAGATAAATACATACTTCATATCTTCTTCCTTCCACTCGGTATGAACCATCGGAATGATGGAATACATCGATAATGCAATTATAAACGACTTTATTAAATGCATGTATTCTCCGTTACAATTAAACTACACTTGTAGTTTTATATATTCCCGTCCGCTGCCGAAACCCCTGTTTCATTTTGCGTCTTCTTTTCGCCTTTATAAGGAACCGGAATACCGCAGACAACTTCCCATACTTCATCTGCCACTGCCGCAATGTCTTTATTTAATCCGGCAAGAGAGCGGATATACTCTTTGGTAGTATCATCATATTCGATTCCGTCCTCAAAAATGTTATTGGAAACTATAAGAAGCAGACCGCAGTGATTGTTCAGTTTAGAGATTCCTTCTTCAATCCTCTCTGTTACCGGATATTCTTTTCCCGATTTACAATTCCCTTCCAATCCTTTTTCGTCAAAGTCACCCTTGTTCTCTTCGAAGGCTTTCCTGTCTTCTCTCGCAAACATTTCGTTTGCCAGAAGATTCGATAAATCCTCAAGCAGCACCGCCGTTTCCGGTTTTATACGGCAGATACATTTTTCAATATCAAATGCCTGCTCAACCGTTACAAAACCTTTGTCTTTTCGAAGTTTTCGATGTCTTTCAATCCGGTTCTTTGTTTCTTCATCTTCCCCTGCCATCATGGTCGCAAGATAATAGCATGTGCCGTATTTGTTTTCCCGGATAATATAATTTTCCGCAAACTCGGATTTCCCGCTTCCGCTTCCGCCAAGTACAAGAATAATCATTTTTCTCTCTATCCCTAATTAAAACGCTCATACCGTTCCATCGAAAGATCCTCAAAACGTGCAGCATTATGGTACACTTCCATGGCCAGATCAAGAAGAGAAAGCATCATAACAGCCCCCGTCCCTTCTCCGAGTGCCATGGAGGCATGTATCACCGAACTGCCGTTTATGCCTCTTTTTATCAGTTCATCCTCCAGAACTGTTACCGCAGGCTCTTTTCCCTTATGGGAAAGAATACAGCATGTAAGGCATTCCGGTTCGATTTCCGATGCCGCAAGTGCCGCTGTCATCGTAATGACACCGTCAAGGACAATCGGAACATGATACTTCATTCCACCGATTACCGCTCCTGCTAAAGCCGCAATATCGTACCCTCCGACATGTTGCAGAATGGTTTTGGCATCCTTTCCGATGAGTTCATACTGCGCCAGTGCTTTTGAAATCACTTCCCTTTTCTTTATCAGTCCTTCATCACTGAGTCCGGCTCCTCTTCCCGTAAGGATTTCCGGAGAAACGCCGGTAATTGCCGCACTGACCGCACTGCTGCTTGTGGTATTGCCGATGCCCATTTCTCCAAGGGCAATAATCTGTATCCCTTCCTTTGCCAGGGTTCCGACTAAATCCGTGCCGCACTGCATTGCCCGGTTACATTCTTCTTCGGTCATGGCCGGCTCTTCGATAAAATCCCTGCTGCCGCATCGTATCTTACAATTGTGGAAAAACGTTGCACAAAAATCCTTTTTCCGTAGCGTATCATCCGCCGTTTCATCAGCAAATAACGTTTCTGCATTCTTTACAGCCAACACTTCATCCTTCTCACAATCCACACCGACATCCACCACATGCAGATCCGCTCCGGTTTTTTTTGCCATCACCGCCACGGAGGATTTTCCGCAAAGCATATTTTTCATTACACGCAGCGTTACTTCGGACGGACTTTGGGTAACTCCCTCTTTAACAATTCCGTTATCGGCACAGAAAACCAGAACCGCTTTTTTCTCGATGGAGAAATCCGCTCTTCCCTGCATTTCACCAATCCGGGTAAGAATCGTTTCGAACTCTCCCATACCGTCAATCGGCTTAGCGATATTGTCCCACTCATTTTTAATCTGTTCACTTAAGCATTTCATATATTTTTTCCATATCGAGATGACGGCGTAAAACCTCCGCCATACGGTCATATTCCTTTTCTTTCACTTCGCGGTAATCCGTCAGTGAAATCTCAAAATCCTTCCGTCCTTTTTTAACGGCCAGTGCACGAATTACTGCCTCGGCAATTTCCTTTTTATCAAAAATCCCATGCAGGTAGGTTCCGTATACATTTCCGTTTTGAAAGATCACCGGGGCATTTTCTTTTTTCATTTCACATTCTGCAGGATCGGAAGTATCCTTCGAATCCGAAACAGCGAACGTCTCTCCCATATGTATTTCATATCCTTCATACGATAAACCGGACAGCCCGGCAAATATGCCAGAAACGGAATGTATGACACCTGTTTTTTGTGTTCTGGTTTTGCTGCTTTTTAAAACCGTCCGGACAGGAAGAAGCCCCATGCCCCGAATACTTCCGCCGCCTTCCGAATAACCGGGATCGGAAACCGTTCTTCCAAGCATCTGGAAACCTCCGCAGATTCCGAATACCGGAACATTGATGGATTCCGCCCGGAAGCGTACAGCCTCCTCCATCCCGCTCTCCGAAAACCAGCGGCAGTCCTCAATCGTATTCTTACTGCCTGGCAAAATAATCAGATCCGGATTGCCGAGTTCCCGAACGTTTCCGACATAACGGACTCCGACTTCCGGGCACTGCTCAAACATATTAAAATCCGTAAAGTTCGAAATCTTCGGAAAACGAATCACGGCAATATCAATCTTTTTGTCCGCAGAAGCAATTCGGTTAGCAAACCGGTCGGAAAGACTGTCCTCATCTTCTAAATTTACATCCATCATGGGAACAACTCCGCAGACATTCACGCCACTTTTTTCTTCGAGCATTCGGATGCCGGAAGAAAGAAGGCTTTCATCCCCCCTGAACTTATTAATAATAAGCCCTTTTACGCGTTCTTTCTCGGAAGCGTCCAGTAACATCAGTGTTCCGAGCAGTTGCGCAAAAACACCTCCGCGGTCAATATCACCGACCAGCAACACATTCGAATCCGCCAGTTCGGCCATTCCCATATTAACGATATCATTTTCCTTTAAATTAATCTCCGCAGGACTTCCGGCCCCTTCGATAACGATAATATCCACCTCTTCGGAGAGTTTTTGAAAAGCTTCCGTAATCTTCGGAACCAGTTTTTTCTTATAGGCAAAGTACTCTTTAGCGCTCATATTCCCGATTACTTCCCCGTTTACAATTACCTGGGAACCGACGTTGTCGGTCGGTTTTAAAAGAATCGGATTCATACAGACCTTCGGTTCGATTCCAGCCGCTTCCGCCTGCATGACCTGTGCACGGCCCATCTCCAGACCTTCCTTCGTGATATAGGAATTTAAAGCCATATTCTGTGACTTAAAAGGTGCAACCAGGTATCCGTCCTGCTTTAAAATCCGCAAAAGGCCTGCCACTATAAAACTTTTTCCGACACCGGACATGGTGCCCTGAACCATTATCACCTTTGCCATTTATCAATTCCTTCTGCCCTATGTTTCCCTGACAAGGATTTCCGGTTTCAAATACTTAAAATACTTCAATTCCTTTACTCAAAGCAAATTCACTCAGTTCTTTATCGATTCCGAAAAGTTCCCGGATATACTCCTTATCCATCACTTCCTGCGGTGTTCCGAACCGGTCTGCGTATTCCCCTTTCAGACACAGAATTTTATCCGAGATTCTTCCCGCCAGTTCCAGTTCATGCATGGACATAACGACTGTCACATTTTTCTCGTCTTTCATCTTCTCAAGTACCGATAAGAATTCCAGTTTATGCCGGATATCCAGAAACGAAGTCGGCTCATCTAAGATTATGATTTCCGGCTCCTGTGCTATCGCACGTGCCAGCATGACACGCTGTCTTTGTCCGTCACTGATTTCGGTAAAATCACGGTCCGCCAAATCCGTTACTTTTACAAGTTCCATGGCATCCCGCACCGCCTGTTTATCCTCTTTTCCGAGAACGCCGAAATATCCGGTATACGGATACCGGCCGGTTGCAACGACATCCCCGCAGGTCATCATTTCGCTTTTCATCCGTTCCGTCAGCAGAACCGCCATACGCGTGGATACCTCCTTCGATGACATTAAGGAAAGATCCTTCCCGTCTAAAAAAACCGAACCTTCTATCACCGAAAGCTGTCTTGCGATGCTTTTTAAAACCGTCGATTTGCCGGCGCCGTTCGGGCCGATTAATGTCAGTATTTCTCCTTTGGAAATACCGCACTTTATCCGGCTTACCACCGCATTCCCGTTATATCCGACGCTCAGGCCGTCACACTCAAAATAATAATTCGTCATCTGTTTCCCTTCTTGGCATTTGCAAGAATAACAATCACAACCGGTGCACCGAAAATCGCCGTTACCGTGCTGATATTCAGTTCCGAGGGAGCAAAAAGATTTCTGGCCAGCAAATCACAGAAAAGACAGAACAAACTGCCCCCGAGGAAGCAGGCCGGTATCATCAGAATCGGTTTTGCCGTGCCGAATAATTTTTTTATCAAATGCGGTGCCGCCACCCCGACAAAGGAAATCGGTCCCGCAAATGCAACGATGCAGGCAGACAAAAGCCCCGAAAGCAGAACGATCATCACACGAAGGAACCGGACATTCACGCCCATATTCACCGCATACGAATCACCGAGAGTATATGCATCCAGCTGTTTTGAAAGCAGAAAAACAACTACAAATGTAGTTGCAATGACAACCGCCATCACCCTCACATTGTTCCATGTCATGCCGGAAAAACTTCCTCTTGACCAGTTATGAAGATTTACAATGTCCGCATCCGATGCAAAGGTAATGATAATCTCGGTGATAGCAGAGCAGATGTATCCAATCATGACACCGCACACCACAAGCATGGACATGGAATGAATCCTCCTTGTCATTAACAGGACAAATCCCATTGAAATCATCGACCCGATAAATGCCGCAAGAATTAAGGATGCACTGTTAATCTTTATCGAATGGCCGAGGAAAAATACCATCAGAAGCGCAACACACATTTTTGCACCGGACGAAATTCCGAGCACGAACGGCCCGGCTATCGGATTATGGAAGAAGGTCTGCAAAAGATATCCCGCAAGTGCAAGCGCTCCGCCTAAAATAAAAACCGCCACCGCTCTGGGAAGCCGGATATTTAATAAAATGGCGGATACCGTCTCGGACACTTCCCGTCCGGTAATACAGGAAAACATGTCGGGAATCGAAATCTTCACGCTTCCGATGCAAACATTCAAAATGAAAAACAGCACGATTCCGAGAACAAGAATCAGATATGAAATTGTATACCGAATCCGGCGTTTTTCTTCTGTCATAGTTTTTTCCTTATGCCATGCTTCAACTGATTTTCCGGTCTGTTTTTATTCTTTCCAACAACGGTTCTTTTCGTTTTTTACTTTAGTCTGTAAATATAATGCAACCCCTCTTCGTTACCGTTTAGAATTTCATGAATATCCTCTGTCATATATCCGATAGCGAGCGACTGCTGATACATATCATTTGTCGTGCACCAGACATTTCCTTCTTCCACTGCCTTAAAATCCGAAAGCAGCTCCCATTTCCCGGTCAGTTCCTCCACTGTCCGGACGCCTCCGTCAATCGAAGAGTTGTATATAATAATATCGGCATCCTTCGCTTTATCGTAGAATTCCTCAAGCTGCATATTAATCGTGCTTTTATTCGTTCCGTCGTCATCCAGATTTTCAAAAATATATTTTCCGCCGGCTATCTCAATCATTTTCGGAATATAATCCGTCGGTTTTCTTACCTGTACAAGATTGTTGGAAGTGATATAGAAATAGGCTACCGTAAGATCTGTTTTTTCTTCCGACTCAATACTTTTTACCAGATCCGCTTCTTCCCGGTATATTTTCTCCGCCTTCTCATCCCTTGAAAGAAGAGCTCCGTAAAACTTTATCCACTCAACCCTCGCAAGAGGATGGCTTTCCGAACTCGAATAATCCACGATTACGGGAATACCGAAATTTTCCAGTTGTTCGATTACATCCGGAGAATGAAAAATCATGGTATTTTCAATCGCCAGAGAGCAGCCGGAAGACACAATCATCTCATAATCCGGTTTGGAATACTTTCCGGCATACAGAATCTTTCCTTCTTCCATTGCATCCGCGGCTTCTTTAATATACCAGTTCTCCTGTTTCTGTCCGGAAAAACGGATTGTATCAAGTGAGTCCAGTGCCACGAACATATCCATGGCAGCCGATGCTACAAGATAAAGATTCTCTACCGGTCTTTGCAAAACGATTATTTCCGGATTCAGGTCATCCGGCAAATTTCCCTCTTCCGGAATCACCAGAAGCATTTTTTCATCGGGAACGGTCTTAAGCAAAGTATATCGTAAGCCGTTTTGATCCTCATAATAATCCACACGGAAATTTTCGGCATATTCCGTATTCAGACTACTTTTGTAGGTCAAATCAGCCGATAACATTTCCTCTTCCAAAATACCGTTATCCGGCAAAACAGTATCGGAGATTTCATCTTCCGCTGCATTATTATCCAAAGAAACCGTATTTGAAGAAGGACTGCCGCATCCAGTAATTCCCGGCAGTCCCATCATAAGCAGACATACGATACAAATTGTGAGTATTCTTTTTTTCATTCTTTCGTTCGATTTCAAAATCGAGCAGGGCATAAATACCACTGCTCGATAAACTCATTACTCATCGCGGAGACTTTCCTTATCAAAGTATATCGTATACTCAATCTCATGAGGTTTGCTCATGGCCACCGTATCCGCAATTACTTCAAGCGGTTTGTCAAACGAACCAATCGGGATTTCAAAAACCGAATTTCCGTCGGTATTCACGGGCAGTAATTTTTCTCCGTTAAAAATCATATAATCGTAATTCGGAGAACTCCATTCCACAATCAGGACGTACCCGCCATCAATGGTACGGACTTTTGCAGGGGAAGTAATCGTTGCTTTTCCGCTTCCGCCCTCTAAGGTAACATCAATTGTCTTATCCCAGTCTTCCTTTGATGCTTCCTCAGTTGCAGTTCCGGACTCCTCACCCTTTATATCCGCCGGAACGGGATTGCTTACGGAAACCTTGTGATCATACCATTTTTCTTTTTTCCCGATGAGCGCAACATCAAATTCCTCATCGAGATAAGGAACCGGAATATCGAAGCCGTTTACTTCTTCCGTCATTCCGTCGGAATAGGTTACTTCATCCGTTGTCGGCTGCAAGAGTTCTGCTCCCTCTTTCATTGCATCTTCCGCAAGCCCGTAGTATAAATTGACTATGTTTTTGGAAGTTAAAGAAACGTGAATGGACATCTCGCCGTCTTTCACGGTAAGAAGTCCTTTCCCGTCACATGCTTCGTTCACATGAAACATGCTGTTGTCAGTATCAAAATCCGCATAGTAAAGGCCATCTTCCAATGCATTTTCCGGCTTTTCCGAATCCTTATCCTGGGAATCCGTTTCCGTTAAAACTTCCTCGGAGGATATCACTTCCGAATTCCCGGTTTCTTGCGGCGAAACCGCTTCCGAAACAACTTCCGATGCCGGATTCTGCCCGGGCTGACCATTATTTGCGTTACATCCGATGAATACGGCAAGGGCGATAACCGCCCCTGCCATTAGTATAGATTTCTTTTTCACTTCTTTTTTTCCTTACTGATTTCCGTTCGTGATTGTGATTCAATCACTGTTCGGTTTTTATATAACTGTAATTTATGATGCAAGGTTCAAATGACTTTGATTACCCCGTATTCATTTTAACACTTTTGAAAACATAATTCTTTCGTTTTTTGAATCTTAGATGAATTATTATCATTTTTTACATCGGCAATTTATGATATTTTATTTGATAACCTTCCCGGAATGCTCTACATAAAGTTTCTGGACATCTGCGATTCTTCCGAGACCTTCAATCTGTGCATCCAGTTCGTCAAAGTTATTCGAAACATCAAACATGGAAATCCAGGAATCCTCATCTTCGCCAGCCATGTCGTTATTTGCATGATCGCCGGCAACAACCATAAGGGGTCTTAAAATGACTTTCTTGTATCCGGCTGCCGCTACCGCATCAATTACTTCGTTGCATGCAGTTTCTTCGGGTTCTCCCTCTACGGTTCCGATGAATACATTTTTGTATCCGAGATCGTTCATCTGTGTCTGCATCTGGCTGTAGGTTATTTTTGCAACATGAGCGGTTCCGTGTCCCATCAGTACAAAAGCACATCCGTCTTCTTCTGCTGCTTCTAAGCTTTCATATCCTGCTGATTCTGCCGCTGCTTTTACAACCGCTTCCGCAACGGCCTTCTTGTCGGCATTAACCTTTGTCGCATCCGCTCCTACTTCACCAAGCAGAGGTTCTGCTACTGCGACGCTTTCAAACTTGTCTTCATATTTTGCAAGAGTATCGATAAGCTCGTCATATTCCGCACCATGCATTAAGTGTGTCGGCTGAATGACAAGATTTTTGACACCGTTATCAACGGCACGCTGAAGTGCCTGATCCACATTATCAATCTTCTCGCCGTCTCTTGCCTGAATATGGTTAATGATAATTTGTGCGGTGAATGCACGTCTTACGGACCAGTCGGGATATGCTTCGGCAAGTGCATCTTCGATTCCCTTGATATCCTTTGCGCGGCTGTCGTTAAAGGATGTTCCGAAGGATACAACTAAAAGTTCATTCTCCCCGATATCATCCGCATTGCGGGGATCATCCAATGAAGCATCACCGGTATCTCTTCCGAAATAATCGGGATCTGCCTCTTCGCCTTCCACAAGTTCTTTCTGCTCATCGGTTAATGCATCCCATGCCGCCTTTGCCGCTGCACACTGTGCATCGGTATTCTCGTTCCATTCCTGTACATAGATTGCATCAATTAAAGCCGCTACCTCATCCGCCTTAGCCTGATCATCTTCTTCGGATGTTTCCGGAAGCGCTTCATTAATCTCGCTTTCGACTTCGCTCTCAATCTCGCTCATTATCTGGTTTACAACATCTTCGGATGTGGCAACCTGAACGTTCCCGTTTGTACAACCCGCAAGGCACACGCTGAGCAATGTACCCGCTACTGCAACTGCAAAAATCTTCTTTTTCATTTTTCCTCCTTTTGGCGATTCCCTTTGGGATAATGCCATATTATAAAATATATTCCGGATGCACTGCATCCCGGCTAAAATCCTCCGCCAGCAATTTTCCGACAGAAGATTTATGCACTGTAAAAATAATAAAGAAAAGCCTCTATCGCTACGATAAAGGCTTAATACATACAAACAGTACCTGCGGATATTACAGAAAAACCGTCCATTCGTCAGGGTTCGTTTTGCTTTCGTACAGCCAGTTACTCGTGGCCTGAAAATCGGTTTGATTTTCATGTACCGCTAAAGGCAGGTCTCCCGGCTTGTACCCGCATTTCATCGCCTTCCCGGTCTCCCAGTGGCTTATGGATGAAATTCTCACATCGGCTTACTATAAGCTTCCGTAATCGGTACTTACGGTGACGAGTTCGCACAGGCCTTTCACCTGTTTCCCTTTTCACCGGAGTCATTTTCTTTTTCGAACGAATCGTTTCGATTTTTCAAAAATGCTCCGACACCTTTGCGTTATTATTCCGTTACAACGTATCATACCACAAATGATTCAACAATTCAATTTTATAAGATTCTTTCAGCATTTGCGGTTTATTCATTTTTCCCTGTTATGTTTCTTCAACGGTTTTTATCTTTGACTGGGTCCGAGAATTCTTAAGGAATCTCCCGAATCGTCTATCAGCTTACCGTTTTCCTCATCGTATGTAAACTCTACATCATCCGTTCCGTCATCAAAATGAAGAGTAATTGTCTTGCCGTCGAAATCATAGGTACCCTCCGCACCGTATGTATTTCCGTCGTCTTCGGTCCAGAACCAGGTGTTGTCGAGATGGAACTCGAAATAGTTATCATACTCGCCGGTATTGTCATTTTCATACATCCACATATAGTTGATGTCGGCATTCGGTCCTTTGTCTTCTTTAAAATTAACCCAGTCGTCGACAGGACGCAGAACTTCCCCATCCCAGTCAACAAGTTTACGCGCCTCTTCCAAAACCATCTCACGGTCATCGTCACCATTGTCATAATGAAGAACTACGGTTGTCCCGTCAAAATCAAATGTTCCGTCCATCTCGGTATCTTCTCCGCCGCCGCTGTAGGATTCCCATGTTCCGTCATCCTTGAATGAAAAATAGAATCCTACCGGATAATCATCCTCATTGTACTCCCATTCAAATGCTGTCAGTGCAGAATACTCACTTCCGGTTTCTTCATACTCACCGTCTACATTCCCGTCATATGCAAGCTCCGAATTCACCGAAACCCCGGAAGCGGTGCAGGCACTCAGTCCAAGCACTGCTGCGCATGCTGCAATTACAAATACTGCCTTTCTCATTTTTTTCCTCCTTTTTACACAAACAGATTATTTAAAATATCAACAGGCATTATCATATCACAATTCAGCGAATGATACCAGTAAACGTTTTTTTGTGTCACGAAGACTTTTTGCTGATCCGGCGAAGCTTCCAGCTGTTGAGAATCAGACGGAGTGTTTCATCGGCAAGCGCAAATATCGCAATTAACGTTATCGGTGCACTTCTGATCTTTGATATTTTGTGATTTAAAGAAATCTCAATATCTACAAGTCCCAAAAAAGAGTTGAGGTCGCAACTTGCGACCTCGAACCCACTTCCTAAATTTATCTGAATTTATCTCTAAACGCAGGACTCATATTTTGAATTTGACCCCTGGAAAGGCAGTTTTTTTCAGCTAATACCATCCAATTCTTATTTATTGTTTCCTGCATCTCCTCGGATATGGATTTTGCTTCTTTATTTGATATTCCAAAAAGATTGCTGATTCCTATCACCAATCCCCTGATAACCTGAACATACAAATTCCCCATGAAACAAGGCTTTTCAAAACTAAAATCGTCATAAACCAAAATGTTTTTATCACCGGCCATATTTTATCCTTTTCTGCCAGAAGCTCTTTTTTTGGGCAAAAGATTTATATCCTGAAGCTCTCTTCCCAGTACATCATCCTTTGCAACCATTAATAAATCTCTGTCCATATTATTAAGTGCATGCAAAACAGCAGCATAAATACCCATAGCTACCGAAGGGTCTCCTTTTTCAACCTTCCATAGCGAAGCCCTACTTATTCCAGCGCGCTCTGCCACAAGTTCAGTTGAAAGATTCCTTCTAAGCCTGGCCAGTTTAATCTGTTCTCCCATAGTAGTCAATATTGCTTCAGTGGGAGGTAAAATGTTATACGATGCTTTCTTCATGATAAAAACCTCTTATATTATGTTTACTATTATAAACACATTTATAGTTTTGTCAATAATAGTATACATTAGATGGTCGCAAGATAAAAAAAAGAGTTACAAACCAAGTTAAAAACATCTATGGTCAGTTGTTTTCAAAATTATAGGTTTCCAAAAGTCCTTATTATTGAATAAATCTGTAAGAGCCGCTGTCCACCGGGATAACGGCTCCTATTTTAACCTTTTTTGAATCCTCCGCTGAGTTTTTATGAAACCTAACTCATATCCTCCCGCAATCCTTCTATGATGGAATCATTCTTAATCGTTGAAGTTGACATCAGCATGCTGAGGCCGATCAGTGCAAACACACCGAGTGATACAAAAATATATGTCGGAACGTTCACTTCAAACGGAACCGTAACCATGTCGCCAAGCGAATAGTACATTATGAGACTGATGACGACGGAAACAGGCACCGCAATGATGAGCGCAAAGAAGCCATAGAAAAATGTTTCTAAAAAAAGCATTTTCTTTACGCCGCCGTTTGTCATACCGACGGAGCGGAACATCGCAAATTCCTTGCGGCGCATCAGTACGCCCGTGGAAATCGTGTTTGCAATATT
>JAEEGL016351457.1_pt1 | contig 19568 bp, 12 predicted proteins | sample 9134231 | NCBI WGS metagenome assembly JAEEGL01 (sample SAMN16246548, study PRJNA631951) | gut metagenome | biome: gut microbiome; feature: rumen; material: fiber-attached | host: Bos | place: Iran: Karaj | collected 2018-10 | reverse complement strand
GTTGTCCTTCTGCCCGGAGACACCTCCTATCTTCTTGCCATCAAGATAGGCAAAAAATCGGCGCTTGAGAAGCTCAACCGCATCAAGCAGACGAAAAAACGCAAATATTACTCGATAATTTTCAGGGATCTGAGCGACATTTCGCACTATGCCGACATCGACAACAGGCACTTCAACCTGCTCAAGCGCTGTCTGCCCGGAGCCTACACCTTCATTTTGAACGCAAGCCGCGAAATTCCGAAGATCATGCTTGAAAACCGCAACGAAATAGGCATCAGGATCCCGGACAGCGAGTTCACCTCAAGGCTGATCGAGGCTCTAGGAGAACCTATCGTCGTTTCGACCGCAAACAGCGAGGAGGGGCCGGAATTTGCCGACCCGGAAGAGGATGCTCCCGACTGGCTCGGTTTTGTAGATCTTCTGGTCGACGCCGGTTACATCGCCCCTGAGCTGACGACCGTGGTAAGACTTGACGGAGACAACTACGAAGTGGTCAGAGAGGGCAAAGGTTCACCCGATATTTTTTAACAAAATCAGGATCTTATGAAAAAGAGCAACTTCACCATTTACTTTTTTATTTATGCGCTTCTCTCCTACTTTTTTTACTTTGTCTACTACGTTCTGATCAAAAAGGCAGGATACCACAACGGTATCTTCTACTTCTCGCCATCGTTTATCTTCTCGATATTCGTGCTGATGCGCTCCGGGCTGAAGAAGACTGCAAACGTCACGCTTTTCACCGCTATCCCGTACGCGGTCTCGCTCTATCTTTCGCTCGCCGGTCACCCGCTTCAGGGCTGGGAGACGACAGGTTTTATCCCGGTCGTGATCCTTGCCGCATACTGTTTCAAAAACCAGGAGGGCGCAACTCCGCTCGACAACGAGGCGCTGCCGAAAATAGTCAACATCTTTCTGGCGGTCATAACGGCTTTCACGGCGATCCACTTCATAAAAAGCAACTCTCTCAACGATTCGCTCTACTTCGCGGCGACGATCTTTTCGCTCACTCCGGTTGCCGTTCCGGCGATGCTCTTTATCAGTTTCATCGTCTCGACGACCGCTGTTTCGGCAATCATAAAAAACATGAAGTTCTTCAACATCAACGCGCCGGTCTCGCGCCTGATCTTCGACACCGACAGCTTTCTGAATATCCCGCTCATCAACTTGTCGGGGATCGAGACCGTCAAAAACCTGAAAAGAGAGGATTTTCTGCGCGATGTCGAGCGTCTGAACGAGGCGGCGCAGAATGATCCGGCCTACACAGAAAAGATAAAAAAAGATAAGTTTTATACACACAGATTTGAAGACGGGACCGCCATCACGCAGGCTCCGCTGACCTACTTCCTGCAGAACAAAAGCTACTCGCACGAGGGGCTGAAGATCCCGGCGAAAAACGACGGGCGCAAGTTCATCGCCTTCGCGAAGGAGAACCAGGTCGTCGGCTACTATGCGATCGACCAGATGAGCGCGACCACAAATGTCGCGTTTCTGGAGCTCTTCAGAAAGCAGTACAAAATCGATTCGCTCATCGTGAACCCGCAGAAACCGCAGCGCTGGAAAGACTTTGAAATGCCTAAAACGCTCGAAGAGGCGGCTCCCAGACGCGGGGACCTGATCATCACCGAAAAGGCGCAGACGAACTCTGAAGCGATATCCGTCCTCTGGGGCGAAGCCAACAGCGAAGAGTCGGGCGACATCTACCTCACGAAGCCGTTCCTGACGACGGTCCTGAACCTGATAATCGTCACAAGAGGTGTCCACAACAAGCTGATCCGCGGCGTGATCATCTGCTCGCTGCCCTATCTGATCCAGCTTTTCACCTTCTCGTTCGGCATCGTTCTGCCGCAGATTTCATCGATCAGTATGCTGCTCTCGTTTGCGATGACCATCTTTTACGTCTTCTACTTCAAGCCCGTTTCAAAGAGGGCAGGCTTCTGATGGAAAATTCAAAAAAAGGTTTTCTGCTTCCGCTGATCCTCTTTTTTTCAGCTGCAGCGGCATCATATTTCATGAATAAATTCAGGTGGGAAGGGCGCTACTTCCTCTTGCCTTTCATACTGATTTTATTACCTGTTTTTTTGGATAAAAGCTTTAGACCGAAAGATTTCTGGAGACCGGGCCGGGATGGCTTCAAACTCTTTTTTTGGGTGACCCTGGCTGTTCTTCTGCTATATCCGCCGCTTTTTTTCGGCTTTCTCGTCAAGTTCCGCGGGGCTGCTTTCGTTACTCCCGAGGCAGGCGAAATTTTAAACGGCGTGCTCAAAGGTCTGCTCGCCATCGCTGTTGCTGCGATCCCCGAGGAGTTCTTCTTCCGCTGCTACATTCAGGAGCATATCCTGGCAGACCGGAATAAAAAATTTTTAGGTCCCGTAACGCAGAAAAACATGATCACTTCGCTGCTTTTCGGCCTCATCCACGCGCTGGCCTTTCTCAACATAACACGTGCAGTAACATTCTTTCCGTCGCTTCTTTTCGGACTTTTCACAGAAAAAAGCAGAGGCAGGATCTTCTACAGTATCGCCTTTCACGCGGTCTCGAATATCTTGCAGTTTACGCTCTGGACCTTTATCGAATAGAACCTATCAGACTGTCGATATCCTCGCCGCGCTCTGTCAGATAGCGCTCCAGAGCATCGACGCACTCTCCTGCGGCCGACGGATTTACGAAGTTTACGGCACCAAGCTGAACAGCCGTTGCGCCGACGATCAGAAAATCAAGAACATCCTCGATCGACATGATCCCGCCGATCCCGATGACGGGGATCTTTACCGCCTGAGCGACCTGCCAGACCATCCTGAGCGCCACCGGCTTGATTGCTGGACCGCTGAGCCCGCCGATCTTGTTGCCGAGAATGAAGGTCCTTTTTTCACGATTGACTGCTGTCCCGATCAGCGTGTTGATGAGGGAAACAGCGTCCGCGCCGCCAGCCTCCGCTGCAAGAGCGGTTTCGCGGATATCGGTGACATTCGGCGAAAGTTTGACGATAAGCGGCTTTTCGGTCGCAGATTTGACTGCATGTGTCAGCTTTTCAATGAGTTTCGGATCGGCACCGAATGCCGAACCGCCCTCCTTCACGTTCGGACAGGAGAGGTTCATCTCGAAGGCGTCGATCCTCGGCTCACGCGACAAAATTTTGGCAAGCTCGACAAAATCCTCCGACGACGAAGCGTAGAGGTTGACGATTATCGCACAGCGGTAGCCCGCGATTTTCGGCATAACAACGTTTAAAAAGTGCTCGCTCCCGCAGTTTTCAAGGCCGATCGAATTGAGCATCCCCGAAGCAGTCTCTACGATCCTGGGAGACGGATTTCCGGCTCTCGGTTTGATCGAGATACCCTTCGTGCAGAAACCGCCGAGCCGGTTCAGATCAAGAAATCCGGCAAATTCAGAGCCGTAGCCGAAGGTTCCCGAAGCTGTCAGAATAGGGTTCTGAAGCCTTAAGTTTCCGATATTTACGCCAAACTTGACCATCTTATTCGAGCTCGAACTTTTGGAAGAAGTACTGATGACCGTCGGCTCTGATCCCGATGTAAAGCTCGCTTGCCGGCTCGGAGAAGACAAGCTCAAGAGTTCCCTCGTGGACGTAAGGAATGCTGTAAATCTTGTCGTTTGCGAAAAGCGTAAGATCCAAACCGTCGAATTCGCCAGGGATTTCAAATTTCACCGACATCCCGCCGTCAGCAGTTTCAACAACCGGAACAAGCTCGGATTCAAAGGGCGGGACCACATCGCGCCAGAAGGTCAGCATCGGGTCGCCGAGCATCACGATCGACTTTTTCGTCCACTTCCAGCTGTCGTTATCTACAACTGGTGCATTGATATTTATGAATGAGATCGGCGGGTTAAAGGTATCGTACTTCGGCAGGCTGAGGTGAGCGTAAAGGTAACTTTCGCCGATTATCGCGCTCGGATATGCGAACATGTTCTTCAGCATTTCGTCGATAAACTGGCTGCCGCCTGCTATCCCGAGACCGGTCGTTGTGTTGCCGAGATAGAGGATCGCGCCTCCGTTCGGAGCCTTCATCAGCTTTTCGCCGGCTGAATCATTGCGGTAGGTGAACTGTCCGGCCTCGCAGGCACAGCTCAGGAAGATCGGATAGTTGACATTTTCGAGAGCATAAGCCATGTCGCCCGTGAAATCGTTGTCATCGGTCTCCTGCTCGCATGAGAGGAGCCATGGAGCGCCGTGTCCGCTGTGGACGATTATGTTCGGTCCCGCCTCGATCGCAGACTTTTCGCTCTCGTTCGTGAGATATTCTGCCGTGTTGTCGGGGAAAGGGAAGGTCTTCGTGTAGTATTTTTTCATCTCGTAACCGGGGTCGATGATGCTCTCGGTCTTGCCGTCGGCGATAAAGTAGTAGCCTGAGTTTATGGCAACGCTGGAAACCGTCGCAGCAATGTTGGCAAGAAGCGTCGCCGTCTTGATCCTCGAAACATCGTAAGCCGTCGAATGCTTCAGAAGCTTCTGGAAATAGAGCTCGGCATCCTCGACCGTGGAGACCGAAATCCTGCCGATCGCGACATCCGCAACGAGCTTCGGATTGTCGTCATCCTCGGCATAATCACCGTTGCCGTTCGCATCCCAGTCGCTGAAGTCGGCGAAGAAGAGATCGCTGTAAAAATCCTCCTCGTACTCTCCGGCAAGGATGTTCTTATAGTGGTCGTGGACCTTTCTTGACGGGACCTCGGCGCTGTCGCCGCCCAAAACGACGTAGCGCAGCCCTTCAACCGACATCAGATATTTTTTTATCGCCGAAGAGGTGTCCGTCGCCGGTTCCGAGTCATCACAGCCATAAATATCGCAAACAGCTGAAACCGTTACGACTTTAGTCGGGATCCCTGTTATCGTGTGGAAGATCGCGAACTTTTTGAAGACCTCTTCGAGCTCGTCGGTCGTAATGATTATCCCGACATTGGAATCTTCGTAGGAGGCGCTTGGAGAGAGGTTTATGACCTGAGGCTCTTCGATGGGCTCGGAATCGTCCGGCGCAGCGCTGTCATCGTCCTGAGCTGCACTGCCATCATCCGCGACCGGCTCCTCGTCGCCGGCTTCCGGCTCCAGGTCACCGTTTTCGGGATCATCATCATTATCATCTTTATCTCCGGCAATATCGGAGTCGGTTTTATCTTCATCGTTTTCCGCGTTTGAGTCACCGTTTTTCGTTACATTTGCCGTTCCGTTACAGGATATCAACAGACAAAACGCCGCCAAAAAAACAAGTGCACGAACTAATTTTTTTACCATGTTTCTCCTATACTAAAATTCAAAAACTATACCGAATTCGAACCTGTGGCTGCTCATATCGGAGAGGTCGAAGCTTGCCGACTTGCCGAAATCATCGATCTTTTCAAAGCGGTAGTCTACAAAAAGAGCCGTGTCGGTGATGCCGCCGTCTTCCATTTTCTTAGCCGAATCTGGATCGATCCAGTTCAGAGAGACCTTGAGCCCGACAGTGCCGTGGAAGCCGAAAGTACCGCCGCTCTGAGCAGTTTTCCCCTTCTCGCGGATCCACCATGTAAAGTAGTCGATCCCTATCGAAACGACCGGATAGAGCGGGAAGGAATAGACCGGGCGGAGCTTCGTCTCTGCCATCAGCGGAATGAAATGCATCGTCGTCCTGTCCTTGGTCCTAGTGCCGTCCGACTGTAGAGCGCGGCCTTTGAAACGGGTGTAACCGATACCGCCGACAAACGACCAGCGGATATATTTTTCGGCGACCGGGACCGCAAAACCGTAAGTCAGCGACGGCAGATAACGCATCTCCGAGCCGGCGACATCCTTAAACGGCGAGCCGTCACTGAACTCGGAATCGATCTCCTTCGGATAGTAGAAGGAGTTTGTGAAGGAAAACTCGCCATGGACGCTGTTCTTCTTCGACTTTGCCTGAAGATCGCCTGCCCCCAGAAGAAGCGCAAAGAAAACAAAGAGGACCGCGACTCCCCTTCTTCTCGGCTTGAGGATGATGAAGAGCACGAGAGAGAGCCACAGTATGCCGAAAATGCGGCCCGCCGGATTTGTGAGGAACCACGCGACGGCAATAAGCGGCATAAGCGCGGTTCTCGAAAGCGACTTCAGGAGCGGAGAACCCTTGATTATCTCTGCAGGATAGGATCCGTATCTGTAGTAGGCGCCGATAAACGAACGTCCGAGAGCAAAGCTCGAAAGGAAGAAATCCCTGAAATTTCTAAGCAGTTCTACCGCAGGGTGGAAATAGCTGCCGAAGCACGCCGTCGCGACGAAGCAGAATCCGCCGTCATCCTTTCCGCCCTTTGAAGCGTAGTTGCTCCAGAAGCCGAAAGTCGTGACAGCCGAAGCATCGAGGGCGATCGTTGCGTTTTCATCGAAGTTCCCGGCAAGATCCTCGGCGTAAACCTCGACTTTGTAGGCCTTTTCCGGGTCGTTTTCATCGTTGTTGATGAAGGCATATCCGTCTTTGCCCTTGACCGTGAACTCCCAGATCTTTGCGTACGAATCGGAATCGACCTCGGATTCGAACTCCAGCGTCGCCTCCTTTTCGGAGCCGTTATGCTTAAAAGTTCCTGTAATTATGGCATGATATTTACCGATCTGCTCTTTTTTGCTGCCGTCTGCCGTGCTCGGAGGAGCGACTCGGATCAGCATTGAACCGTTTCCGCCCTCGATTTCGATCGTTGACGGAGCCTTGGGCGGCTTGTTGTCGAACAGGATCGAAAGGCTCTTTGAAACCGAAGCCGGCTTGCTTGAAGATGAAGAAGAACCGCTGTCGTCGTCATCGTTCTCCTCGTCATCGTCGTTTTTTTCGTCGTTTCCGCTGCTGCTGCCGTCAAGCTTTACGACCAGATCGACCGTATAAGTTCCGTCAAGAGCCGATTTGTCGTCGCTTTCAAGATCCCTGTTGTTCTTCAGCGTGTTGTAAAAATCGAGCCCGGAGAGCTTTATAAGGTTGTTGACCGTCGCAAAACCTGAATCGACTCCAGAGGCCTCGATCGTGTAATCCCCGCTACCCGTCGAAATGACAAGGTAAACCTCTTCAACGCTGTCAGTGTCCGGCAGATCATAATAGATCTCAAGCTCGCCGTTGTAGTTGAGGTTTGCGTGTTTCGGTGAAACCGACACGTTTTTAAGCCAGTCAGAAGTCGCCGCTTCAAGCGTGAACAGTGTGGCGAAAGCGGCAAAAAGAAACAAAAAAAGCTTTTTATTCATGCATATCTCCCATAATTGTCTCGGCAATTCTAATCGCGTTGTAGGCAGCCCCTTTTCTTACGTTGTCGGCAACCACCCACGCCGAAAGGCGCTTTTTCCCTTCGCGGTTCACGCGGAGCCTTCCTACGAAAACCTCGTCCTTGCCCGACGAGTCGACAAGCGTCGGATAGAGCATCTCTTCGATGTTGTCCATCAGGACCATCTCCTCGCTTTCACTGATTTTTTTGCGCAGAGCGGCAAGGTCGCAGCTCTTTTTGAGCTCGATCCAGACAGACTCGGCGTGAGAATAGAAGGTCGGGACACGTACCGTCGTCACATCGATATCAAGCTCGGGTTTTTCAAGTATCTTACGGGATTCATTGATCATTTTGATCTCCTCCTCGCAGTATCCGTCCTCGAAGAAGGGCCCGATCTGAGGGATCAGGTTAAAGGCTATCCTCTGCAGGAAGACCTCCGGTTTGACGCTCCGGCCGTTGAAGAGCGAAGTCACCTGGTTGTGGAGCTCCTCGATACCCTTTTTGCCCGCGCCGCTGACGCTCTGGTAGGTACTGACGACGACCTTTTCGATACCGAAAAGCCCGTCAACAAGCTTCAGGAAAGGCACAAGCTGGATCGTGGAGCAGTTCGGGTTGGCGATGATCTTCGATCTGCTCTCCTTCAGGACATGACCGTTGACCTCCGGCACAACGAGCGGGATCCCGGGATCCATACGAAAGGCGGAACTGTTGTCTACGACGACTGCACCGCACTCCGTGAAGAGTTTCGCCCACTCGAGCGCAAGACCGGCCCCTATGCTGAAAAGTGCAAGATCGATCTTTCTCTTGCGGATCTCTTCCTCCTTAAGGACTATTACGTCAATCTCTTTATGATCATAAGTTATTGTTTCTCCTAAAGAATTTTCACTAGCAAAGGGATAAAGCTCGTTGATCGGGAAGTTTCTCTCCTCAAGGATCGATATAAATTCCTCGCCGACAAGCCCCGTTGCTCCGACTATTGCGACATTCAAAGGTTTCATTCTCTCCTCCATAAAAACGCGTTACACTATAAAAAAATATTAAAAAAACAATTAGGTATAGGCTAAAAATGGACAATTTTTTGACATTGTTGTAAAAGAGGGCGTTTTTTGGCTGTAAAACTATTTCGGAGGATAAAATGAGCGAAAAAATCAGAGTTCTTATTGCAAAACCGGGTCTTGACGGTCACGACAGAGGTGCGAAATTCGTTGCAAGAGCGTTGAGAGACGCAGGAATGGAGGTCATTTATACAGGTTTGAGACAGACCCCTGAGGCTATTGCCAATGCGGCGATCCAGGAAGACGTCGATGCAGTCGGCCTTTCGATTTTAAGCGGCGCACACAACACACTTCTTCCCAAAGTCGTTGAGATCCTTAAAGAAAAACATGCAGAAGATATAGTAGTTTTCGGCGGCGGCGTTATCCCCGAGAGCGATATCCCCTTCCTCAAGGAGCACGGGATCCAGGCTGTCTTCACCCCCGGAACCAAATCAGAAGATATCATCTCTTTCGTTCAGAGCGTAGTTCATAAATAATAAATCAAATCCCAGACAAGGATCGAAGCCTTTCCGGAAAGGATTTAAGATTTCTACCGAAGGTTTTTTATTTGTACCGAAGTTTTCACTTGTTTCTACCGAAAAAATCGCTTCATTAATAATAATTTTTTCCGTAGTCTTTTCCGTAGAATCGGAGCTCTTTTCCATAGTGTTTTTTACGGGAACGACATCTTTTTCCGTAGTAAATTCCTTCTTTTCCGTAGTTTCATCCGAATCTTTCCGGCATATTTGGCGTAGTCGATATGAAAAATGTCAGAAAAACTCTGCAATTTTTAACTTGTATGTGGTTGTTATTTCCTCTGAAAACGCCGCTTTTGTCCTGAAAATCCTGAAAGAATTCTTCAGCCACTGGTGCGTGTGAAGGGTTTTTATCAAAATCCTGAAAGAATTCGCCTTTGAGGAATACGCCAGATACGATGTTAGAACAGATCTTAATTTAGATAACACATTGATTTCATTGTATTTTTGTAGAGACGTGACCTGACACGTCTCCCGGTCATTGAGCGAAGTCGAAATGAGCGATGGTTCGACAAGCTCACCAACCGCCCATGCCCTCAATTTATTCCTGAAATTGTAAACGACTCTTCTTCTGACAAGGCGGTAAAAAATGTGCTGGACATAACCGAGAAAATTGATCCCGTTGCCGAGCGGCGCGACTTTAATCTCATTTTTTAGCTTGAGCCCAAGTTTTTCCGACAAAAATTCTTTGATTGCAGCAAGCCACCTCCTAAGCTGCTCTTTGTCTTCGTGCATGATCACAAAATCATCGACATAACGGACATAATATTTGACTTTGAGGACATGTTTTATGAACTGGTCAAGCGCGTTGAGATAGACATTTGCGAAAAACTGCGATGTCAGATTGCCGATAGGAAGTCCCTTGCCTTCAGCCGCGTTAAAAAGGCTTTTTTCCGGCGGGACCCAAGACCATTCGCGCTTTGTCGATTTGTTGATGTAATCTTTTGTCGGCTCGTGGAAAAGCAGGGTGTGCAGAACTTTTGAAATTTTCCCGAAATTCTGCATTTTTTCGTCACAATCGAGGTCGAAAATCGTCATTTGCTGACTTTTTACGGCATTTTTTCTGATCCCGAGCTGCTTTTTGAGCCCTTTTTCTAGGAATTTCCACAGAATTTCGCGGTCGATCGACATGAAAAAGTTCTTGACATCAAGCTGCATGAACCAAGCCCGTTTTTTGCCGTTTTTGGAGATGCTCAGCATATTGTGATGAAGCCTTTCCACTGCGGCAAGAGTCCCTTTATTCTTGCGGCAGGCATAGGAATCGTGGATGAAAACATTTTCCCAGTGCTGCTCAAGAAATCTGACGACAAGATGGTGGACGATCCTGTCGCGGAAATCGGCGGCAAAAACTTCACGCGGTTTGGGATTTCTCACGACGAAGCAGATCGATTTGCCGGGTGTGTAATCGCCGCTTTGCAGCGATTTTGTGAGCGAAACGATGCTTGTGCAGAGCTTTCGCTCGAACTTCTGCGCGTTCACGGTGCTGCGCTTGCGTTTGCGGCAGTCGATGTAAGCCTTGAAAATGTTTTCGGGGGTAAAAATGTCTGCGTTCTCCATAACTCTCTCTCTACCTCACACAACGAACGTAGTTATTGTTGTTCTTATTGTTGTTGTTCACATTCCCATTGTTGAAATTCACGTTCCATGCGTTGTTTGAATTATCTGATTGAGTAGAGGAAGACCAAAATTCAGAGGATTATTATCAGAAAATCCGATCCTGCCAAGGTACGGATTCCTGCGGCTCCAAGTCCGGAAAGGAGCAGCACAGGTGAAAAGATTTTCCCGTGTTCAAGTGGACTTATCGCCGAAAATGCTTCTTCGGCTCTCTGATCTAACCGCAGACTTGGGACGCTCACGGAAGTCTTTTACCTCCGTGATTCTGCCCGGAACCCTCAAAATGTTTTTTGAGCTTTTCACACTGTGCGTTTATATCAAACAGCATTTCCGCTGCATGATACCATGATTTGTAGCTTTTAAACACCGATAATTCCTGACACAGTGTCATCTTTATCTGACACTTGTCGAGATCTTTCAGAAGTTCGTCGCAGAAAGCGGCTTTTTCGCTCTCAGGACGGTCGTTAAAGGTCGAAACCTTGAATAGAAAATCGTTGAATAATGTTCTCAGTTCACCTCCTATCGTGTATTTGTCCGATCTTTTGAAGTTGCGGTAACACTCTTCGATGTAAACCGTGAGATCAAATGTTGCTTTGTATAAATCTGTTTGTTTGAAATCCGACAAGATTAAACCCCGAACCCATAGAGACATTAACGTCTCTTTCAAAGAACCTAGTTTTTCATCTGTGAGACGTTTCAGGAAACGCCTCTACGAAAAAACGCCGATTTCGCCGACATGCGACGAAATCGGGAAACCTGCGCACGCCTCTCGCAACCGGCGTGCGCAAACCGGCGCGTTCCGCGCAAAATGCGGTCTCCATAACTCTCTCTCTACCTCACACAACGAACGTAGTTATCGCTGCCCTTATTGTAGCCGCCCACATACCCATCGTAGAAATTCACGAACCATGCGTCGTAGGAATTATCTGATTGAGTAGAGGAAGACCAAAGCCAGACATCATCGCCCAATTTGCTGAAATTACTTCCGTTTCTACCGTCGCAGTCACCAGATCTGTCACTCCATGCGAGTTTTCCAGCCTTTTCAGAAATCTTGCATGTTCCGCCAGTCTGTGTGCCGGAATGGTTTTGAATAAGTGTCCTCAACTCATCAATATTCGGAAGTCTCCAGTCGGTATAACCGCCTTCATTCAGATTTTTGCAATAATTAACAGCATCATTCCATCTCATCGTATCTGGTGCTTTGTTTGACCATTGCAGATTTGAACCTGAAACAGAGCCGGAACCAGCATAGCCGCGGTTCGCAGGTTTATCGCTTCTCATTTTTGCCTGAAAAGTTTTCACCTGCTTTTCTTGGAGAGAAAGTCTTTCCGAATAATCACTGTAACCGCTCTTTTTCACGCGCATTTCCTTGCTGCAGAGCGGAACTTTGAATGTGCCCGGTGCCTTGCCAACTTTTTTATCATCGACATAAACATCGGCACTCAAATCGTTGCCTTTCTCATCCTGCGCATAAACCTTGACTGCCGATTCACGCGGATCCAAATCAAATCTGATGTTTTTCTTTTCGCCGCGTTTTACCGTGAAATTCTCTCCGAAATCATAAAAACATGAATCTGTATGCTCGATTCTGTGGTTTCCTGTGCTTATCGTCCTCTCTTTTATCGGGATCTGCCCGATATTTGAGCCGTCAAGCCTTAATGAAACAGCGTAGTTTCCGCTGACACTTAGCCATGCAAAATCGGGTTCAAGTGTGAATTTTACAGTTTTACCCTCTTTAATATTCTGCTTTTCCGACTTAGGAACATAATTTTCCATCTGCATTTCGATTTCGTGATTTCCAGTAGCAAGCATTTTTGAACACGGTGTGGACTGGCACAAAAGTTTGCCGTCCGCAAGAACGACAGCACCACTCGGAGAGCTCTCGAATTTGACGATAGTTTCTTCACCGCCGCCGATCTCCCAGTCATCGGTTTTACCACCGAATCTGCCGGTCTGGAAATTAGATTTTGATGCCTGCTGCCTCGGTTTCGCAACGACTCCGCCTTCTCCCGGCATAGAAACCGAACCCAGAAGGTTTTTCAAAAGGTTGTAGACAGCTTCCGCAACTTCAGTATCAATATTTCCTCGCATCGTCGCCGTACCGCTTGCCGTGAGACAGCCCTTTTCAACCGAGAAAAGTTCCAGAACAAGTGCATCTTTTTTGCCGCGTTTCTGTTTTGAAATCACAAGACGTGAATTCGCGCTAATTTCTTCACCCAGTTTGCACTGCAGTTTGGTGTCGTAATTCAAAGCGGCACTTTTTTTACGCAAATCCGCCAGTGCCTTGCGCTCGGCATCACTTGCAACGACCTCAATTTTTGAATTTTTTATAAGTTCCGAGCGGACCATTTTGTAAATGTTCTTGTCAGAACCTTCTTCAACTAAAACACGCGGAATATTTTTGAAATATTTCTCGATCGCAGCCGCCACATTGTCAACTCCGCCGTGCGCGACGAGCAGATTGCCCTGCCAGCTCCAGAGGAATGCCTGCGGAAGGTCGTTTGCGTGCCATGCGTCGGCAATATCACCTTCATAGTCGCAGACGATTTTGTCCGGATTCCACTGCGGAGGCTGCGAGCAGCTGCCTTCAGACTGAACAGGAACGACGATGAGTTTGAAACCCTTTTCGCCGTACTTTTCCTGTAACTTTTTCCATTTCGGGATCGCCTCGTTGCACTGCTCACACCAGGTCGCGTAAAAATCGACTGCAACCAGCTTTACGCCGGGCTTTTTAAGCTCGTCGGCAATCGAATACTGGTTGAACTCATCCCATGCCAAAAGGGTGCTGAAAATGGCAAAAATCAATAAGAAAACGGTGATTTTTTTCATTTTTATCCTCAAAAAACAAACCATTCAAAAAAACGCAATATTTTAAGAAGTTTCGCAGTCATGACAAATTTTTGAATAAAATTAACAGATAACTAAAGAAATACCGCTCAATGCCGATCTAACAAAGTGAATCGGCGAATAGCATTGTGGATGAGAAATATCATCCCCTGAAATTCTTATGCCTGAACAGGATCTCTTCCGTGTTCGCGGATTTATTGATTTTCTTCCGAGGAAGTGCCGGCTTAGCGCTGGGAAGAAGCAGAGGTGATTTCGAAGGAGGATTCTGCGATCTTGACGTAGCCGCTGCCGCAGTTGTTTTTGGTTGCGTGAAGGTCAAATGCGTAGACTTCGACTGCGTGGGTGCCGGTCCCGAGAGCGTTCAGAAGCTCCGCGCTGTGGTTGATCGCAAAGCCGTGAGCTGAAGAGCTGCAGGAGATTGCACCGGTCACGTTGAGGTTCGCCGGAATGTTTTTAACGACCGGAGCCTGCGTTTTGTCGCCGTTTTTGTAGTAACGGAGCTGGACCATAAGGTAGTCGTCGCGGTCTGGATCACACGCCCAGCCTGAAATCTTCACCGAATCAAGCTGCGTAAGTGCGCCTGACGGAAGATTCGATGCCGAGACTTTCGGGGCGATCCTGAGGTCGTCGAAGACGATACCCATACCCTCGAGCATACCGCTGCTCCAGAACCTTACGCCGAAAACGAACTGCGAAGTGAGGCAGGAGACCGGGATATCCCAGCTTCTTTGATGCTGGAAATCGTCGGAAACCTTCGGATATTTGTTGTTGTACGAGTAATTCGCGAACTGCCATGTCGTGCTTGGAGCCGCGGAGGTCGTGTAGCCCTGTGAGTTCTGTATATCGGTGAAGCCCGTTCCGTTGCACATCGGGTGAGCAAAATCTACCGGGTTGTCGTCACCGGAGATCGTTCCGGCGTGGTAGAAAGTCACTGCGATATCGCATGTCGCGCAGCTTGAAAGGTCTGCTGTCGGAAGCAGCGACGAATAGTTCATGTTGGATGAATATTTGCTTTCGGAATAGAAGCCGAAGCTGTAGTTCCCGCTCTTTGAAATACCCTCGCGGACCTGCCAGTAGTTGTTTGTCTGGAAGCCCTGCGGAGTGCCGTCATCCCAGTCGTAGAAGCCTCCGTGCGGCAGGCTCTGGATCGCGGCGTAGCAGTTTGCCGCCTGAACGCACTCGCGGGTTTCCGGATCGCAGGATTCTCCGAGAGCGGTGCGACAGTCAGAGTTGTCGCTGCAGTTCTCCTGGCTGGTCGCAGGCTGTTCGTCGTCCGGTGCCGGCTGGTCGCCGTCGGATCCGCTCTGGTCTGCATCCGGCTGAACCGGGTCGCTGTCGGATCCCGGCTGATCGGCGTCAGTCAGAGGCTCCTCCTTGTCGGGCTCTGGCTCTATATTATCGCCGTCAGGCTCTGTCGTATCGTCATCTGCAGCAGGTTCCTTATCAGGCTCAGTGGTGTCAGAATCAGGAAGAGGAAGCTCCTCGTCGGGTCTAGGACGCTCGCCGTCATGAGCGGAATCGCCCGTGTCAGCCGATGAATCGCCGGTATCGGAAAGAGTGTCTGAAGAGTCCCCTGTATCCGCCGATGTATCGGAAGAGTCACCGCTGTCGGACGCCGTGTCCGCGGAGGTGTCGCCGGGTTCAGGCAGGTCGCCGCCCTGATCGCTCCAGTCTGCGTCATAATAGTATTCCGGATCCTCTCCGGCACACCCGGAAAGAACCATCGAAACGGCCAAACCTAAAACAAAAAAGAATCTTTTTTATCATAAGTCACTCCATTAAAAAATGCCTCATATTTTAAGAATAAAGAGGCCAAATTCAAGAATGAAACGGCAAAAGGCGGCCGGCTCGGGATTCTTAAAAATATCTGTTGTCATTTGTAAAAATACCACTAAAATATGAAGGTTTTATTTTGAGAGGTAGAGATGAAAAAGTATTTGTTATCATTTATAGTTTTAGCTTTTTTTGCGGTAGCGTGCTCTTCTGGCGGCAAAGAGACCGCGGGCTTTGCTGAGGGAGCGAAATGCGACCCGTCATCGTCTGCTGAAATCTGCTCGGAGGACTTAAGCAAGGCCCTCATCTGCACAGTAGAGGGTTCCGACGCGACATGGCACGTAAAACGGGAATGCGGCAGCGGCTCGAAATGCCAGATCACTGCGACCGAGAAGGCTATCTGCTCGAAGACGGAGGGGGATTCCGGAGATTCCGGCGACACGGGAAATCTGCCGGACACCGGGGAGTCTGTGGTCTGCGGCGACGGCATCATCAGCGGAGACGAGGTTTGCGATGACGGCGGCAAAAACGGCCGGTACGGCTTCTGCGCGGAAGACTGCTCCGGGCCAGGACCGCGCTGCGGAGACGGAAAAGTAAACGGCGAAGAGGCCTGCGACGACGGTGAAAACAACGCCCGGTACGGCTTCTGCAAAAACGACTGCTCGGGGATCGGAGCTCACTGCGGCGACGGGACCGTCAACGGGACCGAAACCTGCGACGACGGCTCGCAGAACGGCACATCCGGGCACTGCAACAGCGAATGTTCCGGAAAATTGTTCTGCGGCGACAGCATAAAAACCGATCCTGAAGCCTGCGACGACGGAGACGAAAACGGCACATACGGCAAGTGCAAAAGCGACTGCTCAGGGCTCGGACCTCACTGCGGCGACGGCATAAAAAACGGGTCTGAAGCCTGCGACGACGGCAGCGAAAACGGCACATACGGCAAGTGCAACGCCGGCTGCAACGGCATTGCGAGGTGCGGTGACGGCGAACTCAACGGTCCGGAGACCTGCGACGACGGAGACGAAAACAACGGAAACTACGGATTCTGCCTGGCTGACTGCTCGGCTATGGGCGAACACTGCGGCGACGGGGTCGTCAACGGACCTGAAGCCTGCGACGACGGCGGCGAAAACGGCACATACGGCAAATGCAACCAGCCCTGCGCGGGGATCGCAAAGTGCGGAGACGGACTCATCAACGGACCTGAATACTGCGACGACGGAGACGAAAACGGAGGCTACGGCAAGTGCGGAACGAACTGCGCGAGCCTCGGACCTCACTGCGGCGACGGGGTCGTCAACGGCCCGGAGACCTGCGACAGCGGTACCGACAACGGAAATTACGGTTACTGCAACACCGAGTGTACAGCAGTGCTGCGCTGCGGCGACGGCATCAAAAACGGGCCTGAAGCCTGCGACAGCGGTACCGACAACGGAAAATACGGTTACTGCGACTCGGACTGCACATCTCTTCTGACCTGCGGCGACGGGACTGTCAACGGGCCCGAAGTCTGCGACGACGGCTCGCAAAACGGCAGCTACGACCACTGCAGCAGCGACTGTACCGGAAAGGGACCGCACTGCGGCGACAACATCAAAAACGGACCCGAGACTTGCGACGAGGGTACGCTGAACGGTGAATACAACCACTGCAACAGCGAATGCAGCGCGGTGATCAAATGCGGCGACGGCATCAAAAACGGACCTGAGACCTGTGACGAGGGCGAACTCAACGGGCAGTACGACCACTGCAACTTCGCCTGCTCGGGCATCTCTTACTGCGGCGACAGCGAAATCAACGGGCCGGAGACCTGCGACGATGGCGAACTCAACGGCGAATACGACCACTGCAAGTCAGACTGTTCGGGACTCGGCGCACACTGCGGCGACAATACGGTCAACGGCAGCGAAGCCTGCGATGACGGAACCCAGAACGGGACATACGGCCTCTGCAACACACTTTGCACGCACATTCTCGAATGCGGAGACGGCGTAGTGTCTGAGGGCCACGAAGCCTGCGATAACGGTCAGAACAACGGAGGTTACGGCTTCTGCAAAACCGACTGCTCGGGGCTCGGACCTCACTGCGGCGACGGAAACCTCGACGAGGGCGAGATCTGCGACGAAGCCGAACTCAACGGCTCGAACGACCACTGCAATACTTTCTGCAACGGCTACACCAACTGCGGCGACGGAGTGCTTGACTTCCCCGAGATCTGCGACCACGGCCCGCTCAACGGGACCTACGGACACTGCAACTCGCTCTGCAGCGGACTCGGCTCATTCTGCGGCGACGGCGTGATCGATTCCGAAAACGGCGAAGAGTGCGAGCCCGATCTGCCTGTAACAGCCAGCTGCACAGACAGGAACGAAGGCGAGTGCACGCCGAACACGATAGTTCACGTTTCAAGCGGTTCAGGCACATGGACAGTGCCGGAGGACGGCTACTACCGCCTGACGCTTGCAGGCGCTCAGGGCGGAAACGGATCGACCGGGACCGGCGGCAAGGGCAACGTCGTCACCTCGATCTACTGGCTCGCTGCAGGCCGGCAGTTCTACTACTCGGTCGGCTCACGCGGCAACACGGCAAACAGCACAGGCGGCGGCGGCGGAGCATCATTCATCGGTCTCGGAGGCAGCTACTCGACAGCAGCTACAACTGCAACGATCCTGGTTGTTGCGGGCGGCGGCGGCGGAGCGGCCTACACCTCTTCCGGCAGCTCTTCGACCTCCATTTCGACATCCATCTCGTCGACTGACGGCGGCACGAACACCTACGGCGGCGGCGGCGGCGGACTCACCGGCAGCGCAAGCGGAAAAGCTCTCTCGCTCGGAGGCGCAGGCGGCGCAGGCAAAGGTTCGAGCGGCAAGACCGGCGGCAGCGGCGGAAACGGCGGCGGCGGCGGCGGATACCACTACGTCGACACAAGTGTCAAGCACAACTGCGACAGTTCATTATGCCTCATTTTGGGCTGTGAAACCGACGACATGCACACCTACGACGGCGGCGGCGGCGGCGGACTCAAAGGCGGAGCCGGCGGGACCGGACGCCACACACTGCCCTCAAGCTGTGACTCATATGTCTCGAGCTCCAGCCTAAACGTTGCCAGAAGCGGCAGCGCCGGGACATCATACCGCAGGACAGACGCGGTCATCGATGGAGCCATCTACATCGACGGTCCCTACGGCTCGGCGACACAGACAGGCGACGGAATGGTCAAAATCGAACGTGTCTGCGCAAAATACAAGGAGGGAAAACCCTTCTGCAACAGAAAGACCTGCACCATCGACTACTACCAGAGCTACAACAACGAATGCGAGCTCGAGGAGCAGTATCTGAGACCGATTGGATGCGGAAACGACAAGCTGGAGGGCAACGAGGTCTGCGAGCACTCGTCATATTCGACCCAGTCCTGCAACGCCGAAAACTCGGGCAGCGAGGTCTACTCGACGACCGCTTCGGCATTCTGCAACGGCGACTGCTCCGGCTATGACTACTCGCCCTGCACCCACACCTGCGGCAACCGCCTCCTCGACAGGTTCTCCGACAGCTCGCTTGAGGAGTGCGATATCGATGTCACGATGCCTACCTACATTCCGACATCCTTCGACAACACGGATCAGAAGGCGGCATCCCCGTTGCGCGCCGACAACAGATGGAACATCGTCTCGGCGGTATACTCCCAAAACGACGACATTGCGGCTGGCCGGATCCGCGCTGTCAGACTGACGACAAACGGCCCGAGCGAAAGACCGCGTGAAATGCGGATCTACTTCCAGTCCGGCGACACCTTCGCGCTTGAGGGCATGACATGGCAGTCGATCAAGGAGGGTTCCGAGCTCGTATACCAGCAGGATCTGGATTCCGTCAAAAACGGCATAAACGAGTTCGTGCTCAACGCTCCGTACACGGTCGAAAAGGGCAAGAGGCTCCTTGTTTCGATAGTCCAGATCTACGACACCTCGCTCAACCTGCCGGCGGAGACTCACTCGGGTCTCGACGACTACGACTTCAGCTACTACCCGTACTTCCTGAGGTCCGGCAGCTCCACCGAACCGCTTTCAAGCACCTTGACAAAGGCTTCGAGCTACTACAAGCCGCTTCTCGAGACTATCTACGACTTCGCGACCAGCGCGGATCTTGTAACCTGCGAGGAGAACGGCTTCACAGGCGGCGAAATGAAATGCGTCGGCTGCCAGCTCAGCACCGCCTACTGCACGGAATAGCTCCAGCTGATATTCAATTATTTTCCACAGGTGAGATCTCACCGCTCTCGGAAGCGGTATACCTAGCTCCGCACGCAGGGCAGACAAGATTTTTGTTGAGCTTCACCCCGCACTTGCAGACATGAGCATAAAATTTTGCGGGGTTCCCGATAACCATCGTATAGGCAGGAACGCTTTTAGTTACAACGCTTCCCGCACCGACAAAGGCATATTCGTTGATGTCGTTCCCGCAGACGATCGTCGCATTTGCACCGATCGTAGCCCCCTTTTTTATAAGCGTTTTTTTGAACTCGGCCTTGCGCTCGATGAAGCTCCTCGGGTTAGCGACATTC
>JAEEGL016167880.1_pt1 | contig 19568 bp, 24 predicted proteins | sample 9134231 | NCBI WGS metagenome assembly JAEEGL01 (sample SAMN16246548, study PRJNA631951) | gut metagenome | biome: gut microbiome; feature: rumen; material: fiber-attached | host: Bos | place: Iran: Karaj | collected 2018-10 | reverse complement strand
TTTAAAAATGTTCGGATTTAACGAATATAAAATCTATTTGGCAACAAGACCTGAAAAGAAATACGTTGGTGATATAGATAAATGGAACGATGCAGAAAAATCACTCGAAAATGCATTGAAAAAAACAGGTTATGACTACGAAATAGATGCAGGCGGCGGAGCATTTTACGGCCCTAAGATAGATATAAAGATTAAAGATGCTATCGGCAGACTTTGGCAGTGTTCTACGATACAGTTTGATTTCAATTTACCGGAAAGATTTGATATTTATTACATAGATAAAGAAGGTAAAAAAGTTAGACCTTATATGGTACATAGAGCATTGATGGGTTCATTTGAAAGATTTATCGGCGTATTGCTTGAACATTATGCCGGGGCATTACCTGTATGGCTGTCACCTGTTCAAGCGGCAGTTTTAAATATTGCACCTGAACAAGAACAATATTGCAAAGATGTTGTTAAGAAATTGAAAGAAGCAGATCTAAGGGTAAATTTCGACGACAGAAACGAAAAAATAGGTCACAAAATAAGAGAAAATGCAATGCAGAAAATTCCTTATCTTTTAGTTATCGGCGGGAAAGAAGTTGAGTCCGGTGCGGTTGCAGTAAGAGCAAGAGGCAATAAAGATTTGGGTTCAATGCCCATCGATAAATTTATAGAATTAGTTAAGAATGATGTTAAGGAGAAAAAATAATGGCCTATACTGGATTGATAAATAAGTACAGAAAATATTTGCCGGTTACCGATAAAACTCCCGTAATAACATTGCACGAAGGAGATACGCCTTTGATTCCTGCAAGAAACCTTGCGAAAGAAATCGGTTTTCCCGGTACAATATATTTTAAATATGAGGGTTTAAATCCGACAGGTTCTTTTAAGGATAGAGGTATGACGATGGCTGTATCAAAAGCCGTCGAAGAGGGCAGTAAAGCTGTTATTTGTGCATCAACAGGAAATACTTCAGCATCTGCGGCTGCTTATGCTGCAAGAGCAGGGATAAAATGCGTAGTTTTAATTCCTGAGGGGAAAATTGCTTTGGGCAAACTTTCTCAAGCTGTTATGCATGGTGCCTTGGTACTTGAAATAGACGGAAATTTTGATAAAGCTCTTGAACTTGTAAAAGATTTAAGTAAAAATTATCCGTTAACTTTGGTAAATTCAATTAATCCTTATAGAATACAGGGACAGAAAACAGGTGCATTTGAAATTTGTGAATATTTGGAACAGGCTCCGGATTATCAATTTATGCCTGTTGGTAATGCGGGTAATATTACTGCTTATTGGAAAGGCTATAAAGAATTTAATCAGTTGTTCCCGGAAAAATATAAACTTCCTAAAATTATGGGTTTCCAGGCAGAAGGTGCAGCACCTATCGTTAGAGGTTATCCGATAGAAAAACCTGAAACGTTGGCTACTGCAATAAGAATTGGTAATCCTGCATCTTGGAAAACAGCTGAAGAGGCAAGAGATGAGTCCAAAGGTGTTATAGATATGGTTTCCGACGATGAAATTATAGAAGCTTATAAAATGATTGCAAGATGCGAAGGTGTTTTTGCAGAACCCGCGTCGGCATCATCTTTTGCAGGTCTTTTAAAATATACAAGAAAAGGCTATTTTAAAGATCAAAAAGATTTGAAAGCTGTTTGCATATTAACGGGACATGGGCTAAAAGATCCGGATAATGCAGTAAAATCATCAACAAAACCAACAAAAGTTAAAGCAGATATGACAGAAATAATTAAAACTATTGGTTTATAGAAAATGAACTACAAACTACAGTGAATATGTTAGTAGCGGTTGTTTTATAAGCACAAAATATAATAAAATAAAAACGATATAAAGACGAAAGAATTTGCTTTTTAATTCTTTCGTCTTTATTAATTTTACAGGAGGGAAAATGAAAAAAACTATATTTGTAATTTTAACTTTTTGTATTTTTATTTCTTGCAGTTATGCAATGAATATCGAAGAAAAAACAAATGAGGTGTCAAAAAAAGATTGGCAGGAATATCAAAAATATAAAAAAGACGAATCTAAAAAAATTAAAGTTTCCGATAAAGAGTATGAAGAATATCAACAATATTTAAAAAATAAAAAAGAAAATAACATTGTATCAAACAATATTGAAGAAAAAAAACAAAACCTAGGAAATGAAATAATAATTAAAGGCGGGAAAATTTTAACAGCTTCAAGTAAAGTAGAATTACAAAATTCTTATAATGGTGCAAAAATAAAACTTGAAGATACAGATTCAGAAGGAGGGATAATAAAAGGAGATTATATACGATATGTAACAGAAAATACCGGTATTGGTTTAGGTATTGCGTATTTTTCGGATTTTGTGGCTAATCATCTGTCTTTTTTGAATACTGATATTTTATTAAAACAAAGATTCCCTTTAGAGAAGAAAAATATTAGTTTATACTTATTAGGAGGTTTAGGTTATGGATATTTAGTAGGTACAACGAAATTTAGTGATGATTATTTTTCTATGGAATATAAAGGAGCGCTCCATTGGGCAATTGCCTTTGGTGTTGATATTAATTCCTTTATTATTGACTTGTCTTATTCCTGCAATTATATAAGCATAGATACCAATTATTCAAATATTTCCGGAGATGGTTCTTATTGTTCTTTAATTCTTTCTGTCGGATACAAATTTAGTTTTTAAATTTTTTCTTTAGATACCCTATCGCTATAAGAATTAATATTTTATAGATGATATCTATTGCTGCCGTAAACAAGATTGTTGTTGTGATGTCTGAAGAAATGCCAAACATAAATATCGATAAAATAAATAATAGTTCAATAATACAAGAGAGCTTTTTAAAATTCAATTGAAAAGCTCTTTTTCTTTTTTCGAAGTAATAAAATAATAAAATATAAAAACCTAAAATAAAAATTATAATTAAAATAGATAATTTTAAATAATTTGCCGATAGTAAATATATGCTTTTACCGGCAAATACCGCCAAAGAAAAATATAAAAGAAAAAGTCTGTCGATATAAAAAAATATTTTTCTTTCAGTAAAATAAAAAAAAGTAAAAAAAATTAAGTAACATAACAGAATATATAAGATGTAATTTGTGAATAAGTGAAAAGACTTGGTAAACAAACTTACAAATAAAACTGGTAATAGCCATATTGATAAGGTGCTTTTGAATATTATCAAAAAATTCATACGCTTTCAATCCCTTTATTTATTGAAATAAAAATGGTATAATTCTAAATACAATATAAATGATATTTTTTTTTGCGAGATTTTGCAACAGAAAATCTTGCAAGGTTGTTTTTTTACGATATATTAAGGAGCAGAAATATGAATATTTTATCCGGAACATATTCAACATTAATACAAATAATAGCAGTTTTATTCGGGCTTGGCCTTCTGATTTTTATACACGAACTTGGACATTTTACAATGGCAAAATTTTATAAGGTTAAAATTCTAAAATTTGCTTTTGGTTTTGGTAAAGAACTTATAGGTTTTACTAAAGGAGAAACAAGATATTCTATCTGCTTATTTCCTTTTGGCGGTATGGTTGCGATGGCAGGGGAAAATCCCGACGAAGCAACTGGAAAAGATGGAGAATTTTTATCCCTTAAATGGTATAAGAAAGCAATGATAGCTTTTTGTGGCCCGCTGATGAACTATATTCTTGCAGTTTTAATTTTTGCCTTTGTGTTTAATGTTTGGGGTTTAACAAATATTTCTACTGAAGCATCAATAGGATATCTTTCAGAAGACAATTGTGCAAAAAAAGCAGGGCTTATAATAGGAGATAAGATATTATCTGTAGATGGTATTCAAATAAAAGATTGGTTTGATCTAACAAAAAACTTGAAAGATAAAGCAAACAAAGAAGTATCACTTACTGTTTTAAGAGAGGAAAAAGAATTAAATTTTAAATTTGTTCTTGACAAAAATCCCAATACGGGTTCAGGTATGTTGGGCATACAGCCGAAAATTACAAAAGAAAAAGTTTCTTTTTTTGAAGCTTTTTATTATGGTATAGATACTTCCATATATCAATCTACATTTACGCTTAAATATTTGTGGGAAAAGATCGTTTCTTGGGAAAAACCGGAAGTAGCAGGTCCTATAGGTGTGATACAGGTAATGGCAAAATCGGCTAAATCCGGTATGGAAAATTATATCAGGCTTTTGGCTGTAATATCGGTAGCCTTGGGATTGTTTAATTTACTTCCAATCCCTCTTGTTGACGGGGGAATGATTGTTTTGTTTGTCGTTGAAGGAATAATCAGAAAACAAATAGGATTAAAAGTTATTCAAGTTTATAACACAATAGGTTTAAGTTTGATACTTTTAATATTTTTGTTTGCAACTTATAATGACTTGATAAGATTGGGAATAGGAAAATTGTTTAAATAAGAGGAATTATGTTTACAAGAAATAAAACAAAAGTGATAAACATAGGAGGGGTAAAAATCGGAGGTGGCAATCCTATTGCCATCCAGTCGATGACGAACACAAATACGCAAGATTGGAAAGCTACCGTCAAGCAAATAAAAGAGCTTGAGGAAGTAGGATGTGAAATAATAAGAGTATCTGTGCCGGATATGGAATCTGCAAAAAATATTAAGTACATAAAAAAACATATTCATATTCCGCTTGTTGCCGATATACATTTTGATCACAGACTAGCAATAGAAGCGATAAAGCAAGGAGTTGATAAATTAAGAATTAATCCCGGCAATATCGGTTCTAAAGAGAAAGTTCAAGAACTTGTAAAAGAAGCAAAGAAAGCACATATTCCAATAAGAATAGGTGTAAATGCCGGTTCGTTAAAACAGGTTCATGATTTTTCAACGACAAAAGATAAAGCAAAAGCTCTTGTTAAAGCCGCACTCGAGCATGTAAAAATTCTTGAAGACTTAGATTTTGAAGATATTGCCGTTTCTCTTAAAGCATCGGATGTCGCAACTACGATTGAAGCATACAAACTTTTTGCTTCTAAGAGAAACTATCCGACACATTTGGGAATTACGGAAGCAGGTTCTGCATTTAGAGGAACAATTAAATCTTCCGTAGGGTTGGGTATAATGTTGGCGGAAGGAATAGGCGATACAATAAGAGTGTCTCTTACGGCAAATCCCGTAGAAGAGGTGAGGGTTGCTTATCAAATATTGCAATCGCTTGATTTAAGAAATACCGGGATAGAATTGATATCTTGTCCGACTTGTTCCAGGACAAAGGTTAATTTAATAAAAATTGTTAATAATTTAGAATTGGCGCTATCAAAAGTTCAGAAAAAAAATATTAAAAAGAATATAAAGATTGCTGTTATGGGTTGTGTAGTTAATGGCCCAGGTGAAGCAAAAGAGGCTGATTTTGGTATTGCTGGCGGAGGCAAAAAAGAAGGTTTATTATTTAAAAAAGGTAAAATCATTTGCAAAATCCCCGAGAGAGATTGGGTAAAAACGTTGGTTGAACTTTATAAGGAGAAAAAATAATGGGAGAAATTTATTTGACGAGAGAAGGAAGAAATAAATTATTGGAAGAACTTGAACATCTTCAAAAAAGAAAACCACAAATTCAAGATGAAATAGCAAGAGCGAGAGAGCATGGAGATTTAAGAGAAAATGCGGAATATCATGCAGCTAAGGAAACTCTTACAAATCTTATGCAGAGAATTGCAGAAATTGATTCTAAGTTATCCAGAGCACAAATTATTGAAGAATTAAATATCGATCCTAATAAGGTTTTTATCGGGGTTACTGTTACAATAAAAGATGAAGATGGTGATGAATATGAATATTCTATTGTGGATGAAGAAGAGGCAAATCCTGCACAAATGAAAATTTCAATAGGTTCTCCGCTTGCTCAAGGATTATTAGGACATTCCGTAGGAGATAAGGTAGACGTAGCACTTCCTGCAGGAAATATGAAGTTTGAAATATTGAAAATTTGCCGTTAAGTTATTTATAAACTTAATATGAAGTTGCAAAAGCAAAAGCAATAAAAACTATTATGTAGCTTATAATTGTAAATATAAGCCAAGAAATAAAATTTTTATTGCTTTTGTTTTTTATGTACAAAGGAATAAAATTAGAAATTTTAATAATAATAAAGGTTATAATATACGATGTAATAATTGTTGATATAAATATCAATGTAGATGAGAAAAAGAAATTTTCAAATATTCCTATTAACAAAATTTGCTGATTTATAAAATAAAATAATATACATGAAAAAATAAAAAGTATTATGAAAAATAAAATTTTTAAATTATAAAACATGTTAAAAATCTCCTAACATTTTTCTTAGTTCGATGACGGCTTTATCGTTGCCACAATAGGCTGAAAGTTTTAAATGTTCCGTTGCTTCTTTCATCATATTTAATTTTTTATAACTTATTCCAATATAATAATTTGTTATCGATTCCTGAGGTTCTATTTTTAAAGCTTTTTTGTACCATGTTATGGCATGTTCGTAATCTTGTTTGAAAAAATAAAGGTTCCCTATTTTGTAATAAGGATACATATATTCAGGTGCAACATCTATTGCTTTTTGGTAGTATAATTCGGCCTTGTCAAAATCTTTTTCTATTGTGTAAATTTCTGCGATATTACAATAGGATGAAATATAATTTTTATTGCTTTCTATTGCGCGATTGTAATATTTTATTGCATGAGGATATCTTTTTTCTTTAAAATATGTATTTGCAATAAGTCCGTAAAATTCGTAAGAATTATCTATGTCTTCAAATAACGCTTTTCTGTACCATTTTCTCGCACGCTCAAATTCAAGATTCTGTTCATATATTGTTCCGAGTAGTTTATAGGCATCTTTGTTTCTGGAGTCCATATTCAAAGATTTTTTAATATATTCTCGTGTTGATGAAAAATCGTTATTTTTATCTACATTTTGTGTTTTTAAAAAATGTGCATATGCCAAGAGGTAGTACATATCGCATGAAGCAAGGTTTACATTTTCCATTTTTAATAATTGTTTTATTGCATGGTTGTAGTGACCTGTTATTATCAATGATTTTGCCGCGTTTATATAATTTCTTTCATCATTACTTTTCATTGCAACAAGCTTTTTATAATATCTTATTGCTTGTAGATAATTTTCATTTTTTAGATAATGTGCAGCCTTTGATACAAAAGCATCCTCACTATATTTATTGTTTTTATTGACATAATACAGCATGGCAGATACAATAAATACGAAGGTTATAAATAAACTTGTAATAGTGTTAGTTTTAAACATGCTTATATTGTATAAAAATTTTTAACTTGATACAACAAGAAAATTTTGCTATAATATTGCACGCTGTTTAAAAATAATGTTTTTTTGGAGAGATGGCCGAGTTGGTTTATGGCACTAGTCTTGAAAACTAGCGTAGGGTTTCCCTACCGGGGGTTCGAATCCCTCTCTCTCCGCCAAGACGGAAAAATCGCGAAAGCGATTTTTTTAATTTAAAAATAGAATAACAGGCAACGGAGAAAAAAATGCTTGAGTTAAAAAATATATTTTTTAGAGCAGATGTCAACGGGCATGAAAAAGAAATATTGAAAGATATTAATTTAAAATTTGAAGACGATAAATTTTATGTAATTACTGGACCTAACGGTAGCGGAAAATCTACTCTTGCTAAAATAATTGCTGGAATTTTAAAACCTTCCGAAGGTAAGATCTTTTTTGATGATTTTGATATTACCAAAACAGGAATAACTGAACGTGCAAGAATAGGTTTGGGGTATGCATTTCAACAGCCTGTGAAATTTAAGGGATTGAAGGTACATGATTTACTAAATATTGCCGCAAAGAAGAATCTTTCTGTGGAACAGGCTTGCAATTATCTTAGTCAAGTCGGTTTATGTGCAAGTAATTATGTTTTTAGAGATGTGGATAATTCTTTGTCCGGTGGAGAATTAAAAAGAATTGAAATATCTACGGTCCTTGCAAAGGAACCGAAATTTTCAATATTTGACGAACCTGAGGCGGGAATAGATTTGTGGAGTTTTCAGAATTTGATAAAAGTATTTAATTCTATGAGAACAAATATTCACAAAGGTACAATTGTTGTTATATCTCATCAGGAAAGAATTTTAAATATAGCAGATAAAATAGTAGTAGTTTCTGACGGGCAAGTAAAAATGAATGGTTCCGCGGAATCTGTTCTTCCTGAAATTTTGAAAAATGAAAGTACGGTAAAAACTTGTTGTAAATTAAAAATGGAGCAAAGATAATGGAAATAAATGATATACAAAAAAGGATTTTGGCCGAAGTTGCCGATTTACATAAAATTCCTGCAGGAGCATATAATTTTAGAATTGATGGTAAACTCGCCGGTAGAAATACCACTGCAAATATTGATATTAAAACTAAGACAGATGTAGCAGGAATTGATATAACGATAAAAGATAATACAAAAAATGAAAGTGTTCATATTCCCGTAGTTTTAAGCAATACGGGACATAAGGAAGTGGTATATAATGATTTTCATATCGGGGAAAATTGCAATGTTATTATAATTGCAGGTTGTGGTATAGATAATTGCGGTAGTCATGATTCTCAACACGATGGTATTCACAGATTTTTTATTGGTAAAAATTCAAAAGTGAAATATATTGAAAAACATTACGGTTCTGGGACTGGTACAGGAAAGAGAATTCTTAATCCTGTAACAGAAGCTTATATTGAAGAAAACAGCACTATGGAAATGGATATGATACAGATTAAAGGTGTTGACAGTACTAATAGGAATACCATTGCCAAACTTAAAGATAATGCTAAGCTTATTGTTAGAGAACGTCTTTTAACGCATGGTGAACAAATTGCAACAAGCGGGTACAATATTTCTCTCGATGGTGCAGGTTCGGGTGCTGATGTTGTTTCCAGGTCTGTTGCTAAGGATAAATCCCATCAGAAATTTGAGGTTAAACTTACAGGAAATAATTGTTGTAACGGGCATACCGAATGTGATTCAATAATTATGGATGAAGGAAAAATTTTAGCTGTTCCATCTCTTGAAGCAAATAATATTGATGCTGCATTGATTCATGAAGCTGCCATAGGTAAGATTGCTAGTGAGCAGTTAATGAAACTTATGACATTGGGATTAACCGAGAAAGAGGCAGAAGATCAAATTATTTCTGGTTTTTTAAAATAAACATAAGTTGGACAGTAATACCAAATTTGTTTGCCTGAATATGTATGTTGTTTAATTGTAGAAAATAGTATGACAATAATATATTTATCTATCGGTTCAAATATAGGAGACAGAAGAAAAAATGTAGAATTATCTCTTAACGAGTTAGAGAGAAATGGCATAAATGCGATAAAAGTATCTTCTTTTTATGAAACAGAACCTGTCGGGCCGAAACAGAGAAATTTTTATAATATTGTTGGAAAATTTAGAACAAATTTAAGACCGACTACATTATTAAAAACTTTAAAACAAATAGAAAAAAATCTTGGTAGAAAGAAAACATATAGATGGGGACCGAGAGTAATAGATATTGATATTTTGTTTTATGGGAATGAAATAGTAGAAACTAAAGAATTAATTATTCCTCATAAAGAAATTGCAAATAGAGTATTTGTGCTGGTTCCCATGAAAGAAATTGCACCTGATTTCATTCATCCTAAAATACATAAAAAAATCAAAACAATTTTGAAATACATTGATTTAGATGAAGCTGTTATTTCTTTGATTTTATGATCTTTTTTTTATATAATCTGTCTCGAGTCGTAAATTTAAATTATGAGTTATAAACTATAAACTGGTAAAGTCGCCAAGCGATTTTTTGGAGGAAGTATGTTAGAAAATATTAAATTAATTGCAAAACGAATTAAAGAATTAAGAGAAATTTCTGATATTTCAGTTGAATCCATGGCAAAAACACTAAATGTTAATGTGGAAAAATATATTCAGTATGAAAGCGGAGAGTATGATATTCCTGTAAGTTTTCTGTATGCAATGGCAGGCAAATTTAATATTGAATTAACCGTCTTATTAACGGGAGAAGAGCCTAAACTTAAGAAAATTAGTATTGTTAGAAAAGATAAAGGGCTTTCTATTGATAGAAGAAAAGAGTATAAATACCAGGACTTGGCATATAATTTTATTAATAAAAAAGCTGAATTTTTTATGGTAACGGTTGATCCTGAAAAAGAAGAAAAAACCGATGTTCATAAATATGCTCACGAAGGACACGAGTTTAATTATATTATTGAAGGAACTATGAAATTCTTCTATAAAAATCAAGAATTTATTTTGAACGAAGGTGACAGCCTTTATTTCGATTCCGGTACGGAACATGCAATGATGGCAATGGGTAGCAAACAGCTCAAATTTTTGGCAGCAATACTAAATTAATTTGGAGAGACAACTAAAATGTTAGAAAAATATATAACCACAAAACATTTTGATAAATACGAAGATTTTGTTAAAAATTTTAAAATAAATGTCCCCGACAATTTTAATTTCGGTTTTGATATTGTCGATGAATGGGCAAAACAAGAACCTAATAAGAAGGCTCTTGTATGGTGCGATGATAAAGGTCTTGAAAAGACTTTTTCCTTTGAGGATATAAAAAAATATACAAATAAAACCGCTAATTTCTTCAAAAGGGTAGGAATAAAAAAAGGTGATACGGTTCTTCTTATTCTTAAGAGAAGATTTGAATTTTGGTTTGCAGTTGTTGCTCTTCATAAAATAGGTGCAATAGGAATACCGGCAACACATTTATTGACGGAAAAAGATATTGTGTATAGATGTAATGCTGCGGATGTTAAGATGGCTGTAGTTGTAGATGCTCATGGGCTTATAGATGTTGTAAACAAATCTCAGCCTAAATCTCCGTCATTGAAATATAAAGTTTGCGTAAATTCCAAAGGTGCAGATGGTTGGTATAATTTTAGTGATGAAATAGAAAAAGAATCTGATATTTTTGAAAGACCGGTGGGTGACGAAGCAACAACTAATCATGATAATATGCTTCTATATTTTACATCAGGTACTACCGGAATGCCGAAGATGGTAACACATGATTTTACATATCCTTTAGGGCTGCTTATTGTCGGGCAGTGGCATAATCTGCAAGAGAATGGTTTACACATAACTGTTGCAGATACAGGCTGGGCAAAAGCTGCTTGGGGCAAAATTTATGCTCAGTGGATAACCGGTACAACCGTATTTGTTTACGATTTTGATAAGTTTACGCCTAAAGATATTTTGGAACAGATATCAAAACACAAAGTAACATCTTTTTGTGCACCTCCGACGATATACAGATATTTAATAAAAGAAGATTTGCCAAGTTATGATTTGTCTAATTTGAAATATTGCACAATTGCGGGTGAACCTCTTGACGCAGAAATGTATAATAATTGGAAAAAAATTACAGGTATAAGACTTATGGAATCTTATGGCCAAACAGAGCTTGTTTCAATTATCGGAAATTTTCCGATGATGACACCGAAACCCGGTTCTATTGGTAAACCTGCACCATATTATGATATAGATATTGTTGATGACAATTATAAATCTTGCGAATTTGGTGAGGTTGGACAGATAGTTGTTCGTTTGCATGGGGAAAAACCTGCAGGACTTTTTAACGGGTATTATAAGGATCCAGAACTTACAAAACAAGTTATGCACGATGGACTTTATTTTACCGGAGATACTGCATATAGAGATGAAGATGGATATATTTGGTTTGTCGGAAGGGTTGATGATGTTATAAAAAGTTCAGGTTATAGAATAGGGCCTTTCGAGGTAGAAAGTGCCTTGCTTGAACATCCTGCTGTTTTGGAATGTGCAATAACAGCGGTTCCTGATCCGGATAGAGGCCAGATTGTTAAAGCTACTGTTGTTTTAGCGAAAGGATTTAAGGCAAGTGATGATTTGAAAAAAGAATTACAGAATCATGTGAAAAGAGTTACTGCTCCCTATAAATATCCAAGAATTGTTGAATTTGTTGACGAGCTCCCTAAAACAATTAGCGGTAAAATAAGAAGAGTACAGATAAGAGAAGAAGATAGTAAGAAATAAGGAAGTAATTAAAATAATCATTCTATGCGCCCATAGCTCAATTGGATAGAGCGTTTGACTACGAATCAAAAGGTTAGAGGTTCAACTCCTCTTGGGCGCGTGTATGATGGTTTATAATTTATAAAGAGGATAACAATGAAAGAAAAAGTAGAAGCAGTTTTAAACAAAGTAAGACCTTCTCTTCTTGCAGATGGGGGAAATGTTGAGTTGGTTGATGTTACCGCGGATAATGTTGTTCAGGTAAAATTGGTAGGCCATTGTGCGGGATGTCCTATGGCAACTATGACATTGCAAATGGGAATAAAAAAAGCAATTATGGAAGAAATTCCTGAGATAAAAGATGTTGTTGCCCTTTAAAAAATGAAAATCGGTATTTTGTCTGATACACATAACAATATAGATAAAATATTGAAAACGATAGAATTTTTTAATCTCCGACAGACAGAATTTGTTCTGCATGCCGGAGATTTTTCCTATCCTAGTGCTGCAAAATATTTTGAAAAGATAAAATGTCCTTTTATGGCAGTATTTGGGAATAACGATTTTGATGTGTACGAAATTAGGAGAGTTATAGAACCTTTTGGTGGTATATATGAACCACCTTATGAATTTATTCTTGACGGAAAAAGTTTTTTAATGACACATCATTTTTATACTCCGTCTAAAAAATATGATTATATAATTTGCGGTCATACTCATAGGCCATCGATATTAAAAACATCTAATGGTTTGGTTATAAATCCCGGTGAAGCTGCAGGAAGACGTTATGGCAGAAGTACTGTCGCAATGTTAGAAACAAATAATAACCATGCAGAAATTTTTGATTTAGATTAATAAGATACAATGAAACGAAACAATCCTTTTTTATCTACAAGCCTGGCAGGCTTATTGTTTAAATTTTCAGCACCTGCTGTAGCAGGTATGGTAGCTAATGCATTGTATAACATAATAGCAAGATTGTTAGTCGGTAATGAAGTTGGTCCTCTCGGTATAGCCGGTATAACAGTTACATTTCCGATAACAATTATATTCATGGCTTTTAGTGCTTTTATTGGTGTTGGCGGAAATGCTTTATTCTCTATAGCTTTAGGTAAGAAAAAGTATGATGAAGCTGAAAATATTATGGGCAACACAATTGTTCTTCTTGTGATGGTGTCTGTTGTTGTAGCACTTTTTTCTTATCTGTTTTTGGATACACTATTGATACTTTTCGGAGCGAGTGTGGATGTGCTGCCGTATGCTAAAGAATATATGAATATAGCAATAATTGGTTTTACTCTTTGGTCGATAGGCGCGGGAATGAACCATTTTATCAGGTCAAGTGGTCATCCAAAAATTGCTTTAATGACTCAGATTATAGGAAATGTTGTCAATGTTATAGTTGGTCCGCTTTTTATTTATGTACTTCATTGGGGTATGACTGGGGCAGCTCTTGCAGGAATATTCGGCCAAGTTTCAAGTTTCATTTGGATATTTTTCTTCTTTTTCAGTACGAAAAGTACTTATAAAATTAGATTAAAATATTTTGTTTTAAAATTAAGAATAATTTTTGCTGCCTCTGCAATAGGATTATCGCAACTTGTTTTTCAGTTGTCGTCGTGTTTTTTAAATTTTATTTTAAATCGTTCTTTAGTTCATTACGGGGGAGATATTGCCCTTGCTGCAATAGGAATAGTGATGGCTGTAAATTCTTTGATATTGTTTACTATTTTTGGAATATCGCAAGGAACGCAACCATTGGTAGGGTATAATTACGGAGCAAGACATTTTTCAACGGCAATACAAACAACAAAAATGGCTATAAGATGGAGCAGTGTTATTTTGCTAATAGGCTTTTTAATAACTGAAATTTTTGCCGTGCCTATAGTAAAATTATTTAATTCTACTGACGGCAACTTAATAACAATGGCGGCAAGAGGTTTAAGATTTGTAAATTTTATGCTTCCCATAATATCTTTACATATTTTCGGAAGTACATATTTTCAGGCAATCAACAAACCTGTTCAAGCAACGTTTTTAAGCCTTGCAAGACAGGTGTTATTACTTATACCTTTTGTTTTGATATTACCGCTGTTTTTTGGCCTTGACGGAGTTTTCCTTGCAACAACATTTGCAGACTTTTTTGCCTGTTTGATTTCTGCAATTTTACTTCATCATTATTTTCATAAACACAAGCAAAAGTTATTTTAACTTGTTTTTGTCGATTAAATGCCTATAAATAGATTACACGAATGATTTTAATAATTGCATTGTGTGTTTTTTTATGTTATAATATCTAATCTGCATTCTGTGGAGAATATAAAGTTTAGAGGAATATAATTTTTATGCGGAGGTTATTTTGAAAAATATAAATGGAGATAATAAATATAAGGGTTTTACTCTTGTTGAACTTGTTATAGTTATTGTTATTGTCGGTATTTTATCTATTGTAGGTCAAGTTGTTTATAGAAATTACACAAAGCAGGCTGTGATTAGCGAAGGACGAGCTTTGATGGGTGCAATACTTACATCACAGAAGGCATATTATGTTGAAAATAGAAAATTTTATAAAAGTACATTAGAAACTGATACGACATATACATCTATGGATGAAGTTCTCGGTGTAGATGCCAGCGGTAATAAGTATTTTTCAGTGTTTAATCCAAGTGCTAAATCTAATGAAGATCTTGCAACTTTTGTTGCGTTGGCGCCTATGCCCAGCAGAGCCCGTTATGACGGTAAATCTATACTTAGAATGGAATTTAATGTATCTTCGGGTTATATTTTAGTAAATGATAAAAAATTTGAACAGATAAGTTAATAAGTTATAAAGGTGTTTTATGATGAATAAAATTACTAAAGTTGAAATTACAAAAAATATTGTTTTATCAAACAAAGTACCTCTTATTGTTATTGCGGGGCCGTGTGTTATAGAGAGTGAAAAGTCTGTTTTCGATTTAGCAAAAAAATTGAAAGAGATATGCTTAAAGGAAAAAATAAAGTTCATTTTTAAAGCATCTTACGATAAGGCTAACAGATCTTCAATAGACTCCTACAGAGGTCCGGGCATAGATAAAGGGCTTGAAATTTTAGCAAGCATAAAAGAATCTTTAAAGATTCCTGTACTTACTGATGTGCATTGTGCTAGAGATGTTGAGAAAGTTGCTAAGGTGGTTGATATCATACAGATACCGGCTTTCTTGTGCAGACAGACAGATCTTGTTGTTGAATGCGCAAAAAGTGGTATTCCTGTCAATGTGAAAAAAGGTCAATTCTTAGCTCCTGAGGATATGGCTCAGGTAATAAATAAAATAAAAAAATTCAACAATAAAATTTCTCTGACGGAAAGAGGGGCAAGTTTTGGTTATAGAAATCTTGTTGTAGATTACAGATCTATTGAGATAATGAAGCAGTTTGGCTATCCTGTGATTTTTGACGCCACACACAGTGTACAAAGACCCGGAGGTCTTGGTACAAAAAGTGGTGGGGACAGACAGTTTGTTCTTCCTTTGGCTAAGGCTGCTGTTGCAGTAGGTATTTCAGCACTTTTTCTAGAAGTTCATCAAAATCCGGATAGAGCTCTTTCCGACGGAGCAAATAGTATTGATTTAAAGATGTTTAGAAACATGATTAATCAAACTGTAAAAATAGATAAACTTATTAAAGGATTTTAAGTTTATGATAAAGAAAGAAAGAAATCAAGAAAAAAAAAGTACATGGTTTCCTTCATTTGTTTGGATTTTAAAAGTAACGGCAATAATATATGTTGTTATAATTGTTGCCTTTTTCTCTTTTAATTATTTGTTAAAGCCTTATATGAGAGATATTCCAAAAGAGATAACGCCTTGGCTTTATAATGGTGATATATAATTTATAGTAAATGGCGGAAAGAATGAACAAGTATACTAAGCAGTTGTTGACTGCAGGTTCTAAAGTTAAATTGATTGCGACCGATATAGATGGGGTTTTAACAGCGGGAGAGATAATAGTATTGGAAAACGGGGAAGAAATAAAAATATGGAATGTTAAAGATAGACAGGGATTATCTCTTCTCAGAAAAAATCTTCCCGATATAAAAGTTGCTTGGATTACAGGACGAAAATCAAAACAGGTTGAATTAAGAGCCAAAGAACAAAAGATAGATTTTCTTATTCAAGAATGTAAAGATAAGGTTAAAGCTCTTCTGAATATAGCCAATAAACTTGGAATAAGTTTTTCTGAAATTGCGTATATCGGTGATGATATTATAGATTTAGGTGTATTAAAAAGAGCAGGATTCTCTGTATGCCCCAAAGATGCTGTTTTTGAGGCAAAAAAATTTGTCAAATATGTTTCTGCGTACAATGGTGGGAAAGGCGTTTTTAGAGAGGTTTGTGAGATTATATTGAAATCAAAAAAAATGTGGGATGAAATAGTAAAGAAACAACTATGAAAAAATATATAAGAAAATGTTATTTTTATGCCGCTTGGTTATTTTCAAAACTTGTACTGATTTTGCCTTATAACTTTTCTGTTAAGATTTTAGCTGTGTGTATAGGTAAACTTGCATATTATGTGATTGCTGATGCAAGAAATAAAGCCAAAAAACATTTATCCATGTGTTTTCCCGATAAAAGCAAAAAAGAAATTGCGAATATCGTGAAAACAATTTTTATTTATGAAGCAAAAAATTTTTTTGAAATGTTGAACTTTCCCAATATCAGTCAAAATTTTTTCGATTCAATTGCTTTTATGGACAAAAGCCAACAAGATATTTATAAAAAACTATTGAAAAAGAATAAAGGATTGTTAATTTTAAGCGCTCATTGCGGTAATTGGGAAATATTAGCTGCAGGTGTGGCAAAACATTTCCCCGTGAATGTAATAGCTAAAAAAATTTATATTGATGAGCTGAATGATATGTTAGTGAGATGTAGAAATATGATGAATGTTAAAGTTATATTAAGGTCTGAAGCTTCCTCTGCAAGAAAGATGATTAAAGCTTTAAGAAATAATGAAGTGATAGCTATGCTCATTGATCAAGATACATCGGTACAAAGTGTTTTTGTGGATTTTTTTGGTTATCCGGCATCTACCCCATTAGGCTTAGCATCATTAGCATTAAAAACCGGAACGCCTGTTGTTCTAAGTGTGGATAAGAGACTTCCGGGAGATAAACATCAGTTTGTAATAAGTGATGAAATTATTCCGCCTGAATCTACAAATGATTTTGATACTGATGTAAAAAATTTTACAGCTAAACTTACAAAATATTTGGAAGATTTTATAAAAGAAAATCCTGAACAGTGGGTATGGTTTCATGAAAGATGGAAAACTAAACAAAAATAAAATTTTGTTTTATTTATCAATTTTCGTATATGTTTGTGTGTTTGTTTCTTGTGGTGTTCGGGAAAGTGATGAAAGTGCTGTTGCTAAAGTTAAAAATGAACAAACCATAGAAAAGTTTGTTATAACAGAAACTAAAGACGGTAAGATAAAGACCATCCTTGAATCGGATTTTGCAGTTATAAATGACGATGATAAAATTGCTGTTTTGAATGAGCCAAGAGTAAAATTTTATGAGGATGGTAAATATAAATCTCTCCTTGTTGCAGATAAAGGTGAGGTTGATATGGATACAAATAACATAAGAGCTATTGGTAACTGTATTGTTGATACGGTTGACGGAGAACATTTGGAAACTACAGATGTTACATATGATGCAAATACCAAAATGATATTTTCTGATAGTGATATAAAAATAACAAAAGATAATGATGTTATTTATGGTAGGGGTTTTGAGTCGGATACGGATTTGCAAAATATTGTCATAAAAAATGAAAGGATCATAATTGACTAAGTGAAGAAAAGTTTTTTTTTAACATTATTATTTTTATTGTCTATAATTTTTGTTTTTAATTTGTTTGCTGCAGAACAAAAAGAAAAAACGGAAATTACAGGGGATAAAATGATAATAAAAAATAAAGGTAAAGTTTCTGTGTTTAAGGGAAATGCGAAAGTTGTAAGAGGAAATTATGAAATATCTGCCGATGAGATGAAATATTACAAAGATACGGAAGAAGTTGATGCAAAAGGTCATGTTAAATTTTTTGTAAAAAATGATGATGGCAGTAAAATAAAAGCAAAATCTTCAAAAGCAAAATATAACACTAAAAAAATGAATGGTATGATGTGGGGTGGGAAACCTAAAGTGGAATATTTTGTTAAGAATTCCACTAATACGGTAGTTCTTTACATGAACAAATTATATTTAAGGGATAATTTTGAATCGGCAAAAGCTGTAGGTAATGTGAGAATTGTCTCTTCTTCCGGGACCATACGTTCTGATAACGCTGTATTGAATAAAGATAAAAAGTTTTTATTTATGAAAAAGGAAAAAAATAAACCGCAAGTTAATGCTTGGCAAAAAGGGAAGAATGCAACATTTAAAGCTGATGAAATTTCTCTCTTGTATAACGATAAAACAATCAAAATGAATAAAAATGTTGAGGGGAAAATAATTTTTGATAATCTAGAGGTGGAGCAATGATATTATCAGCTAAATCTTTATATAAAAAATACAAACATAGAATGGTTGTTAATTCCATAAGTATACAGGTTTCTCAGGGGGAGATAGTTGGCCTTTTAGGTCCTAATGGAGCAGGAAAAACGACTACATTTTATATGACAGTGGGATTGATAGAGCCATATGATGGGAATGTTTATTTAGATAACAAAGATATAACAAAAGCTCCGATGTATGAGAGAGCAAGAGCAGGAATCGGTTACCTTCCTCAGGAAAGTTCTATTTTTAGAGGTCTTACGGTTGAAGATAATTTAATGGCAATTGCACAAATGTTACCTATATCGAAAAAACAACAACAAGAAAAAGTTGATTCCCTTTTGGAAGATTTTGGTTTAACTCGTCTTAGAAAACAACTTAGTACTACTTTGTCCGGAGGAGAAAAAAGACGGTGTGAAATAGCAAGAGCTCTTGTTAATGATCCAAAATTTTTACTTTTGGACGAACCTTTTGTAGGTATTGATCCGATAACGGTTTCTGATATTCAGGGAATAATAGCGAGGCTCAAACAGAGAGGGTTAGGTATACTTATCACGGATCATAATGTAAGAGAGACACTTGAAATTATAGATAGAGCGTATATAGTTTGTGAGGGGAAAATTTTACTGGAAGGTAGTGCTACGGATCTTATAAATAGTGAGGAAGCAAGAAAAGTTTATCTTGGAGACAATTTCAAGTTATAGTTTTATGTCAAATAACAAAATTCTCGTCATATCAGGTCCGACAGCCGTCGGCAAAACATCAATCGCAGTAGAAATATGTAAAAAAATCAACGGAGAAATAATTTCTGCGGATTCCAGACAGGTTTATAAATTTTTGGATATAGGAACCAATAAAGAGGGTAAACTTTTCGATGGTATTAGATATATTGATGGAATTCCGCAGTATTTAACCGATATAATTAATCCTGATCAAAAATATAGTGCAAAAAATTTCGAAATTGATGCACGCAAATATATAGATTTAATTTTTAAAAAAAATAAAGTTCCGGTTGTAG
>JAEEGL012605513.1_pt1 | contig 19568 bp, 10 predicted proteins | sample 9134231 | NCBI WGS metagenome assembly JAEEGL01 (sample SAMN16246548, study PRJNA631951) | gut metagenome | biome: gut microbiome; feature: rumen; material: fiber-attached | host: Bos | place: Iran: Karaj | collected 2018-10 | reverse complement strand
AAGATCAAAAAACTTTAAAAAGTAATTGTATAGAAACAATTTCATTTTTATAAATAATTATTTTTAAATAAGAGAAAAATAAAAAAATTTTAAATACCAAATTAGGTCATGTCCGCCCCCACTAAAATGGGAAAAAAGGACCAAAATTTTGTCTGGACATAACCACGGAGAATATGGTATCTCTATTTTCAGCTACTAATGAACACAAAAATGATATTGCTTCAATACAATTACTCTTTTAAGTCTTTTGAGCTGAGTTTTCAAAATTATAAAATAATTTTTTTAATCCAGTCATAATTTTTTCATAATAAGGAGCAAAATCTTTTTCTAATAAATTACTTAAGAAATACAAGTTAAACTAGCTTCTTGTAAAGGAGGATAAGAAACTTGAAGTGAATATTCAAATAAATTTGATAATAAATTAGCAAGAACATTAACATAAAATGAATAATAAATATTAAAAATTTAATTAAATAATTTCTCAAAAAAAATGAAAAAATTATTATTTCTTTTTTTTCTTATTTCACAAATACATTCAATAATAAAATATTTTAATGGGATAGATGAAATGTCGATGTGGAATTGTGATCCTGCAACTTCTCAATCCCCAATAGACATAAGATATTCTTCATTAGAAAATAATTTAAAAATAGAAGAAACACCTCATTTAGAATTTTTAAGAACTTATTATCCTCCTTTTAATGGATTAAAATTAGATGATAATTTAGAAATAGATTTATCAAAAGTTTCATTAGCAAAAAGTTATACAAAATATTATAATAAAACTTGTAATTATATTGCAAACAAATTAAGAGTTCATGTTTATTCAGAACATTCTTTTGAATTAGGAAAATATGATATTGAAATTCAAGTTATGCATTTTCTTGAAGAAAATAATAATGAAGATAAAAAAATTAAATGTCCAAAAAATTTAGGTATATCAATTTTTTTCAGTAGTCAAAATAATAAGGAAAGTAATACAATTAGTCAATTTTATAAAGAAAATAAAGATGAAAATAATATATTAAAAAAATATTCTTTAACTGAGATATTAAATCTAGATTTAAATAAATATGTGAATTTCAATGATTCATATTATTATTATAAAGGAAGTGGAACTTTTCCTACAGAATATAAAGGAGAAGAAGAAGAATCTTTATTTACTTGTGAAGATGAAGTATATTGGATTTTATTTAAAACAGTTCATAATATATCAGAAAAAGAATTAAGAAATTTCCAATTAGCAATATATAATTTATATCCAAATGGAAATTCTAGAAGTATTGGACCAGTAGGAAATAGGAGAACATGTGATGATATAATTAAATATCAAACTTATTATGTTCCAAGAGATAATTAAATTTAATATAATAATAATAATATATTTTTTATATTTTGATAAAAAAAAATAAAAAAAACAAAACTTAAAAATGGCAGATCAATCTTTACCAAAAAATACAATTCGTTTAGCTGATTTTGAAACTCGAATAAAATCTTTAGAAGAAAAAACTGGAATAGTAGATTCTACAATATCAGAAGATTCAGAAAAAATGAAAGAATTAAAAAATTCAATGTTAGAAAATAAAAATGAAATATTACAAAAATTGACAGAATCAAATGAAGAAATAACAACAAAAATAAAAGAACAATTCAAAAATGATTTAGATTATGGTGAAAAATTATATTCTCAAAATTTAGAAGATATAGAACAATTAAAAGGAGAAATTGAAGAATTAGAAAAAAAAATATCAGAATATGAAACTGCTTCATATGATAAATTAATAGAATATAGAAAAAAAGAAAAAGAATTAGAAGATTTAAAACATTTATATGAAATAACAAAAGAAAGTTATGAAGATGCAGCAAAAGAAAATATATCTTTAAAGAAAGATCTTGAAAATGAAAAAATAAATATAAGTGGATTAGAAGAAGAAATTGAAGATTTAAAAATAGTAATTACTAGATTAATTGAAAGTAGAAAAATATTAAATAAATTTTTCTCAACTCATTATGAAAATTTCACAGAAGAAGAAAAAAAATTGATAAGTGAAATTGAAGGAAATGTTTTCCCAGGTTATTATCCTAATAATCCAGTTATGCCTGAAATAGAAGAAAATAAAAATTTATTTACAAGTCCTCCAATTAATAGTGAGAAAGATTTGGTTAATTTAAAATCACCAAATAATAAAAATAATAATAATCAATATGGTAGTTATGGTATTTTATCTCAAAAAGAATATGATAATTATAAAGAAAATTTAAAGAATAATGCAAGTCCTCAAATTTTTGGACAAAATTATATGCAAGGAAATAGAAATTATGTTGGTCCTGATGATGATTATTGGTATGAACAAAATAAAAAAGGTCATTAGTTTTTTTTGTTTTAATGAATTATTTTTATTCTTTAAAATTTATTTTTCTTATATATATTTTTAGCGTTTTTTATTCGTTTTTTTTATTTTTTATTGAATAAATTTTTTTTTTTATTTGTTTTTTTAATATATAAATTGTATTTTCTTAAAATGAAAATAATAATAATAATAAATACATTTATAATAACTTATTAAAATAATGTTTTAAAAATCATTCATTGGATCATAATCATCAATTTCAGAATCTTCTTCTTTTTCATTTTCTATTTCTTTAGATTTATTAGGAATATTTTTTTCACTTTTATTAGAATTTTCTTTGATATATTCTTCTTTACATTTAGAAGAACAAAACTTTTGTTTATCATAAAGAATAAATCCATTTTTAATATCAAATTGTTTTTCACATTGAAAACAAATAATAGTACTTTTTTTCTTAACTTCAAAATCTTTAAAGCATTTCATAGAACAAAAGCTTTTTTTTTTAAATAATATATTTTCATCATCTTTACCTATAAAATTTTTAAAAATAGTTTCTTCTTTTTTAATAGGTTTAAAGCAATTCCAACAACATAAAATTTCACTTTGATTAATATCAGTTTTAATCATATCTTCTTCTTTAACATTAATACCAGTTTCACTTTTAATTATTAATTTTTTATCTTCATTTAAATTTCCATTTCTAAAATCTTCAACTGCTTTTTTAAATTCTTCTGCTTGTTGTCTTTCCATTTCTTCTATTTCTAATAAATCAGGATCAATTTCTTTTTTTTTTAATTCATTTATATGATCTTTTATTTCATTTTCTTCATTATCTTTATTATTAATATCTACTTTTTCATTTGTATTTTCAAATAATTTACTTTCTTTTTTTTGCTTTTCATTTTGTTTTTTTTGATTTTTTTTAATATTATTTATTATTTCTGATGCTGGAATTACTCCTATTTCTATTTCTTTTTTTTGCTTTTTCTGATGTTTAACTTCATGTATTTTATGATATAATTTTTTTTGTTGAGCTGCATTTAAAAAAGGTTCATCTAGTAATTTAAAAAAATCTTTAGGTAAATTAATAAAATCTTCATAATTATCATAAGTTTCTAAAATAAATTTTTCAATAAATCTTGCTAAATTAATTGATTTTAATAAATTAAAAACTTCTCCTGTTTGATTTTCATAAAAATCTCTATCTTCATCTTTTAAATTTTTTAAAAATTTTTCATCTAAAGGAGCATCAATATCACATTCAATTTCAATTTTTTCATGAGTAATTCTCATAGTATTATTATCATCATTATTATTTTTAGATTTATTTTCTTGTCTTGAAGGTAATCTAGAACTATTAATTGAATTTTTATTTTTTTCTTTTTCTTTTTCTTTTTCATTATTTTTAGTTGTATTTAAACTTGCTTTAGATATTGATTTATTATCTTTTGAAAATACTTCTCTACATTCTTTTAAAAAAGCATTTTCATAATTTGTTATTTCTTGTTTTTTAATTGGATTTATTTTATTATTTTTTCCTGGTCTGTCTTTAAATAATTTTTTTTGAATTTTTTCTAAATTTTCTACGTCTTTTAGTCTTTTCATTTCTTCTCTTCTTTTTTTCTCTTTTTCAGATAATTTTTTTGGCATTTTTATTGAAGATCCATATTTATTAAATTTATCTACCTTTAAAGGAAGTTTTTCTAATCCTTCAAAATGTCCTTTTTCAAAAGCATCTTTAATTGCTTGTAATTCTCTTTCATCTTCTTTTAAATTATTTTCCAGTTCTTTTGTTTGTGCAATTCTAAATATTTAATTATTAATTAATTAATACCTTTGTTTTTTGTTGTTTGACATATTTTTCTTATATATTTTAATTTTATAAATACTAAATAAAACGAATTTAAAATTTAAATAATAATAAGAAATAATAGAAAAAAAATTCTGTTCAAAAAATCTTATTTTTGATTAATAATATTATATAAATATTACTAAATATACTTTTTAATGAATTTTTGTGATGAACAATTAAATGCATTGAATTCAAGATTTTCATTATATTTTAAAGAATTTTTATTTAATAAAATTCAAGCAATAATCCACTTTAACTTTATAATTCATTAGTTAAGTTAAGTTAAAAAATCTTCTATAATATAAACTTGTGTTAAGCTTAAAAGAGTAATAACAAAAATATGAAAAAATCAACCACAACATTTTTAATAATTCTATTTGATATTTTATCATTTCTATCTCATTAATTGTTTTCAATAAAAGAGAATTAACTTAAATTATTTCTTCTGTTTTTTGAATATTTTGTTAGCATGATCTAATTCATTAATAACTCTATCTTTGCTGAATATATAAAAAATAAAAGAATAGTTTTTGAATTATTAAATTTTGTGATAAAGGGAATAACATAATATAATTTTAAAGTCTTTATTCATTTCAATATTCATTATTTTTAATTAATAAATTTAAAATAGAATTAATTACTAAAGTTTTAAACAGAAAATATTTATTTTCAGAAAAAAAGTAAAAATTAATTTAATTAATTATAAATATTTTATAAAATCTTAAAAATAAATATTTACATTATAAAATATCTAATTACAATTCCAAATCTATAGCTTGGTTTTTATCTAACAAATCATTATTTAAATTTCTAGAATTAATTTTTTTATATATCATATGCTCATAAGATAATCCAAATTTATTAAATTTTTCTTTCAATTTTTTTTTTTTAAAATCTTCTCCTTTTTCAATTATATTAAAACAATCTGAACAAATATCAATGGGTAACAAAGGTGAAACATCACTTAATTGATTGAAATGAGTTAAATTCAAATAAAAATCATTTATTAATAATTCATTACAGATTTTACAATTTTGTCCTAATGAAGAACCTATTTCTAACTCACATTTTATATTCAAATTATATAATTCAGATATTATTTCTTTATCAATATTAGTTGATTTAATATAGATCAAAAAAATATTATTTTGATTTAAATTTTTTTCACAATTTAAACAAATTGTACTTTTTTCATTTTGATTATAAAAAAATCCTTTTTTTTTATTTATTCCTTTATTACATAATTTACATTTATATTCTATTTGTAAATTTTCACAAGGAATTGGAATAATTAATATAGTTGTTCCATATTCTTTTATTATTTTAAAATGTTCTTTTAATTCTATATTTTTTAAGATTAAATTTTTATGCTTTTCTTTTACTAAAATTCGTAGCCTTAAATTATTTATATAAACATCATTATCACATTTATCATCAATATAATTAACACATTTACAATAAGAAAAACTTACATAAGGTCTATATAATAATATTTCATCTTCATTTAATTTTTTTACAAAAGCTCTTTCAATAATTTGTTCTATTTCTTTTATTCTTGGTTTAATTTCATTTGTAAATTCCTCTAAATTTAAAGGATAATGTTTCATATATTTAATATAACTATTTTCATATAAATTAATAATACTTCCTCTTAAATTAATATCATCACAAATTCCAGCATAAGCAACATTATTTTTTTTATCCAATAAAAATATTTTTAATTGACTCTCACAAGTTTCAATTATATTTGTGTTATAATATAATGGAAAAATAGAAATATTAGAAGGAAGAATATGTAAAGAATAATTTTGACGAAAAATTTCTTCATTTCTTAATTCACTTATTTCCCTTTCAAAAGGATATAATTCTCCTCTATAAATTAAATGAATATTTATAGTATTTCTTAAATTAAATATTTTTTTATATATTTTATTTAATCGATATATCATTTCCATTTTTGCTAAATAATCTTTTGAATTTAAAGAAAAAATTATTAATAAAGAAGGATAAGAACCATTTTCATTTATTGTTAAATTTTCTGGTTCTTTTGTTTCTGAATTATATAATTTTATGGTATTCGGAAATTGTTCTTCATTTGCTAAAACACATGAAAAATAATTTAAATTATTTGAGAATGAAAATTGAAGTAAATCTAATGAACCTTTTATTATTGGATAATGATGTCTTTGTAAAAAGTCTTCATATTTTATATATGCTTCAAATATAATTGATTTTTTCTTTATTTTATTAAATTTTTGATCTGATTTTTTATTCGGATTAATTTTCATTAATATTGAATTTTTTTCAAATTTTGTTATGTATTTTATTTTTTCTAATAAACTTCTTTGAAATACATCTCCAATTAAATTAGATATCATTTCTGTTTTTTTTTTAAAGGATAATTGAAATTTTTTTGGGTTTTCTCTTTTTTCAAATTTTCCAACTTCATCTAAGTCTTGATATAATTCTAAAATATTATCTTCATTTTTAATTTCACCTGTTAAAGTATCATAATATTTTGTTAAAGTAACAAAAATTTGATCTGATTTATCATAAGAATATATTGTTGTTTTATTTAAAAATAAAGAACAACTGATTGGATGTTTTTGTAAATCTCTAACAGAATAATTTTGTTCTGAAACAAATTGAGTTAAATTTTCTTTTATTATTTCATAATCATTTTTATCAATTTTATCCATTTGATTAATTAAATTAAAAGTAAATTTTTTTGGATTTCCAATTTTTCTAATAATTGAAGATGAGTCAATTAAAATATATTTACAAATTATTTTCTTATCATCTGTTATATATTGAAATTTTTGAGTTAAATTATTATTTTCAATAAAATATATTTCTAAATCTTTTTCAAATTCATTTTTTTGTGTCATTTCCCAAATATAATTTATATTAGATGATTTTTCTAAAATTGGACCATAAACTGGAAAAAATTGAAGAGAAAATTTATTATTTTTTTTCTTTTTATTTTTAATATATTCTAACACTTCTTTAAATAAAATAATTGAATCTGGATTTTCGAAAGAAAATATTAATATAAGAACATTTTGATTTATTGTTTCTTTAGATAAAGTAATATAAGTTTTATTTTCTTTTCCATTAATATAATTTAATCTTAACAATTTAGTTTCTCCTAAATAAGGTTCAAATTCATTTAAAGAATTATTATCAAAATCAAAAAAAACTATTTTTTTAAGTAAATGATTTAAAGAAGGTATTTTTGAAATTTTTTTTTTAAAAGAACTATAAGGATTTTTAATCCAGTTAATTTCATTAGACTTTTTAATTAATTGAATTCTAAATTTTTGATTAAGAGAATATTTAGAATAATCAGTTTTATTTAAAGAAATAATAGATGTGATTGAAACATCAATATTATCTTCAATATCACTATTTTCAATTTGTTCTTTTAATTTTTGGAAAAATAATTTTTTAGTTTCTGCCCATTTAGGATCTTTTTTAATTTGAGTTTTTGGTAATATTATTTTTTTATTTTTTTTTCTTGCTCTTAAAGTAACTCTTCCCATTTCAATGTTATCATCTTCATATTCAATTTCTTTTTCTTCTATTTCTTCTATATCACTATGAATACTTTCTTCACTTTCTTTTTTATCATTTTCTTCTCCTTTTTCATTTTCAAAATATAACATTTCACTTTCTTTATTTAAATCTCTTTTCAAAGAATCTTTTTTTTTAGATGATTTAAATTTAACATGTTTTTTCTTTATATCTGATATTGCTGATAATGATTCAAAGTCTTTTGAAATTTTTGAATTTTTTTTATTATTTTTAAAATCTGAAATTGATAAATCACTTAAATTTAATTTTTTTATATTTCCATAATTTGTTTTTAAAGGTTTTACTTTTCTTTTAAAATTTGAATCACTTAATCTTTCATCAATACTTTCAATCAATAAATTACTATCTAATTTCTTATGTTTTTTATTTGAATTATTTAAATTATTATCAATAAATAACATATTATTATCATTAAAACTTTTATTTATTGTTGAGTTATTATTATTAATGTTTATTTTTTCATTATTACTTTTTATTTCTTCTTCTATTTTTTCCTCTTCTAAATATTTTCTTTCTGTTTCTTCTGTAGTAAGTGGATTTATTGTTTCTAATATATCTTCATCTTTTGAACTTCCACATCCCATTTTTATTTTATTGAAATAATAATAAATTAACTTATTTAACTGTTGATTTGGTAAAAACAATAGAAATAAAATTAATATAAATATTTTTTTATTAAAAATATAAATTATATATATGTTGTTTATAAATAAGTTATTTTTATTTGACCTTTTTATAAATCTGTTGGACAAGGAATTATAACATTTACATTTCCATTTAAATATTCCTTAACTCCTGATTTTATAATAGAAGAAGTTGGTTTTATTTTTCCTTTAATATTTTCATCATATTTTTTCTCTTTTTCATAATAAATTTGTTCTTTTTTATTTTTTGGAATATGCTAATATTATAATTAATTAATATGAAATTTACAGTTTTTTTAAATTTATAAATTCCAACTCCTGTTCTAATTTCTCCATCATCATCATATTTACCACATTGACAACCTGCTGTATTCCCCATTTTATTTTTTTTAAAATTAATAAAACAATTCTTCTTATTAAATTGAAAAAATTTTAAAAATTTTAAAAAATTATTGTTTGTAGAACATTTATTACATAAACTCAAAAAAATCAAATAAGAAAAAAATGCAAATAAAAAATATTAAAAAATGAAAAAGAAGGAAAACTGGAAAAATAAAAAAAAACAGAGCATTTAAAAATTAAAGGATAATAATTTAATATATAGGAATTGTCAATATTATTAATGATAAAAGAGGAATGAAATATAGTAGAATGTTCTTTTCTCTGTAAATCAACCAAATTCCATATGATAATATAGATAATAATCCATAATTAATTAATTAAACTCAATTTAAAAAAATTTGAGGAAATATTCCATTATAATTTATCTAATTAATTTTTATAAATAATTTATTATTTATTTTTCTTTTTTTTTGTTTTTCTTTTTTAAATAAATATGGAATTATTAAATAAAAATACAGTCTTTAAAAAGATATTAAAAAATAAAATTTTTTCAAGAAATCATCATCAATTAGAAAATGCTTTAAAAACACATAGATTATTACCATATAATTTTATTATTCAAAGAGTACCACCTAAATTAAAATTTGAAAATACAAAGAAAAAAAAAAGTAAAAGTATGGAAAATTCAAATCATCCTGCAAATATATTAGATGATATTCTTGTTGAAGGTGAACATCAGTTTGAAAAAAATAAAGAATTATTTCAAAATTATAAAATTCCAAATGATTTATTTGTTAAACACTATAAATTATTAGTTAAAAGTACTTCTGAAAATAATTCAAAAAACAATAACTTAAATGAAAATCAAAAAGATAATTATAAAAATAAAGAAAATATTGATAATTTATTTAAATCAAATGGAATTTTATTAAAAGAACCAACTGATTTATATTTTTATTATTTATATATTTCCAAAAATAAAAAAATTAAAGTATTAAAAGAAAAATCAGTTAAATATTTAGAAAGAATAAAAGATTTTTTAATTAATGATTCTAAAGATCAAAATTTTCATTCAAGAAATGAAAATGAAAAACAAATTTTAAAAGAAGATATTAAAAGTATTGAAAAAAAAAAGAAAGATTTAAAAGATTTTATTTTTAAAACAAAACAAAGTTTAAAATCAATTTATGAAAATAAAAATTATTTAGATGATTTTTCAGATAAAAAAATCCATAAATTAAACAAGACTTCTTCATCTGGTTTTTTTTCCCAAAATGAAATATATAAAAATTATTATAATTGTCTTCAAAATAATAATTCTAAAAAACATTCTGATATTCCACTTATAAGAAATAGAAATAATATAAACAAAGCTTTTGAAAACGAAAAAAAATTATCAAAAAAAAAAAATTCTTCTTCAAATTGTACATTTCATTTAAAAAATAATAATGAACATAGAAATAGTTTATTTTCAACAAAAATAAAATATGGAAATTTAACTCCTCATAAAGACATTGAGTTTTATTATGAAAAAATAAAAGCAAATCCAAAATTAAATGAAGAAGAAATGAATAATGTTGGAGGTTTATTACATGATAATAATATTCCAGTTAATTTAAATGGAAATAAAATTTCTTTTCAACTTTATAAAACTATTAAAAATACTCAAGGAAAACTTAATAATTTTAATGTTCAAGATTCTATTAGAAAAATATTTATACATAAAATCCCAAATCATACAAAAAAAAAGTTTGGAGAATTAGATGAAGTTGAAAGTAAAATTCATAATTTTGAAGGAAAATTATATAAATGCGTTTTAGAAGTAAATTAAAAAATTAATTATATTTTTTTATAAATAACATTATAAAATTAATTTTATATTAAAACAAATTTTCCTTAATATCTTTATGTCATTTTTTTCAATGAATAACAAACAAAATTTTTTAAGTAATTTTAATTAATATAAATATAAATAAATATTAGATTAAAACAAAACATGGAAAATATTATATCTACTAATATAAATGTTTTAAATAAAAAACTTCTTAATTTTTCTCAAAGGAATAATAAATCATCATCAGAAACAAATAAATCAACAATAAGTGCTTTAATAAAAAATTCTGAAGATAACATAAATGGAAAAAAATTTTATCATCGAATAACACATACAATTTTATTTTCAAAATATAATACATTACCACATGATCATGATATGATTCTTTTAGAAAATGTTCTTCAATCAAAATATTGTCATGATTTAGCAGTTTTCAAAGAAAAAATATTATTCAATTACAATGAAGAATTTTTAAAGAGATTTTATGTGGAAGAAGAAAGTCAAATTAGAATCCCAAAATTTGTAACATATTATAAAAATTATTTAATGTTCTTTTGTAAACCTATTTTCAGTGAATTAAATTTAAATGATTTATTTCAAGATTATAGTGAAAAAAAAGCACAAATTTTTTATAATAATAATTATAAAGATGATATTCCAATAGAAGAAAAAAGTGATTTTCCTTTATTTACTATATTCACACCTAAAATAAAAAAATTAATTTCAAATAATAATTCTTTATCAAATTTAACTATTAATTTACCTAGTGTTAATAATACAACAACTTCTTCAGTTGAAATTTCTTTGATTAAAATAATTAATGATTTAACTTTAAAGAAAGTTCCTAAGAAAAAAAATATAAATAGTAATTTTAAATTAAATAAAAAGGAAAATAATAAAGTAATAATAAAAGAAAAAATATCAAAAAATGCAAAATCTCCAAATTTAGATGATATTAAAAAAGATAATATTGGAAAAAATTTGTTTTTTATATATAATAAAAATTTCCAACAAAAGAAAATAAATCATAAACATACAAAGACAGGAACAAATTTAAATTTTAATCAATTTAAAGAAAAAGTACTTTCAGAAAGGAGAAATTCAAAAAAATCATTTTCAAGAGTTTCTTTTTCTAAAAATAAAGTTCCTGAAAATCATAAAAAATCAAGAAATTTAATAATTAATAATCCATTATTTTCTGATTTTGGTGTATATACTTATAGAAATGAAAATAATAATAAAGCAAAATTATCAATGAATTCTATCCATAATACTTTAAATTCTATGTTAAATTCAGGGAAAAAACAAGAATTAAGATGTATGACTGAAAGAAATAATAAAAATTTAATTAAAGCTATTAAACAAGTTGAAAATACTCAAAATAAAAAATTTAAAAATTTATCAAGAAATTTAAATAGGAATAATTTAAGTAATTATAGACCTTTTGCTAGTATGATATTAAATGAAAAAAAAAATAGTATTATTAATTTTAATGATTTTATTTTAAAAACTGATTATGGAAAAAATATGAAAGTAAGACATAATTCTAATAATCAAAAAGTTAAAATTAATAATAGGATTATTTCAAATAGAGGAATAAGTCAAATTAAACAAATTATTCAAAGTCAAAAGAAAAAAATAAAGAAATAAAAATAGTATGATTTATAATAAATAGTAATCTGAGTCATTTTTTTAAATAATATTTATTTTTTAATTATTTGAAAATTTTTCTAAAGTATTTTTGTAATTTAAAGAAAATAAAAATATTTTTTATTTATAAAAAAAATATACTTTTCAGTATTAACTATCAAATAAAATTTAGAAAAATAAATTTAAATTTTTTTTTATTTTATGCAAAAATAATTCATTTTTAAATTTTTAAGTATGTCATCAAATAAAGAAAAAATAACAAAAACATATGAAAAAATGTTAACTAATATAAAAGAAAAATTATCAAAAAAGTCAGATTCTCTTTCTTTTGATTATTCAAAAAATATGATAAAACCTCAAAAACATATTGATGATTATTTTCCTAATGTTTCTCCTGTTAATAATATTGATAAAACAAAAAGCAAAAAGATAATCAATAAAAATAAAAAAAATACTGAAAATGATGTCAAAATTATTAATTTTCAAGATATATTTTCAAAAAAAAAAGATAATTATTCTTCTGAAGAATATAAAAATGAAATTAAAGCAGCAAAAGAATTTGACAAATTATTAAGAGAAATTGAAATCAAAAACAAAGCTAAAGAATCATTAGATAAAATTAAGAAAAAAAAAATGGAAGAAAAGAAAGAGTTAAATAAAGGTGATGATGGAAAAAATAAAAAATTAGAAAAGAAAGAAATATTTAATTTAGAATTATTATTAAATTTAAATAAAGAAACAGAAAAAAATAGAAAAGAAATAGAAAGAGAAGAAGAAGCAAAAAGAAAAAATGCCAGATTAGAATTATTATTAGTAGGAAATAAAAAGAAAAATTTTTCAATTCCAACAAATGAAAATAATAATAATAATGAAATAAAGTTAGAAAAAAATAATGTAGATCAATCTCAGAATTTAATAAATAATATATCTCCAAATATAATTCAAACAATAAATGCACATATTAATCCTTTAAGAAAGACTTCAAATAATATAAAATATTATAAATATTTTAAATATTCTCCTCTTGAAATTTTTGAAAAAACGCTTGATTTTGAATTTTATCAAAATAAACAATTGACTGAAGAAATTCCAAATACTTTTGATAGTGAAATACATTATAAATTTATTTGGATAAAAAATTTTTATAATGAATTAAAAAATACATTATTAAGTGATAGATCAGAGTCATCTGAAGTTAATAATTATATTAAAATGGATATAGAAGTTAATTTTATTTATTTAAATGACAATGATGAACAAATAACTTTATTTGAATTAATTCCAAATAAAAAATTAAGTGATTTTAGAAGTAAAATTTTTAAAGAAAATGATATTGTAGCATTTTATCCAATTAATGAAAAAATAAATTTTAAAGATATAACATTTAAAAATTTAAATAAATTAAATTATTTTATTGGAATTGTTCAAATAAATAATGAAACATATGATTTAAATTGTTATGTTCATAATAAAAATATTAAAAAATTTAATTTAGTAAACACAATAGATCAAATAAAAGAAACCAAATTATTCAAAACATATTATTTAGGAAATTTAACTTCTTCTTTAAGAGAATATAAAGCAATATTAAATTTAGAATTATCAAACTTCACAGGTATATTATATTCAAAAGATCTATTCAAAGAAAAGGAAAAAGAAAATCATTTAACATTAAAATCTAAATTATATTTAGATAATATAAAAAAAAAAAATACATTTAATTCATCTCAAACAGAAGCAATAATAAAAGCAAGTGAAATGAATAGAAAAGATATTTTATTAATTCAAGGTCCTCCAGGAACAGGGAAAACACATACAATATTAGGTTTATTAAGTTTATTCTTATTAAATAATGATGGTAAAATATTAATTTGTGCTCCTAGTAATACAGCAATAGATGAAATATCAGCAAGAATAGCAAAGAAAGGTCTTTTAAATGAAAATTTAGAAATAATTAAAAATATAAATTTTATACGTTTTGGTTTATATGATAGAAAAGAAAAAGAAAATAAATATTTATATACATCAAATGGTCAAATTATTCAAGAATATTCCTTAGAAAATTTAAGTGATAAAAGGTATAAAAATAAAAATAATAAAATGAATTCAGATTTAGAATTAGTAAACAAGGAGATAAACCAAACATTAAAAAATGAAAACAATCTTCAAAAAGAAATCCAAGAAAAAAATATATATGAGTTAAAAAATAAAAGATATACAATATTACGTCAATTAACAGATTTAAAAGCAGAAAGAAAGCGTTTTGAATTTGAATTATTATCTCATACAAAAATATTATGTACAACATTAAATTCATCAGGAAGTGATAGATTAAAAAAAATGCATATAAATTTTGATTATTTAATAATAGATGAAGCTTGTCAATGTATAGAGCCTTCAGCTTTAATTCCTTTATGTCATAAAGTTAAAAAATTAATTATGGTTGGTGATCATATGCAACTTCCTGCTACTGTTTTTAGTGAAGATGCTGCTAAAACTTTATATAATAGAAGCTTGTTTGAAAGATTAATTGATAATAATTATCCTAGACATATTTTAACTATTCAATATAGAATGCACTTTAATATTAGAAATTTTATTGGAACTATTTTCTATGATAATCAATTAAAAGATGATGATTATTTAATTAAAAAAATGAAATATGATAATATATTCTCTTCTATTAACGAAAAAACAAATTTTTCTTTTTTTGATATTACTTATGGAAAAGAAGTTTTTGATGCAGAAAAAGGAAAAAGTTATTTTAATGAAAGTGAAGTTGATTTTGTTTTGGAAATAATATGTCAAATAGATAAAAGGATTAGAAAGAATAAAAAAAAAAAAAAATATAAAATCGATGATGATTATTTTAATGAAATATTATATGAACAAAAAGATAAATATAAATATGCAATAATTACTCCTTATAAATCTCAAGTTAAATTATTTATTGATAAGTTAAAAGATATTAAATTTAAATTATCTGATTCAATAGATATTGAAATTAATACCGTTGATTCTTTTCAAGGACAAGAAAGAGATATTGTTATTTTTTCAACAGTTAGATCTAATTTTTTAAATGATGATGAAGATACAAAAATTCATACTGGAATTGGTTTTTTAAATGATTTTAGAAGAATGAATGTTGCTTTGTCTAGAGCTAAATATGCTTGTTATGTTGTTGGAAATTCTAGTACTTTGAAAAATAATAATTATTGGAAGAAATTAATTGATTTTTGTATTAATCATAATTGCTATTATAATATTGGTTCTTTCAGTGAAAAAAAGATTATTAAGAGAAATATTTTAAATCATTCAGATGAGAATAAAAATGATAATTATAAGAGTGAGAAGAAGAAAAACAAAAATGATAAGAATCATCATAAATATCATAAAAAAAATAATAATAACAATAATAATAACATTAACAATAATAATAATACTAATCATAATGAAAAAATACTTGGAAATAAAAGAGAAAGAGAAGATAATAATAAAAAATAAAATTATATTTAATTTATCAATTATTATTATTATATAAAAATATTTTTCAATTACAATTATTTCTTTTCTTCAAGTTGATAAAAGTCTTTAACATAAAGAATTTCAATGATTTTTTCTTTGTTTTCATTTTTAACATTTTCAATAACTTTTAAAATTTCTTCTTTATCTTTTTCATAATTTTCAGTAGCAAATTCAATAAAAGCAGAAAAATAATCAGTTTTAACTATATTAATATTAAAATTATTATTTTCAAACTTTTTAGCGATTTCATAAATATTAATAATATAATTATATTTAACTTTATTAAATATAACATGAAAAACTGAAACAAAAGTTTCTTGAATTAATTTATTTTCATTTTCCAAAAATTGATTTTTATCTTCTTTTTCAGTGTCCCAATTAATTTTAGCATAATTAGAATCAACAATACTCATAATAGAATAATTTAAATAATTATTAAAAACATTTAAATCAACAAAACCAAATTTAACTTCATTTTTTTTTTCTTCTTTCTCTTCTTTTAATATTTTATTTCCTTTAAAAAGACTAATTAATTTTTTATCAATAATTTCATAATTATTTTCATGAGCTTTACACATTAAAACAAAACATCTTCCCGTAATAATAGAATCATACCCTGCATCATGTAATTTATTATTTTCAAAATCATTATATATTGAAAAGCCATTTGTAACATCAGAATAAAAAATTACATAATTATTATAATTTCTTTTACATAAAGTTTTATATAAATCATCTAATTTAGTTCTTTCATATTTTCCCAATGACATTCCAATTGCTTTTGTATCATATATTTTTGGGAAATAATAATGAATTTTTGTTTTGAAAGAATAAAAATCTTCTGGTAAATCTCCTATTAATTTATCATAAATAAACATCATATCAAAGTAAATATTATGTCCTATTATAGGAATTTTTTTATCTATTATTATTTGAATAAATTGAGAGAAACCTAATTCATTATTTGATAAAGTTTGAATTACTTCATTTGATGGTAATGTTGTTGTTATTTGAAATTTTGAGTCATATATTATATTTGGATTTTCTTTTAATGTTAGTATAAAATTTTCTAATGATTGATATTTATTTATAAAATCCTGATTTAAATTTCTTTTTGTTTTTTCTATTATTAAGGAATTTTTTGGTATTTCTTCTTCTTTTTCTTCTTCTTCTTCTTTTTCTTTTTCTTTTTTCTTCTTTTTTTTACCTTGTTTATTTTTATTTTTTTCTCTTAAAAATCTTTCTTTATCATATTTATTAACAGTAAAATTATTAATATATAATAATTTTTTTAAATTAATTCCTAAAAGAAATATCATAGTTTGTTTTGAATTAAGATTAATAATAAGAGAAGGTTTTTTTTCATTATTATTTTCTAAATCATTTAACAAAAACTCAGTAATTTTAATTATTGCTTCAATTAAACAGTTTTCATTTTCTTTACTTAAAAATAATGCATTATTACAAAATAAATATGGTTCTTCTTTTAAAGCTTTAATAATATTTTCTTTATATTCTAATTTATTATATGAAATTCCTTTAGAAACAAGAATATTTAAATCAAAATTATTTTCATTTAAAAATTTAAGTGAAGCAGGATGGCACATCATTTCCGAAGTAAAAATATTATTATCTAAAAACCTCAATTTTGAATTTTTAAATAAATAAAAGGTAAAAGTTCTTTCAATATAAAATTCCTCTATTTTTTTGTTATTTTCAATTTCAATTTCTTTGGTTGCTTTAATATAAAATGTAAATCCTATTTGAATTAAATTAAATTTTTGAACAACTTCTCTTTGTTTTCTATATCTAAATTGTTGTGTATCATATTTTGTTCCATCAGTTTTACTTTCAAGAGTAACTCCAGTCATTTCACAATCAAAAGAAACAAAATCTGCCTTATTAACAGTCTCTTTAAAAATAGGAAAAATATTTAAATAATTTTCATTAAAAACTAACATTATATCTAAATATAAAATTAAATTTAAAATAAATAATTTCAACGAATTTTAAAATATAATTTTGTAATATAAGAAAAATTGAAAAATATGATATTTGAATATAAATCTAGATATGAATATATGATAAAGTAACAAGAATAAATTCAAAACAAATTAAAATTACTATTATTATTAAGATTATAAAAAAAAATAGTTAACAATATCAGAATTAAATTAATTTTTTCATTCAATATTATTATGAATATATAAATTAACGGAAAATAATAATGATATTAATGAATTATTATATTTGTTCTAAAATATCATTAAAAACAGATAAAAAGAAAAATTATAATTTATATAATATACTAATATATATTGATTGTAAATATCTAACTGTTAATAAAGAATTTAAAAAATATTCAAAATTCTATTGAAATTGTTGCTTTCATATAAAAAATAAAAAAAAGAAATTTATTCAAATTTTTATATATAAATTAAATTATTGAATATTTGAAATTTCTTCAATAAATCTATATAAATCTTCTTTCCCAATAGAAACAATTTCATCATTACAAAAAGAAAAGTTCATTTTAATTCCTAATTTCCTAACAACATATATAAATTTAATATAAAAATCATTTTTATTATTCATTCCAGTATCATTTCCAATTCCATTCACAAAATAAGTTTTAGTTTCAGCATCGAAAAAAGCTAATAAAAAAGGTTTTTCAATAAAATCTTTCCTATTTCTTTTATATATTTCAATTAATAATTCAGTTAATCTTTCTAAATTTCCTGGATAATGAAAATATTTAGATTCATCACTTAAATTAGAATTAATTATAGAATATCTAAAAGATTGAGATTGAATTATTCCATTTTTATCAATTACCATTGTAGAATTATTTGCCAAAGTAATTTGAAATTTAATTGATAAATCAATTAAACTATTTGTCATATTTAACTTTTTCAAAGATAAAAATTTATAAGCCAACCAAAATTTTTTAATCCAATTATCTTCATATCTTTTCTTTTTAACAATTTCAATATTTAAATCAGTTCTAATTTCAGAATTATCATCATCAGTATAATTATCATTAGATATTTTTTCCATTAACTTATTATAATTATCATCTTCTAAAAAATCATCATCTTCAACTTCAATATCATTAATACTATCGAAAGGATGTTCAAGTAAAGAAGAAATTAAATAAACACAATCAGAAGCACTCATTTCAATATTTTGATCAAATTGATAAATAAAAGAATGAAAAATTAATTCTCTTAAATCAAATTTTCTACTAATTTCAGTAATTTGGCTTTTAAAACTATCTTTATATTCACTTCTCATATATCTATATTTTTGTTTAGCTTCAGATAATGGAATTCCAACATAAGCAAATAATTTTTGAACTTCATTTTTACCTTGTTCTTTCCAAGTGGATAAAACTCCTAAAGGATAATTAGAATAAATAAATGAATCATATAAATTCCAATGACGATATAAACATAATCTATAATCTGTTCCTATTAATATAGATTTAACTTCTTTTGAAGTTGAACTATATTTAGATTCTTTTTCTTCTTTTTTTTTCCTTTTTGTTATTTTAGTTACTTCATTTTGACAAATTTTCTTCATTTCTTCATATTTTTGTTCTGTTATATGTTTTCTTAAATATTCATCTGTTACTGCTACTATTAAATACCATAAATATGTATTTGATTCTTTATGAAGTTCATGAGCTATTGAATAAAATATATATGTTGATGGTAAACCATAATATGTTCCATAATAATAATAATCTATTTGTTCTTTTACTTTTTTCATTTTTT
>JAEEGL016599212.1_pt1 | contig 19569 bp, 20 predicted proteins | sample 9134231 | NCBI WGS metagenome assembly JAEEGL01 (sample SAMN16246548, study PRJNA631951) | gut metagenome | biome: gut microbiome; feature: rumen; material: fiber-attached | host: Bos | place: Iran: Karaj | collected 2018-10 | reverse complement strand
CTTGAGGGAGGTGCACTTGTAGAAGGCCCCGTACACGTTGTTGTCGTAAGAAAGGTCGTAGCCTTTCGATCCCCCGCCTATGGTCTTCACCGAGCTCCCGATCTCGACTGACTCGAGGCTGGAGCAGTTCTTGAAAGCATTTTTGCAGATGCTTGTAACGTCGTCACCGATAATCACTTTCTTTATCGAACTTGCATAGCTTATCCACGGATTGGAAGACATCGCCCCCTCTCCTGTAATTGTCAGAGTCCCTTCGTCATTCAAGGACCATGACAAGGTTCCAGTTGTCCCGGATTGTCCTGCATCCGAGCATTCGGAAGTCGCCGCCGCCAACAGCAGAGCCACGAGGACAGCTATCCCCAAGAAACTCATTGTTGAGCGGCGATTCAACATAGCATTGTTCATCATTTTACCTCCAAGCAATGATCCGCAATCGACCGTTTCTTGCCTTTGCATCATTGCAAAGTCAAAATTGTAATTTGCTTTTGTTATTTAACTATGACATCTGTGTGCATTGCATATCAATGTCATACATCATTCATACAGTACAGACGGATAATATTTTCTGAACGTAAGGAGTGTATCAGAAAATTTTTGCGCCATATTCGCCGACAGAAAACCTGTCAGATTAAATAATCAGCAGAACAAAAAATAGAACAAAAAAGTTTGGAGGGGTTTCCCCCTCTGAAATCATTTCTTGAAAGCTTCGAGCTGGTCTTTGAAACCGGCGATGGTGGATTTGATCTCTTTGACTTTGCTCAGAAGGTCAGAGATGCTGGACATGTCGAAGGAACCGTCATCTCCGATGCCTTCGATGACTTTCTTCCCTATTTCGGAGGCGAGGCCATCGAGCTCTTTCTCCTGCCCTCTGATCTGAGATTCAAGCTTCGCGGCGTCCATCTTGTCCTCGATCTTGTCGTCGACGCTGGAAACGCCTTCTTTGATTTTGCTGCCCGCATCTTTGAGCGTGTCGCCGACCTTGTCAATCAATCCCATTTCAATCTCTCCTTTCAATCGACGAGCTTGCGGTACTCGTACGCCGGCTCGCCCGCATTGAAGCAATATTGGATAGTGGCGTACTGCCTTTTTAATTCTTTCACGTCTTCCTTGACCTTGGCGGGATCTTCCTTGTCCTTGATGACCCTGGCGATCAAGGAGGCGACCTCTTTCATCTCGGATTCCTTCATGCCAAGACGGGTCATCTCCTGGGATCCGAGCCTGAGGCCGGACGGCCTGACGGAGCTGGTGTCCTGGGGAAGCATGTTCTTGTTGCAGATGATGTTGGCATCCTCGAGGAGCTTGGCGCAGTCTTTGCCTCCTCCGAACTGCGAGACATCCACGGCGATGGCATGGGATCTGGTGAATCCGAGGTCCGGGCAGAGCACCGGGACTCCAAGCTCGTACAGGGCCTCCCCCAAAGCGCGGGCGTTCTTGCAGGCCTGGGCGGCATACTCCTTCCCGAAGACGTCCATCTCCGCGAGGGTGACGGCGAGCGCGGCCATGGCGTGGAGATGATGGCTGGAAGTCACTCCGGGGAAGACGGCTTTCTGTATCTTCTTCTCCTGCTCTTCGGTGAGGTTCTGGCCGAGGATCATGCCGTGGTTGGGGCCGGGAAACGTCTTGTGCGTAGACGAAGACACGATGTTGACGCCCTCCCTGAGCGGATCGTGGAACTGGCCGCCGGCTACGAGGCCGAGGACGTGGGCGCAGTCCTCCCACACGAGGCATCCGATCTCGTTGAACGTGTCCTGCATCTCCTTGAGCGGCGGAGGGAACAGGAAAACGGAGAGGCCGAACTGCGCGATCTTGGGCCTGACCTGCTTCAGAAGCTTGATGGTCCCGTCCACGTCCAGATTCATGTCCTCTACGTTGAACGGATAGTTGACGGAATTGACTGCCCTCTGGCCGAAAGCGCCGAATTCGCAGGTGGAGATGTGGGCGCCCTGGGCGAGCGCGCAGGTGGTGATGGTGTCGCCGGGATTGGCGAATGCGAAAAGGACAGCCATATTGGCGACGGTCCCCGAGATGGGCCTGACGTCGGCGAAATCCGCTCTGAACACTTTTTTGGCGAGCTCTATGGCTTTGTTCTCCACCTGATCGACGTAGATGTTGCCCTGGTAGTAGCGCTTACCGGGAAGGCCTTCGGCATATCTGTCGGCGAAGTCGGAGATGAGCATCTCTTTGGCGAGAGGGCTCATGAGATTCTCGGAGGCGATCATGGGGATGCTCTCCTCGAACCATTTGTTATGGGCCATGACCTTCTCTCTGATGTATCTGGCATCCTCTGATGTCATAAGTATCGGATGAGAGAAAACAAAATCATAATATAAAGGTTGATTACGCCGGATGCCGGGATGGCCGGCGCCGATGCCGTTTTATTCTGGCATAGGGTGGCCAGTCATGGGACCGGCATGATCGGCAGGCAGACGATAGAGCTCAGGAGGAAATGGGACCTGGAGGAGCTCCGCAGTTATCTGGAGCCCAGATGGGACGAGAGCATAGGCCCGGCCCCGAAGAGATATGAGAAAATGGTAATAGGGGACTATCTCGTCCTTCCGGCGACCCCCAGATTCGTCGTTCTCCTGTATCCCAACCGCAAGGGCGTGGTTCTCATCACTTACCCCGGCGTGGAAGGGTGGGCGACCCAGATCCTCTCCACCATACCTGCCCGCAGCATTGTTTCTGGGTATTACAAGATAAGCGCCGTCCTGGACAAAGAGCGCGAAAGGAAAGGCCCTGCCGAAGAGATGCTCCTGAAATACGCCGGAATCGTCGGTTCGATCCTTAAGGAAGCGGAGCGAAGTCAGACAAACCTTATATCCAATACGAAGCTGCCGGCCGGAGACCGGTCGCCGAACGGCCTCGCATAGCTGAATCTGACCTCATACTCCCCGGGTACATCCGAAGTTATGGGGAACGTCTCGATGCCTCCGAGGCCGCACAGCGGGACGTCTGACTTATGCTGCTCGTATGTGGGCTCGCCGACTTCCGCCCCTCCGTCCGATTCCACGGACCATGAATAGCCGGTCGTAGGGTTGGATTCGAGACTGAGATAATATGTGCCGCCGGCGCTGACCTCGACGGTCCCGTCTTCGTCCGGCAGGGTCTGAGCCTGTCCCCCCGCCACAGACAGGACGGCCGCCGCTACGACGATCGCGGCCGCGAGAAAGAGGAAGGGCCGGAGCCCTCCTGCGCTCATCCGAAAAGGCCTCCGAACAGCCCCTTCGGCTTCTGCTTCGGCGGTTCCTTGGGAGCGTTCTTTTTCTTCTCGAGATCGTCGAGCATTTTGATGTAGCGTTTCTGGGTTCCGAACGAGACATAAAACGACTCGTCGTCGGATCCGCGGTTCATGTTCGCCTGGCAGAAGACGTAGCATGTGCCGTCTACCACTTTGCACAGGGTCTCGTCCCAATCGGAGCTGCCGTAAGGGTTCACGAAACCGTTCTCTATCAGCAGATCCGTGTATTTTTTGAGGGCGGCTTCCCTGGAAGGGGCTGCGCCGCTGAAAAGGGCTATGTCCATGTCGCCGTCGTCATACATCTCGTTCCTGGCTTCCAGGTCGAAATCGGACCCTCCGCCGTTCCACACCGGGAACTGGGGGAGTATCTCCTTCCATGATTCCAGGGTCTTCTCGTCTTTGCGGGCGGCATGCATCTCTTCGTAAACTACCCACGGGAATTTCTCGCCGCACTGGGGGCAGTTCCTGCTGTCCGGATTTCCCTTGGTCCCGCACTTAGGGCAGACTATGCATTCCGCCATGGTCTTGTCGGGAAGCTCCGAACCGCACTTAGGGCATGTGGATCCGGCGGCTTCCACGACATCGCCGCATTCTATGCAGTATTTCATTTTGGCGAGCTGCCTGTCCATCATCCCGCCGAGAACGGAATCGACTTTCTTCCAATCGTCTTCGGATATCTTCGAAAGCTCCTCGTTGGCCTTCGCGAGCTCCTCGTTGGCTTTGGCGAAATCTTCCTTGATTTTCTCGAGCTCCGGAGTGGTCTCGCCGGAGCCGAACAATGCCCTCATGGTTGCTTTGTCGTCCTCTGAAATCTCGGAGAATGCCTTCTTGGCATCGGACAGAGCCGAATCGGCGTCTTCCATGGATTTCTGGGCCTCCTCCATCTCCTTTCCCACGATGCCGGAGATCTCGCCGGATACTTTTTCCGCGACTTCCTCGGCCACCTCGTCCGTAGCTTTGTCCACGGCTTTCTCGACCTCTTTCTCGGCGGCTTTCTTCACTTCGCTGTTAACCTTGTCAACGGCGTCCTTGACCAGCTTGTCGAACAATCCCATGGGCAATCAACCCCGTCCGAAAATATGCATTGTCAGTATTTAATTGGAAGTACCGCCTATATGGCAATCGTACAGATTTCATAGTAAGAAAGCGAATAAGAACCGTATTGCGCGCATCTGTCAGGACAAAAAAAAAGGTCTATCCATCCAACTTATGTTTCGGAAAAAACTAATAATACGCAGAAAACAATGGCGGCCTCATTCAGTGATCGGATGTCATTCGAATCGTTCATGGATACGGTCTGGGAGTTCGACGACTATCTCTGGTATGTCCCGTTCGCCCTGATCATCTGCCTCGGCCTGTACTCCACTTTCAGACTGAAAGGGATACAGTTCACTCGCCTGGCAGAAATGTTCAAGATAACATTCTCAAGGGAGAAAACCGGCAAAGACAAGGTATCCCCGTTCCAAGTCTTCTGCATGAGCATGGGGAACCGCATAGGCGTTGGGAACATAGCCGGGCCGATCACCGCGCTTCTGATGGGAGGCCCGGGAGCCATATTCTGGATGTGGGTATTCGCCACTTTGGGAGGCGCCACAAGCTTCGTGGAGACCACGGTCGGTCAGATCTTCAAAAGACGCGATGAGAACGGGGATTTCGTCGGAGGCCCGGCATACAACGTCTTCAGCGGGATCGGCTCCAAGAGACTGGGACTTCTTCTGGCGGCGCTCATGATCGCCGTGTACATAGGCGGCTACGTCCTGTCCGAGATATCCACCATCTCGACCTCGTTCACGGGCGCCTACGACTTCGAATATAACAGCCTGGTCATCGCTTTCTTCCTCCTTGTGGTGGCCGTCCTGGTCGTTACCGGAGGATTCAGGCGCGTTGCGAAAGCTTCGGCCATAATCGTGCCCATAATGGCCCTTCTATGGGTGGCCCTCTGCCTGTCGGTAATGCTCATGAACGCCGGCGGCATCCCCGATGCCATCTCCTCGATCTTCACCTGCGCGTTCAGCGTCCCGGCCACCGTGGGCGGAGGGGTCGGAGCCATGCTTACCATAGCCATGAGAAGAGGGATCTGGTCCAACGAAGCGGGAGAGGGAACCATCACGAACATCTCTTCCTCCGCAGATGTGAGCCACCCCGTGAAACAGGGCCTCTCCCAGTCTCTCGGAGTCCTCTTCGACACCCTTATCAGCACGATGACCGCGCTGGTCATACTGAGCTACTTCTCCGGCTACGACGAGCTGGTCGCAACAGGCATAGAGGATTCCATGCCTCTGCTGGAATACGTCATGCGCTCTACCGTAGGCGGATTGGCGCCCAGTCTGGTCTTCATTTTCATGTTCCTGTTCGCGATAACCAGCTTCATGGGGGACTACGTCATCGGAGCGAACAACCTGAAGCTCATCACCGACGACAGAAGAGCGAAAGCCGGGCTTATCGCCCTGACTCTGGCGGTGGTGTTCCTTTCCGCTTACTTCGGAACCGACGGGCTCTACGCTATAATGGACGTGCTCCTGGCCGTATGCGGCGTGGTGAACTGCATTGTGATGTTCAAGCTCGGGAAATACGCGCTGGAAGCTTACGACGATTACAGAAGACAGAAATCCGAGGGCACCGAAAATCCGGTTTTCCATAAGAGCTGCCTGTCGGATCCGTCCGGGGTCACCGCCTGGGACGACTGAAAACACAGGGCGGAGCGGTGCCGGCAGCATCCTCCGCCTGTTCCCATCATCAAGGAATCCGGCCGGGCATGCGGCATGTCTTGCCGAGCATATGGCCTCATTACCAAAATGCGGGTAACTACAATCCAATTATTTTTATGGGAGCCATCCCGGACGCCATAAGTGATAGAAATGGGCTTGGATAAAGCGCTGGAAGACATCAGAAACGGCAGACCCATCCTCGTCTACGATTTCGACGACAGGGAAAGGGAATCGGACATGACCGTCGCATCCCAGTTCGTGACGCCCGAGATCATCAGGAAGATGAGGAAGGAAGCTGGAGGGCTCATATGCACCACCACCCCCTACAAAGTCGCCGAGACCCTTGGGCTCCCGTTCATGAGCGACGTCTACTGGGACGACTGCAAGAAATATCCTCTCCTCGCTATGATGGCGCCCACGGACATCCCATATGACAGGACGAAATCTTCGTTCGGAATCACCATCAACCACAGGAAAACCTACACGGGGATCACCGACAACGACCGCGCCATGACCGTGAAGGCATATGCCGACACCATCTTCCAGGACAAACCCGCGGAAGACATCAGAAAGGATCTGGCGTACAGCTTCCGCGCCCCGGGACACGTCCACCTCCTCAACACCAGCGAGAAGATCCTGGAGAACCGCCACGGACATACGGAGCTGTGCACCGCTCTGATGTATATGGCGGGGGTGAAGCCTTCCGCTACGATCTGCGAGATGATGGGCGATGACGGAGGCTCCATGAGCAAAGAGGACGTGAGAAAATACGCCGATGCCAACGGGATTACCATGGTGACCGGCGACGACGTCCTGAAGGCATGGGCGGAATGGAAGGCCGAGCACGGCCCGGAACAGTGATCGGATGGTCCGCGTGATGGCCTCCGGCGTCTTCGATATCATCCACACCGGGCACATATCTTATCTTGAGCAGGCGAAATCCTACGGGGACGAGCTTGTGGCGGTCGTGGCCTGCGATTCCACGGTCAGAGCGAAGAAACATGAGCCGATCACGCCGGAGAGCATGCGCGTGAGGATCGTCGGCGCTCTGAAGCCCGTGGACAGGGCGATCGTCGGCGGGAACGGCGACATGTTCGACACCGTCAGGGAAGTGGACCCGGACATCATCGTCCTCGGATTCGACCAGAAATTCGACCCGAAGGAGCTCGAGAGGGATCTGGCTGACCATGGGCTGGGCCACATCAGGGTGGTGCGCGCGGAGGAATGCGCCGAAGACCTGAGCGCCACCCGCCGGATCGTGAGAAGGATACGCGGAATGGAGCTGGAAGAATGAAGATCATCGGGATAGCCGACACCACCTTCGCCAGGTTCGACATGGGCCATTCGGCGATTGACGAGCTCCAGCATGCTGGCACCGGATTCAGGATCGTCAGATGCACCGTCCCAGGTGTGAAAGACCTGCCGGTGGCATGCAAATAGCTAATCGAAGAGCAGAACTGCGACATAGTCATAGCTCTGGGGATGCCGGGGCCGAAGCAGAAAGACAAAATGTGCGCCCATGAAGCCTCCACCGGCCTCATAAACGCGCAGCTTATGACCAACAAACACATCATAGAGGTCTTCGTCCACGAGGACGAGGCAGAGAGCGACTCGGAACTGGCATTCCTTGCTGACAGCAGGGCCAGAGAACATGCTCTGAACGTCTATGACCTCCTTTTCCGCCCCGAAAGCCTCACCAAAAGGGCTGGGACCGGGCTCAGGCAGGGCTTCGCTGATGCGGGGCCGGTAAGACAGAGATGAAAGGTGCTCAAATGAGAAAATATAAGATTGGAATGGTAGCGGCTGAATTCAACTATGAAGTGACCTCTCTGATGATGGAGAGAGCCAGAGCGGAAGCCGATTTCCTCGGGGTGGAGATCTCCAGGACCGTCATGGTCCCCGGAGCGTTCGAAATCCCGATGGCCGTGAAGAAGCTTCTCGAGCAGGAGGACATCGACGCGGTGATTACTGTCGGAGCGGTCATCACCGGGGAGACCAAACATGACGAGGTGGTGATCGCCCAGTCCTCGAGGAAGATTATGGATCTCGGCCTGGAATACGGGAAACCTGTCGGATTCGGCATAACCGGGCCCGGAATGACCGAGCTGCAGGCTATGGACCGCATCGAAAAGGGACGCGACGTAGTCGATACCGTCGTAAAAATGCTTCAGAGGCTCGATTTCTGAGCCGTTCTCATGGATGGGGTCTTCCCCCATCCTTCGATATGATGCCGGGAACCGGCCTCACATCTTGACTTTGGAGTCTCCGACGGAGGATTTCACTATGTCGAAGACTGTGGAGAGCGGTATCCCGGTGTCCATCGATATCGCGACGCAGCCGCTGCCTTTGGAATACATCTTCATGACCTTGTCGGCGGAATCCGACTGAGAAGCGCGCCTGAGTTTGGGCCGGAACCCATAGTCCGCGTTCCAGGAGCGGGTCTTGCATGAAGGGCACCTGAGCGGCGTGGACTGGGTCCTCGGATACCAAAGATGCCCGCACATCTGACATTCGAACAGGTCCGGCGGCTTGTCCCAGCAATGGGAGCCGCATGACGGGCATCTCACCGGGGACTTGACGTTGCTGAACCATGTGTAACCGCACCTGCTGCATGACTTCAGATTGGCCATGCGATTTCCCGAATCACGGAAGTCGATCCCCACCTCTGCTGAGCTCTCCATGGTATCACTGTATTGGCAGTATAATCCATTCACATTTATGTTGCCTTATTATTTTAATTTTAAGCATATTGGATTGGTTATATCGGTCAATATCTAATAGTTTATCAGAATAATGACACAAATCCATCCCAGATATTATTTTAAACCGCACCCCCAATCCGACTTCGTGGCCAACAGGATTGTACCTCATGCCAGCGTTAGGATAGTGAAACATGCTTTCGGCTGGCGCTTCGGTCTCGCATCGGCAACCCGCCGCCATAAGGTCTACAGCAGAGCCGTGAAGAAAGCTCTGTTCGAAGGCGACGACATGATAGTTCTGCCGAAGGACGGCATAACGAAGAGAAGGACCATAGAGACCGATATCACAGCGGAAGACCCTTCGGCCAGGACTGTGCTTCCGAGCGACGTGGTGAAGGAGATCCTCCGCAGATCGGAGCATATTTTCATCATGGATTTCTGCCTGTGCAGAAGATCCTCCGGATGCAAGGATTACCCGGAAGGGATGGGGTGCATCTTCATAGGCAACGGAGCCCTCAGGATCCCGGACGACTTCGGGCATATCGCCACATACGAGGAAGCGGCGGAGCACGTAGACAGATGCGGGGAGCTGGGCCTGGTCCATATCATCGGAAGAAACAAGCTGGATTCCATATGGCTCAACGTCGGCAGGAAGAACGATCTGATGACCATCTGCAGCTGCTGCCCATGCTGCTGCCTCTGGAACATCGTCCGCGACGTCTCGGACGAGATCGGCTCGGTCTTCAGAAAGATGGAATCGGTGGAAGTCGCGGTGGACCCGGATTCTTGCGTAGGGTGCGGGATCTGCACGGAATCCTGCTTCGTCCGCGCCATATCCGTCTCGGACGGGAAATGCTCCATAGACCGCGCCAGATGCAGAGGATGCGGCCGCTGCGCGGATATCTGCCCGAAAGACGCCATATCCGTGACTTTCGACCCTGCCGCCGTCGGCATCGAGACCGGAAGGCTGAAAGCGCTCATGGGAGAAGGGAATCAGGACGGCAGCCGACCGGAATATGAAAAGGAAAGAGGGGGCCGGAGCCCCCGTTCAGGATCGGCTCCACCAATCGCCTTTGCGGTCGATGGTCTCGTCCCTGTCCGGCCCGACGCTGACGATGTCCGCGGGGACCTTCAGATACTTCTCTATGAACTCTATGTATTCCCTCATCTCGCCGGGGAGGTTGTCGTAGCCCCCCTTCACCATCGCGGCGGTGTCGTCCCAGGCTTTCCAGCCTCTGAGAGTCTCATAAACAGGCTTCGCCCTTCCCAGCTTCGCGATGGACGCGGGGAAATGTCTGGCCTCTTCGCCGTCGATCTCGTATGCCACGCAGACCGGGATTTCGCTAAGCCCGTTGAGGACATCCAGTTTGGTTATCCCCAGAGAAGTGAATCCGCACATCCTCTTGGCGTGCTCGCAGACGACGAGATCGAGCCATCCGCACCTTCTCGCCCTTCCTGTGGTCACCCCGAACTCCCCGCCTTTCCTCTGCAGCTCTTCCCCTTCCTTTCCGAAGAGCTCCGAGACGAACGGCCCCTCGCCGACGCGGGTGGTATAAGCTTTCACCACGCCGAGGACTTTGTCCAGCCTGTTGGGGGCGATCCCGGCCCCGGAGCAGACCCCTCCTCCGCAGGTGGAGGACGAAGTCACATACGGGTAGGTCCCGTGGTCGATGTCGAGCATCGCCCCTTGGGCGCCCTCGAAAAGGACGTTCCTGCCGCTGTCCAATGAATCGTTGATGAGGACGGAAGTGTCGCAGATGCGGTCTCCGATCACGTCCCTCCAGCCGGCCATCTTGGCGCGGAGGTCCCCGTCGGAGCATGCGCAGGCCTCTGCCCCCATCATTTCCATGAGATCCTTCTTGTAAGGCAGGACGAACGAGATCTTCTCCTTCAGAAGGCCTTCCTCCAGCAGATCCCCGGCTCTGAACCCGATCCTGGCGATTTTGTCCTGGTATGTGGGGCCGATCCCTTTCTTGGTGGTCCCGACGGCGCTCTTGCCGCGGTATTTCTCCTCGGCTCCGTCCAGCCTTTTGTGGTAGTCCATTATGAGATGGGCCCTGTCGGATATCCTCAGGCCATCTATGGACCCGCCGGCATCCAGCACCTGCCTGATCTCGTCGCCCAGATCGTCCAGATTCACTACGACGCCGTTCCCGATCACGGCCAGCTTTCCGGGCCTCACGACTCCGGAAGGGAGCCCGTGGAGCTTGAACGTCTTTCCGTCGGCAACGATGGTGTGTCCGGCGTTGTTGCCGCCCTGGAAACGGACGATAAGATCCGCTTTCTCGTCCAGGTAATCGGTGATCTTTCCTTTTCCCTCGTCGCCCCATTGGGCTCCGATGATTGCTAGACTGGGCATTTGATCGCACCTACGACCACGTAGAATTCGCGATTATATAGATTGTGCCGGCCGGGAATCCGGGGAGAACTCCCTGTAAAGCGGTAGGAGGTCCTCCAAAGCTATGTCGGTCTTGAACGACGAGGGGCATACATGGGATTTGGCCGCATGGCCGTGCTCGTTCAGGAAAACCATGAAATCGTCGATCTTAGGCGGGGACATCTTCAGATGGGACGAAAGCTCGCTCATGTCGTAGACGAAGACCTCGGTGTCGATCTCTCCCCTCCACAGCCCGAGATATTTGGACGCGCGCTTCTCTTCGGCCAGACCCGAGGGATCCATTCTGGAGAGGAATTCGCCGTCATGGAGGGGGCCGAGCCAGAAAGGCCCGTAGGGGTGCTCCCTGTCCTTGTCGTATGAGACCGACCTGGCCAGCGTATCCATGTCGTATTGCATGTATCCGAGCTTCTGGAGGGCCCTGTCGGCCGCCTCGGCGCCTTCCTCTATCCGGATGTAGGTCCTGAAATAATGGTCGGCGTAGAACGACAGCATCGGCTTCATCCCCCTGTCGAATTTGGCCAGCTCGCGGGCGATGCTGCACATCAGGATCCTCAGCCCGCCCTCATGGCACATATAGCCTCTGACCGGCTCCGACTGGTATCTGCGCCTGCATTTGACGGCGTGGGCGCCGGCCAGCGGCGCGGTATCAGTGGCTGTCACCGCCAGGATGCCTTTCCTCCTGCATCCGCGTATGGCCGACTGCACGAACGGGACGGGGGAGCCGAACGGATCCAGATCCACGTAATCGTAGGCGTGCTCGGCGAACAGCGAGTGCATGTTCATATTGGAGCTGACGCAATTGGCGAGGCCGTTGAGCTCTATGTTGGCGTTTATGTAAGAGACGGCATCGGCGCTGATGTCGTTGGCTGTCACCTGGGTGCCGGGGACTTCGTTGGCTATCCTGACTGATCTGGAGCCGGTTGCTGCCATCGCGTCCGCGACCGTCATATCCCTTCCAACTGCGCGGAGGAGCATCACGCTGACATCGCGGTTGAAAGCCATCTGCTCGTTGAAAAAGACCGTCCCCTTGATCGTCCCGGGGCCGTGCGAGGAATGGTCTTCCGGAACGATGATGTCGGTCCGGCCTTCCCTGATCTTAGTTCCCGGAGGGATCAAATGCTCTCACCGTTTATAAGGCGGACCACTTTGTAAGGCAGGATGTTCCTGTTGGTGGGCGTGACTTCCAGGATTCTGACATCATCCCTGCGTCTGATGTCCTGGAGAAGAGGGTTCCTGGATTTCTTGTGCAAAGTTATAATCATAGGTTTCTCGGCGTCCAAAGCCTCTTTGACGGCCTCCACGAAGGCTTCGCTTTCGACCTCGGTCTTCCCGACTTCGTCGATGACGATGACATCGCATTCCTGGAAACCCGGATCGCCTACTTCCTCGGCCTTTCTGCAGGCGTCTTTTATCGCTTTGACGCCGATTTCCTCGAATTTTGACAGGTCTATGCCGATTTTTCCGACGGTGATCTTGCTTTCGATGCCTACGGCGCCGTACTGTATCGATTCCCCGGTCATAAGATCCCTTACCGTGAATCCGATGCGGCGCTTGCCTTTGACGGCGGATTTATAGCTTCCGTCTTTGGGGGCGCTGTCCTCCTGGGTGCCGCCATCGCCATCGAACACAGGCTCATTCACCATGCCGCCGAGGACTATGCCCTCCTCGCGCAGCATTTCTATGATGCGAAGTAGGGTCGACGTCTTTCCGGAGCCTGGCAACCCTGTTATGCCGATTTTAATGTCGGAAACCACTTCCCAACCTCCCCTGCATCATGGCGTATGTTTTTCTTTGTTTATAATGTATTGCAGTTAATTTCGCATGAATTTAAATATTAGGACTAGGTAAAACGCTCTTATCCAGGCAAGGATTTCACTCCTCGGTTATGGATGAGACATACATCAGCGGATATCTCAGGGCCTCGTCGTAGCGCATCTCTGCGGTGACGCGCCATTTTCCGAGGGATATCCTGACGACGGCATCCAGCATATCCCCCGTGAGTGAGATGTACGAATAGCGGTCCCTGTCGGCAGGGAAAACGGACCTGTCGATGCGGACGTCGACCCATTGGACGTACGGCTGGACGCCTATGGCCTCCGAGATCGCCTTCTCCAATCCGGGCGCCGTATCCCTGTTGACGGGAGTCCCGACGAACTGGTGATAGATCGTGGCCATCTTTATTCCGGCCTCGAATACGGCTCTTTCACGGTCGCTGCATGCGAATTTGGCGGATGCGATCTCCTCTCTTGCTGGCATCGGCCGGCATTAAGGTCCGCAAAAGATATAACCGTAGCCCCGTGCTCGGCCGTACATCACATCCCTTCTGAGGCTGTATTTCTGCACCAATTCCCTGAGCTTGCCGTCGTTTACATCGACGGTCGCGAATGCGATGCCCACCAGATGCTGGATCATCCTGATGGACGGAGGGCCGTCGTAGTAGCTCTGGATCATTTTGAAGCATATCCTGGGCGGCCCCAGCGCCATGAAGAAATTACCGTTGTTGATCGTGTTGTTCACGCCGTTTATATCGACAGCCAGCTTCCCCACGGAGTCTTCGGGCACCTCGAACATGAGATAGCAGTAGATGTTGACCGTGAGGCAGCCCTGGTCCAGGAGGATGACCATGTTGATCGGGAGATCGTCGCCCATGGCCTTTATCTGGAATGCCCCGTCCTCGAGAACGCTGTACGCCAGATCCGAAGCGATCAGCGCCTTCTCCACGTTCCTTCTGACGGCCTCCGACTTCGTTCCGACCAACATGGAGGGGCGATTTCCGGCGCCCTTCTTATCGTTGGCGCAGGCGCGCACGCTGCGCTCCAGCCCTGGATCAGGCCCTGTCTTCGAGATCGATGTATTCGCGCTCGTCCAGAGTGTTGACGTACGCCGGACGGAGGATCTTGTTGGACGTGATGAGCTCTTCGATGCGGTGGGCGCTCCAGCCTACTATCCTGGCGATGGCGAAGAACGGGGTGTAAAGCTCGCGGGGTATGTCCAGCATGTCGTAGACGAGGCCGCTGTAGAAATCCACGTTGGCGCAGACGCCGTTTTTGTTCTTCTTCTTGGCCATTATGAGGCCGGGAGCGATCCTCTCGATTATGCTGTACATCCTGAAGTCCGCCTGCCTGTGCTTCTCGACAGCGAGCTTCTCGACGTATTCCCTGAAAACTTCCGCTCTGGGATCCGAGATCGTGTAGATCGCATGGCCCATCCCGTAGATGAGGCCCTGATGGTCGAACGCCTTCTTGTCGAGTATCTTCCCCAGATAGGCCGAGAGCTCCTTCTCGTCCTCGACGTCGCCGACGTGCTTCCTGATGTCGTCCATCATATCCATGACTTTCAGATTGGCTCCTCCGTGCTTGGGGCCTTTCAGAGACGACATCGCCGCGGATATGACCGCATATGTGTCGGATCCCGTGGACGTAGTCACCCTCGTCGTGAAGGTGGAGTTGTTTCCCCCGCCGTGCTCCATGTGGAGGACCAGCGCCAGGTCCAGCACGGTGGCCTCCAGATAAGTGTATGACTTGTCCGGCCTGAGCATCCTGAGTATGTTCTCCGCGGTGGTGAGCTCCGGATCGGGGCGGTGTATGTACATGCTGTCGTCGTTGATGTAATGGTTGTAAGCGTGGTAGCTGTACACGGTCAGCATCGGAAAGACGCTGATGAGATAGATGCACTGCCTCATCACGTTGGGACGGGAGTTGTCCATCGCCTTCTTGTCGTAGGACGACAGGAAGAGCACGCTGCGGGTCATGGAGTTCATGATGTCCTTGCTGGCCGCCTTCATGATTATGTCCCTGGTGAAGGTGCTGGGCAGCCTGCGCTCCTCGGCGAGATGCCTCTTGAACTCCTCCAGGTCCTCCTTGTTGGGGAGCGAGCCGAACAGGAGCAGGTACGCCGCCTCCTCGAATCCGAACCTCTTGTTGAGGAACCCGTCGCAGAGGCTCTTGATGTCGTATCCGCGATAGCAGAGCTTCCCCGGGCACTGGACCTTGGCGCCGTCCACGACCTAGGACCCGTCCACCTGAGAGACCCTGGTGAGCCCGACTATGACGCCGTTGCCCTCGGAGTCGCGGAGCCCCTTCTTCACATCGTATCTGGAGTATAGCTCGGGGGAGAACACGTCGCTCTCCTTGCAGAGCTCGCATTTCCTCTCGATATAGCCCTTGTACTCGCCGTTCATCATGTTCACCGTGCCGCGAGGACGCGCTTCGCTGCCCGCATCATTGGACGAAGGGTATAACAAAGTTCCGAGCCAGCCGCCTCCGAGCGGAGAGCGAAAACGTCGGCGAGAGTAGGATAAGGAGGAAAGGGGGCGCCCTCCATGCCGGAGGGGCCTCGTTTTAGGCGTCAGACCTTCACGACGGTCTTGACGGTAAGCGCGGTATCGTGGAGCACCTGGAACTCGTAGTCCGAGCCTATGGTGACCAGGACGTCGCCCTCGTACCATCCTGCCAGGGCGTACCCTGCGATGGGCTTCGCCTTCACGAGCAGGACCTCCTTGTCCTCGACGTCGAGGACCAGGCGAGACCCGACGTCTACGCCGTTGTAGGTCAGGTTCCCGTTCTCTATGGACACGGTGACCTTGTGGGTGTCGTTCTTGACCATCACGGCCTCGGCGTTGACGTGCTCGGTGCCCATGGTGACCTTCACGATCTGATAGTCGCTGACGTCCCCGTCCAGGGTCCAGTGGTCGAACCTGTATCCGGGGGAGGGGACGGCGGTGAGCTCGAACTCCTCGCCGGGGGACGCCTTGATGTCGTGCGAGCTCCCGACGTCGACGCTGCCGACCTTGACGGTCCCGTTCACGGCGACTATGTGGAGGGTGCCGTCCGCCATGGGGACGTTGTACGCGGTGGCCAGGATGTCCTCCGATCCCATCTTGATCTCGATGGTCTGGTAGCTGGACCCGTACTTCTTGCCGTTCACGTCCCACTCGGAGAAGGTGTTGCCCGCGCTGGGGGCCGCGTTCACGATGAGGCTCTCGCCCATGTACAGCTGGGTGACGTACTCGGAGCCAATGTTGGCGCTGTTGATTATCAGCCCTCCGTTCACGGCCCTGACTGTGACGGTGTGCAGGGTGCTCTCGACGACAGCGCTGAAGGCCATGTCGCCGGACACGTTGAACGTGAACGAAGGCTGGGTTGACACGTACTTTCCGTCGTAGGTCCAGCCCCTGAGCATGTACCCGTACGGCACCTCGACGGATATCGTGACCTCCTTGCCGTCGTAGGCGGTCGTGCTCCCGGCCTTGCCTTGCTCCACGCCGTCGATCGAGACAGTTCCGAACTGGGTCGAGGCCGAGACGGTGCGGGGGACCGCCTTGACCATGGCGGCGACCGCGCTTATGTCCTCGGAGACGCCCTTGACGGTGATCTTGTTCGCGTTGTACACGGTGCCGTTCATCGTCCAGGTGCTGAACACGTAGCCTTCGCCGGCCAGGGCCTCGAAGACGATGGTGTCCCCCTCGCTGACGGTCCCGGCATAGGTCGTGCCGACGCCGACTCCGTCGACCTCGAGGGTCCCGTTGGAGACCGACAGGCTGACGTTGAAGACGGTGCTGTGGGTCCTCCCCTCGAGCTTTACGTCGGAGTTCCCCATGGTCAGGGAGTACTCCGCGGAGTCGGACACGCACTTGTCGCCGACGAACCAGCCGACGAACCTGTATCCGTCGGAGGGGAGGGCCTTCACTACGGCCGGCATGCCCTCCTTTACGCTCTTGGAAGACACGTTCTCCCCGTCTATCTGGACCGACCCGTTGTCGATGGTCGCGACGACGAGATGGGACGGGGCGGGGACGAACACCGCCACGACGTCCATGTCCTCCGACCCTGCGGTCACGTTCATAACGGTCCCGGAATAGGGCTGGCCGTCGACCATCCAGCGGTCGAAGACGAATCCGGCCTTCGAGGCTGCGGACAGCTGGGCAGGGGCCCCCGTCTGCTCGAGAGTGACAAGATACTCGCTGCCGACGTCCTTGCCGTAGGCGACTATGCTCCCGTAGGAGGCTGCGGTCTCGCCTTCGACCGTGGTGGTCACATGGACCTGGCTGGTCCCTTTCGGCGCCGCCTGGGTCTGGACTGCGAGGCTGGCTCCGGAGCCGAACTCGAACGAGCAGACGGGGCTGGAGGAAGGATAGGTCCCGGTCCAGCCGGAGACGACGTACCCCTCGTCCGCGACTGCGTAGGCGGTCACCGGAGTCCCGGGCGACATGGCGATGGAGCAGGTCTTGCCCTTGTTCTCGCCGTTGACGTATATGGTGCTGTTGCCGCCGTCTATGACCAGCTTGTCGGCTGCCTTCTTGGCTACCGCGTTTATGGTCGTGTCGGCGGAACCCACCTTGAAAGAATAGGTTGGGCTGCTGGAGACCAGAGATCCTCCGACATAGTATCCCTCGAACTCGTATCCGGCCGCAGGCGTCGAGACGATGGCCACGCTGGCGCCGGACGCGAACTCGCCGACGTAGCTGGCTGCGGAGGCCCCTCCGTTGACAGAGACGGCGGCGTTCTCTCCGACCACAGTGACCTTTGTCGACGATGCGGGGGCTGCGCCGATGACGAACGTCCCCAGGGTGTCGCTCTTGAACCTGAGCTTCCCCTCGGACACGGCGGAGCTGGCCTGGATCACTGGAGTCTCGGATACCAGGAACACGGTGGATCCGTTCGCCAGCTTGGCCGGCATCACGACCTCCACCTTCGTCTTCGGCTCCACCGCCTTGCCGTCCTTCTTAGCCAGGATGCTGTAGGCGACGGCGCTGTCGCGGTCGATATATTCCGAAGGCGTCTTCTCGACGGCGGCGGACTTGTCGGAGCCGCTCAGCTGGATGACCTCCAGAACAGTCCCGGACGGGAATTTTCCGTCATATAGCTCGATCCCGGTGGAAGGGTCCTTCAGATAGTCGACGGTCCCTCCTCCCTGGTCGTTGTTTCCCTTGTTGTTCAGCAGCAGGAAGGCGGCGGCAACGACGATTATTATCGCCACTGCCGCGACGGCCAGCATTGCCGCTTTCTTGTTGTCCATTATCATTGCTCCTTTTTTTACACCCGTTGCTGGGCTTATGCCTCCGCCTAGAGAGTATTATTAGATAAAAGTTGAGTAAGGCTGCGCAAGAAACATATCGCACGAAAGCGTCTGGCTGCTCATGGCAACCATGACCGTCAAAGAGTCCGTGTTCCAGATAGCCCCGGGAAAGACCATAGCCGAGGCTGCATCCTCCTGCGGGATCCTGCCGGACGCCTACATCTTCCTGGTCGGAGGGAAGCCTGTGCCGATGGACTCCGTCGTCCCTGAGGATGCGGAGGTCCGCGCCGTGAGGGTCGCGTCGGGAGGACGATCGCTCTCTGGCTATCCTCTCGACGGCGTCGAAGTCGAACCCGCTGGACACGGCGATGTCCGTCAGCTCGTCTATGTTCCGCAGGAAGGCTTCGCGGACGTTGTCGCCCTCCAGCTTCCCCTGCGATTTGGAGCAGGAGTCTTCCTCCGGGAACCTGAGGTACACGTACGGGAGAACCCCGAGGCACTTCATCCCGGTCATGGACTCGATGCGGGAGATCGCGTCGTCCAGCAGGGCGGCGTCCCCCCTGAACCTGTTGATCACGAACCCTTTGAGCCTGGGCCTCAGATGGTCCGGGATTATCCTCCATGTGCCGTAGATCGCCGCGAAGACGCCTCCCCTCTCGATGTCGCCCACGAGTATGGCCGGGACGTCCGCGGCTCCCATCAGGCCGGTGTTGGCGATGTCGCGGTCCATGATGTTGATCTCTGCGGGCGAGCCGGACCCTTCGCAGACGACCATGCCGTGCTTTGCGCTGAGCCTGCCGTAGGCCTTCAGGGCCTGGCCCAGCAGCTCCTCGCGGTCCATCGCCTCCCCTCTGCGGTAGTCGCGGAACGGCTTCCCGTCGACGACTGCCTGCAATACGCCGTTGCCGCTGGGCTTCAGCAGGACCGGGTTCATGTCCGTCTCGGGCTCCAGCCCGGCCGACCACGCCTGGAACGCCTGCCCCATGCCTATCTCGCCGCCGTCCTTGGTGGCGTACGAGTTGAGCGACAGGTTGGAGGCCTTGAACGGGACCGGGTCGAGGCCTTTGCGGGCGAAGTACCTGCACAGCATGGCGCAGACGGTTGTCTTCCCGGCGGAAGACGACGTCCCCAGCACCAGCACCCTCATTCGCTTCCCCCCATTATTCCGATCAGCCTGTCCATGTCGATGTTGGACTCGAAGGCGTCCGCAAGCGCGTCGAGGCTGTCCTCCAGAAGGTCCTCGTAGCTCTTGGCGGGGGCCTCCTTCGCCTCGACGGGCGCGTCCACGAACGAGAGGAAGTACCTACTGAAGGCCTGGAGGTCGAAGCATCCGTGTAGGTACGTCCCGAAGAGCTTCTCCTCCTCCCTGACGGAGCCTTCGTTCCAGGACGGATAGAACATGCTGTCCACCCTGAACAGCGGCTCCTCGACCACTTCGGTCTGGCCCATGTGGAGCTCGTATCCCGTGACCTTGCCTCCCTCCCCCTTGAGAAGGACGGCCTCGCGATT
>JAEEGL015431572.1_pt1 | contig 19570 bp, 21 predicted proteins | sample 9134231 | NCBI WGS metagenome assembly JAEEGL01 (sample SAMN16246548, study PRJNA631951) | gut metagenome | biome: gut microbiome; feature: rumen; material: fiber-attached | host: Bos | place: Iran: Karaj | collected 2018-10 | reverse complement strand
TACGTGAACTTATTAGTAATATTGATGAATCTGAAAAGAAAACTAAAGTATCTAAGAAAGAGAGAATGGATAATATTAATAAGATTGAAGAAGAGATGCGTAAAGCCGCAGCTGAACTTGATTTTGAAAGAGCAATGGAACTACGTGATATTTGGTTGGAGATGAAAAGTGAGTAGATTTTCTAAAATATATGTAGAAATAACTAATTATTGTAATTTATCTTGTTCATTTTGTTCTAAAGACTTAAGAGAAAAGAAAGAAATGACTATTGATGAATTTAAAATAGTTATTGAAAAGATTAAAGATTATACTAAGAATATTTATCTACATGTTAAAGGTGAACCATTACTACATAGTAAATTAGATGAAATACTTAGTATTTGTGAAGAGAATAACTTAAATATTCGTATTACAACTAATGGTACATTATTATCTAAGAAGAAAGATATTTTAATGAAACACGATATTAAACAGATTAATGTATCACTGCATAGTGAGAATAATTATCCAAATTACTTTGATGATATTTTTAATACATGTGATTTATTAAGTACTAAGACTACTATTGTTTATCGATTATGGACATTACCAACATTAGACTTAGATAAGTTATCCACAAAGATTGTTGATAAAATAAATAATCATTATCATTTATCCACAGAAATTGTGGATAAAATTAAGAAAGAAAAGAATATAAAAATAGGTAATAATATCTATATTGATAAAGATTATGAGTTTATATGGCCTAAAATAACTAATAAAAAGAGTGATGTTGGTACATGTTTGGGAACTAAAACCCATATTGCTATTCTATCTAACGGAAATATTACACTTTGTTGCTTAGATAGTGAGGGTATTGTTAAACTAGGTAATATATTTAAAGATGATTTTGCTAGTGTTATTAATAGTAAATTATTTAAAGATATTAATAATGGATTTAAAAATAATAAGTTAATTTGTGATCTGTGTAAAAGTTGTACTTTTAGATTTCAATTTGATAAAAAATAAGAAAAGGAAAAAAATAGTAAATAATTTCCTTTTTTAATTTACTTAAAATAGAAATTATGATACATTATATAATGTGGTATTATGCAAAATAAAGAGATCGAAATTTTAGACTTTGATGATGAAAATAATACCCATAAAAAAGTATCAAATAAAAATAAAAAAAGACTAATAAAAGAAAAAAGGAAGTTATACAAGGGAGAAAAAGCATTTCTAATTATTAGTATTTTATTTATAATAGGATGTTTTCTTTTTTATGGATATCGAACATATCATTATTATCATATAACTCATGATGTAGTTAAGAATATTACTTTAAAAGATAAATTAACGGCTTTAAATAATATAGCTTATCAAAATGATGGTTTATATGAAAAAACTGGTTATTTTTATTATAAAGGTCATGATGTAAATAATTATGTTTATTATTCTGGTAGATTATTTAGAATTATTGATATAAAAAATGGTATTAGAATGGTAGAAGATGAAACTGAAACTAATTTAGTATGGACATTTGATTCTAATTATAATAATTCACATATTCATGCATGGCTTAATGATTATTTAAAGACATTAAAAGATTATGATAATTATTTAGAGAAATTTGAATGGTGTAATGAAGCTATTGACTTAGAAAATTATAAATGTACTACTATTGTAAGTGATTATGTAGGATTATTAAGTACTAATGATTATTTACAAGCAGGTGGTAAAGGAAGTTATTTAAATAATGAAACATATTTCTGGACATTAAATCAAGATCATGATGGTAATGTATTCTATATTAATAATGAAGGTAATATTAATAATATATCTAGTAAAGAAGATCATCATTTTAGTTATGGTATTAGACCAGTTATTACTTTAAAAGATAGTGTAAGTCTAGTATCTGGTGAAGGTACAGCTGATGATCCATATGTTATTGAATATCTTGGTAATGCATTATTAAAAGATAATAGTATTGGTAGTTATGTTCAATATAATGGTGATAGTTATCGTATACTAAATATTGATGATAAAGGAATATCATTAATATATGATGGTGTTTTGGAAGTAGAGAAAACATATAATGATGTATATAAATATTTAAATAGTGAATTTATTAAAAAATATAATAAAGATGAATTAGTTAAGAATACTTACTATGTTAATGAATATAGTTATAGTAATAAATATATAAGAACTAATAAGACTGAGAAAGAAAGCTATATAACTATTCCAAGTATTGGAGATTTATTCTTAAATGAAAATAATGGTTATTGGTTAAATGATTGTGGTGATAGTTCATTAGGATTATATTATACTTTAGATGAGAATAATATGTTCTTTTCAGATCTTACAAGTAATAAACATTTAATAAGACCAATAATTAAAGTAAATAATGATACTGTAGTATCTCGTGGTAATGGAACTAAAGTAGATCCATTAATAGTAGGTGAGGAGGTAAGCAACAATGTGGAAAAAGATCAAGAACTTGCACTTGCTAGTTAAATTATTTATATTCGTAGATTTTATCGTATTATTATGCTTTCTAATGGTGTATGGACCTGTAGATGATGCAAGAGTATTTTGGATTACTACAGCTATGGAAACAAATGATCATCAGTATTTAGCTAATATATTCTATTCAGAAGATACAATCAAACAAGTAATGAATGAAAACTATATGGATGAAATAGAAGAAGATACAGATATTAGTAGTATCAAGATTGGTGAAGAAGAAAAAATAACTTCTTACACATCAGCTTATGAAAAAGAAATACTAGATCATGAAGAAGGTGCATTATATAAACTTATTCAGTTTAAATATAATGGATTTGATTGCCATATGATAGCAATATATGATCCAACTAGAATACAAGTTGGTTATAATAAAAAAGATAAGAGATATGGTAAAGTACTTACTGATATCTTAAAAAGTAATGATGCAATATTAGGTATTAATGGTGGCGGATATCGTTGGAGTTCTGGTTATCCATTAGGATTAATTGTTCATGATGGTAAAGTAATATACTCATCAAGTACTGCTAAACATATGACAGCAGCTATTAATGAAGATGGTGTACTAATAGTAGGTAAACTAGCTGCTAAAGAAGTTAAAGAAAAAAGAATAAAAGAAGCAGTTAGTTTTGGACCAGCATTAATAGTTAATGGAAAAACGGCATCTTTTAAAGGGACTGGTGGCAGTGGACTTAATCCAAGAACTGCTATTGCTCAAAGAAAAGATGGAATAGTATTATTCCTAGTAGTAAATGGTTATGGAAGTAGACTATCTTGGAAAGGAAGAGGTGGCGTATACGTTACTGATTTAATAAAGATTCTTCAAAGATATGATGCTTATAATGCAGCTAATATGGATGGTGGAAGTTCAGCTACAATGGTTATAAATGGTAAAGTGATTAATGACCCATGTGATCCAGTAAAAGATGGACAAGACTTAATACGTAGTGCATGGATGTTAAAATAACGGTCAATTTGATCGTTATTTTTATTTTTTTTATAAAAAGGGTTGACAAATCACTTTGTTTTTAATATAATGTTAATAAGAAGAGGGGAAATAGTCCATATGGACTTGCCAATTTTTCAAATATAAAATAACATATCTAAATTTTTTTAGAGTATGATATTAACAAACTGATAATAACAAAAAGGAGGTAATCATAATGGAAGCATCGAGCATATGTTTTATGAATCATTTTAAAAAAACTTAATAGGAGGGAGGTTTTAAAGATGAGAGATAAAAAGGGAAATGAATATGCATATGGTATTAATCCAGAATTCTTAAAATTACTTTTAGAACACCAAAACGAGAATGTACAAGTTAGATTTATTTTAGAAGCACTTGGTTATGAATATGTAATGGATCATCTTGAAGAAACAAATGATAATGAAAAAGTAAAAAAATATTTTAAAGACATTTATAAAAATGCGGGTTAGGGGGTAATAATATGGAAGTTAAGCTTGGAATGACTGAACTTAAAAATATTTTTAAAAAGTATTATAAAGAACAAGAGAATGTTGAGGCAAGAGTTTCTATTGGAGTAACAAGAGAAATTGATAGGTTTTATGAAGAACATTATAGTGAGGTAAAAGTAACAAAAAAGGTTAATATATTAGGAAAAGATAGAACATGTACTGAAATATTAACTGAAAAACAAATGAAAGACATATTAAAAGAGATGCTTGTTAATGATGAATACGAAGTTGGAAAGATTGAATTTGAATACGGTACAACAAGTAGTATGAAAGGATATGGACTTGCGGAAGAAACAGTATATAGACCATATTTCCATGCGTTAGTTACAGTTACAAAAAAGGATAATAAAAACTTAACAAAGAAGATTAAATATTAGAGGTTATATTTTTTTAGAACATGATATTAACAAAATATTAAGAAGTAAGAAAGAAGGAATGAAAAATGAAAGAGAAAGTTTTATATAATATTGATATGAATAATGGATTTGTTAACTTTGGACCAATGGCAAATCCTGAATATTTAAAATTGGTTCCCGAACAGAAAAAGATGTTTGAGAAAATGTTTAGAGAGAATGGACAAATTAACTTTGTTTTAGAAGCACATGATCCAAATGCACTAGAGTTTAAAACATATCCACCACATTGTATTAAGGATACAAAAGAAGCTGAAGTAATAGATGAGTTTCTTAAATATAAAAACGTACCTGGAGTAAGAGTATTTGGTAAGAACTGTATTAATGGTATGTTTAATGAAGATGCAAGAAATCAAATTAGAGAATTAAAAGCATTAAAAGAAGTAATTATTGAAGGTGTTTGTGCTGACTTATGTGTAATGGATTTTGCAAGAGGGTTAGCTAGATACTTAGATGAAATTAATAAAGAAGCTAAAATCTTTGTTGTAAGAAATGCTATTGATACTTTTGATGCACCAGGACATAATCGTGAAGAATGGTTAGAAATTGCTGAGAAAGTAATGACTCAAGCAGGAATTGAGTATGTAGAAGACATTAAAGAATTAGAAGAAAAAGAAAAACAATATCATTTAGTATCAGATGTATATGCAGAATAAAAAATACAAAAAGTAGGTTAAAATGAGACAAGATGTTATAGATGTACTAGAAGAATTTAAAACAGTTTTAAAAACCAAAAGTGATCCAATTAAATTCTTAAAAGTAGAAGCTTATTCATGTAATTTAAATAATGGTAAAACTATTACTAGAGAAAGAATAATTAAAGGAAATAAAGATGGTTCAGCAGCAATAATAGTCCCTTATATTGGCGATAAACTATTATTAGTTATTGAACCAAGAGTATTCACAAAGTCTGGTGTAGGAGTATCATTTCCAGCAGGATATATCGAAGAAGGAGAAGATCCTAAAGAAGCAGCACTTAGAGAATTAAGAGAAGAAACTGGTTTAGTTCCTGAAAGAATAGAAGAAATAGATGCCTTTTATCAAGATGAAGGTTGTTCAAGTGCATATAATCATATCTTTGTAGCATATAATTGTAAAAAAGTTTATGATCAAAATTTAGATGAAAGTGAATATATTAAATATATGGCTTTTACTGAAGATGAAGTACGTGAATTAGAAGAATTAGGATATATTAATGGTTGTAATACAAAATTAGCTATACAAAAGGTAAAAAAATTAATTTAAAATGGAGGGATAAATATGTATGATTTTGATGAAAAGAAGGTTACAAAAGAACTGTTAATTTGGTTAAGAGATTGGTTTGAAAAAAATGGAAATGGTTGTAATGCAGTTATAGGTATTTCTGGTGGAAAAGATTCAACAGTAACAGCTGCACTATGTGTAGAAGCTATTGGAAAAGAAAGAGTAATTGGTATTTTGATGCCTAATGGAGAACAAAAAGATATTAGTGATTCAGTAAGAGTATGTAAACTATTAGATATTAAAAATACTACTATTAATATTAAAAAAACAGTAGATGCAGAAATGGAATTATTATTACGAGGAATTAAAGAATTAGGAGAAGATGAATTAACTAGTCAAACAATTATTAATTTGCCCCCAAGAATTCGTATGTCAACTCTTTATGGAATTAGTCAATCAAAGAATGGTCGTGTAATAAATACATGTAATTTATCAGAAGATTGGGTAGGTTATTCAACAATATTTGGAGATGCTGCAGGAGATGTAGCACCACTAGCAAATCTTACTGTAGATGAAGTAAGAAAGGTTGGTTTAGAATTAGGAGTACCGTATGATTTAATATATAAAACACCATCTGATGGTTTATGTGGTAAAACTGATGAAGATAACTTAGGATTCAAATATGAAGTACTTGATAAATATTTAAGAACAGGTATTTGTGATGATCCAGTTATTCAAGCTTTAATTGATAGAAAACACTTACAAAATAAATTTAAAATGGAAAAAATGGCTTCATTTGAATATGGTAAAGTACTAGCTAAAGTTAGGTGATAATATGAGATTAGGTATATTTATTGGTAGTTTTAATCCACCTCATAAAGCTCATATTAAGATAGTTAATTATCTACTTAATAATAAAGTTGTGGATAAAGTGTTAATTGTACCAACAGAAAACTATTGGGATAAACAAGATTTAATTGATATTAAACATCGTATTAACATGTTAAAGTATTATGAAAATAGAAATATTATAATTGATACAGAAAACAACGAATATCCATATACCTATCTTTTAATGAGAAAACTAAAGAATACATATAAAGAAGATACTTTATATCTAATTATTGGGGCAGATAATATAATAAATTTTGATAAATGGAAAGAATATCAAGAATTATTAAAATACAATATAATTATTATGGGTCGAGATAATATAGATATTAATAAATATATTAAAAAGTATCCTAATGGTCATTTTACTATAATAGAAGATTTTAATTATAATGTTTCATCAACTAAATTAAGAGATAATATAAATAGTAGAAATATTGATGAGAAGATTATTGATTATATAAGAAAGAACAATTTATATAAAGATACTAAGTAATATACTTGGGGGTGATAGTATGATAAAAAATATAAAGTTATTCTTTAATAAAGAGAATAATAAATCAATAGAATTCGCGGAATTAGTAAGAGAAAAGTTTATCAAAGAAAACTTTAAGATTTCTGATGATAATTATGATCTAGGAATAGCCCTTGGTGGTGATGGATCATTTATTAGAATGGTTAAAGCTACTTCATTTGATAGTAATCCATATTATGTAGGTGTTAATATTGGTACATTAGGTTTTCTACAAGAAGTAAAAGATAATGAATTAGATAAATTAATTTATGAAATTAAAGAAGAAAAATATAAAGTAGAACAAGTTGGAATACAAGAAACTTATATTAAACATAATTTTGGTGAAGATAATTTTTATTCATTAAATGAGATAGTTGTTCGTGATAAAGTAGTTAGTGTATTAAAAGCTGATGTATTTATTGAAAATGATTTATTAGAATCATTTACTGGAGATGCTATTTTAATAGCTACATCACAAGGTTCTACCGCTCATAATTTGAGTATTGGTGGAGCTATTGTACCTAGTGTATTTTCTACATTACAAATAACCCCATTAGCCCCAATTAATTCTAGTGTTTATCATACTTTAAATAATCCTGTTATTATTCCATCAAATACTAATATTGTTATTAAACCACAAAATGAAGATGTTATGGTAACTATGGATAGTGATTATAAGATATATCATAATGTTGATATGATTAATACCGCCATTAAAGATAAAAAAATTAAGTGTCTAAAATTTAGTCATTATAATTTTCCACAAAAAATTAATGAAAAGTTGCTAGCTGAAAGAAAATAATGTATAATTAAATTGGTGGTGTTATGAACAAAGAGTATAAAACAGAAGCTGAATTTTTAAAAGATTATGATCCAAAAGCTTTTAAGCAATTATCGATGACAACAGATATACTTATTGTTAGTGTATCTGAAGAACAAACTAATAACTATCGTAAGAATAGTACTAAGAAAATGTCTATTTTACTAGTTAAAAGAGATGATTTTCCATATAAGGATAAATGGTGTTTACCTGGTGGATTTATTAATCCAGATACAGAAACTCTTGAAGAATGTGCAAAACGTATTCTAAAAGAAGAAACTAACTTATCTAAAATATATATTGAACAGTTATATACTTTTGATGGATTAAATAGAGATCCAAGATGTCGTGTTATTTCTTCATCATATATGGCTTTAGTTGATAAGAATAGATTATCTGATAAAATAAATCCTAAAGCTTCATGGTTTAATGTAACATTATATGAGAGTACTAAAGATTATATTAATGTTGTATTAGATAATAACGATGAAATAATTAAATTTACGATTAAGAAAACTTTAAGAGAATTATCAACAGATAGATATAAATTTACTATCGAAGAGAATAATAAAATAGCTTTTGACCATCCTTTAGTAATAGCTGCAGGTATTGAAAGATTAAAGAATAAAATTAATTATACTGATATAGTCTTTAATATGATGCCTACATACTTTACTTTAGGTGAATTACAACAAGTATATGAAGTAATTCTAGGTAAAAAGTTATTAGATCCTGCATTTAGAAGAATAATAGCTAATAAAGTAGAAAAAACAGATAAAATGAAAACTGGTAAAGGTCATAGACCATCAGTATTATTTAAATATGTTCATAATAAAGAAAACTAGGATTTACCTAGTTTTTTTATTGTTTATGCTTTTCTTAATCTAATAAATTAATTAATTTTTTATATGAAGTATCATTTATTATAATTTTGACACTTTTTTTGTTAGATTTCTTCTTAAATATTTTCTTTATTCAACTAAAAATCCATACACCCTCAAAACAAGTTATTTGTTATATATTAAATCCTATATTTTGGCAATATTTTTACTTTACCAAAACCTCTCATTTGAAGTTATTATTGACTTTCAGAGGATTTTGTGTTATAATTAGCGCTAGTACGGAGGGTATAAGATGACAGCAAAAATATACAATAATTACGTAGGTGCAGTAATGGATTTAGAGCAAGTAATTAAAGATTTAAGGGACTTAACTGCTCTAGATAAAATAGAATTTGATTTTAGTAAATATCAAAAGGAAATAAATGAAATTACTAGTGAAGTTAAAGAATTAGAAAAAAAGGGTGAAGAAAACATACCTTATGAAATGTATAAAAATAGTCTTGATTTGATTAAAAAAAGAATTTCTAGTGATTTTGAAACTTTACGTAATATTCGTTTACGCATGTATGAACTAAATAAATTATTAGAAAATGTGAGTGAAGATAATATTTCTAAAATAAACTATGAAACTAGAAATCTTCTTTATTATATTTCTAATATCCTTACATATAATGATGATACTAATAAAGTACTTGATGCAGCATATAAAACAATTTATAATGTTATATTAAATGAAGCAATAATTGATGATTATTCAATATTAAAAAATAGCGATGTAACTAAAAATGATATGACTAGAGAGCATATTAGTGTATTAGTTAATAATGATATAAAAGAATTATTACCAAATGAAGTTGTTGAAATACAATTACAAAATGCTTCTAGAGAACTTGGTTATGATTGTTTAGATAGAGAAACTATTAAGAAAATTGCTATGGTTAAATATGGTAGTAAATATGATCAATATTTAGAAAGAAAGAAATCAGTATCACAACATTTCCTAGAAAAAATTGATAGTATTAAAAAGGAAAAGGAGGATATTGAAAATAAGCAAGATGAGGATAGAACAGCTATTAAAAACTTAAAAGTATATATTTCAAAAGGACGTTTAAAATTAATGGCTCTTATTTTAGTACCTATTATGGGAATAGGTGGATTAGCTTATTTAGGTACTCTACCTTTTAGAAAACATAAGACTACTACTAAAACATATAATGTAATAACTGATGAATATATCGGTGAAGCAAAAGAAGCATATGCATATACAGAGTATGTGTATAAAGCTAATATTAGAAAATGTAGTCCATGGCGTGAAAAATTAACTTGTGATGGTTACGTAAGAGATGTATTAGAATTTGAATATGAAGATAAGAATGTTACAGATAGAATTGATGTTAATCAAGCTTTAAGAATGGTTTCTGTGAAAAACGAATCAGTTGAATTTAAGACTCAACTAGATGAGGGAGATAGCCTAACAGAACCAGAAACAATTATTGTGGAAACTATTGTTGATAAAGATGATACTATTCCACATCCAGCTCCAATGGTATGTTTCCCATTAACAGGAATTCTTTTAGCTATATTTATAGATTGCGCAATTAATGCATTTGATGAAAACTGGTATTTTAAAACTCTTAAGGAAGAGTTTAGAGCACTAGGAGCTAATAAAAAATCATTAAGAGATATTATTAAAGGTAAATTAACAAGAAAAGTAATTAGAGAAAAATATGCTAAAATTGGAAAAGATGTAGTTAAAATACAAGAGGAGTATGCAGATGCTTCAAAAAAATATGGAGAAATGGAACATGCTATACCTCTAGATTTATTAAAGACAGCAGGAAAATATTTATCGAAAAAATAAGGGGGGATATAATATGAGTAGAATTTATAATTACAATGAATATAAAGCTAGTGTAAAAAATCTAGAAAAAATATTCGTAAAACTACAAGGATTAAAAGATAATGAAGGCTTTAATATTAACTTTGATAATTATGTAAAAGAATTCGAAAGAATTAAAGATGTAGTTAGTGCATTAAGAAAAAACACCAATAATATCTCCTCATATCAAAAATATTGTGAAGAACTTGATTATATTGCAAGTAAATTAGATTGTGAATTTAGTAATATTTACTTTATTAATTCATATTCAACTAAAATCAATCGTATGCTAAGAAAAATGGATGAATCAAATTATAAAGATGTTGTTGATGACACAAAGAGATTAATCGAATGTGTAATTAATTTTGATTCATCTAATGAAAAAGATGAAGAAATAATAAATAGTGCATTTAAAACTATTTATAATGTTTTATTAAATGAAGCTGTAATTGATAAAAGAGAAGTATGTAATTATATTATAAAAAAGAATAGTGCTTTTATTAGAGAGAATGTTGGATCATTAATAACTGATAATTCTTCTAAGGAAGATTTAAAATCACTTGAACTTAATAATCGTGAAGAAGGTCTTGGTTATGATGGAATTGATAGTAATATTCTAAAAAAAATAGGTTCAAAAAGTTTATCAAAAAAGATTGAGAAATATGAACAAAGAAGACAAAATGCTACATCAGAATTCTTAAATAATCTTTATGAAGTAAAAAAAGAAAAAGATAGTTTAGATACTGATCGTACTAATAAAAGAGAAAGAATACTTGATGAAAGTAGGTATGCAATAAGATCAGGAGCTAAAGCACTTGCTTTAATAATGACACCAATGTTAATATTAGTTGGTTTATGGAAAATTGGTGGCGATGAGTATAAACATACTCATATTAAAAAGAATGTTATTACCAATGAACAAATTGGTGAAGAAGAAGTTACATATAATTTAGCTAAATATTTATATAAAGCAGAAGTTAAAAAAATCAGTCCATGGCGTGAAAAAGATGATGGTAAAGGCTATATTAGAGATATAACAACATATGTATATGAGAGTAAAGAAAGAACAGATTCTGTTGATCCATATGAAATAATGAAATCAATGAGTGCTAAAGAAATAACTAATGAAGAGAAGGATATTCTTTATGATGATGATAATACAACAACAACAGATATAATCATCACCGAAACTATTAGAGATACTAATGATTATAGGCATTCTGTTTCAACATCACTTGCTTTAATTGCCGCTGGTTTACTTGCATTTGGTGTAAGTGACTATACTATTTTTAAAGAATGTGATGTAAGACGTGATTATTGTCGTTACACATATGAATGTGTAGATGAATTTATTAGTGATTTAAAAGACGTTTTAAGCGCAATGGATATTAGATTAACTAGCATTGTAACTAGAGAAAGAATTGATTATGTTGGCAATAGAATAGTAAAATTACGTGATGAGTATCATGATATTAATGATAAATATGGTGATATTAATTATAATCAAGCAATTTCTACTGAGACTTTACAAGATATAAAAAAATATGCTAAGAGATAAAAAATGTTTTACAATAACACTCTATTGATATATAATAATGTGTCAAGGAGTGTACTATAAGGTACCAATTTGGTACCTTTTTTAAAGGAGATTTATGGGAGAAGAAAAAGAATATAGCAATAAAGATTTAGAAAAAGGGATAGGTTATGTAAGATATGTAGAAGTAGTATGTGAACTTAATAAACTACTTGATAATCTTAGAAGAATGAGAGATGAAGATGGTCTTTATATAACTTTAGATTCTTATGAAAAAGAATTAAGTGACATTCAAACCGAATTAGCTGAATTAGAAAAAAATGAAGAGAATACAATAAAATACAGCAATTATAAGTCAAAAGTTAAAAAAATAATTGAAAAAGTTGAAGAATATTATAATCAACTTAAAATATTAGATTTATATGCTTGTCGTATAAATGAATTTGATGCATATAATGATAACCAAGTAATAGAAAATGGCGATACATTAGTTAGACTAACTAATGAATTAATGGATAAATTATCAGATTATAAGTCAGCAGGACGTACTGATGAAGAAAAAAAAGTTCTTAAAAACGTATCTAATGCTTTCTATAATGCACTTATTTTAGAAGCAACACTAGATAGATGTGTTGGTACACTTTATAATATGTTAAATTATAGCGGACATCATCCTATTGAAAAAGTTTCTGATACATTAAGAAATAAAATAAGTGATACTATTAATGATTTATGTGAAAAATATGAAACTTTTGATATTGATCCTTCAATAGATGATGATAATATTCAATTTGATATATTTAGATCAATTGCTAAGTTTGAAAAACCATTTTTATTTCCAAAAGCAGAAGAAGCAAAAGAAAAAATTAAAAGAGATTTAAAAACTAGATATGAAAAAATTGTTGAAGAAAAAGAGTATCTTGATAAAGCTTGTGAAGAAAGACTTAAGATAGTTCAATGTAAAACAAAAGAAAAAAATAAAATTCAACGAAGAAGAGCTTTCTTTGCTGCAATGCCAATAGTATTTAGTATAATATCTGGTATCTTAGTTGGTCATTTTGGACCAAAAAAATATATTGGTAAATCAGAAACATATGATAAGAAAACTAAGGAAGTAATTGAAGAAACAGTTGCTTCATCCGATGAATATTATGCATACAAAATGAAAATTAAAGTATGTAGTCCTTGGTATTTATTTGAAGATGGTAAAACATATATTAGAAATGTAGCAGAATGTTTGTATGTTGATAATGAAAATGCAAATAGACAAGATCCAGATGAAATACTAAAAAGAGTTGAAGATAGAAAAGTATATATTGAAACAAAAGATACATTAGATGAAGAAGATAGTTTAACTGAACCAAAAGTATATGTAACTGAAAGTTATTTTGATAAAGATAAATATGATGTTAACACAACTAATATTGTTTTATACGTTGCTTTAGGTGCATTTTTAGGATTTGTTCTTGTTAATGCATTATATCTTGAAACTGAAAAGAATGAAGCTGATAGATTAGAATTAAAAGAAATTAAAAAGATTCTTGAAAGTGGCATATCTAGAGAAGTAGTTATTGAAAGATACGAAAAAATTGGTGATAAATTTGTTAAATTAAGAGAAGAATATATGGCTAATGAAGATAGATATGATGATTTAGAATTCAGAATTGATCCAGTATTATTGGAATCAGCTAAATCTTATGCAAAAAAATTTAAATAATTAAGGAGATTATATGGAAGAATATTTAAATACTTTGGATGATGATGATTTAACAGGTTGTGGATTAGATATCGATACAATAGAAAAATTAGGATTTAGGGTAAGGGGTCATCATAAAGGAATAGTTTACCCAATGTCTATAGATATTTCTAGTAATCGAATTGTGGCATATCAAGAACCTGGTTTTAGTTTAGATCTTCCAAAAGAAAAAAGAGATAATCTTATACTTTCATTTTGTCGTGTACCTAGTCTAACAAATAAATTAAGAGATAGTCTTGATACACTAAAAGAAGAGAATAAATATTTTTCTTTCTATGATAAAAGAAATAAAAGATATATAAATTCAATTGATGATTATACTGCATCATTTAATAAATTCTTTCATTATTATTTAAATAGAGTATATCAATTTTATCGAATTGGTATTCGAGAATATGATGGAATACTTCGTGATGAAAAATACTTTTGTTTTCCAATAGCAGCACATGATTTTAATACTATTGAAGAGTTGTTTCATGGAGTAGGTAGAATAGTATTAGATAATAATAAATATAATTTCTTTAGAGCAAATAGAAGTTGTCGTAATAAGGATGAAGAAGAATATTGTAAGATGGCAACTGAAGTTCTTACTGAATTAATGATTAAGTATTATAATTATTTAAGATATAATATTGATCCTAATGATAAAGAGAAATCTGAAATGTTATTAAATGCAATAGAAACTAATTATCAAAGTCATGTCGAAGAGGCAAATAAACAAAATAATATATTAAAAATGATGTTAAGAATGTAGGGTGAATTATGAAAACAGGATTATATGGTATGGTAAGAGAAGTTGATGATAAATCATATCCAGAACCAATATATAAACATAAAAGAGTAAGTGAATTTCCAAAGGCAAAGCCTGGTGAAGATGAAAAAGAGTATTTATTTAGATTAGAAAAAGTATATGAAGATGAAATAGGTATTGAAGAAAGAATAGATACTTTAAAAAAATATATAGTTGATATAAGAAAACAATGTGAAGATCAAAAATTATCATTTTATGATGAAGAAGAACATCGATATATTAATTCTATTTATGATTATTTCTATTCTTATGATGCGTATTTCAAAAGATTTTTAGAATATATTATTAGGTTCTATGATAATATGAAAATGTATTATGATAATAATCCTATATATAATACTAATGGCAGACAAGATTTTTTGGAAGCACAAGGTATCATGTTATCTAGAAGAGATTATCTAATTATTGATAGTATCTTTTATCATGATAATAGTAGAGAAGTATTAAAAAATAATAATTATAATTATTTTGAAGAAAGTGATACTTATCAAAATGTTGAAGAAGAAGAGTATTGTAAAACAGTAACTCTAGTTTTAACTGAGATAATGATTAAATCATTTAATCAAATAAGATATCATATAAACTATGATTATAGATATGATTCTCGAAAAAAAGAATTCTTAGATATGATGAAAAAAATTGAAGAAAACTATGATGAACATTATAATGAAGTAATTAACCAAAAAGGAAAATCATTGAAAAAAGAAGTTAAAATGGGTGATTATTTAGTAATATCTTCAATATAAATACTTGATAATATAATGAAAATATGTTAATCTATAAATGTATTTGACGAAGAAGTCATAAGGAATTATTAAATTATTTTAGAGAATTAGTGGTTGGTGAAAACTAATAGGTTTAATAAGGAAATTACAATGATGGAGTTAAAACGTTAATCGCGTTAAGATATTGAGTATAGAATTTCTATAAAATAGGATGGTACCACGGTAAAGCGTTCCTATAATTATAGAAATTTTTTTATTAAGGAGGATATATGAATTTAAGTGAATTTATTGATCACACTAATTTAAAAAAGACTGCAACAGCTGAGGATATTATAAAACTATGTGAGGAAGCAAAGAAATATCATTTTCCAACAGTATGTGTTAGTCCATATTATGTTAAAGCAGCTTCTGCTTATTTAAAGGGTAGTACTACTGAAGTATGTACAGTAATTGGTTTTCCTAATGGATATAGTACAAAAGAAGTAAAACAATATGAAGCAATAGATGCAATACATAATGGTGCTAAAGAGATAGATATGGTAATTAATATTAATGCTCTTAAGAATAAAGATTATGATTATGTTAAAGATGAAATAGAATTAATTAGAGATTCAATTGATGGAAGAGTACTTAAAGTAATTATTGAAACATGTTTACTTACAGATGATGAAATTATTAAAATGACTGAGATATGTAATGAAACATTTGTTAATTTTATTAAAACTAGTACAGGTTTTGATAAAGAAGGTGCAACTATTCATGCAGTTGAATTAATGGCAAAACATAAAAATGAAGTATTGGAAATAAAAGCAGCTGGGGGTATTAAAACTGAAGAAGATGCTATTAAATTTATAGAAGCAGGTGCAACACGTTTAGGTACTAGTAGTGGTGTAGATATAGTAATGGGAAAGGAGAATAAATAATGAAATTATATGATGATTTAGTATGGCGAGGTCTTATTCAAGATATTAGTAATCCAGAAATAGAAAAAATATTAAATGAGGGATGTGTTAATTTTTATTGGGGAACAGATCCAACAGCAGATAGCTTACATATTGGTCACTATTCATCACTTGTAACTGCAAGACGTCTTGTTAAAGCAGGACATCATGCAATATTACTTGTTGGTGGTGCAACAGCATTGATAGGTGACCCAAGAGGTAAGGGTGAAAGAGCATTAGAAAGTTATGAAACTATTCAAAATAATTATTTAAAGTTAAAAGATCAAGTAGAAAGAATAACTGGTTGTGAAACAGTAAATAATTATGATTGGATTAAAGATATTAATGTTTTAGAATTCTTACGTGATTATGGTAAACATTTTACTGTTAACTATATGTTAGATAAAGATAAAGTAAGAAAACAATTAGATAATGGTTTATCATTTACTGAGTTTTCTTATATGTTATTACAAGCTCTTGATTTTAAACATTTATATGAAACTAGAAATGTAACTCTTCAAGTAGCAGGAAGTGATCAATGGGGTAATATTACTTCAGGAATTGAATTAATTAGAAGAACACTTGGTGTTGAAGTATATGGTATGACTATGCCATTAGTACTTGATGAACAAGGAAATAAAATAGGTAAAAGTGAAGGTAATGCTGTTTGGTTAGATAAAGAAAAAACTAGTCCATATTTCTTATATCAATACCTATTAAATACTGATGATGCAATTGTTATTGATCATCTTAAGAAATTAACTATGTTGTCACGTGAAGAAATAGAAGAACTAGAAAAATCTAATAAAGAAGAACCACATTTAAGACTTGCACATAAAGCATTGGCAAGAGAAGTAATAGTAGATATTCATGGTAAAGAGGAATATGAAAAAGTATTAAAGATTAGTGAAGTATTATTTAGTGGTGATTTAAAGAAATTAACTAAAGAAGAAATACTTGATGCATTTAATAATATTCCAAGCAGTGAAGTAAATGAAGATAAGAATATAGTTGATTTATTAGTCGATACAGGTATTTGTTCAAGTAAAAGAGAAGCAAGAGAATTTGTTTCTAATAATTCAATTAGTATTAATGGTGAAAAAGTTAATGATTTAGAATTTATTGTTAAAAAAGATAATGCAATTGTTGATAATTTTACTATTATTCGTAAAGGTAAAAAGAAATATTTTGTTATTAAACATGTGTAGGTAAAAATGAAAAAGAAAGATAATAAGAATAAATTAATTAAAAAAGTAATTATTGTTTGTATAACTATAATTATTATTGAATTAGTAGTCATGTTTATGATTAAAGTATTCCGTGAAAGAGGAATTGATCATGTAGATACTTATAATGATTTAATAATGGTAGATGATGGCTATATTGGGGTTGGTATTAGTGATTTCTCTGATAGTAAAGTAGTTGATGAAATAACTTATAAATACCAAGATAATAATATAATTGCTAATCAAGCTAAAATAGCTAAACTAGATAGTAATAAAAATTTAGTATGGGAAAATACATTTAATAATTTATATGATTCTAGTTTCTATAGTGTTATTAAAGTAGAAGATGGTTATATTGCAGTTGGTAGTTTAATCAGTAAATATGAACAAATAGAAGTAAATACTAGAGATGCATTAATTACTAAGTATGATTTATCTGGAAAACTTATTTGGTATAAAACATACCATGTATTAAGTGATACAGAATTCTACAAGGTAATAGATGATGGTGATGGTAATGTAGTAGTTATTGGTCAAAGTATTTATGAAAATATGGAAATGGGTAGTCATATTACTGGTGGAGGTATTATTGTTCGTTATGATAAAGATGGTAATTTACTAGCTCATAATAATTATGGTGGTAATAAATCTGGTTAATTTAATGACATTATTAAGGTTCACGATGGTTACATCGTCTGTGGTAAAGATGCAACTAACTATGGTATTGTTGTTAAGTTTAAAAAAGATTTTAATCGTGATGAAAAAGATACCAATTTAATTACTAAGAAACTTATGTGGCAAAGGACATATTCTAATACTGATAATATCGGATTTAGTAGTATGGTTATTAAGGATAATACTATTTATCTTGTTGGTGCTATTAATGTATCTAGTGAAAAAGATAAAGACAATAATCCAGTATTTAAATATGATGCAGGTATAGTTTTATATAATACATCTGGTAAATACTTAGGTAAATATTCGATCGAAGATGAAATATATCATCGATTTAATTCAGTTATTCTTGATAATAATTATCTTATCTTAACTGGTTTATTAGATATTAATGGTATTTATAAGGGTAATAAACAAGATAGTATGTTAATTAAATTTGATTTAGAAAAGAAATCTTTCTTTGATAAAAAAGTATATCAAGAAAAAAATGACTATGTTATTAATAAAATAGTCACTTTAGATAATAAGTATATTATTGGAACAAGTAAAACTAATTGTTCAATATTCGGTTGTGAATATGAACCATTTGTTTCTATGTATAAATAAAAAACACTTTAAAGTGTTTTTTATTTCATTTTCTTATTAATTTCTTTAGTATTTTTCCAAATACCAACCATCATCATAGATGCTTCATATACAACTCTTACAAGTAAGTTTCCAATTATTAAGTATAATAAGAAGTATGGGAAGCTTACACTTATAAAGTTAAATGAAGTTAGTGTAATAAATATAGCAAAGAAAATATAAGTGATTTTTAAAATTGGTTCAATTAACATTTCGTTAAAGTTTAAGAAACTTCTTAACCAGTTAACAAATTTTTGTGGATAATTCTTATTAGGTTTAACAAATAAGAAATATGCAAGGAATGCACCAATAATTGCAAGTACTAATGCAATTATAGTCCAAACTTGTGAACCACCACTTACCAATGCATAGCTATCTAAACTACCATATGTGTACATAATAAGACTCCTTTCAATATAATAATAACATAAATAATAATTAAATAAAATACAAAAAAGAAAAAAACTGTCAAAATGACAGTTTTTGCTATCTGTTATAGAATTCAACTATTAATGCTTCATTAATATCTGCATTTAATTCATTACGTTCTGGATAACGAACATATTTAGCAGATAAGTTGTTTTTATCAAAATCTAAGTATTCAACTCTTGTTGTAACATGTTCTAAAGCATCTTTAACTGATTTATGTTCTTTAGTATTATCTTTTAGAGAAATAGTAGATCCTATTTTAACTCTAAATGATGGAATATCAACTTTCTTACCATCAACAGCGAT
>JAEEGL014582459.1_pt1 | contig 19570 bp, 7 predicted proteins | sample 9134231 | NCBI WGS metagenome assembly JAEEGL01 (sample SAMN16246548, study PRJNA631951) | gut metagenome | biome: gut microbiome; feature: rumen; material: fiber-attached | host: Bos | place: Iran: Karaj | collected 2018-10 | reverse complement strand
GCGAAGTCCTTTCGGAGGGGACCTCGCCGAAGGCGACCCGAAGTTATGACCCGACCGCAGGTCGCTTCGCGAAGCGAAGTCGCTAGAGGTCTGCGCGCAAGCGGGTGCGCGACCGATGTGCTGGAGTCTTGCCCGACTAGGGGATGGGCTGCAACGCAAGTGAATCTTGCATCTTGGTCCGTCGGGCCTTCCGGAGGTCGGCCCCTACCTGCCGCAGAGGGGCGGGGCCAGAGGGCTGGCTAGGGAGAGGCTGGCCACTGGGACCACTGGGACGACTGAGACCACTGGGACGAAGTCGCAGTTGAAGGGATCTTGAGTCAACTGAGACCACTGAGACGGGAGCCGCTTCATTAGTTGCCCGTGAGTCGGGCGGTAGGGGGCTGGCTTGGGGGCGGTTGCGGCGGCGTGTGGACACGTCGTCTCCCCCTCTTCGCGGATAGCTTTCGGCAACGGGCCGACCGGAGGTCGGCCCCTACCTGGGGCGGGGTGGCTACATACTCTGCAAGCCACAATCTATGGCGATCAAGTGTCGGCTCTCGTCTCAGAGGTCTCAGTTGACACAAGGGCGAATGCAAAGAGTCTTAGTCTCAGCGGTCTTAGTCGTCTCAGTGGTCTCAGCAGCAAGCCGGGCTTGGCCAGTCAGCCGGTTCTTCTCCGTAGCTCCACCTCCTTGGCCGCCGTAGCCACTTGGCGGCGGGCTACACGGCAGACAGACATTCCGTGTATTCCGTGTATTCCGCGGTTGACAATGCCGCAAAGCTTCGGTTGCCACGTCGGCGTCGAAATTTTTGTTCCTGTTGACAAGTATACATGGGTTCTCATTATTTGTCCAAACGTCAATGTAATATTACACTAGTTTTCCCCAACCAAACATGGGGGGAAAATTCAGATGCACCCTTTGTAAGCTTTGGCTAATCCGCCGATTTGACAGCGAGTCACATTTTTTGGTAAACTAACCCTAACGCGCCATTTTAGTCGCGTCGACAGGGGAGGAATTAATATGTTCGCATATGCTAATCGTGTACCTACGCACTACCATAGGCGTTCGTCTGCCTTCTTGGCGGCATCATTGGCGATTGTCGCCGCATTGACCGGCTTGCCGGCGCTCGCCGACGGCGAATCGCTCGCCGAGACGGGCGGGTATGTTCCAGTCGACGCTCCTGCGTTGGCGTTCAAGAACATAACCCTCGCCGATCTGGGGACGACATATCTGCCATCGGTCAAGAAGGGCGGCAGCTGGGCCGGGGGAGAAGCCGAGGTTCCCCTGATTCTGCGCACGGAGGAATCAAGCGGCGGAGTTTTGACGTCTGTTTCGTATCAAGCCCAGTGGGTTGACGGAACAATGGTGAAGTGCGCTACGATCAAGTTTACTAATGGCGAGGGTGGAGTCTTCGCACAGACGGTTGCTGCAAAGTATACAGAAGACAGTCTTAGGTCGAATTACCTAACAGACTTCTCTGGAAGGGAAGCGGATAAGGCGGCGAGCGCATCTGCAAATGGCTACGGATTTTGCGGTCTTCGGTTGCGCACGGCGGTTAGCAGTACCTTTAAGTCAATCAACATCAACTTCAACTACTCTCAGGCCACGAAAGTGTGGACGGCCGATCCTGTTGGCATTGCGGCCTATTCTGTTAGCGGTCGGCTGTGGAACCAGATGAATGGCTCGAATGGAAATACGCTCCCTTGTGTCACCATAATCGGGACCGACAATTCGGAAGAGTTCTACGCCTCGTCATCGTCGAAAGTTATTATCAATGACACCAATGGCGCGTGGGACACGGGTCCCCATTCTGCTCCGAGCGACATTCGCTACGGCTACATCGATACAAACGGCCACCCGACGCCTAAAGTGACTGTTCGTGATATCCCGTTCGATCATTACAGGGTGGTTTTTTACGGTTCTGGAGACACGTCCGACGCGAAATTCGGCTATGTAACCGTTAATGGTGTGAATTATACATCCACAAATACCGAAAAAGCGGAGTCCGGCGATTTCCAGACTGTCATCGGCACCGACTCCTGGGGAAAGACCCAAGTCGTGGACACGCCCGTAAATGGCGTAAGCTGCCTTGTCACTCCTGTTACATCCGCAAAGACGCTTACAGTGGTCGGTCATAATATCAGCGGCACTGAGCGGGGTTGCATTGCCGCAATCCAGATTATAAGGGCTGATGAGGCGCCGACGAATGAATATAGTCTTGAGCTGGCCGGTAATGTGACTTGGTCTAGCTTGACCGATTTTTCGGGGAGTGCGGACAAAGTCATTTACATTAACAATAACCACGGAGACGCTACAGTTACGTTTGATACGGCAGTCCAGGCATCGCTTCTTGTCGTTACTGGCAGCGGCAGTACATCGTTGAAATTTACGAATGCCGCATATAATCAAATCGCCGGCATCAATGCTCTTGGCGTTACAGGAGAAATCGGAATCGATGATGTTGTACAAGCCGGCACTTTTGCGCAGCCCGCCTCGGGTACAGTTCGTTACAATGGTACGGCTACGCTTTCGAGTTTCCCGTACAACGGCTCGGATTCCGAGTTTGGCCTTGTCATAGACCAGCCGATAACCCTTGCCGACACGAACGAACTTAAACTTGTCGGCAACAAGGCACTTGTCGCTTTTGATGAGAACTGCACAGCGAGCTTCACAAAGTTTGTAATCGGCAACGATGGCGGTGCTAATCAGACGATAGAGCAGCGCGGAGGAAGCATCGTTGTCTCGGGCGAAACGCTCAACGCGAATCAGAGCTCGCTGCTCTTCGGACACTATTCGAGTGCGGTAGTCACGTTGCGTTCGCTAGGCGGCACGTTCACTGGCAATGCCGTCGTCCGTTTCGGCTGGGACGGTCAGATAAACTGGACGATTGGCGACGGAGAAAGTGCGGACGGAACGTCTTTGGTAACAGTGCCTGGGCTCCAGTCTGGCAACGGCCGCTCTGGCAACGCTGTCTTGACTCTTAAGAAAGGAGGAACGCTGAATCTTGGAGGATATGGGTTCCAGTCCAATAGCTCATCGTCAATTTACAATTTTGCCGGCGGCATCCTCAACTTCGTCGCGGATTCTCAAATCACCAACCCTGGTGGCATCGCACTTGCCGCCGATACGACCACGACGCTGAATACTGGTGCAAGTACGGTGACTAACAATGCCGTGATCTCCGGAACCGGCAACCTGGCGAAGATCGGCGCGGGAACACTGATGTTTACCTCTTCTTCGTTGGCAACAGGAACGTTGACGGTCGATGCTGGCACGGTGAAACTCAGTGACGGCGTGACATGGTCGGGAACGATAAATGTTGGCGCTAACGGAACTCTTGATATCATCGACGCGGATGTCAGCGAGACTGAAACGGTCTACATCCCAGTTGGCGGGACGTTGACGCTGGCAGAAGGTGCGGCAGTGAAACTCAACGGCACGGCAATAAATTCCGATATCTGGGAGCTTTCGGGCGGAACGTTTATCAACAAGACCCTGAAGACCGCTCTAACAACCGCGACCGGCGACTTCGCGTTCTCGACTGCCACCTGGGCAAGCGCGCTTGCCCCTGGTGAGGCGGCGGAAATCGACTGGGCCGGTTCTCTTTCCGAAGTGCGCGTCCATGCGAACAACGCCGCGCCTGCCACGGCGACTGTAGACGTGACCGCGGCTGCGGTCTCGACGTTTGCCGTTGACGGCTCCGGTGACATGACATTTGTCGCGGACAATGGCGGCATCACGGCCTCGGCGTACGATTTCTCTGGCGCGACGGGACGTGTCGAGTATGATCTTTCGACCGGCAGCGCACCTATCACTTCCGGTTCCAATACGCTTCTTCTCGGCGGCGGCTCGGGTGCTCCGACTGTCGCCGCCGGCCAGACGCTCACGCTCGGCCCGTGGGGAACGACGGATGATTCGGGACTGACGAATACGTATTCTACGATTCTTCGTCCTGCGACAGGATCCACGCTTGTGTTCTCGCCTGGCGAAGGAAGGGTGCAAAAGACGGCGGGATTTGGAGATACCGACACCTCCACGACGATTGCCGTGACGAACGGCACGTTGGTAGTGAACTTGGGCGGTGAAGGAACGTCAAAGTTCTTTGGCAGGAATTCCGTTCGCATTGACAATGGCGGTGTTGTAAGCCTTGAATCTCAAGATGCGCTGGGCTGGTCCAATGCAGATGGTCTCACGATCAACAAGGGCGGTACGCTCGTTGTCAAGGTTCGCGATTCATTGAAAAGGACCGTGGCCTTCAACGGCGGAACGATTGAGCTTTATGGCGCAAACAGCAGCCGAGCGCTCGACTTGTACGGCAATACGATCAACGTCAACGACGATTCGTCCATGGAGCAGATGGAGTCCCAGTCGGTCGTCTACCTTCGCAACAACCTGACAACTGTGAATGTTGCAGACGGAAAGACGCTTTCCATCAATGCGAATATTTATGCGGAAGGTGGCAATTCCGGCAACAAGCTGCTTTTCCAGGCCGCCAGCGGCGCATCGTCCCAGAACGGCGTCGTCGTGCTAAACGGCTACTCCGGCGATGCGAAGCAGTACTTCAACAATGAGACTACAGTCGGCACGAGTGGTAGAGCTGTGATCTGCGAACTCAACTGCGAGCACCAGAACGGCATTTACACCGTCAATGCGGCGAGCCGCTTGCGCGGTACTGGCTCGATTACTGGTAATGGCGGCGTTACGCTTGCTGCGGCCAACTCGAAGCTTTGCGGGGCGCTGACGGTCAACAACCTCACGGCAGCGTCGGGCGGAACTTACGGCGATCAGTGGAATGCTGTGTCGGCGAAGGTTGCAACAACTTACTTCGCGGCGGGAACCCAGACGATCGAGAACGGTTCGTTCACAATCGGCGCGGGCTGCGCCGTCACGAATGCTGCCGGAACGGCGAACACGACGGACGCAACATTCTCGATCGCGGCGAATGCAAATCTCGTCCTTGGGAAGTCTGTGACCGTCGGAGCCCTAACGGTCGCGGACGGAGGCTCGATCACGCTTGCCGGGGCGAGGAACAGCGCCGCGCAGCTGACTGTCGCCGGAACGCTGACGCAGTCCGGCAAGATCAATATCGTCCTGGACTTCGGCGACAGGAATCCGCCGCCGTCCGCGAAGTTCCCGCTGCTTGCGGCCGCAGGCGTCAACTTGGCGAATGTCACGCTGCGCGACAAGGGCGATGTCAGCAAGTGGCGCATCACGTACGAGAACGGCGTCGTGTACGGTTCCACCGACAGCGGCTTCGCCATCCGCCTGCGTTGATTCTCAGGCAATGTTGCCTTATGTCCGCGACGGGCTTGCGTCCCGCCGCGGACGCGCATTTACGCGAGGAGAGCCCAAATGTGGTATAATATGCCGCAAGGGGGACATAGGATGCGCGAAGGACGGCATTGGGCTTTTCTTCGCGCGCCGCATGTTCTGCAAGTCTGAAAAACCAACAAGGAGCGAGGGCAAATCATGAAGAAGACGGTAACGATGCCGAGCGGAAACGGAAAGGGCGAGCTTAGGCTCGATCTCGTGCTGGACGAGGAGCTTGGAGACAAGTGCGGACTTTACGCGAAGGTGACGATTCCGGCTGGTTCGACGCTCGGCTACCACGAGCACCACGGGGAAGGGGAGAGCTACTTCGTCCTCTCGGGCGAAGCCGTCTACGACGACAACGGCACGAAGCGCAAGATCTGTCCCGGCGACACGACCTGGACGCCTTCCGGGTCCGGGCACGGCGTTGACAACTCCGCCGGATCCGAAGACCTTGTCTTCATGGCACTCATCGTCAAGCAGTAGCAAGCCGTACGGTCATCCCTCTTTGGGGGGATTACAGTCATGCGCTTGTTTGATAAAATTGGCGCATGAAACTGTCAAAGAGGGATGCTGTTTCTGCCTTAGCCGCCATTGCGGCTGCCTTGACGCCGGTCGCCGCGCTTTCGCGCACATTCGTCCACCCCGGGCTGACGTACACCCAGGGCGACCTCGACCGCATGAAGGCAATGGTCGAGGCCAGGGAGGAGCCGTTCTACTCGACGTTCCTCAAGATGAAGGCGTCGTCCTATTCTTCCGCCTCCACCAACGAGTACTCCCGCGGCGGGGCGATTACGTCCGACAGCGGTTTCGAGAACACCGTGGGAATCGACGGACGCTGCGCGCTCGACACCGCCATCCTCTGGCGCATCACGGGCGACGAACTCTATGCGAAGTCTGCCGTCGCGCGCATAAACGCCAACTCCTGGTACACGAATACGTGCGACGTCGGCACGGCTGCCCTCGACAACGGCAAGTTCACGGGACTCATCGAGGCGGCCGAACTCCTGCGAGACTATCCGGGATGGAAGGCCGAGGACAGGCAGCGCTTCTTCGATATGCTCGTCTACCCCGGCTACTCCAGCGTCGACTATCCGTGGAACGAGCACCCCGGATCAACCTGCGGACCATACTGGGGCGTGTACAACTTCGACGCGATGCGATACGGCAACCAGGGCCTCATCGGCTGCTGCGCCATGCTCGCAATGGGCGTTCTCCTGGACAACGAGAAGATATTCGACCGCGCCATTCGCTACTTCCGCGCGCAGCCGCACCGCTCGGACGACCTGCCCTACGTGTCGGGTCCGGCGAACCTGGCCGCGAATCCGGCGGGACAGGATCAGTGCCAGATATACTCCGAACCGCAGTGGCCGCGCGTCCTCGGCGAATACGAGGACTTGGGCTACGACGAGCAGCTGAAGCACTACATCTATCCTAACGGACAGTGCCAGGAGTCCTGCCGCGACCAGGGACATGTCATGGCTGGCGTCTCGACGCTCGGCTATCTCGCCGAGGTCGCGTGGAACCAGGGTGTCGATCTCTACGGCGAACTGGACAACCGCATCCTCAAGGGCTGGGAGTGGTCCCTCAGGCTCAACCTGACGGGCTTCGAGTCATACGATGACCAGCCGCGCCCCTGGTTTCCGTCGGCGGTCACGACGGACATCGACGACATATCCTTTGACAACGAGAAGTTCTATCGCGTGCGCCACCGCAGCGGACGCTGGGAGAGCCTCTGGATCGCGACGGACCGGCGAGACGTCGGCGCGACTACGCCCATTGCGCTGATCCTGAACCACTACGCCGTCCGCGCCTTGCGTCCGGCATCCGAAATGACGTGGCTCTATCGTTCGCAGGCCCGCCAGGAAACGATGTGCGATGGCGTAGAGACGTGCCAGACAGGCGCGGGCGGATTTGGCATGACGGCCTGGGGCACGCTCACGAAGTCCCGCCGCCCCCGCATGGCAGGCGACCCTGGAACATGGAAGAACGGCGTGCGCGTTTCCGGCGCGCACGCGCTCCCCGCGACGATTCCCTGCGCCGATTTCGACTGGTACTCCGACGAGAAGTCCGGAGATGGATTTACCTACCACGACACGTCATCCGCATTGAACTCGACATATCGTGCCGACGCGACGGTCGGCATCCGGATCGACAGCGCGGAAGGCGCCGTCGTCACTGAGACGGCCGACGGCGAGTGGACGCAGTACACGTTCGTTTCCTCCGGGAGCGGGATGCGCAATGTCGAAGTGCGCTACCGCAGCGCGAACGCGGCGTCGATTGCGCTTCAGGTGGACGAGGGCGAAATGGTGTCCGTTCCGCTGCCAGCCTCCGATTCGTTCTCCACTGCTTCAGCAAAAATCCGCACCCCGTCCGGCGCGCACGTACTTCGCATGACGGTCGTGGATTCCGGCGATGGCGGACTCGAACTCAAGTCGCTTGCGTTCGGCGAATCGTTCGACGAGCGCCTTGTCTGGATGGGGGCCAACAACCAGTATTGGCACGCTAAGACCGCGTGGTCGAATTCGGTCACCTATGCGCGCGTCACATACGAGGATGATGCCGACATAATGTTTGCGACGCCGAAGGACTCCTATTCGGTGAACAACGTAGTCTTGACGAATTCCGTCGCCCCGAATTCGATGGAGTGCGCCGTCCCCGCAGGAAGGACAATTCGCGTCACGGGCGACTATGCACTTGACGTCGCCGGCGAATCCGCGTTTTACACGGGGACGCTGGCTCTTGCCACCGCGTCAAACGACCTGCACATCGCGAAGCTTGCAGGAGGATCGCTTTCACTGGAGTCCGGCATCACGGTCCTAGGGATGCTCGGCGGCGGCGACACGGGGACTGTGTCCGTCGCCAGCTCGGCGACGCTCGCCCTACCGGGCGGGACGCTCTCGGACGGAATCGCTTTCGATGGCGCGGGGACGATTTCCGTGCGCGCGGGGAAAACGGTATCGCTGTCGTCCATTGACACTATGGCGAATTTCGAGGGTACTGTCGTCGTCTCCTCCGGATCCACACTTGGCGACGTGATGCCCTACAACGACGGCGCGCGCTTCGGCGCCAACGCCACCGTCAGGCTCGAAGGCGGCGCGCTGTCGCTCGGCTACAAGAGCAACAACGTGCGGCTGCCTGCAATCGAGGTGCCCGCCGGCTGCACGGGCACGGTGTGGAACACGACGGCGCGCGGAGGCAACGGACAGAACGCCACGATGGCGAAGGCGCTCTCCGGGTCCGGGACGCTCGTCATCGCTGCGAACGATCGCTGGCTGCACATGGAAGGTGACAATTCCGGCTTCTCGGGGACACTGGTCTTGGATGGCTGGGGCGGGGACAGTGCCAGTGTCCTGAAAGCGTCCGCCGGCGGACCCGCTCAGTGGGTCTGCAAGCGCAGCGTGCCGTTCTTGCTGGACCTGTCGGACTCAAGTTCCATCTCCATAGGCGCTCTATCTGTAGGGGCGACAGTGCCAAACGTCGAGAGCAGGAAGACCGGACAGTCCCTTGTGATTGGCGCTCGCGTCGGCGGCGTAAACGGAATCGACGCGCCGCTGACTGGCTATGCGCTTTCCATCGTAAAGAACGGAAGCGACCCGCTTGTCCTAGGAACTCGCTTTTCCGAGGAAAACGCCGGGACCATCTCCGTCAACGGTGGCGAGCTAGTCGTCTTGGCGACTAACGTTCAGAGCGCCGTGTCAATCGCTTCGGGCGCGTCGCTTGCTGTTGCGGAAGGGATCCGCTTTGCCTCGCTGTCGCTTCCCGCCGGCGCCGAGATCCGAGTTATCGGGTCGACTGACTGGAGGGGCGGAGAGCGATATCTCGCGATGTCCTGCGCGAGCGTGTCGAACCTGTCGTCCGCCTCGATCTCCCTTTCGTCGCTTCCACCTGGGATTTCGGGATCCGTCGAAGTGTCCGGCAATGCCGTCTACGTGCGCACGACCGGCGCTCTTGTCTGGAACGGCGCGAGCGGCGACGACTGGCTGAAGTCCGGCGCATGGCTGAATGACGCCAACTCTTCCGCAACGTTCTCTCAAGGTGGCGACGCTTGCTTTTCGCGCGGCACTTTTGCCGCGGCTGCGCAGACGAACGAATACGGGGAAATCATTTCGTATTCCGCCGCAACTGCCGTCGTCGCGGTTGCAGGCTCCGTGACGGCGGGTGACGTCTGGATCGACGTGCCGACGAATACGGAGCTTTCCGTCGAAGGCGCGGGTGCGGTTTCCGCAAACTCGGTTTCGCTTTCCGGCGGCGGAACGCTCGCGTTGAAGTCCGGCTGGGTTGGCGACGTCGCGCTTGCGGACGGCTCGAGGCTTGCGTTCGCGGCAGATGCGCGCATTACCGACGGTGCGCTGATTTCCGGTTCCGGAGACGTGGAGTTCAGAAGCGGGTCCGTATGGATAGATGCGCGCGCCGACTCCGAGAACAACCCGTTCCGCGGACTCTGCGGCGACGTCACCGTCTTGTCCGGTGCGTACGTCTCTCTCTCTCCGAACGCATGGTGCCCGGACTCCGAGACGATGCCGCCGTTCGGACGCGGCACACTGCGGCTTGCCGGCGGAACCGTCGAAGGTTTCTGGAAGCGCAACAACGCCGTGCTCGGCCCCGTTGAAGCCGTCGCGGGGACGTCTAGCTGGCTGCTGAACACAAGTGCGAACAGCATGTCGGGCGTGAACTTGAAGTTGAACGGACCAATCACGGGCTCTGGCGCAGTAGAGGTCCGCAGCAACGGACGCTGGGTTTCGCTTTCTGGAGACAACACGGCGTTCGAGGGCGAGCTTGCCTTCACCGGCAGTTCGCCGCAGCCGCTGACGTTCGCGAACGCCGAGTCCGGGATGCCCTACGGAAGCGTCCGCCTCGACGCGGCTCGCCAGCTCGTCCTCTCGCACGCCGCCGGCACGACGATGCGGCTTGGCGGACTCGTCGTCACGAACGTTGGTGCGGCGGTTGTGTTGGAGCGCTCGGCTCTGCTGGAAATAGGACGTCGCAACGGCGATTCGCTCATCGACGTGCCGGTGACAGGCGTCGCTCCGTCGATTCACAAGCTCGGCATAGGCGACCTGAAGTTCGGCGCGGCGTCGTCGCTGCCGGACGGCGCGTCTGTCTCTGTCGCCAACGGCTCGCTTACAATCGCTACGAATGTATTCCTGGGTAGCTTGGTTTCCATAGGCCGCGGCACCGTGCTGCATGGGGACGGCGACATCGGGTCTCTTGAACTTTGCGACGGCGCGATTGTGGACAACGGAGAGGACGAGACGATTGTCGCGCATGCCGCGTCCGTCGGCGACTTCGTCAAGCGCGGTGAAGGACGACTCGTCCTTCCGTCCGGCGCGGGGAACGTGGTCGTGAAAGGGGGCGAGCTAGTGCTGCCGCTGGGCGCGCATGTCGCGTCCCTGGCTGTAGAGGACGGTGCGTCTGTCACGATTGATGCCGCGGACGCGATTTCCGCGGCGGAGGATGGAGGAGCATACACCGTTGGGATGCTGGCGCTAGGGACGCAGATGGAGGCTTCGAGCGTCGGACGCGTCGTTGTTGCCGGGATCCCTGACGGCTCCGCATGGCGCGTCGTCTCTGGGAAGCGCGGTCTCTTCCTTCGCCGCGAGACGCTTGTCTGGAACGGCGGCGCGAGCTGGTGCGCCGAGGGCGCGTGGAGAGGAGAGACGAGCGGCGCTTCGCTTACGTTCGCCGATGGCGACGACGTGAAGATCACGGGCGGGTCGATTCCGCTTTGCGGCGATGCCGTGAGGCCGGCTGCAATGACGATTTCGGGAGGTCCGTCCATCGTCGGCGCGGGCGAGGTTGACCCCGTGTCGCTTTCCAACGACGGCACGATCCATGTGCGCGGCGACGGCGATGGCGGCGCATTGCGTTTTGGCGCGGCCGCAAGCGGTTCGTTCGTGCTTGCCGACGGGGCGCATCTCGCTGTCCCATGCGGCACGTCGTTCAACTGGCTCAGGATAGACGAGACGAGCGCGCTCGTGGGCGTCGCCGCGTCCGACTGGTCTGCCGGGGAGACGCGCACGATAGTCCGGTGGAACTACACCGACGAGCTAGGCGTTGAGTCCGATCGGCTTTCCGTCACCGGACTTGCCGGCGGCCTTACGGCGCAGGTCGATGTTGGCGACCGCGTCGCGACGGCGCTCGTCGGGTCGCTTTTTGTCGGCACCTCGCCGGCGGAGGTGATTGGACTCAACTTCGGCGCCGGGTTCTTCAACGCGAACTTCCTGAGCACGAATTCTCTCATGCGCGGGTACGAGTCCTGCGAGACGCTGGCGGGCGCGATTCCGGGCATGGCGTGGAACAACCTCTACGAAACAATCGGCTCGAACGTCGCCGCGTCGGTGGCGTGGAACGGCGAGTCCGCGTTCACCGAGCCCTCCGGCGTCGAGGTGACGTACAACTGCAACAACCTCTATGGAATCGCCAACGGCAAGCCCAACTATCTTCGGGGCTATTTCGACGACTGGAAGCGCACGGAGATACTTGTCGAAAACATCCCCTGGCCGCAATACGACGTCGTCGTGTACGCGTCCACGGACACGATGAACACGAAGTTCCTCCCGATGGAGGTGAACGGCACCAGCTACACTTGGAATTCGTCTTTGGGGCGGACTGTCGCTGGAACTTCGGCATGGGGCGACTCCAGCGCGACCTCGCCCGCATCGGGCGTGAACGCGCTCGTCCTTACCGACCTCGTCGGCGAGACGCTGTCGATAACGGGCTCCGTCAAGAGCGGGAGTTTCCGCGGCGGAATTGCCGCGCTCCAGATCGTAAACAGGATGCCGCTTGTGTGGAACGGCGGCTCGGCGGGGATGCGCGACGCGGGCAAGTGGCTTCTCTTCGACTCCGCGGCGGACTACGGCGACGGACGCGGCGTGGCGTTCAGCGCGACGGGACTCGCGGGCACCGCCTCGCCGACTGCGACTGTCGTGGTCGCGTCCGTAGCTAATCCCGTCCGCGTTTTCGCCGACGTCCCTTCGGGACGCGGGTACATTCTGCAGGGGAGCGGCGCGCTTACGGCGGGGCGGCTTGCCAAGCGCGGGCTCGGGTCCTTCGACGTGGCCTGTCCGTCCTCGTTCACGAACGGACTCGACGTCGCCGAAGGCTCGGTCGCGCTGAGCGGTACATTCAGCGGCGCCGCGACGGTCGCCGGCGGCGCGCAGGCGGAGCTCCGCGGCGGCGGGGCGATTTCGCTCCTTTCGGGGCGTGGCATGCTTCGCGTCACCGGGGGGACCCTGACGGTCGACTCGCTGGAGGCGCTTGCGACGTTCGGAGGGACGCTTTCGGTGGAGAGCGCGACGCTGGACGCGCCTCTGCCGTTCCACGCCGAAAACACGCTTACGCAATACGGACTCGGCGAGAAGACGACGCTGAGGCTCTCCAACGCGTCCGTTCCGCGCCTTACGGCGAACAAGACGGGGTCGAACAACACGTGGCTGCCGGCGGTCGAGTCCGTTCCGGGCACGGAGAACGTCATCTACAACCAGACGTCGAGGAGCCAGAAGGGGATGAACCTGAGGCTGAGGAAGACGCTATCCGGCGGCGGGCGTATGCGGTTCGTCTGCCAGGACCGGTCGCTCGAGATGTCGTGGGACGCAAGCGCGTTTGCGGGGGAGATTTCAGTGGAGGGGCCGAACGGCGCCTACGGCAACACGACGATACTCGGCGCGACGAACGCCGTCAACGCGAACATGCGCTTCGACTACACGCGCGGAGGTGAGCTTTCGCTTGCGGCCGGCGACGGCGCACGCTTTGCGTTCGGCGCCCTGAACGTCGCGGGGAACTGTTCGTCGGTCTCAGTCTCAGGCAGTGGAGTCGTCGCCACCATAGGCGGACTCGGTGGCGACAGCGCGATAACCGTGCCGTTCACGGGCAGTGCGTTTTCGCTGGTCAAGACTGGAAGCGGCTCGCTGGCGCTGTCCGGGACGGCTACGATGGTTCCCGGGACGACGCTTCGCGTAGTGGGCGGAAGCGTGTCCGTCGGTTCCATTTCGCTGTTGGTATATGGAGGCGCATCGAGCATCTCGTCCGGACTCTGGATTGCGCTCGAAGTGGATGGTTCGATTGTCCTGTATCCGAGCGACTTGCTTCCAGCGCCCGAGTGCGGCATTAGCATAGGCGAGCTACAGACAAAGGGCGCTCCCGCGTCCACTGCGGTATTTGTCGGCGCCACGGGAGCGGTGACGACGGCCGGGGAGGCGGTCAAGTACAGGATATGGACCTCGCCCGACCTCAGCAACTGGACACCCGGCGCCATTTCCGATTCGAGCAAGTTCACGCTCTCCTACGACAAGCCTCGCGAGTTCTACAAGGTCGAGGTCATTGTCCCAGGCGGAGAAGACTCGCTCCATTAGACCTGGGGCGCAGTATCGTTCTCCCTGCGGCTGTATTAAACCTAAAGACGGCAGTTCATTATTTTAACGCAGAGGCGCAGAGACGCAAAGTGCGCGGAGTGACGGCGCTGAAGGTCGCAAGCTGGGCGACCGCGCAGAAGGTCGCGTTCGATCCGGACCAGCCGATTGACCTCGAGGCCTTTGCGCTCAACTGCGCACCGACGTCCGCCGCCGTCGCGGCGGAACATGCGGCGTTCAAGCTCGCGATCACGTTCGACACGGACGGCACGCCGCGTGTGTCGCTGCCCGAGGGCAAAACCTACAACGTGGAGCCCGTGATCGAAGGACGGGAGATGCTCGATGCTGGTGCATGGCATGCGCCGTACGACGCTGCGGACCGCTTCTTTCGCGGCGTGATAAATCTGCCGTAGCTGACCAAGTGGGAGCGTATGGTCGCTTGAAAGGACGTGTTAATCGTGGTGAATAGAAATAGACAATGTCTAGATTTTGCGTATCACAGTTTGCTGTGGTATAATCCTTGCAGAAAGCATGAGTAGGTTACTATGATGTTCAAAAGCGTTATATTTGCAGTTGCCGCAGGGCTTGCGGCTTCCGCGTCCGCGGAGGGCGTGAAGGTCGCTGCGCATGCGAAGGATCCGGTCGACTGGGTGGACCCGACGATCGGCGCGACAAGTCACATGCTCGTGCCGGCGTACCCCATGGTGTCCGTTCCGTTCGGAATGTACCGCTTCACGCCACCTGCACCTTGGTTCACCGTAGACGAAATAGGCGAGATGCCGCTCTTCCTTCCGTCGCATCGCGCTGCGGGGATGTTTGCGCTTAGGCTTCCAGGCGGACGCTTTACGCTCGACAACAAGTCAGTGACGCCATATTCGTTTTCCGCATTCGTAGACTCGCATGGTTTTTCGCTGAAGCTTGTTCCCACCGACAAAGGCGCAGTACTCAGGTTCTCTGGCGATGGCTATGATGCAGCCGCGCTTTCCTTTGTTGCAGACGAAGTCCGGCGAGAGGGAAACGTCGTGCGACTCGAGTCGCGTTTCCACGGAGTTCTTGCGTATTTCTACGGCGAGTTCTCGGAAGACGGCGGGCGCGAGCTCGGCTTCGCCGTGTCGTGGATCTCGCCCGAGCAGGCGGAGGCAAATTTCCGCGCTGGCATCGCCGGGCGTTCGATGGAAGACCTGGAGGCGTCGGCGCGCCGCCGCTGGAACGACGCGCTTGGGCGGATCGAGGTCAAAGGGGGAGACGAATCTCGCCGCCGCGTTTTCTACACGGCCCTCTACCGCTGCCACGAGCGCATGGTCGACATCACGGAGGACGGGCGCTTTCGCGGATGGGACGGAAAGGTGCATAGGACGGTTGCGCGGCGCTTTACGGACGACTGGTCATGGGATACCTACAGGGCTCTCCATCCGCTTTTCTGCATCCTCGATCCCGCTATGCAGCGCGACAGGCTCAACTCGTATCTCGCGATGGCAGGCGAAACGCCGGGGGGATGGGTTCCCACGTTCCCGAACGTCGCAGGCGACGGCCACAACATGAACTCCTTCCACCCGGCGTCAATGTTCCTCGACGCGTGCGCGAAGGGCGTCGAGGGCATTGACTGGAAGGCAGCGTGGAAGGCGCTTGCGCACACTGAGCGCACCGCGAGCCGCCTCCCGTGGCATCGCGGGCAACGTACCTCGCTCGACGAAAAGCACGACGCGCTCGGCTACTTCCCCGCGCTCCAGCCTGGCGAGGAGGAGACGGAGTGGCCGGAGGGACATTCTACCTGGGAGAAACGTCAGAGTGTCGCGGTCACGCTTGGTTTTGCCTACGACTGTTGGTGCCTCGCGGAACTCGGACGGCGCGTAGGTGCTGATGCTGCCGATGTCGCGGAATTCGAGCGGAAGTCGCGTTTCGACCGGAACCTCTTCAACCCCGAGACGCGCTTCTTCCATCCGAAGGACGCGCACGGAGAATGGATACGCGACGTCGACTACACCCTCGGCGGCGGACTAGGCGCGCGGATGTACTACGACGAGAACAACGGGTGGACGTATTGCTGGGACGCGCAGCACGACATCCCGTGGCTCGTCGAAGCTCATGGCGGTGCGCGCGGCTTCGCGGCCGACATTGACGCGCTCTTCAACGCGCCCCTTGGCGCGCAGACGTGGGAGTATGTCGCGAAACTGCCAGACGCGACGGGCCGCATCGGACAGTTCGTCGCCGGAAACGAGCCGAGCTTCCACATCCCGTATCTCTACAACTACGCTGGACGCCCCGACATGACGCAGAAGCGGATACGCCAGGTCCTCGACGCGTGGTTCCGCGCCGACGCGATGGGGATTCCCGGCGATGAAGACGGGGGCGGCATGAGCGCGTTCGTCGTATTTTCCATGCTCGGCTTCTATCCGGTCACGCCGGGCCTTCCCGAGTACCAGCTCGGTTCGCCCGTGTTCGAACGCGCGAAGATCCGCCTGCCCGGCGGCGGCGCATTCGAAATCCGCGCACCCGGCGCCTCCACCACGGCGAAATACTGGGTCCGCGCGACGATCGGCGGCCGTCCGGTGCCGGGAACGGCAATCAGCCACGCCGATCTGGCGGCCGGGAAGACGCTTGAGTTTACGATGTCCGACCGTTCGGGCAGAGTCCGCGAGTAGTCTGCCGGTCGCGCACGGAAGCATTGCTCAAAACACAATGGTTTTGTTGGCGGATAGGTCGTGTTAAATTTTGCATGTCGCGGCTTTGCTGTGATATAATCGGTCCATAAACCACAAGGAGGTTCCCTGTATGTTCAAGCGTGTTCTCTTTTCGGCTGCCGCGGTTCTTGCGTCTTCCGCATTCGCCGACGCGGTGAAGGCGTCCGATGAATACCCAGAGTTCTATAATGGCGACTCCGCCAAGGGCGTCGACTTCGTGCAGTCGATCAAGGTGCTGACGCCGCGCTACTGCTCGAACGTGAAGGGCAGCTTCAAGGTCGTGTTCGAGGCGAAGGGCATGACGCAGGCGCTTGCGCGCTGCTGGAAGTCGGGCGGCGAGTGGGGCTCGGACGCGGTTCTCGCAGACCTCAAGCTTGACGCGGACGGACTTGGCGAGTTCACGTTCCCGGCCGACGAGTTTCCGAACGGGCCGCTCACGATACGCATTCAGGCGATTGACGGCAAGGGCCACCAGGACTACTGCGAGCTGCAAGTCTACAACCTTGGCGGCGAAAAGTGGAAGCAGGGCATTCCGAAATCGGATCCACCGGGAGCTAAGGGAATGAAGCTCGTCTATAAGGATGACTTTGATGGTCCGCTCTCGATCTCGCCAGACGGGCGCGGCGCGAAGTATGCGGCGCACAAGACGGGCGGCGGCGATTTCAGCGGTTGGCCTTTCTGCGATCAGGAGGGTGACTGCCTGCCGTTCGGACAGCAGGGCACATTCTTGAGGATACACGCCTCCAAGCCGTTTGGAACAAAAGGTCGCACGGGCATACTCTCCTCGATCCGCTCCGACGGTACGGGCGTTGCGGTTCCCGTTCCCGCGTATTTCGAGTGTCGGCTCATCTGCCATTCGGTGCCTGGAAGCTGGGGCGCGTTCTGGACGCTTTCCAAGGGGACGATAGGAATGTCGAAGGACGACCCGAAGTTCGAGGAAACCAAGAAGGCCGGCTGCGACGAGCTCGACGTTCTCGAGTGCTACGGTGGGTACGGCCCTCGCAACCCGAACCACGGCGGGAAGTATGGCGTTACGACGCATTGGTGGGGACAGAAGGAAATGGGCAAGGCCCCGCATTCGTTCCCCGACGCGATGAAGATGGCGGGCGGCTCTTCGTGGAGCTGGACGTTCCACACATACGGGCTTGCAATCACCGAGACCGACACGATGTACTATTTCGACGATGTCGAGGTCCTTCGCCATCCGACCGGCCCCGTCACGAAGTCGCAGGACACGTGGTTCCTCATCAACTACGCAATCGCCGGCATCAGCGGCTGGCCCTACGACCTCGAGCGCTACGGCAACGAGAGCGACATGTGGGTCGACTGGGTTCGCGTCTACTGCGGCAAGGATATGCCGAAGGATTTTGGCGAGATTCCGCCCGTGGGCGTAAAGGGGTCGATAGGCGTCAGCTTCTTCAGCGGAAATCAGGACGACTCGGCTCTCCGCAGCTGGGAGATCGCGGGCGCGAACGAGACGGCACAGCTCCAGTGGAATAACGTCGCCGTTTCCGGCGGTGCGAAGTCGGATGCTCTTGTCGATTCCGAGGGTCGCGCGACGTCTGCGACCGTACGTTTCGGGAAGGGCGCCCAGTACGAGAAGTGCGAGGGATGGGGCTTTGGCGGAGCGGACTACCGCCTGCACCGCGGCGCGGTTCAAGGCGCGCCCATCGGTGTTTCTGGCGTTCCGTTCGACAAGTACGACTTTGTCGTTCACCTTGGCGCGGGCGTCAACGGCTGGAGTGGCGACGTTGAACTTGTTGGACGTGACGGCGCGTCGATAGCCGCGTATGCGGTCAACTTCGGATGGATTGGCGGCGGGCGGTACGTCGAGGCGACGCGCGAGAAGGGCACAGACTCTGACAAGTCCGACTGCATGGTCGTCTTTCGCGGCGTCACCGACAAGGACGTAGCCATCCGCTTCACAAAGCGCGGCGGAAAGGGCACGGCCGCCGTAACGGGAATTCAGATTGTTCCGAATGCCGGTCGATGATTGTGCGCAATGTAGGAGGTGGATTGCCATGAGAGGGATTGGAATTGTGACTGTCGTCATGGTGCTGGGAATGTCACTTTTGGCGGACGGTTCTGTGCAGGCGCGTGAGGTTGCAACCCCCGATCCGTGTTCCTATGTCGATCCGTTCGTGGGCACAGCGGGATTCGGGCACACAACGCCCGCCGCATGCGTTCCGTTCGGCCTTGTGCAGGCCGGGCCTGACACGGGCAATGGAGACTGGGATCACTGCTCTGGTTACAACTATGCCGACAAGCAGGTGCTTGGCTTTTCGCAGACGCACCTCAACGGCACGGGATGCCCGGACCTTGGCGACGTGAAGCTGCTTCCGTTCGTCTCCGATTCCGTTCCAGAATCGCTCGCTATTGACAAGTCCGGCGAGGTGGCTCGTCCTGGCTACTACGCAGTCACTCTTGAGGGTGGCGTTCGCGTCGAAGCGACTGCGAGCGAACACTGCGCAGTCTACAGGATAACGTATCCCAACGGCGCGCGGAAGCGTCTTGCCGTAGATCCGCGCTGGTGCATTGCTGGCTCGAACCCGCCTTCCGCTCGCATAAAGGCGTGCGATGTTTCGCTCGACGGTCGCATTGGACTTTCCGGCAAGGTCTCTTGCGACAACTGGGTGAATCGTTCCTACGCGTTCAAGATGGAGTTCAGCAGGCAGTTCTCGTCCGAGAGCGGACTTGTCTTCGACTTCGATATCAAGGACGGCGAATCGCTTGTCGTGAAGGTCGCGCTTTCCGCGCTTGGAGATGTCCCAGCGGCAGATCGCAACATGCGATTGGAGGTGCCGGCGTTTGATTTTGCGGCAGTGGAGGCGTCGGCGCGCGAGCAGTGGTCGCAGGCGCTTTCATGCGTGCAGATCGAAGGCGACGACGCGCAGAAGCGCAACTTCTACACTTCGCTCTACCATCTCTTCTTCCAGCCGAACAACCTCGCTGAAGCCGGTTTCAAGCCGTTCTACTCCACGCTCTCCACATGGGATACCTTCCGCGCAGCGCATCCGCTCTATACGATACTTATGCCGGAGCGCGCGGCTGAGTTCGTGGACTCCATGCTCGAGCAGGGAAGGAGGACTGGCTATCTGCCGATCTGGACCTTAGGCGTTGTCCAAAAATAACTTTTACACTATAGCGGATTGGGACGTCCATTGTGTGTTATAATATCCGGCATGGAACATGACGGTCGCAAGCACACTTCTTTTGATAAGATCGACATTGAGCTGTTCTTCGGGCTT
>JAEEGL016870395.1_pt1 | contig 19571 bp, 13 predicted proteins | sample 9134231 | NCBI WGS metagenome assembly JAEEGL01 (sample SAMN16246548, study PRJNA631951) | gut metagenome | biome: gut microbiome; feature: rumen; material: fiber-attached | host: Bos | place: Iran: Karaj | collected 2018-10 | reverse complement strand
CTCATGAGCTCACGTACAGCCCCGCCTATTCCGGCTTTACCCCTTTGTATTCCTTACATATTTTCGGCCATCCCCGGCTTGCTCCGGGAGCCGCCGTGTCGATCCCGTCTTCGCTGCCTCCGGGCATCATGGGAGACTTTGCAAACGTTCCTGCCGGTAAATACACCGTGGAATACAGGGTAAAGGACGACAGCGTCGTCAACAGCGGAGGGGGCTCCGTCAGCGACGAGGATTACGTCCACGAATTTGATATATATCTGATGGATCTTGCCGAAAGGACGCGAAACGTGTATATGAGACAGAACGATGTATACCGCATAGATCTTTCCACCATACCCGCCGATTTCCCTCACGAAAACTGTTGCTATGTATCCGTGTCCTGGAGCGGTTTGCCCATGCCTGGCATGACCGTTGATTCCAATCTGTACACAGAGGCTGCCTGTAATAACATGATCCTTCCGGACGTTTTCGGCGGTTTTAGCAAGAAGTGGCAAGTGGGAAGCGTTCCGCATTATGTTTATTTTAAAAAGCCCGATCTCGGATTCTATACCATATATGTGAGGCTTTATGCCGATAATTCCGTTCAGACTCCGATCCTTGCGCAAAAGACTATAGCCTTTGCCGATACGGGGCTTTACTGCCACATGGCACGTAATTCCACAGCTGAATTCGCTTATTACATTTATAACAACGATGGCGATCGTTTGGAGAGATCTTATTATCGCGGCTTATGGAAAGACAACGAGACCTTTTCCGGTCCGGGCTTTGACGGTTTTGCTTTTGAGGCTTATCCGTATCAGAACGCTGCTGCGACGGATGACAAAAACACTCCCTTTGTAGTGAAGAAAGGTGATAAGCTCAAACTGACGGAGCTTGAACTTGCGGATATCGGCGCATATGCTTACAACGGGACCACCGACTATATAACGGGAGCAAGTTCTTCATTTCCTTTTGGATCGAGCCATTTCACGGTGACACAGAAAAATGGCTATAAGCTTTTGCAGGCGACCGACGTCGTGGAAAGTGTCAACGCCGTTTCAAACACCGTGGGCATAAAGTATTTGGCTTTGCCCTGGAAGGTGCAGACCTCAGGAGGTTCAAATATAGTATCGGGATCCTGCGATATAAAGGTGTATGTGCCTTTTGATACTCCGAAGGAAACCATTTGTTCCGATGTTTTATATGAAGATCTTTTGTCGATAGGCTGCTCCGCCGCGGAGGGAGCGTCAGCCCGGCCGGAGGTTTTTGGGCTTATATGGAAAATGTTTCAGACACTTGAAATAAAGCTTTTGGACGGTCGTTTCCTCACTTATTATGGCAACGGAAACGGCACGCCCCATTACGACTACGATACAGACGAGCTTATAAGATACGCAGACGGACGTTGCGGGCATTGGAGCAAGCTGTTTGTGGATACCCTCCGAAGCCAGGGGATAGATGTTTCATATAACGATCGGCTTAAGTTTTGGATAAAAGCAATACCGGACGCGCATATAGGAACAAACCCTATTACCGGTGCGCCTTTTTATTATGGTGTTTCTCAATATGACTTCCTCGCTTCTGTATATTTGAGACAGATCCCCGGAAGGTTTCAGGGAGGAGGGCATCCCGAAGCAGCCGATTTTTGGGATCATGTTATCAACATATACGGCGGCAAGTTGTATGATGCAACCAACGGAAAAGGCGGGTATGATTACAGTATAAGCGGTTTCCGGCAGTATCTGCAGGAGAACTGTTATATTACTGCCGGTGACGATACGATGTTTATAGATCTCGATATGGATCCGGGGCAATTTGATTCTGATAAGATTTTGCCGGAGGAATAACAATGAAGAGAGTATTACTGAAGAAATGCTTCGTATTATTGATCGTTGCTATCGTATGTTTATGTGCTTGTGCTGCCTATGAACAGCCGGCCGGTATGGCTTTTTTGAACGACGTGCCTTTGTGGCAAAAAGTTGCTTTGAGAGCAGCGCTTGCTGTTCGACCGACCGAGAAAAAAGATTATGCTATGAATGATAGTCAGGGCGGTTCCAGTTTTGATCCCGCCCACGCGACCGCTAAAATAATGGTTATACCGCTTTTTTTTGTCCCGGATTATCTCAAGCCGTCATATTATGATCCCGATGGTATCTATTTACCTGAAGTAGCATGCTATGACAAGTTTATCAGCAACGCAAAACTGATCACGGTCATCAAACGACTTTGGGATGAACCGCTATGGGGCGACAAGCAGGTGTTTTTCTTTTATAAGGGGACTTTTCTGAGCGACAACAATGAGAACGCAGAGGAAATGTGCAAAAAGCTTCCCCTTGTCAGAAAAACCGTGAAGTATGACAGGTTTGAGTTTCTGGTTTATGATGCAAGAGAAAAAATCAATTATATAAGCGCAGCTCCTTCCGAGATAGTATTTTCAGTGATAAAGGACAGAGGAAAAACCGTTTGGTTTTTCGAAGGAAAAGCTCCCAGAGACATAGCCATAACCAAAGACGGCAAATATATGATCGCAACAGCAGAGGCAGTTTTTTATGCAGTTCCCGCAGGTAAAAAGATAATAAACGAGATGTATGCAGACGCCAGAAAGTACCAAGAAGATTCAGAACTTCCGGATGACATAAAAATACTTACGGACAATGTGATCCGCGTTTCGTATAGAAACGGACTTGTCGAGCACTGGAAAGTCAGGCTTACAGGGGAGGATATCGAGAAAAATCTGAAAGCTCTCAATAAGAAAAAAAAGTATGACGCAGACAGATACATGCTATGGAGCAATGGCAAAGAAGGTGCGCATTTAAACCATAAGATGTGGTGCTATTATGAAAGCGAAGAAGAACCGGTGTATAAAGACACGAATCTTGCAGATATCTCTGCCGTTGTAGATGATATCGGATAAAGTTATTTTACGGATCGTCTGCCGTGATCAGATAGTCGGTATTGCATGACCTTTCAAAAAAACAGGGCGTCCTCCGGGACGCCTTTTCTTTATTGCGTAATTTTGAACCTCATTTTTGAACTTGCCGCAAACTCGTGGGCGGCGGAACCCTCCGGGCAGTGGACCGTCAGCATCCTGCCGCATTCAAAAAACGCCCAGTCGCCTATACGGGTGGTTTTGCCCTCCACCTTTATATCCTTCAGATTTTTACAGTAGAAAAAGGCGGAGCGCCCTATCTCTTCCACCGCTGCGGGAATGGTTATCTCGTAAAGGCCGGAGCAGGCGTAAAAAGCCCCCTCGCCTATAGAAGTCGTGGCGGGCGAGAGCGTTATGTTGTTCAGGTTCTTGCAGCCGGCAAAGGCCCACCTGCCCACGCGCTCCACGGTCTCCGGGACCGTCCAGCCGGTGATCTCAGCCGCTGCGGGAAATTTGAGAACGGTTTTTTTGTCGGCGGTAAAAAGGATGTCGTTTTCGGAAACGTAGCCCGGGTTCCCCTTTTCCACGGATATGGTCTTCAGGGACCTGCAGGCGTCAAGGCATCTTGCGCCGAGGCTTGCCACGCCTTTCGGTATAACTATCCCGCCGAGCCTTTTGCAGCCGGCAAAAGCCCGGGAGCCTATTTCCGTTACGGAAGACGGGACGTTTATCTCCGTCAGCTGTTTTGCGTTATACAGGAGCCCTTCGGGGATGACTCCTATCTCCGGCAGGTCTATCGCCTCCAGGCGGTCCATATGGGCGAAGGCCCACGGGCCTATAGTCTTTACCGACGGAGGTATGCTCAGCCTGCGGAGCTGGGTGCAGCCGTTGAAGGCCCACGCGCCGATACCGGTCAGGGTAGAAGGAAGGGAGACGTCCGTCAGCCCTTCGCAGCCGTCGAAGGCGCATTCGCTCACGGCTTCCACTCCTTCGGGGATCTTTATGCTTTTCAGGCTTTTGCAGTAATAAAAAGCCCTGTTCTCGATTTCCTTAAGACCCGCCGGAAGCTCCGCTTTTGCCAGCTTCTTGCAGCACAGAAAGGCGTGGTTGGATATCCTGGTCACAGTGGAAGGGATATTGATCTCCTCCAGCTCGCGGCAGTCTCTGAAGGCTCCCAGGCCGATACGTTTGAGCCCCTCGGGCAGCTTCACTCTTTTTACCTTCGCCCCGTAGAAGGCCGTGCGGCTTATCGCCTCGGTGCCTTTGGGCACCGAGTATTCGGCGGCATCCCGGCCGCTGGGATACCTGAACAGCCGCTTTTTGTCCTTGGAAAACAAAACTCCGTCTATGGAAAGGCAGTATTGGTTGGAATCGCTGACCTCTATCTCCTGCAGCCCGTCGCAGGCTTCAAAGGCATACTGCCCCAGATCCATAAGGCTGTCGGGGATACGGATGGTCTTCAGATGGTTGCAGTAAAAAAACGCCCAGTCTTCTATGTTGAGAAGGGAATCCGGCAGGATGACGCGTTTCAGATTGTCGCAATAGGCAAAAGCCTTGTAGCGTATGCTTTCCACGCCGTGGGGAAGAGTGATCTCGTAGATGTTTTTGCAGCCCCGGAAGGCTTCGGCGCCTACGGCTTTTATCTCTTTGTTCTTCAGGATGGGAGGAATGACGAGCACTCTGTTGTTGCCGCTGTAGCCGGTTATGACCCCGTCGCCGGAAACCGTCCAGTCGTTTTCGTCCGTATTGGTATAAACAAAGTCTCTCAGAACGTTGCCGCCGGCATCCACTATGCCGCATTTGTTTCCTTTCAGAGCAAGGGCCCTGCCGTTGATAAAATCACTGATGATTTTATACTTGTCAGCCATGGTATTACCTGCCGCAAATCATATGGTTTATGCCGGAGCGTCCGGCTTTTTTACTATTAATATTTTATCATATAACGGCGGAATTATCAACAGAAAAGCCGGCTCCCCCGGGGCGGCGGCCGGCATGAAGCGCAGGATTTTTAAAAAATACGGCAAAACCGGTTGTTCTGCCGCTTTTTTATGATATAATTAATTAGGTGTATGTTTTTTATGCCGTAAACTGCTGCGGGAAACGCCCGGAAAAGAGGCTTTTCCGCAGGAGACTGCGAATACTATGATCATCGGACTTGCGGAAATGAAGAATTACAAAATCAGATGGCTGATACTTACGGCCGGTTTTCTTTCAAACATGTGTCAGGGGCTCGCTTATGCGTCCTCTGTTTTTATGGCGCCTATAATCGCGTCCTTCGGGATCGAAAAGGCCCAGGCCTCTCTGGCGTTTTCCCTGGTGGTGGGATGCCTGCCCATAGGGACCATTGCCGGCGGCATCATCTCCGGCAAAAAGGGGCCCCGTCTCCCCATAGTTCTGGGCAGCGTCATTTTTGCCCTGGGGCTCATTATAGCCTCCTTTGCCGTCAGGGCGGGCAGCCTTGCCCTGCTCTATACCGGCTTCGGGGTGATGCTGGGGGTAGGCTCCGGCATGGCTTACGGCTCTATTGTAGGCGTTGTCGCCCAGTGGTTCCCCGATATGCGGGGCTTTGCCACCGGGCTCGTGGTGGCTGCCCTGGGAGGCGGTCCCCTTATACTTGCTCCTTTCGGGCAGTGGCTCCTGAACAGATATGAGCTGCAGGGCACCTATATGGTCCTTGGCGTGCTGTTCGCGATAATTATGATATGCGCCGCCCTCGTGGTCCGGCAGCCGGAAGAGACCGCCGGCGGCAAAGCGGCTCAGGGCGCCGGAAAGGACTTCACGGCGGGAGAAATGCTGAAGACGGCTTCGTTCTGGATGATCGCCTTTATGTATGCCGCCGGCGCCTTTGCCGGCCTGATGATAGTGAGCCAGGCCAAAGGGATCACCCTTGACGTGATAAACAGCGTGAACGTGTCTGCGTCGGATCCCGAGATGCTGGCGGTGATGGGAGTCATGATACTGGCGGTTGCCAACGCTCTGGGCAGGCTGGTCTGGGGCGCCGTTTCCGACAAGCTGGGGCGTATGCCCGCCCTTATCATCATGTTTGCCCTCAACTGTCTGGTGATGGCCTTTATGACCCTTATCAGCCAGAGCTTTGCCGGCTTTATGGCGGCTTTGGTGCTGGTGGGCCTGCTGTTCGGCGGTTACCTGGGGCTGTTCCCCTCCGTATGCGCAGACTTTTTCGGCAGCAAAAACATCACTCTCAACTACGGCATACTGTTCGTGGCTTTTGCCGTCGCCGGCGTGGCCGGCCCCATGACGGGGGCCTGCCTGGAGCCCGCTTCGGCATATTACACAGCCGCCGCCCTCAGTCTGCTGGGGCTCGTTGTCACTATAATAGTTTCCAAAATCCGCCGGTGAAACGTTTTCTTCCGCTGCTGGCCGCCTGCTGCCTGCTTTTCGCCGGGTGCAGCGGCAGCAAGGCTCCCGTGGAGCCCCGGAAAACGAAGGAGGGGCAAACGCCTCCTGTCTCCGCGCCGGAAAAGCCGGAGCGGGCTCCTGAGCCGGAGGGCGAAACGCAGCCCGTTTCGGCAGAGGACATGAAGGCCCCCAGGGGCTACCGCTTTCTGAAGGGCATAAGGGGCGATTTCGACTGCGACGGGACGGAAGAAGTGGCGGGGCTTTTTCAGCGGGAAAAGGAGAGCTACAACAAGGAAAAGCCGCGGTATTTTCTGATAGTGGAAACGAAAGACGGCGAGACCCTTATGAAGACCGGCGACATAGTGACCCCGGACGCCGAGCTTTTTGTCAGGCCGGTCACCCGCCGGGATTACAGAGAGCTTTTGGCGGTGGATTATCACGGCGGAAAAGAAAACTTTTATGCAGTGATGGTTTACGGCTGGAAAAAATACAAGGGAGAGCCGGTTTTCGGAACTCTTTTCCGGGTCACCGGCGCGGTGAAGGAGGGCGACAGCGTCCTTCTGAACGCAGACAACAACCTTGTCACCGTTTTTTCCGCGGCGGAGGACGGAGATATACTGGCGGGGGAAGCCACCAGGTTCGCCGCAAGAGAGCTGTACTGGAAAAGCGGGACTTTGGTGGTGAAGAAGGAAGCCGTGACCAAAAAGAAATACGGCGGCGGGGGCAGGGACCCCAACGGTTTTTACGCGGAGCTGGGCTACGACGAGCCCTTTATGCTCACGAAAAAGACCTTTGAGGAAAATGCCCGGCAGGAAAAAAACAAGGAAGACAAAAAATCGGTTTTTGATTTTTTGCATAAATAACACAGGATCTCAAGGAGCTTTATTATGAACGGAAGCCATATTATTACCATTATTGCTGTGGCAGTCTTCGCAATAATACTTATTTCGATCATTGTTTCCATCCGAAAAAAGTTATCCAGAGTAGCGGTCAAAAAGGTCAAGGTAGCCATAGAGCCGGGGAATGCCGACAAGCATTATCAGCTTGGCCTGGGGTATCTGAGGCAGAAGCTTTATTCCGACGCTATCGACGAAGTCACCAACGCTCTGAGATGCGACAACAAATACGTGAAGGCCTACCGGTCCAGAGGCGCCACCTTTTACAAAACGGAAATGTACGAGGACGCCCTGAAGGATTTTGACAAGGCGATCCTGCTGGACGCCCGCGACGAAAAGACCTATCTTCAGAAAACCGACGTGCATCTGAAGATGAGCGATATCCACGGCGCCATCCAGACCCTGGAAAAGCTGATCGCCCTGAATCCCGCAAACCAGCAGGCGTTCATGAAAAGGGGCGTGGTTTTCCGCGCTGCCGGCGAGATCAACAGATCCATTGCCGATTTCAACAGGCTCATAGAACTCAATCCCTCCAACGAGATCGCCTACAACAACCGCGGGCTTACCTATTTCAAGGGCGACGCCTGCGAGCAGGCCATCATGGATTACTCCACCGCCATAGACCTGAACGCCGTTTATGCGGAAGCCTGGTACAACAGGGCGGTCGCCAAAAACAAGATAGGCGACGCCGAGGGAGCCAAGGCGGATATGCGCCGCGCGGGAGAGCTGAACCCGAAGTTCGCCGTTTCCAGCTACGTGAAAAGGGCGGGCATGTCGGTGTATTCCAAGCTGGTCACCGACTATTCCAAGGCTATCAGCGAAAACCCCAACAACCAGTCTCCGTATCTGGCAAGAGCCATAGCCTACAGAAAGCTGGGCAACATCCAGGGAGCGATACAGGACTGCGAGACCGCCATCAAGCTCAACGACCGGGACAGCGAGTGCTATCTGGTAAGGGGCGAGGTGCAGTTTTACGCCCAGAATTATGACGAGGCCGTGAACGATTTCACCAAATCCCTCAGCCTGAGGCACGATGCCATCACCATGTATTTCAGATCCATGGCCAAGCGGCGCAAGGGAGATTATCAGGGGGCTATCAGCGATCAGGCCAAGGCGCTGGAGATGCGCCCCCGGCTTGCGGACGATTATATCAACAGAGGCTATGCCAAAAGCAATACCGGCGACTTTCTGGGCGCCGTGGAGGATTTTGAGATGGCCCGGGACATCTTCAGGGAAAAGCAGGACGAAAAACGGCAGAACGATATGGACGAGCTGATCAAAAAGACGTCCAGGAGACGGTAGATATGAAAACTGTTTTGTGCGGGCTCGTCTTGCTCCTCTTGCCTGTTGTTCTTTTGGCGGTGAATACCGAATGGGGCGACTATGAGTCCATGGATTTTGACGAGGTGTGCGCAAAGACCTTCGTGCGCCCCCAGGTGAAAAGGGTTTCCGGAGCGGTGGACCCCAACGGGATACCCGGCAAGGTTATGTGCGGTTATCAGGGCTGGTTCGCCGCCGAAGGCGACGGTTTCGGAAGGGGCTGGTATCATTACAACGGGCCCGACGGCTTCAGTCCTTCTTCCCTTACCATAGACCTGTGGCCCGATACATCGGAATACAAGGATCTGTATGACACGGCCTTCAAAAACAGCGACGGGAGCGTTGCAAAAACCTTTTCTTCGCTGGATCTCTCCACCTCCCGTCTGCATTTTTCGTGGATGCGGGACTACGGCATCGACGGAGTTTATCTGCAGCGGTTCGTGGGAGAGGTCTCCTGGAAAGGCGGCCTGTATCATTTCAATATAGTGCTCCATAACGCCCGTATAGCCGCCAACGAATACGGCCGCGTGATAGCCATCACCTACGATCTCTCCGGCCAGGGGCCGGACATGGTGGAAAACGTGAAGCGCGACTGGATGCATCTTGTGGACGACGCCCGCCTCACCTCCGATCCCGCCTATCTGCGCCACAACGGCAAGCCTGTAGTGGAGCTTTGGGGCGTGGGCTTCAACGACGGCCGCAAATATACCGTGGAAGACTGCGTGGAGCTGACGGAATGGCTGCAGAAGGACAAAAAATACGGAGGCTGCTACGTGATCATAGGCGTCCCCGACGGCTGGCGCAACCAGGACAGGGACTCCGTGAAGAGCGACGCTATGACCAAAGCGCTGGAAACAGCCGACTGCATCAGCCCCTGGTCGGTGGGCAGGTTCGGCAGTATCGCCGAGTTCAAGGACTGGGTCCTGCCCAAATACAAAGAGGATCTTGCCTGGTGCAAAAAGCATGGAAAGCTGTTTATGCCGGTGGTGTTCCCGGGCTTTTCATGGCACAATATGAACCAGGGCTCCCCGCTTAACGCCATCAAAAGGGCGAAGGGGGCTTTTCTGAAAGCGCAATACAGAGGCCACGCCTCCTACGGGGCCCAGTGCATCTACCAGGCTATGTTCGACGAGATAGACGAAGGCACCGCCATATTCAAATGCACCAATACGCCTCCCACGGGCAACGGAGCGGTTTTTGCCGATTACGAAGGGATGCCCTCGGACACCTATCTGAAAATAGTCGGCGAAGGCAAAAGGCTCATCCGGAAAAACGTTAAGAAATGAAGCAAAGGATAGAAGAAATAAAGGGCCGCATAAAACAAGCGGCAGAAAGGGCAGCCTGCGGTGAGGTTGCCCTTATCGCAGTGAGCAAGACCAAGCCCGTGGAGAGCATCCGCGAGGCGATGGCCGCGGGGCTTACGGATTTCGGCGAGAACTACGCCGCCGAGGCCGCAGAAAAATACGACGTTCTGCGGGACACCCCTTTCCGCCTGCACTTCATAGGGCATCTGCAGACCAACAAGGCAAAGCTGGTGGTGCCCCGCGCCGCCCTTATCCAGTCGGTGGATTCCCTGCGCATAGCCCGGGAGATAGACCGTCTGGCGGGCGCCTGCGGCAGGGAGTGCCCCGTTTTGCTGGAGGTGAATATCTCCGGCGAGGAAAGCAAATCCGGCTTCGGGCCCGAAGAAGTCACGGACCGGGCGGAAATGATAGCGGAGGCTTTTCCCCATATAAAGGTGCAGGGCCTTATGGGGATGGCGCCCTTTTTTGAGGACGCCGAAAAAACGCGCCCGTATTTCGCCCGCCTGAAAAAAATATACGACCGGCTGCCCGGCGCCTTCCGAAAATATCTTTCCATGGGCATGAGCGGAGATTATATACAGGCCATAGAGGAAGGCAGCAATATGGTGCGTATCGGGACGGCCATATTCGGTGAAAGGGCCCCCCGCCGGTAAGGGCGTAAAAGACAGAAAAATTTTTTGCTTCTCCCTTAAAAAATCAATGTATTTTGTGTTATAATTAATTGTAACACCTTACAGATAGCGTTGCAGGGTGTATTTCGCAATTATTTTCGGGAGCGGCTTATGATAGAATATATTGTTAAAAGAGACGGCAGAAAGGAAGCCTTCGACGACTACAAGATCTATGACGCTATGCACAGCGCCTACATAGCATCGGGCAGCCGGGACAAGAAGCTTACCCGCTGGGTCGTGAACAGAGTGGTGGAAACTCTGGAAAGCCGCTGCGGCGATTCTCTGCCCACTGTGGAAATGACCCAGGACGTGGTGGAGGAGTCGCTCATCAAGGCGGGCTACGTCCACACTGCCAAGGCCTATATTCTTTACAGAGACAAGCGGACCCAGGAGAGGGAACGCCAGTCGGCTCTGATGAAGACCATCCACGATATCACCTTTCAGGACGCCAAGGACAACGACCTGAAGCGTGAAAACGCCAACATCAATTCCGATTCGTCTATGGGCATGATGCTGAAATTCGGCTCGGAGACCTCGAAATCATTTTTCCTCAATTCCATTGCCCGGGAGGACGTTTCCCGGGCCCACAGAGACGGATATATACATATACACGACATGGATTTTGCGGCTATAGGCACCACCACCTGTACCCAGATACCTATCGATAAGCTTTTCACCCGGGGCTTCTCCACCGGCAACGGATATCTGCGGGAGCCGCAGTCCATAAACACGGCCGCCGCTCTTACGGCCATCATCATCCAGTCCAACCAGAACGAGCAGCACGGAGGGCAGTCTATCCCTCTGTTCGACTACTATCTTGCGCCCTACGTGGCCAGATCCTACGCAAAGCGTATCTGCGAGGTGGCGTCCATACTGAAACCGGAGGCCGACGCCGCGGGCCTCAGAAAAAAACTGCGGGCCATATATGACGAAAAAGGCACTCTGTTAGGGGAAAAGGACTCTGTTTTTGCCTTGCTGGAAGAGCTTTCCATCGATAAAAAAACCGCAGAATACATAGTCGGAAGGGCTGCCGCCCTTATAAAGAAAGACACCTATCAGGCCATGGAGGGGCTCATCCACAACCTGAACACCCTTTCTTCCAGGGCCGGGGCCCAGGTGCCTTTTTCCTCCATCAACTTCGGCACCGACACCACCGAAGAAGGGCGTATGGTGACGGAAAACCTGCTTCTGGCCACCGAAGCGGGCATGGGTTACGGTGAGACCCCTATCTTCCCGGTCTCCATATTCAAGGTGAAAAGCGGGATCAACCTGAACGAGGGCGATCCCAATCACGATCTGTTCAGGCTGGCCTGCCGCTGTTCGGCAAAGAGGCTGTTCCCCAATTTTTCCTTTATAGACGCTCCTTTCAACCTGTCCTTCTACAAGGAAGGCATGCCGGAAACGGAGGTGGGCTATATGGGCTGCCGGACCAGGGTGCTGGCGGACGTGAACGGAGATCAGGTGACTCCCGGAAGAGGGAACCTTTCCTTCACCTCCATAAACCTTCCCCGCCTTGCCATAGAAGCGGACGGGGATATCGACAGGTTCTACGAAAGCCTGGATTCTTATATGGAGCTGGTGGTGCGGCAGCTTTTGGACAGGTTCGTGTTCCAGTGCAAAAAACGCATGAAGAACTTTCCGTTCATGATAGGCCAGGCCACCTGGAACCACGCCGAGGAGCTTGTGGCGGACGACACTCTTGAAAGCGTGCTGAAGCACGGCACCCTTTCCATAGGCTTCATAGGCCTGGCGGAGGCCCTGGTTGCCCTTATCGGCAGGCATCACGGAGAAAGCGCGGAGGCCCAGGCCCTGGGCCTGGAGATAGTCCGCCGCATGCGGGCCTTCTGCGACGCCAAAACAAAGGAATACAGCCTGAATTTCACTCTTCTTGCCACGCCGGCGGAGGGCCTTTCGGGAAGATTCATACGCATAGACAAAAAACGCTTCGGGGAGATCAAGGGCGTCACCGACAGGGATTATTATACCAATTCGTTCCACGTTCCCGTTTATTATCAGATATCCCCGTTCAAAAAGATAGACACGGAGGCGCCGTATCACGAGCTTACCAACGCGGGGCACATCTCCTACGTGGAGGTGGACGGCGACCCCCTGCAGAACCTGGAGGCCTTTGAGGCCATAATCAGGCATATGGCCAAAAAAGGCATAGGCTACGGCTCCATAAACCATCCCGTGGACAGAGATCCCGTGTGCGGCTACGTGGGGATAATCAACGACGTCTGCCCCCGCTGCGGCCGGAAGGAAGGAGAGCCTCTGTCTCCGGAAAAATACGCGGAGCTGAAGGAAATATATCATTTGAAATAGGTATTTAGCAATACCGGAATACATCGTCAAGGAGAAACGCTATGACAGAAGCAGCAGAAAAAGAAAAATACGGAAAGGGAGTGGGCTTTGAAAGGATACGCCGCATCACCGGATATCTGGTAGGTTCGCTGGAAAAATTCAACGACGCAAAAAGAAAGGAAGAATCCGAAAGAGTAAAGCATATCGATCTCAACAAAGACAGCGATGAGAATATCGGGAATTACAGATGATTCCATCGTTGACGGGCCCGGGGTCCGCACGGTAGTTTTCACCCAGGGCTGCAGGCATTTCTGCCCCGGCTGCCATAACCCGGAGACCTGGCCCTTTGAGGGAGGCAGGGAATATTCGCCGGAAGAACTGCTTTCGTATCTGGAGGAAAACTGCTTCACCCGCCGGGTGACCTTTTCCGGGGGCGACCCCGTTTATCAGGAGGATCTTGCCGAGACCCTGCGGCTCCTGAAGGAGCGGGGTTTCCACATAATGGTCTATACCGGGTTCACCTGGGAGGAGCTGGGGGAAAGGGAGTTCCTGAAATACACGGATCTCCTGGTGGACGGCCCGTATATGGAAAAGCTGAAGACCCTTGACATCCCCTTTGTGGGGTCCTCCAATCAAAGAATAATAGACGTCCGGCGTTCCCTTGCGGAAGGAAAGCCCGTTACGTTAAAATAAGGGATCTCTCCCGGATATGCCTGGCCGGCTTTCCGGGTTTTTTTGTTTTGAAAGGTGAAAAAATGAAGCTTTTTATTGTTTTGGCCGTGTTTTGTGCGTGCGTATGCGCCTGGGCGGGGGTCATCACCGAAAACGGCAGAGCGAAGGCGGAGATAATATGCGCCTCCGACGCCACTGCGCCGGAAAGAAACGCCGCCCTGGAGCTGCAGAAATATATACGAAAAATATCCGGGGCGGCCCTTCCCGTCACAGAGACCGCTTCCGCCGGCGTTTACGGCATTTACGTGGGGCAGACCGAAGCGGTGAAGAGGCTTACGGGCGGTTTCGACTGGCAAAGCCTCGCGGGGGACGGCATACTGATCCGCTCGGACAAAAACAGCCTTATACTCGCCGGCGACAGGCCCCGGGGCGCTCTTTACGCCGTTTACGCCTTTCTGGAGGACTTTCTGGGGGTGCGTTTCCTGACGCCGTCGGCGGAAAAGGTGCCGGAAAACAAAACTATCAGGGTCAGGGACGGGATAAACTATACCCACGTGCCTCCCTTCTTTTCCCGCGAGGCCTTTTTCAAGCCCTATTCGGCAGACCCCGCCTTTGCGGTGAAACGCAGGGTCAACGGGCACTTCAACGATATAGACGGGTCCTGGGGCGGACACGTCTCGCTTTTGGGCTGGGCCCACACCTTCGGCTGGTTCGTTCCGGGAGAGAAATATTTTGCAGCGCATCCCGAATGGTTCAGCCTTATAAACGGGACGCGCTCCGCCGACAACACCCAGCTGTGCCTTTCCAACGATGAATGCGTGAAGGCTCTGGGAGACGGGGTGCTGGAGGTGCTTCGAAAAGAAAAGGCTCCTCCCGCTATTATTTCCGTCACACAGAACGACAACGGGGCTTACTGCCAATGCGAAAACTGCGCCGCCCTGGCGGAGAAATACGGCGGAACCCAGTCCGGCCTCATACTCCACGCGGTGAACCAAGTGGCGGACCGGGTGAAGGAGGAATTCCCGGAGGTGAAGGTGGAGACCTTTGCCTACTGGTATTCCGTGGACGCCCCCAAAAACATAAAGCCCCGGGACAACGTTATAGTGCGGCTCTGCAACATACGCAACAACTTCGGCACTCCCCTTTATGAAAGCGCCAAAAGGCCCGGGGACGAAAACCAGCAGACCAACCTGAGCTTTGTGAAAAGCCTGAAGGAGTGGAGCCGGCTGACGGACAACCTGTTTATCTGGAACTACATAGTGGATTTCAGCAATTATTACATAATACACCCCAATTTTCACTGCCTGAAGCCCGATCTCAAGTGCTTCCGGGAATACCATGCCAAAGCCATATTCGAACAGGGAGACAATTACAATATGACGCCCTGCTTCAACGCCCTGAAGGGCTATCTCACAAGCAGGCTTTTGTGGGATCCGGATATCGACGACGACGCTGTGATAAAAGAATTCCTGCAGGACTATTACGGCGCCGCCGCCCCGTATCTGTATAACGTGATAGACAGATGCGAAAAGGAAGTCGCAAAGAACGACGTTTATCTCAGCTGCTATATGCCCAATCTGGGGTGGCTCCCGGACGAGGCTTATATATACTGCTTTGAAAACTTCAACAAGGCCCTTGCCGCGGTGAGCGGCGACGACGCGCTGAAGGAAAGAGTGATAGGCGAGCTGCTTTCCTTCCAGTGGGGCTGGTATCTGCTGGATGAAGATTCCAGAGAGAACATACGCGCCGCGGGGTGTCTTCTGTGGGACGACGAAAAAGAATACGAACGCTTTTTCTACAAGTGGGCCTACGGTCACGGCAACGGCTATATGAGAGAAGGCGGGCTCTTTGAACACAGGGACTTCGACAGGGGGGCCGAGCTGCAGAAGCGGGGGCCGCGCCCCGAAGAAGCGGCGGACGACGAAGGCTGGTTTGAGGTAGCCGGCGATGATTTCGAGCTTTTCCACCAAGGGCGCTGCAGCTTTCTGGAGGACGACCCCGCCGCGACCACGGGAAAAGCCGCCGGCCTGAATTACAACTCAACGGAATGGGCCATCCAGCGGAGGCTTTCCAAGGCTCTTAAAAAGGCGTCGGATGCGGGCTATAAAAGCGCGGATATATATATCACCCTGCGGAGGAAGGGGGCGCTGACGGCTCCCGCCGATGCGGAGGGCTGTAACGTGCTCATATTCGATACCGCCGCCAACACCGTCCGTTTTTCGGCGGCGGTGAAGGCGGGAGACATACAAAACGGATATACCACCGTGAAGCTTGGATCGTATCCCATAACCAAAAACCGCTCCGTTTACCTGGCGGTTTACCCGCGGCCGGACAGCGCCCTGGGGGAAGCCCTGCTTACCGACAGAGTATATTTTGTGCTTAAGAAATAGACATTTGGAAAAAAGGTGCCAAAATGAAGATCATACTTATATTTGCCTTATTGTGTATGTGCGTATGCGCCGGCGCCGCCGTTCTTACAAAAAACGGCAGAGCCGCTGCAGAGATAATATGCGCCTCCGACGCCACTGCGCCGGAAAAAAACGCCGCGCTGGAGCTGCAGAAATATATTCGTAAAATATCCGGGGCGGACCTTCCCGTCACCGAGGCCGCTTCCGGCGGCGTTTACGGCATATACGTGGGACAGACCGAAGCGGTGAAGGGGCTTATGGAAGGTTTTGACTGGCAGAGCCTCGCGGGGGACGGCATACTGATCCGCTCGGACAAAAACTGCCTTATACTTGCCGGCGACAGGCCCCGGGGCGCTCTTTACGCCGTTTACACCTTTCTGGAAGACTTTCTGGGGGTGCGTTTCCTGACTCCCTTTGCGGAAAAGGTTCCGGAAAACAAAAACGTGACCGTAAAGGATGGTATAAACTATACCCATACGCCTCCCTTTTTTTCCAGGGAAACGTATTTCAACCTGAATCTCAAGCATCCGGATTTTGCCGTAAAGCGGAAATCCAACGGGCATCACAACGACATTTCTCCGGAGTGGGGCGGGCATATATCCCTGTGGGGTTTTGTCCACACCATGGGGCGCCTGCTGCCGGGAGAGAAATATTTTGAAAGCCATCCGGAATGGTACAGCCTCATAGACGGAAAACGCTCCGCCGACAATACCCAGCTGTGCCTTTCCAACGACGAATGCGTGAAGGCTCTGGGGGACGCCGTGCTTGAGGTCCTGCGGACGGAAAAAGAGACCCCGGCCATCATATCCGTCACCCAGAACGACAACGACGCATACTGCCGGTGCGAAAAGTGCGCCGCCCTGGCGGAGAAATACGGCGGAGCCCAGTCGGGGCTCATACTCCACGCGGTGAACCAAGTGGCGGACCGGGTTAAGGAGGAATTCCCCGGGGTGAAGGTGGAGACCCTGGCCTACTGGTATTCGGTGGAAGCCCCCAAAAACATAAAGCCCCGGGACAACGTTATAGTGCGTCTGTGCAACATTCGGAACAACTTCGGCACTCCCCTTTACGAAAGCGTAAAACGGCCGGAAGAAGAAAACCAGAAGACCAACGCGGGATTTGTCGAGAGCCTGAAGGCCTGGAGCCTGCTGACGGACAACCTGTTCATCTGGAACTACATAGTGGATTTCAGCAATTATTACATAATCCACCCCAATTTCCGGTGCCTGAAGCCCGATCTCAAGTGCTTCCGGGAATATCACGCCAGGGCGATATTCGAGCAGGGGGATTATTTCAACGCCGACGGCTGCTTCAACGCCCTGAAGGGCTATCTGTCGGCAAAGCTTTTGTGGGACCCCGATATCGACGACGACGCGGTGATAAAGGATTTTCTTGAAAACTACTACGGCGCCGCCGCCCCGTATCTGTATAACGTGATAGACAGATGCGAAAAGGAAGTAAAAAAGAACGACGTTTATCTGCGGTGCTATATGGCGAATCTGCGCTGGCTCCCGGACGAGGCGTTTATATACTGCTTTGAAAACTTCAACAAGGCCGTTGCCGCAGTGAGCGGCGACGAAACGCTGACGAAAAGGGTGATAAGCGAGCTGCTTTTCTTCCAGTGGGGCTGGTATCTGCAGGACGAAGAATCCAGAAACAAAATAAAAGACGCGGGCTGCCTTTTGTGGGACGACGAAGAACGCTACGAGTCCTTCTTTTACGATTGGGCTTATGGCACGGATAACAGATTCTCCCATGAAGGCGGGCTTTTTGAGCACAAAAAATACGCTGTGTCAAAAAGCCTGAAAAAAAGAGGGCCGCGCCCCGAAGAAGCGGCGGACGACGAGAGCTGGTTTGAGATAGCCGGCGATGATTTCGATCTGCAGCTTACCGACCGCTGCAGCTTTTGGGAGGACGACCCCGCGGCCACGACGGGAAAGGCGGCGGGCCTGTATTACAACTCGGTGGAATGGGCCGTTCAGAGAGGCCTGGAAAAAGCCTTCGGACAGGCTGCCGCCAAGGGGTATAAGACGGCGGATATCTATATTACACTGAGGCGGAAGGGGGAGCTGACTGCTCCCGCCGACGCCGACGGCTGCACGGTGATCCTGTATGATCCGCAGAAAGACGAGATGCCTTTTTCCGCCATCGTCAGGGCCGGGGATATCAAAGACGTATATACCACTGTGAAGCTGGGAACGGCGGAAATCAAAAAATACAAGGGCGTTTATCTGGCGGTGTTCCCGCGGCCCGACAGCGCTTTGGGCGAGGCCCTTCTTACGGACAGAGTGTATTTCGTGCTCCGGAAATGACCGCAAGGCCCAAACGCCCGATCCCCGCAGAAGACGCCCGGGACGGCGCGTTTGCCTTTTACGAATAAACGATAAGGCCCGCAGGCAGGTTTTTCCTGTCTGCGGGCCTGCTGCGCTTTTTACAGGATCGGCGTCACTTCTTTGCCCGTTGGGGCGAGGCGCATAGCGGGGCGCACACCGCAGGGGTATTCGTCGATGCCGTCGCCGGAGCCGTCGGCGTAGATGTGTCCGTTCATCACACAGGCGGCAAAATGCCCCCGGTCCCGCGTCCAGAAGCAGTTGGCTGTTTCATTGGGAACGAAATCCTTGGGCCGCCCCGACATGGTGTAGGGCGTGTTCCGCTGCACCGCGGAGGAAAACAGGGTGTCCGCTTCATCCATGGAGAGTATGAATATCTTGTCCAGGGTGGTGCCTGTGTGCTTTTTGACCGTGTAGCCGCCCTCCGGGTTGTATTCGTAATCGTGATCCACGGTGGTGTTTTCGGTGGTCAGGATGCACTTTCGTTCCCGGTCGGTGAAGGCGCCTTTATAAAACGTGTCGTTGAGAAAGGTCCTCAGCGGGCTGTCGTCCCAGTTTCTTGCGCCGAAATCCCTGGTATAAAGGATATACCTGCTTACCACAAGTATCTCCTTTTCGTCCGCGCTGAGCACTATCCAGTCGATGGCCTCCTTGCCGTTGGCGGCAATACCGTCCTGTTCGGCGTTTCCGAAGGAGATCACGTCGCCCTTTTTCACCTTCATCCCCTGTTTCCAGGGCGTCGGCATAACGCTTTTCTGAGGCTCGGGCTTTGCCTTTTCCTTCACTGCGAGGGCGTCGGCGTCCTTCACTGTGATGCAGGGGCGCACGCCTCCCACGGGGTATTTGTTGATATCCGTATGCGTGGGCTTTCCCCTGCTTGAGACCATGGTGTAGCAGTCCGGAGTGCGGCCCGCCAGCATCCATGCGCAGAGACCGTCTTTATCTACGGGAAGCCCCTTTTTCTTTGCGGCAAAGGGGGTGGGATAGGCTCTTCGTTTTTTTGCGCTTTCCATATCATACCAAACGTCTCCGTCTTCGGGCAGAAACACAAGATCCGTGAGCTCTTCGTCGGAGTCCGGGACCCTGAAATCGAAAAAGCTGCCCTTCTCCAGCCTTGCCTTTTCTTCTTTTGTAAAGCAGGCGTCCAGAAATGTGCTGTTGAGCCATTGGCGCACCCGGGATCTTGAATAGGCTTCCGTTTTGCCGTTGTCGGAATAGGGGACGCCGTCCAGGATACTGCTGCTTATAAGCATGGCTGTGCCGTCGTCGTATTTACTGAGCACAGTCCATTCCACCGGCTTCACCTCTTCCTTTTCCGTCTGGGGATAGCGGCCGAAAAGCACCGTGTCTCCCGGGCCGAGAGCCATGGCTGCGGCTGACAGAAGGAGCAGCAGCGCTGTTGCAAGTGTTTTTTTCATGACGATCTCCTGTTTTCGCGGTCATGCGCTGTGATATGTTTTT
>JAEEGL015510679.1_pt1 | contig 19571 bp, 16 predicted proteins | sample 9134231 | NCBI WGS metagenome assembly JAEEGL01 (sample SAMN16246548, study PRJNA631951) | gut metagenome | biome: gut microbiome; feature: rumen; material: fiber-attached | host: Bos | place: Iran: Karaj | collected 2018-10 | reverse complement strand
GATTTCGCGGGGGTTTCATTCGCCAGGAAAACGGAGGTCAGGGCCATGCCACAGCCCAGGTCCAGGGTCCGGTCCCAGTGTACGTCAAAGGGGACCCTGCGGATCAGTTCGTCCAGCAGGCGGAAGGAGTTAGGACCCATCAGGTAATCCTTTGTGAAATATTGTTTATAATGTTCTGCTCTGTTCATGATATTCATTCATCCTTTCCCTGCTGATTCACAGTTTTTCCTTCATTCAGGACGATGACCGCGTCCGGATCGAATTTCCGGTCCATGGTATGGGCGGCCTTCCGGTTGGCTACGGTATCGAAAATAATGGAGAAATCATAATCCGGCGGGTAGAGCCGGGCGGCCGGAACCAGGAGCTTCAGCCGGTTGTGGCGCACGGTGATTTTCTCTCCCTGCAGCTGGATGATGACATTGCCTTCATCATCCGCGGGACGGTATACGATGGCGTTCTTTTTATCCGGCAGCAGCTGGACGCTGTCGCCCATGCTGAAACGCTCAAAGCTGCCTTCCGCCTTCTTCTCCAGGCGCTGCAGGCGGGTGGAAGGAATCCGCATAGGCCTGTGCCGGGATTCCGGCTTTGTATCCGGCCCGAAGTCCGCCACCTGCCGGGCCCGGTCCAGCAGGCCTTCATCCATGCCGAGGCGCCGGGCAATCTCAATGGCACAGCTTTTGCCGCTCTTGCCCAGCTCCAGCCGGTAAAGCGGCATCAGGGATACCCGGTCAAAAGCCATCCGGGCGGAGATCACATGTTCCGTCTGCTCCGCCCACTGCTTGATCTGCGGGTCATGGGTGGTTACCAGGAAGAAACAGCTGCGCCGGAGCAGCTCTTCCAGGATTGCGGCGGCCAGGCCGGAACCTTCCGCCGGGTCGGTGCCGCTGCCGAGCTCGTCCAGCAGGACCAGGCTGTCCCGGCTGCATTCCCCCAGAATCCGGATCACATTGGTCATATGACCGGAGAAGGTGGAAAGGTTCTGGCTGATGCTCTGGCTGTCCCCGATATCGCACAGGACCCGGTCCATCATCCCGATGACGGTTCCCTGCGCGCAGGGAATATGCAGGCCGCTCTGGGCCATCAGGGTCAGCAGGCCCACGGTTTTCAGGCAGACGGTTTTGCCGCCGGTGTTCGGCCCGGTGATGGCGATGCCGGCATCCGGCAGGGCTACCTCCAGGTTCAGCGGAACACAGGAGGCGGGATCCAGCAGGGGATGCCGGGCCTCCCGGAGGCAGATCCGGCGTTCGGAAGTGATCTCCGCCGGGCAGGCATCCATTTCCATGCTCAGCTTCGCCCGGGCGAAAAGAACATCCAGGTCCGTCATGACGCGGATGGCAGCCCGCAGGGCGTCCGCTTCGGAAGCGACCCGGTCACTGAGCTCCCAGAGGACACGGCGTTCCTCCGTATCAATCTCAATCATCAGCTGATCCAGTTCCTGGCGCATGGACTGGACGGCGGAAGGCTCCATGAATACCGTGGAACCCTTGCCGGAGACCTCCACGACACGGCCGGGGAACTGGCTCTGGAACCGCTTCTGCACGGGCAGCACAAAAGTTCCGCCCCGCTGGGTGATATAGGTATCCGCCAGTTCCTTTTTGTGATGGAAGATGAGCTGATTCAGCTTTTCACGGATGCCCTGTTCCGTGTGTTCCCGCTGGCGGCGCAGATTCCGCAGGGCAGGGGAGGCGTCATCCAGGACTGCGTCCTCCCGGACGGAACGGTCAATGTCCTCCTCCAGCAATCCCAGATCCGGCAGCCCGGTATGCCAGGAGGCGATACCGGCGCTGTGGATCTGCGCGTTCTGCAGATAGCGGTACAGGCGCCGGACCGCGGCGCAGAAGCGGGCGACGGAGCACAGCTCCGCAGGCATCAGCATACCGCCCTGGAGCGCTTCCGACAGGCCTGTTTCCGTTCCCTCCGTTTCCGCCAGCGGCGGAGTGCCCGTGTTTTCCATGACACGGCGCGCGGCAGTGGTTTCCTCCATCCGGGCGCGGCAAAGCCCTTCGCCCATAAGCGGGGCGGTTTCCGCCAGGATCCGGCGCGCCGCTCCGGAAACAGCCTGGTCCTTCAGTTTTTCAATGATCCGGTCAAAACCGAGTGAAATCATATCCTGTGTCATACAGATCCCTCTTGTTCATTTTGATCGACATGAACAAGACATCGGGGAAGGCGACACAGGGAAAAAGCATACAAAAAAGTGCCCGGTTCCTGCCTGTCCCGCGCCATGGCATCAGCAAACAAGCGGTCATGTCACCGCATCATTTCATTTGCCATGTTCCCCGTTACAGTACAGTCTCCAAACACACCTCGTATGCAGGATTGCCTGCTATTGTCAGGATCGCTGCTGAGCAGATTATATATGGGCCCGTCCGGTTTTGTCAACCGCCTGTATTGTACGGGATATTTATCTGTGGTATGCTGAAGCGGAAGAGATCAGGCAAAAAAATCAGATGAAAACAGATCCGGCAGCGACTGGCAGCAAACGGAGGAAGACAGGATGTATACCCTCAAAAGACTCGGACCGGAAGACCGGGAAGCCATCAAGGAGGTCTTTGTCAGCGTATTTACGGCGGAACCCTGGTGCGACGACTGGTCGGACGCGGAGCAGCTGGACCTGTATCTGCAGGACCTGACGGGCCAGGGCTATTCCCTGACCTACGGGCTGTATGATGACGCGGGCGAGCTGATCGGGATCTCCCTGGGGTATATCAAGCACTGGTATTCCGGCACGGAATATATTATCAATGAACTGTGCATCCGGACGGAACGGCAGGGCGCCGGCGCGGGAACGTTCTTCATCCGGGAGATTGAAAAGGCCATCCGGGAGCTGGGAATCAAACAGATCTTCCTGCTGACGGATTCCAACGTACCGGCCTATGAATTCTACAGGAAAAACGGCTTTACCGAACAGACAACCAATGTATCGTTTTCAAAGCGTGTATAAACAGGAGGCAGGGAAAATGGAACTGAAACGGCTGACGGAGCATATCTGGTATATGCCGTATGAAGAGGAGCGGGACCGGCCGAACCTCTGCTATGTGAAGGGCGACCGCTGGAGCCTGGCGATTGACGCGGGGCACTCGGCGGCCCATGTGCGGGAGTTCTACGCACTCCTGGAAAAAGAGAACCTGCCGCTCCCCGGCCTGACGGTGCTGACCCACTGGCACTGGGACCACACCTTCGGAATGCATGCCGTCAACGGCCTGACCCTGGCAAACGAAAAGACAAACGGGTATCTTGCGGAGTGGACGGACAAAATTGATAAGAACGGGCCGGGGGAATTCCTTGCGCTGGATGAAAGCATCCGGCGGGAATACCCTGCCGGCACTGAAGTGATCGTCCGGGAGGCGGACATGGTGTTTTCCGGAGAGGTTGTGCTGGACCCGGGCGGATGCAGGATCCGGGTGATCCAGGCGGAGGCGCCCCATACGGATGACTCCACGCTGATCTATGCGGAACAGGACAAAACCCTGTTCCTGGGCGACTGCACCTGCAAGGATTTCACGACCGGGGTGAAAAGCCCGGAACTGTGCAAAAAGCTGGCGGACAGGATCCGGGAGATCCGGCCTGCAACCTGCGTGGAAGGCCACTGGGTTCCGGTGGATCCGGAAGATACGCTGGCGGACCTGATGAGCGAAATCGGATGAATGAAAGTGAAACATCGGAAAGTATGAAATGCGCTTTGAGGACATTTTCGGCGCCCACGAAATTGCAGAAATTGAAACTCCCGGATCGACAACAGCGTCATCCTGAAGGAAAACCTGCTGTGCAAAACCACGATCGCCGCGAACACGCTCTCCCCGCAGAAGGCTGCCATCCTGCTCCGGCTGGCCCTGACAGAAGAGGAAACCAGCTGTGAGAGACTGGAAGAAATATTCCTGAAAAACTGATTGACGGGATCGGCGAAAGTGTTCAGGATGGAATATGGGGGAATTATCAATTTAATGGCTTTTCCCGCGGAATGATGATACAATGTCACAACCGGATGACAGACCTATGAGCCCGGAATTGCCAAAGGAGAAAAACCGTATGAATCATAAACGGATCCTGAGCCTGCTGCTTTGCTTTTTTTTGCTCTGCGCCGGCGCAGCTTTCGCGGAAAGTGAAACCGCCACGGAAAGTGCTCCTCCAGCGGAAAGCGCTTCTCCCGCGGGAAGCGCTTCCCCTGCAGGGGGAATCACTTCCATCGACGAACTGGCCGGAGGCACCGTCGGGGTGCAGACAGGCATGATCTGCGATACGCTGACGCAGCAGCGCGTTCCGAATGTTAAAATCAACTACTACAACTCCCAGACGGACGCCCTGATCGCGCTGCAGAACGGGAAAGTGGATGGCTGGTGCTGCGATGAACCCGTTGCCCGCTATTTGACGCTCAGTCATTCCGATCTGGTTATCCTGGATGAGAAGATGGCTGACAGCGAACTGGCAGCCGTGTTTCCGAAAACCGATGAGGGGCAGAAGCTGCGGGACCAGTACAGCGCTTTCGTGGACGAACTGTGGAAGGACGGAACCATGAAGGAGATCGACGCGCTCTGGTTCAGCACGGACGAGGATAAGCGCACGGTCTTCGACTATACCGCGCTGCCCGACACAAACGGCACCCTGCAGATGGCGGTGGACTCCACCATTCCGCCTTTCGCATTTATCAAGGACGGACGGGTGGTAGGCTATGATGTGGACATCGCCGCCCGGTTCTGCCAGGCAAACGGGTACCGGCTTGAAATTACCCAGATGACCTTTGACAGCGTACTGGCAGCAGTGCAGACAGGAAAAGCCGACTTTGCCGACAGCTGCATTACCATCACCGACGAACGGAAGGAGAGCATGCTCTTCAGCTCCGCGAACTACCACGGCGGCATTGTGATGGCGGTCATGAAAACCCGGGGAGGCACTGCCGCGGCGCAGGAGGATACCTCTTTCCTGGGCAGCATTGCCGCCAGCTTTGAGAAGACCTTCATCCGGGAGGACCGCTGGAAGCTGTTTACGGACGGCCTCCTGACAACCCTGCTCATTACGGTCCTGTCCATCCTGTGCGGTACGGTCCTGGGATTCCTGGTCTTTATGCTGTGCAGGAACGGGAATGTTATCGCCAACGCGATTACACGCTTCTGCATGTGGCTGGTGCAGGGAATGCCCATGGTTGTGCTGCTCATGGTGCTGTACTACATCGTCTTTGGCAGCGTTTCGATCAGCGGCATTGCTGTCGCGGTCATCGGCTTTACCCTCACTTTCGGGTCATCGGTGTTCAGCCTGCTGAGGATGGGGGTCGGCACGATTGACCAGGGCCAGTATGAAGCGTCCTACGCGCTGGGCTACTCCAACCGCCGCACCTTCTTCCGGATTATCCTTCCCCAGGCCATTCCCCATATCCTGCCGGCCTATAAGAGTGAAATTGTGAGCCTCATCAAGGCCACCGCCATCGTGGGATACATCGCGGTGCAGGACCTGACAAAGATGGGCGATATCGTGCGCAGCCGGACCTATGAGGCTTTCTTCCCGCTGATTGCCATAACGGTGATTTATTTCCTGCTGGAGGGGCTGCTGATTCTCCTGATCAACAGGATCCTGATCCGCACGAACCCGCGCAGGCGCAAAAAGAAATCCTTGCTGAAGGGAGTGAACCGTCATGATCCGGATTGAGCATCTGAAAAAGGTCTACCCGAATGCCACTCCCCTGAAGGACGTGACGGTTGATATCAACGACGGTGATGTGATTGCCGTCATCGGCCCCTCCGGCACGGGAAAAAGCACGCTGCTGCGCTGCATCAACATGCTGGAAAAGCCTACGGAAGGCCATATCTGGATTGACGGAACGGAAGTGACCGATCCCGCCTGCGACCTGGATAAAGTGCGGCAGAAGATGGGCATGGTCTTCCAGTCCTTCAACCTGTTCAGCCATCTGTCAGTGATTGAGAACATTATGCTGGCGCCTGTGGACCTGCTGGGGAAAAGCAGGCAGGAGGCCTATGATGAAGGCATGCGCCTGCTGCAGATGGTCGGCCTGGCGGACAAAGAGCTGAACTATCCGGATGAACTGTCCGGCGGGCAGAAGCAGCGGATTGCCATCGCACGCACGCTGGCGATGGATCCGGGTGTCATCCTGTTTGACGAACCCACCAGCGCGCTGGATCCCACCATGGTCGGGGAAGTGCAGGCCGTCATCCGGGAGCTGGCGAAAACAGGGAAGACGCTCATTATCGTGACACATGAGATGCGCTTTGCCAGGGACATCAGCAACCGTGTCTTCTTTATGGACGAAGGCGGCATCTGCGAAGATGGATCCCCGGAACAGATTTTTGACAATCCGCAGAATGAAAAAACCCGCCGCTTTATTCACAGGCTCAAGGTGCTGGAGCTCAGCATCGGGAACAAGAAATATGACTTTCCGGGCGCGACGGGCGAGATCGACAGATACTGCAGCAAAAACCATATTCCCTGGAAAACAGCCAGCCGCATCCACCTGGCTTTTGAGGAACTGGTGCACATCCAGCTGATCCGCGCCCTGAAGGACCCGCAGATTCATACGGTGATTGAATTTTCAGAAGCCGATATGGAGGCGGTGATGACGGTCAGCTATAACGGGCCGCAATTCGACATCACCGCAAAGGGCGAGGTGCTCTCGATGAGAGTGCTGAAAAGTATTGAGTCGAATATGGCCTATACCTGGAACAAAGACGCGGAATACCCCAACCAGGTCCAGATTCACATCCGGGAGGAATGACCGGGCGCAGTGGGGTCATCCGGTGAGGGTCTCCGCTACAACTGAATACGGCGGAAACAGCGTTCTTGACAGGAAAACCTCTGCAGTGATATATTACGCTTGAATGTACAATAAAATATTCCGACAAACCGTTATTGACGGCCGGACATGAAAGGAGTTTTTTTGCAATGAGTAATACAAAAGAAACCGGAAGGCCGCTGGACGCGGAGGATCTGGCTGATACCCAAATGCAGGAAGTTTCCGGCGGAAAAGAGTTAGATACGCCAGATCAATCAGGCGAAAAAAAAGTCAGGCTTAACTCAGCCAATATCAACGTTTCGGACGGTGATATTCCAGGCAACAAAAAAGTCTGGTTCAACTCGGCCAATATCAACGTTTCGGACCGTGACTGATGAGCCTCAGCGTCTGTTTAATCGTCAAAAATGAAGAGCGTGTTCTGGGGCGATGTTTGTCCGCTGCCGTGCAGTTCGCGGATGAGCTGATCGTCGTGGATACCGGATCGACAGACAGAAGCACAGAGATCGCCCGAGAATACACAGACCTTGTTTTCAGCGAGCCCTGGCAGAACAGCTTTGCCAGGGCTCGTAATTTTGCCGCGTCGAAAGCCGGATGCGATCATGTGATGTGGCTTGACGCCGATGATGTTCCGGATCCGGACGGGATCCGGAAGTTGCTTGAACTCAGGGACCGGCTGACTCCTGAGACGGACGCGGTGTTCATGACCTACCGTAATTACGGATTCCTGACGGATCTCGGTCTTCGGGACAGGATACACCGGCGTGAACTTGCCTGCCGGTGGGAGGGAGATATCCACGAAGCCATCAGGATCGACAGCACCTGGAACATCATGCTCTGTCCGGAGATCACGATTATCCACAAAAAGGAATATATCAATGAGCCGGAAAGGAACATGCAGATCTTTGACAAGGTAAGGAATTCCGGCAGGCTGTCCGGATCCTATATGCGCTCCTATTACTGCCGTGAGCTGGCCCTCCGGGATGATCCCCGGGCGCCGGAAGCGTGGCATGATTTTCTGATGACGGATCCTCCTGCCGCCCAGGTCCAGTATGCGCTGGTGTTTATGACGGAGATGCTTCTCAGGCAGAAGGAATACGAAAAGTGTCGGCAGCTGATCAGCATCTCGGTTGACCGGTACGGAGTACCGCTTTCCGCTTTCCTCTGCTATCAGCTGGGTCTGGCTGCCGAAGGCCTGGGAGAAGCCGGGGAAGCGCAAAGACAGTACCGGAAGGCCACAGGGATTCCCCCGGACATCACAAAATTTATGCTGGAGTTTACCGGATATGACAACTACCTCCCCTGCCTGAAGCTGTGTGCCCTTGCCTATGACGAAGGGAAAACGGAAGAATCGGAAGCATGGAACAGCAGGGCGGGCAGGGCCTGGCCGGAAGGCAGGGCCTGGCGGATCAACCGGGAACGCTATTTTTCGCCTCCGCTCCCTCCGGAAAGGCATCCGCTGGTAAGCGTAATCATGCCTGTCCGGAATGCGGAGGAGTTTCTTGCCGAAGCCGTTTCGTCGATCCTGGAGCAATCCTGGCGGAACCTCGAACTGATTATCGTGGATGACGGTTCCACGGATGCGGGCTGTGATGTGATCCGGGGCTTTTCGGACCCGAGGATCCGCCTGCTGAAAAATGAGCGTGGTCCGGGAATCTCCGCGGCGGCGAACATGGCCGTCGCTGAAAGCCGGGGGGAATATATCGCCCTGATGGGCGCAGATGACGTCTCGCTTCCGGAACGGCTGGAGGCACAGCTGACTTTTCTTGAAAACAACCGGGAGATCATGATCCTCGGGACGTCGTCCCAGGGGATCGACCGGGAAGGAAAAGTCATCGCCCGTTCCGCCGCAATCCCCGGATCACCGGAGCATTTTCAGGCAAAACTGCTGCTGGAGAACCTGGAGTTCTGCAATTCTTCCACGATGATCCGCAAGTCGTTTATGGTGGACAACCGTTTGTCATACCGGGAAGATTATTTCGTCATGCAGGACTACCGCTTCTTTATGGAAGCGTCCAAGCTGGGCGCGATCTCATGCCTTGCGGATATCCACCACCGGTACCGCGTTCATGACGGTCAGATATCCGAAAGATCCCGCCTGACGGATCCGGCGGAGCGGGCCGGGATCTACAACCGCATCCGCTGTGATTCGCTTCGCATGAGCGGCGTCAGCCTGGGAAGGGAGGATGAGCTGCTGCTGGGACAGCTTCTTCCGGAGGATGAGCTGCCTGTATGGAACAGGAAGGAGCGGCAGCAGCTGACAGCGCTTTTCACCGGTATAAGGGAAAAACTGGCGGCCGGCAGCTTCCCTGCAATCAGGGAACTGGATGCCTTGCTGTTTTCCATCCTGAACCATTAGCCGGTTTTCCCGCGCATCAAAAGTCGAAAGGGACAAGCGAAATGGATGTAATCCTTTATTCAGATTTTCTGATCCGAAATGCAGCGGAGCACGGCAGCCGGCCGGCTGTGATCGCAGCGGATGCCTCCTATACCTATGAACAGCTGAACCGGACGGTCAACCGGTTTGCGAATGGCCTCAGACGCCGCGGCATCCGGGAGGGAGACCGTGTGATGGCGGCGCTCCCAAAAAACGCCATGCCGATCGTGGCAATGCTGGGGATCATGAAGATCGGAGCGGTGTACGTACCCGTCGGCCCTGATTACCCGGAGGAACGGGTCAGGAAGATGCAGAGCGATCTGAAGCCTGCCCTCCGGATCGGTACAGAGGCGAAGGAAGGGAGAACAGCCTTCGGGGAGATCCTATCGGAATCCGAAGACTCCGAGCCGGAGCGTCCCCGGATTGACGGAAGCGCGCCGTGCATGATTCTCTATACCTCCGGATCGACCGGAGCGCCGAAGGGAGCGATCCTCAGGCACAGGGGATTCATCGCTACCCTATCCCCCTGCAGAGAGAACCTGGGAGCCTGGGCCCTGCAACAGTACGGGAATACCTTCCTGGGCGTCGCATGGCATACCTTTTCTTTCTTCTATATTGAATACTGCATGGTGCTCAGCACCGCGTGCACCTATATCATGGCGGACGCGGAGCAATCCCGGAATCCTGTGCTGATGGCCGGGCTCATGGATAAATACGGGGTGGATGTTGTAGCTTTGACGCCTTCCGTCCTCCTGCAGTTCCTGAAGGTCCCCGCCTATGCGCAGGCCCTGAGACAGGTGCGCCTTGTAGGCCTGGGGGGAGAGATGCTGCCTGCCGATATTGCGGAGACAGTCCGCGCCCATGCCAAGGCATGCCGCGTCTACAACCTGTACAGCCAGACGGAATCCAACGGCACGCTCCTTTCGAAGGAAATCCTTGACCGGCCGGGCCACAGCTTCCCAAACCGGGGCTGGAAACTCCTCGTGGCGGATGAAGAGGGGCGCGAAACGGGAGACGGCGAAACCGGGGAGCTCCTGATGGCCGGCGAAAACATGATGATGGGCTATCTCAACCTTCCGGAGGAGACGGCGAAAAAGACGGTCGTGATCGACGGGGTTAAGTATTTCCGTACGGGAGATTATGCCAGAAGGTTTTCCGACGGCAGTTATGAGATTGTCGGAAGGGCGGACCGGATGATCAAGCTGCGCGGACTTCGTATTGAACCGGGAGAGATCGAAACGCTCATCAGAGGATTCCCGGGCGTAAAGATCGATTATGCCGCGGCAAAAGTCTGCGAGATCCGCCGTACGCAGCATCTGGCGGTTTACTATACCGGTGAGGGGCCTGCGGAGGAAAAGGAGCTGCGGGCTTATCTTTCCCACCGGCTGCCGGACTATATGGTCCCGGACCGTTATTGTTACCTGGAGTGTTTTCCGATCAATGCCGGCGGAAAACTCGATTACAGCATGCTTCCTGAAATCCGGGACGATGAGCATCCCATTGTCCCGCCGGCCGATGAGACGGAGGAAACGCTGCTGTCCTGGTGCAAAAGCATCGTATCCTTCGACGGGTTCGGCGTCACAACGCCCCTTGCGGAGGCCGGCTTCACCTCGCTGCTATCTACGGAACTGGCTTCGCTGGTCCTGAGCCAGATGCATGCGCAGCTGAAGCTGACGGATTTCCTGTCGGGAGAGGTCACCGTCAGGAAGCTGGCGGAAAAGATCAGGGAAAGCGGGAGGAACGAAGTTCCGCCGGCTGAAAGGCTTGACAGATATCCGCTGACGCCTCAGCAGTACCAGTTTGTTTACCAAAGCCCGATAGCGAACATGTACCGGGAAATCGAATTCACGGACCGCTGGACGGACGGCGCCGGGATCAGGGCTGTCCTGGTCAGGGTGTTCAATTCCTTTCCGTACCTTTTTACATGCTTTCGAAAACAGGAAGATGTGTGGTATCAGATACCGCATCCGGAGAGAAGACTCAGGGAAGAGGATATTGAGATCTTCGGCAGGGCTCCCTCGGAGGAAGATGAGGCGGCGTTCTTCAAGCCGTATGACATCGGAACCGCCGAGCGGCTGTTTGACATCAGGATCTTCAAGGCGGAAACCGTGACCGTCCTGCTGCGGATCCATCACATCCTCATGGATCATGTATTTATAGAAAAGCTGATTACGCACATCCGACGCAGCCTTCCGGATCCCGCATACAGGATACGTGAAGATGCGGACTACTTTGAATACACACAGAAGATATGGAAGGCTGAAGCGGAAAAGCCGTCGGCCATGCCGGAGCTTTACACAAATACCCTCAGAAAGGAGCCGCCGTCCGTACGTTCCTATGCGTATATGACAGCCCGTTTCGGAATGGAAACCCTGGAGCCTGTTGTCTCGAAATATCGTCTCCAGACCGGAGACTACATGTTCGGCCTGCTCTGTGAGGCCTGCCTGGAGGTAACGGGTCTGGAGGATCTGGCGGTGTTTTACGTTTTCGGCGGAAGGAATGACGCGGAATATCTCGGCTCCGCCGGCTTTTTCCCGTATCGCATCATGATTCCGTTCAGCAGGGATGAGCGTTTTTTTGAACACATCGGCAGGGATGTGCTCCGCGCCATGGAAAACAGCGCGCCCCAGCATGACGTTAACTACAGAATCCTGGGCAAAAATGAATCCCCGTTTCCGTACGTGAGCTTTAACTGCCTGGAGCTGATCGGTGAGAATGAGGATTTCATTTTATACGCTGTATCCGGCGAAACTGCTCCGGTGGAGAAAAGCGCCCGCAGAGCGATTCCGCATATTGACATTTGCTGCTATATCGAAAAAGATACGATGATAACAGTGCAGATCAATTACGATCCGGATTTTATATCCGAAGAAATGATGCGGGCCATACTTGACCGGGCAGCCGCTCTGTCGGAGGAAATCAGGAGGCGCGAAACTCCGGGATGCTGTGTTACTGCTCCGGAGGATCCGGGAGGAAGCGTTCAAAGCGGGGTCATATAGTGATGTGGGAAAGATTCATCCCCATGGCATATTCGGTTGTAACGCTTTTCGATATGCCACGGAGCAGCGTGAGGTTCGGTTCTTTCGCCTCACTGATCTTTTCCATTGTATCAATTTTCTCTCCGAGGCTTCTGAAATCAATCTCAATATTTCCTTCGCTCCGCCAGACCAGGATGTCCATAAAGGAGCTTTGCGTTTTCGTGTTTGCAGCGAATACGTGTCGGACCGGCACACAGGTGAAAACAAGTAAAAACCTGTCCGCCCGGAATGATTATTGTTTTTCTTCTGAAATGCCGTTATACTACAGAACAGCAAATAAAATTAAAAACTGAAAGGAGATCTGATCCATGAAGATCACCAGCTTTAATCCACTCATCGTTTCCGCCGACGCGGCTTCCACTGTCAAAGTATTCGAGGATCTTGGCTTTGAAAAGACACACAGCAAGGACTCCGTAAACAACGATCATAATTACACGGCTGTCCGGATGAAAGACCCCAACGGCTTCCATGTGGACATTACCCAGTCGCAGGTTCTTCACAAGGATATGACGATCATCCGGATGAATGTGGATGATCTTGAAGAAGCCGTAGCCCTCCTTGAGAAACACGGATTTGTGAACGGCAATTCCGGGCAGCAGGTTGAAACCAGTTCTTCCAAATCCCAATTCATGGTGTCCCCGTCGGGATTTGCAATTAATGTTGTCAAACACATCAGGAAATAAGAACCGGACTGTCTCCCTTCAAAAAACACTCCCGGATATACATTGATCCGGGCAGGCGGAAGAGATCCGACAGACTGGCAATATAAATATAATTCAATCTGGCCATTTTCATGTGGCCAGATTTATTTTATCATTCTTATCGAAATCAGGTTATGAAAACAGGGGGAAAAAGGCCATGAAAAGGATACTGACCATTCAGGACATTTCCTGCTTCGGGAAATGCTCACTGACTGTTGCGCTGCCGCTCCTTTCCGCCATGGGAATAGAGACAGTGATCCTGCCGACAGCAGTCCTGAGCACACATACACTATTCAAGGGCTTTACCTGCAGGGATCTTTCAGACCAGCTGATGCCTATCACGGATCACTGGAAGCAGGAGAGAATTACCTTTGACGCAATTTATACCGGATATCTGGGTACAGAAGAAGAAATCGATACAGCTATAGGAATTATCGAGTCTTTCCGGAGGGAGGATACGCTCGTCTTTGTTGATCCGGCGATGGGGGACAACGGAAAACTGTATCCGGCATTCAACGAACACTATGCCCGGAAGAACGCTGATCTTTGCGCTGTCGCAGATATTGCAGATCCGAATATTACGGAGGCGGCTTTCCTGACGGGGATTCCTTACCGCGAAACCTATCCGGAGGAGTACATCAGGGAACTGCTGCTTACCCTCGCAGATCTCGGAACGAAAACACCGATCCTGACAGGTGTTTCCCTCAACGAAGGAAAGACCGGTGCCATGGGCTATGATACAGGGAAGAAAGAATTCTTCCATTATCAGAATGACAGGGTTCCGGTATCCTATCACGGAACAGGGGATATTTTTTCCAGTGTACTGGCAGGTGCTTTTGTGCTGGGGATTGACAGGACGGAGGCGCTGAAAACAGCTGCGGACTATACAGCCCTGACGATAGCGGAAACATTGAAAAATCCGGGGAATCCCTGGTATGGGGTGGACTTTGAGGAAACAATTCCGTTTTTGATTCATTCACTGAATGAAATCAGGAAATAACAGGAAAACGTAAAACACCTATTGACATAGTAGGCCATTGGTGATAATTTGACGGAGTGGCAGAAGAAAAACGGGCATCACGGATTGGAATGACAGACAGAAATACAGGAGAAAGGTTTGTATGGCAGAAAGAAATCTTGATTTTGACCGTATTATTAACAGAAAAAATACCCGGTGTGTGAAATATGATCTCGCTCCCCTGAAAGGTTATCCGGAGGATATTCTCTCCCTTTGGGTGGCGGATATGGATTTCAGGACATCATCCTATGTGGAGGATGCACTGCGCGAACTGACACGCCACAACATCTACGGATACAGCAATACGCTGCCGGGAGACGGCTTTTTCGAGAGCGTGAGGGGATGGATGAAGCGGCACCATCACTGGGAGCCGGAGGAAGACTGGCACATCAAGACACCGGGCGTATGCTTCGCAATTGCCATGGCGGTCCGGGCGTTTACGGAACCCGGAGATGCTGTGCTGATCCAGGAGCCGGTTTATTATCCTTTCGGCAACCTGATCCGGAAGAACGGACGGCAGGCGGTCAGCTCAGACCTGGTTCAGAACGCGGACGGACACTATGTCATTGATTTTGATGATTTTGAGAAGAAGATCGCAGAGTATGCTGTAAAAATGTTTATCCTGTGCAATCCGCACAATCCTGTGGGCCGGGCGTGGTCTGAAGAGGAACTGCTCAGGATCGGCCGGATCTGCGCGGAACACCGGGTGATTGTCTTCAGCGATGAGATCCATGGGGATTTTATCTGGAGCGGGGAACACCGGGTGTTCCAGGAAACCGGTCCCGGATTCCGGCAGTTTACGGTGACGGCCACTGCACCCAGCAAGACATTTAACCTGGCCGGACTTCAGCAGTCCAACATATTCATACCGAATCCGGAACTGCGGAAAAAACTGGAGGCAGAAATGGAAAAAACCGGATTCGACGAGCCGACAATCTTCGGGATCACAGCGGCACAGGCTGCCTATGAGCACGGCGATGAATGGTATGAGGCCATGAAAGCGTACGTCGCGGGCAACATCGATTTTGCGGACCGCTTTGTACGGGAAGAGCTTCCCGGGATCCGGATGAACAAGCCGGAAGGGACATATCTGATCTGGCTGGATTTCCGGGGAATAGGACTGCAGGCAGCGGAACTGGATGACCGGATCCTTCACCAGGCGCGCCTGTGGCTGGACAGCGGGGCGATGTTTGGCAAGGCAGGGGAAGGATTCCAGCGGATCAATACAGCCTGTCCTCGAAGCATCCTGCAGGAAGCATTGGAAAGACTGAAGACAACTTTTACGGCCCGCTGAGGGAAACAACCGAACCGGCAGGACAGAATATGCAACAGGAAAGGATGGGACCGCGATGAGAGTATCCACAAGGGTCGAATACGGAATACTGGCACTGGCCGATATTGCGCTGCATACGGAAGACGGAACGAGTGTCTCCGCACCGGATATCGCGGAAAGGCAGAATATTTCCGGCAAATACCTGGAACAGATCCTGACCCATCTGAAACAGGCCGGGCTGATCCGTGCACAGAAGGGTATGCGCGGGGGATATACCCTGTCACACCCGGCGGAGAAAATCAAACTCTCAGAAGTACTGAATGCCCTGGACACCAGCATCCTGGAGGAAATGAGCCCGGCCGGGGGAAACGACAGCAGCCTGCGCGTCGCTGTCAATGCCTGCCTGTGGGGAAAACTGAACCGGCTGATGACCGAATTTGCTGAGAGCAAAACGCTTGCCGAGTTTGTGCAGGAATGCAGGAACCAGATCAGCGACGGATGGGATATGTATTCCATCTGACCAGAGGATTCCGGCAGGCAAAATCAGTGTACCTGTCCCTTCCGGCGGGTGTATATTTCTTTCCTTCCAGAAATGCTGACGTCATCTGTTTGCTGATCGTATCAAGGTTCATGATCCAGACCTCTTCCTACAGGGATGGGTATTCCGGCTATGCTTATTGCTATGGCGAATTTTGTTGCTCTGACAACATATGACAGAAGAAGGAATCAGGAATCCTTAATCTCAATCCGGAGCCGGTTTGGGAGTTCGCCTTCCTGCGCGCTGTATTCCAGCATTTTGGCGTATCTGCAGATCACCCTCGCGGATATGGCCATCCAGACGTCCGCCGCCTCCGGATCCGGGGTGCGGGCGGCCTGCTCGCGCAGCAGCGCGGCCAGATCCCGCTTTTCCCCGCTGCAGTCGACAATGAGGGTAATTCCTTTACTTCCGATCTCGATCTTCAGGTGAATCCGGAAAGGATCTTCCAGCAGCTGGAACAGCACATTGTGGAACAGTTCCTCCAGAACATGGAACGTGTTGCTCCAGTAATTTCCCTGCAGTTTCCGCTGGTAGATCAGCTCCAGGATTTTCTTTGACAGGCCGGAGAAATCATGGTCGCGCGTGCGGATATCCTCTTCCAGGATAAACATCCGCTTGAAGAACCGGATAGTTTCCGGCTTTTTCGGGTGATCGAATATTTCGTCGGGCGTTCCTTCTTCATAAACGATCCCGTCATACATAAAGAAGATCCGGTTGCTGATATCGCGGGCAAAAGCCATGTCGTGCGTCACGATCAGGATCGTCATGCCGGTGGAAGCCAGGCGCTTGATGACGGCGTTCACTTCGTCGACCATCGTTGGATCCAGCGCACTGGTCGGTTCATCCATCAGCAGTACTTCCGGATCCATTGCCATGGCCCTCGCAATCGCGACACGCTGCTTCTGTCCGCCGGAGAGCTGGCTGGGGTATTGCAGGTAACGGTCACTGAGTCCAACCTGCGCCAGCAGTTCCATTCCCCTGTCGAAGGCTTCCTGGCGGCTTTTTCCCAGTTTATGCATCTGGGGCATCATGATGTTTTCAATGGCGGTCAGGTGATTGAACAGGTTGAAGGACTGGAAGACCATGCCGACCTTCAGCCGCAGCCGGGTCAGGTCGTATCCTTTTCGGTGATCTCATTTTCCTTGTAGAAAATTCTGCCGCTGGTGGGCGGGTCCAGCATATTCAGGCACCGCAGGAAAGTGGACTTTCCGGTTCCGGAAGGGCCAATCAGGGCGATCACGTCCCCTTTGCGGATCTCCGTGCTGAGGCCGTGGATCGGCATCACTTCATTGTCAAAGCGCTTGGTGATCTGATCAATTGTAAACATCGGAGCGCACCCCCTTCAGGATATGTTTGGTTTTTCTCTGCGCCGGATCGAGTTTCCGCTGAATCAGGTTCACCAGGAAACCCAGCAGTTTCCCGATGACGTAATAGATCACCGCGACGGAGATCAGAGAGAAGAAGGCTTCAAATGTGCGGTTGCGGATAATGTCGCCGGCCCGCGTCAGATCCTGCACGGCGATATAGCCCACCACGGCGGTTGCTTTCAGGAGGCTGGAAAGCTCTCCCTTGAAGATCGGGAGGATATGCAGGAGCGCCTGCGGGAGAATCACCCGGAAAAAGCTCTCATTGTCAGTGTAGCCAAGGGCGTAAGCGCCTTCTGTCTGCCCGGTTTCCACGGCATTGGTACCTGTCTCCAGCATGTGAAGGACGGAAGTTCCGAAGGTCAGCGTGAAGGCGATAATGGAGACAATCACACCGGAAATATCAAAGCTTCCGAAAAGAACATAGTAAAGCACCATCAGCAGCACGACTGCGGGAATGCCCACGATGACGCCGGTGATTCCCTTTACGATCCGGTTCACTGTTTTTCCGGTCTTCCGACAGAGCAGGAAGAGGCCGAATCCCAGGATGCATCCTGAAACCATGGAGGCGAACGTGATCAGGAGGGTGGTCAGGAGCCCGTTGATGAAAACCTGCCATCTGTTCTGTTCGATGAAGGTCTTCCGGAAGCCTGTTGCGATACCGTCGAAGAATCCCTTTCCTCCCGCACTTTTCTCCGCATTGCCGGCGCCGGATTTCACCAGGATGGATTCGTCCGCGTCTTCCGTCCGTATGACGAACACGGAGCCGCCTTCATAGAAGGGATCAGAGAAGTCAATCTTTTCTCTGCGTTCATCCGTAATGGACATGCTTCTCCCGGCCAGATCGGCTTTGCCTGCTTGCAGCGCAGGAATCAGGCCGTCAAAGGCGCATTCGGTGATCTCCACCCTGTAGTCCATTTCCCGGGCAATGTGCAGGACATAATCCACCGCGAAGCCGACAGGCGTTCCTTCCGGCCCCAGGTAGGCCATGGGCTTTGTGCCGATATTGACCCAGAAGCGCAGTGTACCCTTTGTGCCCGGCCAGTCCTGGCTGATCAGAACCTGCGCTTTTTCATCGGTGCCCATCCATTTTTCGGTCATCTGCCGGTCCAGACCTTCTGCCTTCAGTTTTGCCATGGACGCGTTGAACTCGGGGAGCAGCGGGCTTCCTTTCTGGAAACCGAAACCATAGGAATCCTTTGCGAGAATCTCCGGAAAGATCATCAGCCCATCATATTCCCTGACCACTACTTCCGCCACGGGCTGATCCATGGCGATTGCGTCGCTTTTCCCGGATTTGAGCGAGGAAACGGAGTCCACATCGCTGTTCTGATACATGGGTGTCATATTTCCCTGCAGGATTTCATTCTTCTCGACCTGGGTGTCAAACGCGGTTCCGGACACCATCGAAAAGGTCTTGCCGATGAAATCCGCCATCGTTTTCAGCTTTTCCGGTTCGGCAGCGGTCAGCCCGGCTGATGCGCAGAGGACGGTCATCAGCAGGAAGCAGACGAGCATCCGGGTGAGCAGTTTTTTCAAAGGCTGTTCCTCCTTTATCCTGCGCGGGTGTTCTGTTCTGTGCAGGTGTTCTGTTTTTTTTTGGATATGTTCAATTATATACCACAGGCCTGCCCGGTACAAGACCGGAAACGGAAGACTGACGGAGGAACGACTGCAATGGGGACAACGGAAATAATGAAACGGATCTGTATCCGCGCAAGGTCTGTGTGAAAAAACGCAGAAAACCATGGTACAAGTATTTTGACAGTGAACTTAAAGCAAATAAGTGCAGGATACATGATCGCTGGACAGATGATGATGGTGTCGAACATATTGATTACATCACCGGCTTTGAATGGTATTTGACGGAAAACTTCTATACATATGAAGCTATAGAACATATGCTGGGTGATATAAAGGATACGATGGATGCCCTGGCTTCTGGCAGGAAGAATGAATACACTGATGAACATAAAATCAAAAGAGGCTTGGCAACTGGCGAATTAGTATACGCAAAATATCTTGCTGATGAGCAGATCAAAGAGTACAATGCTAACAGGCCAACAGTGAACGATACGGACTCTAAACTGATAATCGATTTCTATCGCCGGTTTATTTACAGAATGGAATACATGATGAAAGTCGGCAAAGAGAAAGGGTTTGATTTGATGCTTGTGATGGGACCATGATATAATATTCACTGTGAAAATGGTTTGAATTAATCAGATATACTATCTTTGCTTCTTCTGGTTTTCCATGTTCGGTTTTTTCCATTGTCAAACGTCTGGGATGCAGGGAAAATAAGGGTTAGACATTTTGCTTTCGCCTGTGTGAAACGGGTGCGGCTATGTGTTCATTTTCCTTCGTATGTCATGACGGCAAATGAAATTGGTAGTAAGAGCCCCAAATTTCTACTACCATTTGACTACTATTCAAGGGAGCGATATGCCGCGATTTGCCGGGTTGGCCTGATTTTTCGGCAAAGATGGACGTCTCAGCCAGAGCGCAGAACGCGGCAAATCTTGG
>JAEEGL010372866.1_pt1 | contig 19572 bp, 19 predicted proteins | sample 9134231 | NCBI WGS metagenome assembly JAEEGL01 (sample SAMN16246548, study PRJNA631951) | gut metagenome | biome: gut microbiome; feature: rumen; material: fiber-attached | host: Bos | place: Iran: Karaj | collected 2018-10 | reverse complement strand
TTTGGAATCAGGAACGTGAAGCCGCAGGGCTTCCCCAGGAAGAGGAGCACGACACCGAAAAGGCCATCCGCGTTGCGGTCGGGGCGGTCGCCCGTCTGTTGAAAGCATAGCGGCTTTCCTGCAGAAGGCCCCTTCCCCGCGTCTTGCTTTTTGTAATCGGAATTTTATGCTTACCATCCTGTTTTCCCCAAAGCAAAAGATACAGGCCCCCAAAGTGGGGTCGCCTGTATCTTTTTTTGCAAAAATCAGGGGCTTGTAAAAGCGCAGCTCTTCGACACAAAGAGGCTGTCGCCTTCTGTTTTCTGCGCAAAAATCCTTTAGACCAGCGAGGGCTCCTTTACCAGCGCTTCTTCCAACGCACGGGCAAGCTGATCGGGGCAAGAGGTACCTTTCCCGGCACAGTTGATGCCTTTGACACGGGCAATCACATCTTTTGCAGGCAGCCCTTCAATCAGGGCGCAGATCCCCTTCAGGTTTCCATTGCACCCACCCTCAAAAGAGGCATTCTTCACAATGCCGTCTTCCAGGTCAAATGTCACGGAACGGGAGCAGACTCCGCTTGGTGTGTACTGAAAACGCATATTTCTTCATCCTTTCCAAATCAAAAGTCGTTTCGGTCCCCGCCGAAAATTTGGCAGTTTCCGGATAATTGGCTTATAGTATAGCACTTCACTTCCTATGCGTCAAGTGAAAATGCAGCGCAGAATATCGCTGCATTTTATGGATTGAGAAAACCGTGAAACTGTGTTAAACTGGATACAATCGATGCCATGCTGTGGCTCTGAAAAAGAGAGGTGTCTGTCGTTGGAGTTCTCACGCCGTCCCATCCCCCGTGTTGCCGCCATCCATGATCTGTCCGGATTCGGCCGTTGTGCGCTGACCGTGATCATCCCCGCCATGTCCGCTCTCGGCCTTCAGGTATGCCCCATCCCCACAGCGATTCTCTCCACGCACACCGGTGGTTTTGAGCACTTTACGTTTCGAGATCTGACCGAAGACGTCTCCCCCTATTTCTCGCATTGGGAAAGCCTTCCCGCCAAAATGGACTGTGTGTATTCCGGATTTCTCGGCTCCTTTGAGCAGATCGCTCTGGTGAAAGAGATCTTCCAGCGCAGTGAAGGCGCCTTTCGCGTGGTTGACCCCGTGATGGGAGACGACGGTTTGCTCTACGCCACTATCTCTCCGGAGATGGGTTACCGCATGCGGGAGCTTTGCAGCATGGCTGACCTCATCACTCCCAACCTCACCGAGTGCATCTACCTGATCGACCGTCCCTATGAGGAGCGCCCCTTTTCTCTCGAGGAGCTGCACCGCTGCCTCAAGGAGCTCTGCGACCTCGGCGCAAAACAGGCCGTTTTGACCGGCGCCACACTCGAGGGGGATATTCTCATCAACTGCGCCTACGACAGGCAGACGGGCCATTTTTCCGAGGCCAGGTGCAAAAAGCTTGCGACCAGCTTCCCCGGCACCGGCGATCTTTTCACTGCGGTGCTTTCCGGACTTTTGCTGCAGAGAGTTCCCATGCAGCAAGCGCTGGAGTTCGTGACCGACTATCTGGCGCAGACCATCGCCCTTACCATCGAGATGGGAACGCCCGTGAGAGAGGGCGTTGCCCTGGAGCGTACCCTTCCGCTGCTGACAAAGTGGAACATCTGACCGAGCTCTGCAGGTATCCCTTTGTGGGAAACGATACACTTTCCCCTTTTTCGAAGTGAGGAATCAGCCTGATTCGCCCTGTTGACAGACGAAAGCCGGGATTCTCTCGAATTTTGATTTCCACTTCATTTCTTTTGTGTTTTTTGTTTTTCTCCCATCAAAAATCCAAGGGTGCAGGGAATCCCCCTGCACCCTTTTTGTGTGTCGGTATCTTTTTGCATTTCTTTCTCCACCCATCTCTTCATCCACAGGGATAGAAATACGCCATCAAACAGGATTCTCCTTCGCTTCCTTTTCTCAATAATTCTCTGCCAAAAGCTCAAAATACGCCTGTGGATGGCCGCAAACCTCACACTGCTTGGGAGCTTCCGGTCCCGTGCTGATGTGCCCGCAGTTTCGACAGATCCATACGACCTCGCTCTCCTTCGAAAAAACCCGCTGCGGCTGTGCGGAGAGATTTTCCACCAGAGCCTGAAAGCGCTGCTCATGCCATCGTTCGATTTCTGCAACCCCCTGAAACAGAGCGGCGATTTCGTGATACCCCTCCTGCTTGGCCTCCTTTTCGTACCGGCGATACTGGTCGCTCCACTCGCTGTGCTCCTCGCTCACCGCCTTCTTGAGAGCCTCGAGGGCCGACGTCTCTTCCCCGTAAAGCTGTTTGTACCAGATCTCGGCGTGCTCCTTCTCGTTTGAGGCTGTCTCCTGAAAAATGGCGGCGATCTGCTCCAGGCCCTCTTTCTTGGCAAGCGCGGCAAAGTAGTTGTATTTCGTGCGGACGCTGCACTCGGCGGAAAAAGACTCGAGCAAGTTGGCATAGGTTTTGCTCTTTGTGTCCAGATTCATGGAATGCTCCTCCTTTGCTTTTTCATCCAGTATTCCCTGAAATCCCCACAACTATTCTGTTTTAAATCGGAATCATCGCCGCTTGCCTGCAATGCGGTGGTCTTCTTCTGTCTGCAGCTGATCTCGAGGACACTTTGGGCTGCACTTAACCCCTTTTCCTGACGTTGCGGTTCTCAAAACCTTTGCTGCAGGCACAAACAAACAGCCGAGCCTTATATAAGCTTTGTAAAGGTTAATTGCTTTTCATTTATTTTTCGCTGAAAAACCTGCTTTTCTCCCGCGAAAACGAGACTTCTCTGGGAACGCGTTGCATTTTGTCATTCTTTCTGTTATACTGGAAAAGCACAGAATAAAATGCGCTTTACGAAGGGGTGAAGAATGTTTTGGAGCAAAAGCGACTGTTTCGGACCAGCTTGAACGGGTTTCGCAAGGAGGATGTGAACCGCTATATCGCAGAACTCAGCCAAAGGTATGCGGAGCTCGCGGAAAAAATCCAGCATGTGGAACAGGAACGAGATCTTCTGCGCGGTGAGCGTGATGAGGCTCGCTCCAAAACCAATTCTCTGACAGAGGAACTCGCAAAGCAACAGGAGCGGCTTGCTTCTCTCCAGTCGGGCAACGACGTACTGATGGAAAAAGCAAGACTGCACTTTGAAGAAAAAGCGCGGGCCTCCCGTGAAGAGGAGGAGCTGCGCAATCGCCTTGCCGAGCTGGAACAGAGAATCCCCGAACTGGAAAACCGCGCCCAGCGCTACGAACAGGAGTCTACATTAATTGGGCAGACCCTGATCGATGCACGGCAGGAATCCGAACGTATCCGCAACGCTGCGCAAGATACTGCGCGGCTTGTGCACCAGCAGCTTCAGCAGGAGATCTCGCGGGTGGCCGCGTCGATTGACGACGTGGCAAATTCGTATCAAGAGATCCAGGCCGGTACACAGCGCTACAGTGAACAGATGCGTACCATGATGGAAACCCTCCTGCGCGAACTGCAGGAAACCCGCAGCCATATCAATTCCCTCGATGCGCAGCCCTATCTCGACGAGACTTCCTCCTGCAATCCCGAGGAAGAATAACTCTTTCCACAATCATTGCGCTTAAAAACACAGGTCCGTTTGCTCTGCAGGCTTCGGTGCAATGCCTCTTACAGGCTGCGTTTTCAATCCATCCCTATATAGATTCTGCAACAAAGGGTGTTTTAGGATCGGGTCGCTTCCGTTTTTGTCTCCGGTCTTAGAACGCCCTTTCCTGACAGAGAGGGATTCTTGACCATAGGGTCTACGGGGAGAGCTCCTTCCCCATCGCCCGCTTCCCGCCCGGATCTGTCATGAAAAAACCGCACGAAGAGAAGGAATTCTCTTCGTGCGGCGGGAGTTTCAATTATTCTGCAATACCCGGTTTCCTGAAGCAATCAGCCTTCCTTGGCCAGAGCAACGATCTCCTTCATCTTTGCCGGGATATCGATATGCTGCGGGCACTTCGGCAGACAACTTCCGCATGCAACACAGCTTTCGGCGCGCTCCACTTCGGCCAGCTCCAGATAGAGCTTATCGAACATGGCTCGGCTGCGGCTGGTAGCATACCGATTATATGCGGCAAACACCTTCGGAATATCGACTCCGGACGGGCAATCCATGCAGTAGCGGCAACCAGTGCAGGGAATGGTGACCGCCTTGCGGTAAGCGGCAAGAGCCGATTCGATGACTGCCTCATCCTCCTTGGTGAGCGGACGGAAATTCTCAATGGTGTTCACATTGTCGGTAACGTGGTCGAGATTCGTCATGCCCGAAAGCACGGTCAGCACGTTTTTCTTGGAAGCCGCAAAACGGATGGCCCAACTTGCAGCGCTGGCGTTCGGGTCTGCCTGCTTGAAGCATTCGATGGCCTCCGGGGTCAGAACTGCAAGCATGCCGCCACGCACTGGCTCCATGATGGTGCACTGAATTCCCTTTTGCTCAATCAGCTCATATTGACGTTCGGCGTTCTGAAGCTCCCAGTCAAGATAGTTGAGCTGGATCTGGGCAAACTCCCAATCATGGGCGGCCAGAATGCGCTCAAGCACCTCGGGCGTGTCATGAAACGAGAATCCGATATGGCGAATCTTTCCCTGCGCCTTGAATTCGCTCAGCCTTTCAAAAACGTGCAGGCGCTCTATCAGTTCAAAGCGCTCCGCATTGAGGGCGTGTGCCAGATAGAAGTCAAAATAATCGACCTTGCAGCGGTCGAGCTGCTCATTGAAGATCCGGTCGATATCGCTCTCTTCCTTGAGGGCAGGAATGAATAGCTTGGTTACGAGATTGTAGCTTTCCCTGGGATACTTTTTGAGCGCCGCCCCGATAAAGGGTTCGCTCAATCCCTGGTGATAGGGATAGGCCGTGTCGAAATAGTTGACCCCATGTGCATATGCATAGTCGACCATCTTTTGCCCAAGCTCATAGTCGATTTCCGGCTTGTCGGGGTCAAGCCGGGGAAGACGCATGCAGCCGAAACCGAGAAGCGAAACCATCTCATCCGTTCCGCGCAGAGTCCGATATTCCATGCAGATTCCTCCTTTACAAAGTTAAGGCGCCTCTCGCCCCCAGGAGAGAGTCTCACTTGGCAGGGGCAAGCGTCGGCAACTATGCTAAGGCGCCTCTCGCCCCCAGGAGAGAGACAAAGCATTTCTTGGTTCTATCCTACCACAAATCACCCAGTTTTTTCAAGTCTCTTATGCAAGGGATGTGCGCATGGCGGCCCTCTTTTACGGGCTTTCTCCGCTTCGCCGCATGCCTTTCCGTTCTCTTTTTATCATGCAAAGGATGTGTTGACCATGAACAAGCAAGAGCTTTATGCGTATCTCAAGGAAAAAGGCGTCGCCTTTGAAGCTGTGGAGCATCCACCCGTTTTCACGGTGGAGGAGGCCGACGCTCTGCAGCTTCCCAACCCTGAAGTGGGCGCAAAAAATCTCTTTCTGCGAGACAGCAAAAAGAGCCGATACTATCTTCTCACCATGCGGGATCATCAGCAGGTTCGGATCCGGGATTTCCAGCATGCAATCGGCGCCAAACCGCTCAGCTTTGCCTCTGAGGAGGACCTGATGAAGATCATGGGCCTTATCAAGGGTTCGGTGACGCCATTTGGCGCTCTCAACGACGAAGCCCGCATTGTGACGGTCTATTTTGACGATTTTTATCGGGGCAACATGATTTCCGTACATCCCAATGAGAACACTGCAACCATCTACCTGCAGGCCGACGATTTGATCTCCCTTCTTCGGGAACACGGCAACGAAGTGCACTTCATTTCGCTCGAGGGCCTTTCGGGAGAGGAATAAGCGGTTCTCCCCGGGGATTGACCCCCTGCCCTGCCGCCCCAACATCAACGAAGCGAGGCAGAACCCGATGCAAACCATGTCGTTCCCTTTGCTGCACTTCGACCTCAACAAAATCGCATTGAGCGGGCAGGTCTTCCGTTGGGAGCTGCTCGGCCCATCCTTCTGGCTGATGCAGTCCGGCGAATATGCCGCCACCGCCCGTCAGGCGGGAAACACCCTCTTTTTGACCTGCCCCGCCTCACAGCTTCCCTTTTGGAAAAGATATCTCACACTGGATGTAGATTACGATGGTTTTTGGACCTGTATCGGGCGGCATGTCGCGACCGACGGCGAGGAGGCCTATCTCTCCCGCGCTGCCCGCGCAGGAGACGGCATCCGTATCCTGCGCCAGGAGCTCTTTGAAACCGCCGTTTCCTTCCTAATCTCGCAGAACAACAATATCCCCCGGATCCAGAAGATTTTGGCCAACCTTTGCCGCATGCTCGGTCAGCCGCTTTCTCCGGAGCAATCCCCCGTGGAGCGGCAGCTCTACGCCTTTCCCTCCCCCGAGGCCCTGTGTGATACGGCACGGCTTCGAAGCCTGGGCCTCGGCTACCGCGACCGCTATGTCGCGCAGACCGCCTTGCTTTTTGCGCAGGACTGTGCGGCATGGGAATCGCTGCGGGAGGCGGACTGTGAGGAAGCGCGGGCGCGGCTGCTCACTCTGCCCGGCGTTGGCCCCAAGGTCGCCGACTGCATCCTGCTCTTCGGCCTGTGCAAGCTGGAGGCCTTTCCCCGCGATGTATGGATTCGCAGGGTTCTGGCACGGGAATTCCCACAGGGGTTCCCCTATGAGCGCTACCCCGGTTTTTCCGGATTTGTTCAGCAGTTGATTTATTTCTTCGAGCGGGAACAGCAGGGCTCGCTTCATCAGAAGGACGGCTGACCTGCACCCTGCCGACCGCACTCCCCTTTCCGACCGTTCCTCCCTGTTTGCAGGGACATGCGGTCGACGGGCAGCACTCTACGGCCACAAAACGATCGCAACCGAAAAACTCTACATAAGGTCTTTCACACGGGGCCCGACAGATAAACAAACAGAAGAGCCTGCAGCTAAAGCAGCAGGCTCTTTCGCTTTTTCTTTAAAACTTGATCTCAACCGGCGGATTTTTAAAGGAATAAATTGTGGCAACGCCATCTACCAGACGGAGGACCGAGGTGTTCCCATCCCCCGGCTGATACATGGAGGCGAGGCTGGGATAGGCTTCCAGCATGTGCTTTTGCGCTTCGATGTCCTCATCTTCCACAGCTTTGGCACAGATGCGGATCCAGTCTCCATCCAGCATGGCGCAAAGCTCTACCTTTGCATTGGCATTCATCTGGGCCCAACAGTCCTTTTTCCGTCCGGTCTGGATATAGAGCCCGTCTTTATACAGATCGATCGTCCCGAAAGGACGCACACGAGGCTGATCCCCCTCAACTGTTGCAAGATAATAGACTCCTGCCTTTTTCAAAAAATCATACACTCTCTGCATCATGGCACCTCCTGAATCGTTTCGCCCTGTATCGGCTTTTCCTCTATCCTATCCGATCTTTTCCGTTTTTGCAAGCGCTTCCGGAGTCTCTTCTGAAAAACCGCAGCCTACTGCAAGGGGCAATCCGCACAAAGGCGCTTTCCCGTTATCTCCACACCCGATTGCCTTCGCAGCGGCACAAACCGTTCCCACCTGCGCAATCAATCGCATCTTGGATGATCAATCAAGCATCCCGATGATCTCATTGACCTTTAACAGCGCTTCCGGCGCGATTTTCAAGGTCTTCAATTCGTCCTCTGTTCCGCCATAGACATAGTCGTGACGAAGCAGCTTCCTGTCGAACAAACATGGGAGCCCCAGGCCCACCAGGGGAATCGACCCCACATCATACCCCGCCTGCAATTTGATCTTTTTTCGATCTGCCGTTTTCAGCTTGCCGAATCCGAATCTTACTTTCATTTCGTCAAAATCGATACGCCCATTTCGCAGGGATGTGGTACAGCCGATCAAGCCCTTTGCAGCACAAAGGTCGGCGCCGATTTTTCAACGGGATAATACCCTTCGGCGTTCAATGTGGACAGGATGGGCTTATCCTCTCGAGGATCTCATATTCTATCTTCTCTTTTTGAAGAATCTCGTCCGTTCTCATCATTTTCTCCATGCATCCGATCCATTCCGATTATCATTATTCTCCCCGCGAAGCCTGTTAGAGAATCGGCGCAGGAATTCCGGTCAAGGCTCCTGCGCCGATGCTGTTCATATCATTTGTTCGGCAACCGACCTGCACAGACGCTACCAGTCGATCTGCGCGACAACATCAGAAACAGGGATAGGCTGCTCGATCAGTCCGTTTTCGACCATCCAGTTGATATTCTCCTGCCAGTTTTCATCCGTCTGACTCAGGAAGGGGGCGTCCGCCGACTCCATCAGCGGAAGCAAAATCTCGCAGGATTTCTGCTCCACAGTGCGGGACAAGGGGAAGTTTTCCTCGTTTTGATTCTCCAAAAGGATCTCCAGGCAACCATCGGGATCGGTTTTGAAATCCTCAAAGCCCTTTGCCGCAGCGCGGAGAAATCCGGCCAGAACCTCCGGCTCGTTTTCGATCATCTCGTTGTTCGCAAGGAAGACCGCTTCATAGTAGTTCGGAATGCCGTAATCGGTGACCATGAAATAGTTGACGTCAAAGCCTTCCTCCTCCATCTGCGGCACCTCGTGGTTGACGATGCATCCGATGGTGGCGTCGACATTGTCGGTGGTCATGGAGCTCATGAGTTCAAACCCGACATTGATGAGGTTGACCGCATCCGGATCCTCTCCCACATAGCTGACCATGGTCTTGACAAACGCCTCGCCCAGCGCGTTGCCGCTGTAGCCGACGGTTTTTCCGATCAGATCCTTCGGGGAATTGATATTCTTGTCCTTGAGCGAGAGGATAATATTGAGCGGAGACTGCACCACCGCGCCGATCGATTTGACCTTCACCCCCTGATTGGCAACCACCTGAATGATGTCGTGTTCATAATAGAGCCCGATCTCTGCTCTGCCCGCGGAAACCAGCGACAGCGCGTCGTTTTCATTGGAGGGAAACCGAATCTTTACATCCAGCCCCTCGTCGGCAAAATAGCCGCGCTCGATGGCGGTGTAGAGAAAGGCATGCAGGGCATTGGGATACCAGTCGAGCACCACGTTGATTTCCCGAAGCTCGTTTTCATCCGATTTCTTCTCTCCACAGCCGACCAGAAGCCCTGCGAGAAGTACCAGAGACAGTACAAGACAAAGAATTCGTTTCATAAAGCATGCTCCTTATACATTTGGTTCATTGATCAGAAGCTTTGTTCAGTTTTACATTTCACTGCGCCAGAAAACCACCTTGCGCTCAATGGCCGATACGATTCCCACGAGCAGCATCGCTGCGACCGACAGCAGCAGAATCGGAGCAAACACACCCGCTCCGTCAAGCTGCGTCATCATGCGGCGGCTGAAGTAGCCGAGACCGCTTTGCGCTCCCAGCCATTCTCCAATGGCCGCCCCGATGATAGAGAGAGGGATCGCCATTTTAAGCGCGGAAAAGAAATAAGGCAGAACCGCAGGAAGTTTCAGCTTCCGAAAAATCTGATACGGCGATGCGCCGAAGGAAAACATCAGCTCTTTCATCTCGGTGCGAACCGATTTGAATCCATCGAAGACTGTGATGGTAACCGGGAAAAAGGTCATCAACACGGTCACCAGCACCTTGCTCCACACCGTGTAGCCAAACCACAGAACAAAAAGCGGAGCGAGCGCCGTGGTGGGAATGGTCTGTGAGGCGATTACGATGGGATAGAGGGCTTTCTCCGCCACGGGATTATAGTCCATCAAAATCGCAAGGGCAAGCCCCAGCACGATGGAGATGGAAAGCCCGATCCCCACCACCAGCATGGTGGAGGGCAGATGTGCCGTGAGAAGCGGCCCCCGCAGCTCCCAGAGACGCTGCAGCACCTGAGAGGGCGAGGGAAGGATATATGCCGCATCCATCCCCATGGCGAGTCCCTGCCAGAGCATCAGCATGAGAAACACCAGGATCGCGGCGGGGAGATTTGCCCTGTTGATCCGTTTCATGCCACATCCCTCCTGAGCTTCTCGATCAACTGCTCTTTCAGCTCCAAAACGGCGGGCAGCTTCAGGGTTTCTCTCCCCCTTGGGTAATCGATCGGAACCGGGATCGAGGTCAGCTGGGTGATCGGCATATGCTCAGCCACCAAGACTCTGCCGGACAGGTAGATCGCCTCTTCCACATCGTGCGTGATGAAGAGCACGGTTTTGCGCTCCCGCTGCCACTGCTGCAGCAGCCATTCCCGCATGCTGATGCGGGTGAGGTAGTCTAAGGCCGAAAAGGGTTCGTCTAGCAGCAGGAGCTCCGCTCCTGTGAGCAGGGTACGCGCAAAGGCGGCCCGCTGACGCATACCGCCGGAGAGCTCCGACGGTCTTTTTGCTCCCTGGTTTTCAAGCCCCACATTTCTCAGAGCCTCTGCCGCACGCTCTTTCATTTCCTCCTTGGTGAGATCCCCTTTCAGTTCCATCGGCAGACAGAGGTTTTCCTCCACGCTGCGCCACGGAAAGAGAAGATCCTGCTGCGGCATATATCCGCAGCTGTTTTTTTGCCCGGAAATATTGGTTCCATTCACCAGAATCTCACCGGATTTTAATTGCAGAAGCTGATTGATCAGGCGGAAAATCGTGCTCTTCCCGCAGCCCGACGGGCCGATGATGGAGACGAATTCCCCCTTCTCCACATGAAAGCTCAGATCGTCGACGATATTGAAGTCTTCTCCCGGATATTGAAAGACGGCATGCTCAAAACGCAGCACTTAGTCTTTCACCTCCCAGGCCATATCCCAGAAGGCCATCTCATAGCGGGAGCACTCATAGAAGATCTCTTCCAAGTGCAGCAGCTGCTCTTCAGTGTAGTCCTTCGCCAGCCGGTCCATCAGGGCAATCAGCTTCAGGTTCGCCTCGTGATACCCTTCGCTCGCATAGCCGCTGACCCACTCTCCATAGAAGGGATGCCGATCTGCATCGGGGTGTTCCTTCAGCAGATTGCGGGCAATGTATTCATAGCTCACGGCGCAGGAGAGGATGGAGGCGACGATCTCCGCCGGGCCCTCGTTGAAGGCAACGCTCAGCATATAGGCCGTATAGGAGCGATTGTCGAGGGCGATTTTGGTCTGTTCCACGTCGGAAAGCGAGATGCCCAGCCGCTTCATATAGGTTTTGTGAATATCCATCTCGCCGTTAAAAATCCGCCCCACGTATCCGGCAAACAGCTGCATGGCTTCCAGATCCCGCGCCTTCACGGCGCCCAGGGCAAAGACCTTGGCGTAATCGATCAGGTAGAGATAATCCTGAATCATATAATACTGGAACTTCTCATGCGCGAGCGTTCCGTCGGCAATACCCTGCACAAAGGGATGCTCCAGATATTTTGCCCAAAGCTCTTTGGTTCCTGCAAGAAGGCGTTCTGTCGGCGTCATTTCTGACCACGCTCCTCTCCGGCAAATTCGCCGCCGATGGCAAAGGCGTGGTTCATCGGGCCGGATCCTTTTCCGAGATCCAACATGGCCGCCAGAGCGCCGGAGATATAGGCTTTGGAACGCTCCACGGCCGTTTCAAGGTCATAACCCTTCGCGAGATTCGAAGCAATGGCACTGGACAGGGTGCATCCGGTGCCATGGGTGTTTGGATTGTCGATCCGCTTTCCGTAGAACCAGCGGGAGCCGCTTTCCTGCCAGAGCAGGTCATTTGCGTCGTTGAGCTGGTGCCCTCCCTTGCAGAGCACCGCGCAGCCGTACTGTCTGCCGATTTTCTCCGCGGCGACAACCATATCCTCCGGGCTGGTGATGTGCATTCCGGAGAGCACTTCAGCTTCGGGAATGTTGGGCGTGAGAACCGTGGCGAGCGGCAGCAGCTTTGCCTTGAGGGTGTCCACGGCATTGTCGCTCAGCAGCTTGGAGCCGCTGGTCGCCACCATGACGGGGTCCACCACGATGTTCCTTGCCCGGTAGAAGGTCAACCGCTCCGCGATGGTCTCAATGAGATCGATCGAAGAGACCATTCCGATCTTGACCGCATCCGGCCAGATGTCGCTGAAAATGCTGTCGATCTGTTCTGCGAGAAATTCCGCCGAGACCTCAAAAATCCCCTGAACGCCGGTGGTGTTCTGGGCTGTCAGGGCCGTGACGGCGCTCATGGCAAAAACACCGTTTGCCGTCATGGTCTTGATATCGGCCTGAATCCCGGCGCCTCCGCTGGAATCGGAGCCAGCGATCGTCAATGCTGTTTTCATAGAATTACTCCTTTCGTTTTCACAGCACTTTTTTCTTACGCGGCACAAGGTGGTGCCCCCAACGTACCGCGGCAGAGAGGATCCCCCTGCTCTGCATGTGTTGTATCGGATCACAGAATCTGTGTGACCGTCTGCAGTTTAGCTGCCTGCCTCCATTTGCGAAGCCGCCGTACCTCGCACAGAAGCCTCCTGCAAGGCTCTCCGCGCAGAGCAGCCCTTTGCGATTCCTAAAAAAGAAACACGGAGAACGCAGGGAAGCGTCTCCGTGAAAAGTTTCTTTCTTACTCCCTACGGCAGCATTACCTACATCAGGTGTAAGGGTCGAAGCGTAACCTTCCTCTCAGCCTGTTCAGCTCCCCTGTATCGGTGTCATTATATCCCCAAACCCATTGTTTGTCAACGGATAACGAAAACTTTTCATCCGCAGACGCCTTATGAAAATCGGGCCTCCGCCCAAACGAAGGCCCGATTTGTGAAGCTGATTTTGACAGTGGAATCCGGTTGATCGGCGATGGCATATTATCCCCCTTGCCACCGCTCCATCACGATTGCAAAAGAAGCCGATACGGGTTCCCCTGCCTTCTGAATTGCCCATGATTCCTGCCTTTCAGAACGGCATGCGCTTCCCTGTTTTTGGTTCGTATGCGTTCTTTCTCCAAAGGGAAAGGCACGGGTACAGATTATTCTGCATAAAAAGCGGCGGCATTATTATAGAGAATGTTTTCTTTGGCGCGATCGCTGAAGGGCAGAGCCTCCACCTGCGCAATCAGATCCCCTACCGGTACGCTCTGGGTAGACCAGTTGGAGGCAAAGCAGATGCGGTCGCTCAGACGGTCTTCTCCATAGAACAGATAGGGCTCGTAGCCGGAGCCGCGCATATTGATCTTCGCCGGAGAATGCGTTTCGAAATTCAAATAGACATTCTTATGGCGAAACGCCAGCGCCAGGAATTCCAGAACCCACGGCCAACCGCTGACACCCGCCATGATTTTCAGTTCCGGAAAATCACGGGCCACTTCATCGATGTAGCGGGGATGTCCGATATCGTACGGCACGGCCGTGGACAGGTTCAGGCTGCTGTAGATATGCACGGGAATTCCAAGCTCGCACGCCTTGGCATACAGCGGATAATTCTTTTTGTCGTTGGCCGGAAGCCGGGTCCGAAAGGCAGTCAGATACAGGGCGTGCAGCCCGTATTCCTTCACGCAGACCTCCAGCTCACGGACGGCCGCCATCCCCTGATTGGGGTCTAAAAAGATAAAACCCTTAAACCGGTCCGGGTACTTTGCCACGATCTCGCCGGTGCGGCGGTTATCGTGTCCGTTGTCGACGGTCACGCCCCATTCCACGCCGATCTCATCCAGGTAGCAGATGAAGTCTTCCAGCTTGGGCGCCTTTTCCTTCGCGGCAAGCGACACTTTTTCTCTGAATCCGTCAGGTCCCTCTGCCAGAGCGAGCTGCTCCAGTTCCGAAACGGTAAAACCGATCTGTTCCGCCATGGGGCCGGCATAGGTCTCCTTATACCCCGCATAATGGGGGTTGAGGAAAAAGGTGCTCAGGGTTTGCGTCAGATAGGCCGCATCCGGCGGTAGATCCAAGCACAGGTCGATAACTTTCCGCATTCTTTATGCTCCTCTCTTTATTGAATCCCAAAGTCTTCCTTGACGTCGCCGGTGTACAGCACGGGTTTTTTGATCTTATACGCGACGATCGAAATGACCAGCGCCGCGGCGGCATAGAGCATCGCAGCTATGATTCCCGCGGTCGACAGGGTGCTGAACAGCAGCACGCTTTGAATCGCACACAGGATCAAGGCGACGGTGGTGGTGACCTTCGCCGTGCCGGGCTTCAGATGGAAGGGCGCCTTGGCCGCGGCTTCCGGATACTTCTTGTGGAGCCAGTAGCTGCTTGTCATCGGGATCAAAGCCATGAAAAGGGAGATGCCCGAACCCAGCGTGCCCAGCATACCAAGCGGGATATCCAGCAGAATCGGGATCAGGCCCACAAAGTAGAAGATGGTCAGCAGACTGTGAGGCGTGCCGAACTTTTTCATTGACCGCAGCCAGGCCCTTGGGGAACCAACCGTCGGCACAGGCGGCCATCACAGGCTTGGTGACCCAGCTCATCGTGGAGTTCAGGGTCGTTGCAATGGCAAACATGGCGCCGCCGACAATGAAGAATACAAACAGGGGCTTCGACAGAATCTCACGGGCCACAACCGACAGATTCTGGTTGGCAACCTGCTCTACCGGCAGCACGCCGGAAGCGATGAGCGCCATAAAGGCGTAGATCACACCCACTGCCAGGGTGCCTACTGCCATTCCCAGGGGGATATCCCGCCCTGGATTCTTCATCTCACTTCCGAGGCTGGCGACCACATTGGCGCCGCCGGTTGCAAAGGTCAGAAGGCCGGCGGTGGTGATCAGGGTCACAAATCCGTTCGGAGCGAGCTGCTCCATACTGGAAAAGGCGGAGAAATCCACCTGCGGCATGCCGTTTCCGATAAACACGGCAAAGGCGATGATCATCACAACGACCATCAGATTCTGGAGTTTTGCCGCCCACTGCATCCCAAAAAGATTGGTGACATACATCAGCGTCAGGATCCCGGCGGCACAGAGCTTGAAGGGCACGCCCGGAATCAGCGACTGCATATAGTCGGCAAAGGACAGCGCAAACAGCGCAAGCGTGATATTATAGGCAAGATAAATCAGCATGTAGACCAGTCCCGCGACCGGGCGCCCCAGCCGGCTGGCGTAGCGATAGGCTCCTCCTGTGGTAGGAAGCGCGCTGCCCATCATCATGGTGGGGATGCTCATAAATACAACAAAGACGGAAGATAAAATATACGCCAGCACAACACCGCGTCCGGTCATGCCAATAGCGATACCCGTCATTGCCATAACACCTGAACCGATGGTCTGACCCATTGCGATACTGAGAACCTCTTTGAAGCCCAGTACCTTTTTTAGGTTTTGCTCTGAACTCAGTGTTTTCCTTCCAGTTTTCTGTTTTTCCCGCACAGTTTTTACTAAATAATGGTTCAGATTCTAACACGTTGCTAACATGTTTGTCAATCGTTTTTTCCAGTTATTCACGGAATTTTCTGCAGACTATTGACATTTCCTGTCTCAAATGTCTATGATAGCTATATCATTATATTTATTCAATGAGGTGAATCAATATGGAATACACTCTGCTTTCCACTCAAATCGACGGTCACGTGGGGATTATCACCCTGACCAACCCGCCCAAGAACTCGTTCAGCAAACGCTTGATCGTAGAAATGCTGGATGTGCTTGACGTGTTCGAGGCCAACGATCAGGTTCGTACCATCTTTCTGCGCAGCACGGGTGAGCACTTCTCTCAGGGCGCCGATGCGGACGATATCAAGAAGTCCCTCGCCGGCGAAGAAGAGGAGATCAAGGAATCCTTCTCCGTGCTCGGCGGCCGTTTGGTAGAGCGAATCGACAACTGCCCCAAATCCACCATCGTCGCAGCCCGCGGCCGCTGCATCGGCGGCTCCACTGCCGTGTTCAGCGCGTTTGATATCCGCATCGTCGGCGAGAGCTTCTATATCAAGGACGGCGATATCTACTATGGAACGGTCGGCAGCTGGGGCATGAGCAGCCTGCGTCTGCCCATCTGGATCGGCCGCAACAAGATCATGGACTATATGTTCCTCAATGAGGGCTTCAACGGACGCCAGGCCTATGATCTGGGCATCGTCAGCAAGGTCGTATCGGACGAAACGGTCAACGACGTCGGCCTCTTCTACGCCCGCAAGATGGCGACCGCAGCCCCTGTGGCCGTACGCTATTTCAAAGAGTGCGTCCGCGTGGCCACCGCCGCCAATCTGGAACAGGCCCGCAAGTTTGAACTGGAAGCCGCATCGATTGTTTTTGCCACGGAAGACTCCAAGGCCGGTCTTGCCGCCGTGATCCGCGGAGAGCAGGCGGAATTCAAGGGCAAGTAAGGCTTGATTTATCGATATATGCTATGACGGTATGAAAATAAGAAAGAAGGAGCGGATGCAATCCGCTCCTTCTTTCTGTTTTAGATTTTATGAAAACAAATTGATTTGGCACAGAAGTTACAACCTATGCTGTGCAGAGAAGAGACTTGCATAAAACGAAAGCATGGTTCCCATGCGCTCCCCTACTGTTCGCCAAAAGACTCCTCATTTATTCATCTCATCTCTAATGTCTTTTAAGCGTCTTCCCTTATATGTAAACCAAAGCGTACCTTGAACAGCATGATCAAACTTTTTCAGCTTCTGTGCAAGCGCAGATACCGAAGTTGTCTCGCCCTGAAACTCAATTTTCCTATCGTCAATTACGGTTGCCGTCACACTCGGGTCCTCAACGTATTCTATTGTAGCCCCGATAGGAATGCCGCATTCGGTAAACCGAAACGGGCCTTTTCTTACCATCTCGCGCACCTCTTCAGCAATTTTCTCATCGAGGATTTCATGCCCTTCCGGCTTCATACGCTTCAGGCTGCCTGTTGTTCCGCTAATCTTTGCGATGCATTCAAGGAGCGCGTATGCTTCTTCAGGCGTCATTGCATAAAACTCTTTCACCCGTTCTTTTCCATCGAACGTCTCTATTGTGCGCAAATCGGGATTAAGAGCATCAATCAGCTTGTGAAGCTCTTTATCTGTCAGTTCACTTTTAACCTCATAGATTGCATATGCACGAAAAGCAAACGGTATTGTTTCGCTGCGATTCAATTGTCTTAGCCGCTTTTCAAGATCATGTGCATATCCAATTTTGATATAGTCAGAAAAGACGGATTTGTCAAAATGTAAATAACGCCTTTTTTCATCTGCTATCCTCCCTAAAAAAGCATCCAATTAGTATAATCATTTTCTGTTCTGATCTCTGTTAAAAGCTTTGCGTCAGATTAGAACATATCGTGAGAATGTGTTTCTTGACAATATTTGGTCTGATGCATCGTTTGATTGGATAAAGCTCAACGGTTTTCCTGCAAAAATTAGCATTTTTAGTATATCTTACCTTCCGCCAAATATCAATTCCCGATCATACCCCCATCTCTTGCCGTTTTGGGGCTTCTCCCTTGCTCAGGATGTGCACTATAAGTCTGTCTTTCATCATTTTTTGAATCACAACATGACTCTGCCTTCAAAAGCAGCCTGCCCTGCGTCCAAAATCTTCCAATATACTTTACTGTTCCGTTTGTTTGCTATTTCTTCCTTTCTGTTCTATAATAGAGCAAAATGCGCCGCGGCCTTGCGGCGCCGTATCATGTGCAGAGGGGGAACATCCATGCCGGCACGGCCGCCAAGAGGCTTTCTAACAGAGGAAGAAAAGGCAAGTATTCCCAAAGTTACAAAAGGATTGATCAAAAGGATCCTTTCTTATCTCAGGCCCTATCGCGTGCAGTTTTTCTTTGTGTTCTCAGCCATCCTGCTTTCCGCGGTGGTCGGGCTGTTCCCTTCGATCATCACAGGGCGCATCGTCGATCAGGCTCTGGTCGGGCAGGATATGGGCTACCTCATCCAGCTGCTGATCGCGGCTTTTGCCGCGCTGGTGGTCAGTCAGGCCATCGGTATTGCTGAAAGCTATATCAACGCCTGGATCTCGCAGCGCATCATCTTTGATATGAAAAACCAGATGTATCGTCATCTGGAATACATGCCGCACGCCTTTTTCACCACGGAAAAGCAGGGCGATATCATCACGCGGATGAATACCGACATCAGCGGCGTGAGCCAGGTCATCAGCGGCACGCTCTCTTCCATCGTCAGCAATATCGCCACAGTCGTCACCACTCTGGTCGCGCTCTTTTCCCTCAACTGGCAGCTGGCGCTGGTGGGTATCGTGGTCATCCCGCTGCTCATCATCCCCACGCGCTCGGTCGGCAAGACCAGATACCGGGCGCTGACCGACAGCCAGGAAAAAAACGACGAGATGAATCAGATCATCAACGAGACCCTCTCTGTCAGCGGCTCGCTGCTGGTCAAGCTGTTTACCCGTGAAGAGAAAGAATACGCCAATTTTGTCCGTGTGAATGAGGAGGTCACGCGCTATGCTCTGAAGGAGCAGCGCAGCGGCAAATGGTTCCGCGTGATCATGGGCGTTTTCACCCAGGTGGGACCGCTGCTCATCTATTTCGCCGGCGGCCTGCTCATCATTGACCGTCTGGATCCCACGCTGACCGTCGGCACCGTCACTGCTGTGGTGGCACTGGTAAATCGCCTATACCGTCCGGTGGAGTCCCTGCTCAATATCCAGGTGGATTTCACCCGCTCTCTGGCCCTGTTCTCCCGTATATTCGACTATCTTGACCGTGAGAACACAATCAAAAATCCGCCTGAGGGCAGAAAGCCGGATATGGATCAGAAGGATATCGTCTATGACCGGGTGCGTTTCGGTTATCAGGAGGGCTCCCCCATTCTGACCGACGTCAGCTTTACCGTGCCGGGCGGCAAAATGTATGCCGTGGTCGGGCCTTCCGGTTCCGGCAAATCCACGATCGTCAATCTGATTCCCCGACTTTACGACGTATGGGCCGGCTCTGTATCGGTGGCCGGCGTGGACGTTCGGGAGTTTGATCTGGAGTATCTGCGCCGCAATATCGGCGTGGTCACGCAGGAGACCTATCTTTTCAACGGCAGCATTCTGGACAACCTCAAATATGCGAAGGACGACGCCTCCATGGACGACATCGAACGGGCCTGCCGCATCGCCAATATCCACGACTTCATCGCATCCCAACCTGACGGCTATCTTACCAAGGTCGGCAACCGCGGCCTGAAGCTCTCTGGCGGAGAAAAGCAGCGTCTTTCGCTGGCAAGGGTGATCCTGAAAGACCCCCGTATCCTGATTCTCGACGAGGCCACCTCGGCTTTGGATTCCATCTCCGAAAACTCCATTCAACAGGCGCTGGAGGCCATGATGCAGGGGCGTACCAGCATTGTCATCGCACACAGACTGTCTACCATCCTTAAAGCCAACTGCATCCTGGTGGTGAAAGACGGCGTGATCTGCGAGCAGGGCACGCATGAGGAGCTTCTGGAGCGAGGCGGCGTATACCGGGAGCTGTATGAAACCCAGTTCCGGCAGGCTATCCAGGGCGAAGAGGCGCACGGGAAGAGCCGCCTGGATATCAGCACCCTGTCTTCCGAATACGAGGTGCGTGACATCACAGAAAACGATATTACCGACGTCTATCGCCTGTGCCGGGCCAACCGCAAATACTACCGCTACATCCACCGCAAACCCTCTCTGCGCGATCTGACCGATGTGATCAGCAACGTGCCGCAGGATACGGCGCCTGAGAACAAACGCTTTGTCGGCTTCTATGACCGGGAGGGGAATCTGATCGCCATCCTTGATCTCATCCTGGGATATCCGGACAGCGGCAGCGTCTTTCTCGGCTGGTTCATGGTGGACGCGCAA
>JAEEGL015233165.1_pt1 | contig 19573 bp, 22 predicted proteins | sample 9134231 | NCBI WGS metagenome assembly JAEEGL01 (sample SAMN16246548, study PRJNA631951) | gut metagenome | biome: gut microbiome; feature: rumen; material: fiber-attached | host: Bos | place: Iran: Karaj | collected 2018-10 | reverse complement strand
GACGGCGAGGGCTGCATCGCATCCGCGAAGCGCATTTCGGAGGATGCCGACGCCGCGGGGACGAAGTGGTACGCCTATGTCGAAACGGAAAAGGAAAGCCCCTGGTACAACAACCAGACCTACGCCAACACGCTGGACAAGGCGACAATGCGGCGGTTCATAGAGGTCACATATGAGCGATATCTGAAAGTGGTGGGGAAGGACTTCGGCGGCGTCGTGCCCGCCATCTTCACCGATGAGCCGCAGTTTTCCCACAAGCAGACGCTGGGGTTTGCCAGGGAGAAGAAGGACGTATGCCTGCCCTGGTCGGACGACGTGCCGGAGACCTTCCGGGAAGCCTACGGGGCGGACATCGTGGAAGCGCTGCCGGAGCTGTTCTGGGAACTGCCGGGAGGGAAGCGGTCCGTGATCCGCTATCGCTATCACGACCACATCGCGGAGCGCTTCGCCCAGGCGTTTGCCGACCAGTGCGGCGGCTGGTGCCGGCAGCACAACCTGATGCTCACGGGACACATGTTGGAAGAGCCGACGCTGAAGAGCCAGACGGCCGCCGTTGGCGAGGCCATGCGCTCCTACCGCGGCTTCCAGCTGCCGGGCATAGACATGCTCTGCGCGCGGTTCGAGTTCACGACGGCTAAGCAGGCGGCTTCCGCGGCGCATCAGTTCGGCCGGGAGGGCGTGATGAGCGAGCTCTACGGCGTGACGGGCTGGGACTTCGACTTCCGCGGGCACAAGCTGCACGGGGACTGGCAGGCGGCCCTGGGCGTGACGGTGCGGGTGCAGCACCTTTCGTGGGTTTCCATGAAGGGCGAGGCGAAGCGGGACTATCCAGCGTCGATCAGCTACCAGTCGCCGTGGTGGAAGGATTATTCCTTCGTGGAGGACCACTTCGCCAGGGTCAACGCGGCCCTGACGCGGGGCAAGCCCGTGGTGCGGGTGGGCGTGATCCATCCCGTGGAGAGCTACTGGCTGCACTGGGGGCCCGCGGAGCAGACGTTCGGCGTGCGCAGCGAGATGGACGAGCGGTTCCTGAACCTGACGGACTGGCTGTTGACGGGCGGGATCGACTTCGACTTCATCAGCGAATCCCTGCTGCCGGAGCAGTGCGAAAAGGGCGGCACGCCGCTGAAGGTGGGCGAAATGTCCTACGACGCGGTGGTGGTGCCGGGATGTGAGACGCTGCGAGGGAGCACGCTGGAGCGCCTGGAGGCGTTCCGGGCCGCCGGAGGAAAGCTGGTATTTCTGGGAGAAGCGCCGACATTGGAGGACGCGGAGGTTTCCGGGCGCGGGGAGCGGCTGTGGGCGGCCTCGGTGAGGGCCGAGTACAGCCGGGAAGGCGTGCTGGGCGCTCTGGAAGACGAGCGCATGCTGGACATCCGGGACAGCGGCGGCAAGCGGACCGTGAACCTGCTGCACCAGCTGCGCCGGGACGGAAACGGTCTGTGGCTGTTCGTCGCCCATGGCCGGGAACCGTACAACAAGGATGTGGCCACATATCAGGATGTGCGGATCCGCGTGAAGGGCGAGTACGCCGCAAAGGTGTACGACACGCAGACGGGAGAGATCCATGCCGCGGACAGCGCCGCCGACGGAGGCTGGACGGAGATCCGCGCTCGTCTGTACGACTACGACAGCCTGCTGCTGAGGCTGGAAGAAGGCGCGATGGCAGAGAAGGCGACGGCTTCTGCGCTGGTGGAGGAAAAAACGCGACGGCTGCCGGTAGAAAAACTCGTGGAATACCGTCTGGACGAGCCCAACGCGTATCTGCTGGACAAGGCGGAGTACGCGCTGGACGATGAAGAATACGCTCCGGAGGAGGAACTTCTGCGGGCGGACAACGCGCTCAGGCGGAAGCTGGGCTGGCCGCTGCGCTGCGATTCGGTGGCCCAGCCGTGGACGATTCAGGAGCGGAAGGCGGAGCATAAGGTGCGGCTGAGGTTCCGCGTGCAGAGCAAAATCGTGGCGCAGGGTGTGAAGCTGGCGCTGGAGGACGCGGATGTGGCAGCCGTGCGGTTCAACGGCCAAAAGGTGAACAGCGCACCGGAGGGCTGGTATGCGGACAAGAGCATCAAATGTGTGGAGCTGGGGACGCTGAAGAAGGGCGAAAACGTGATCGAGGCAGAGCTGCCCTTCGGGAAGCGGACCAATGTGGAGTGGTGCTATCTGCTGGGAGATTTCGGCGTGGCTGTGCGCGGAGAGGCCCGGGAGATCACAGAGCTGCCCGACAAGCTGGGATTTGACAGCGCGACGTGGCAGGGCCTGGCGCACTATGGCGGAAACATCGAGTACCGCCTGCCGGTGGAGACCGCGGGCGGGCGCGTGCGCGTGACGGCGCCGCACTACGACGGAACGGCCATCCGCGTGAGCGTGGACGGCGAGAAGGCGGGCTACATCGCGTATCCGCCGTACGCGCTGGAGATCGGTACCCTGGCGGCCGGAAAACACGAGATCGCCCTGACGCTGCTGGGGAACCGCCAGAACGGATTCGGGCCGGTGCACCTGGCGGACGCGATGCAAACCTGGATCGGACCCAACGCATGGCGCTCAGCGGATGAGAAGTGGACGGAATCATACCGGCTGAAACGGGTGGGCATCCGCACCGCACCGTGGATCGAGGAGATTGTGGAAGAATAGGGAAGAGATGGCCGGCGCGCAGAGAACCTGCGCGCCGGTCAAATTTACGTGGAGCTTTTGAATGGCAACAGGCATTTGACTGTACATTTGTTATTATTAAAGTTGTACTGAAGATTCGTGATATGTGGATTAGGAAGGAGATGAATAATGGTGAGTTTATTCTACTATGACAAAGTGTTGTTGGCTTATGAAGCAAGCTTTCAATGGGATCAGGCCCTTGAACACTTGGAAAAACTGTTTCTTAAGAAAAAAGAGATACATGTCTTATATTCTCTGATTGGCTTTTCCTGGTTCTATTTGATCGAAGGTCCGGTTGTTAGCAAAAAGTATGCGAACGACCCAAATACGAAGGCGCTGGACGCTTGGAAAAAGTACATTGACGCAGGCATACTTGAGGTGTGTGATGATTCATATTTCTGTTTTATCGCGGGATATACCCTATCTCTTCATGGCTTCTACATCAATGAAGAGTACGAAAAAAAGGGAAACCGGCTTATTCAGGCTTGTTTGAACTCAACCAGTGACGCGCTTTTGCGACAGCTGGCGGAGAACTTCATGATGAACGAGCGTTCTATACACTATATTCATGTCAAAGACGGAAAATCGATCTGCGAGCGGTTCTTTAACGGTAAATCCTTGCTGGATGGGTATTTCAATAGAATCTATGATTCATAACGAGCATGTTCTGTTTTGTTTTACATCCTTAGAATACATCAGTAGATGTTACGGTGGGCCGAAGACGCAAAAGGTTTTCGGATGACGGAGAAAGAGTTCCGGTTAGGGGAAAGCCGCTTTTCCTAAATCCTTGAGTGTTTGACGATGGGTCGGCGCGCGGGGAAACCCGCGCGCTGGTTTTTTCTGCCCTTGGCAGGATAAGAAGGGGCTTGGCCACATATATTCCAGTACGGCGGGAGGTGATGAAGCTGGCGAGGATCGAGACACTGGCGTCCTGTCTGCCGGAGGAGCTGGCTCAGGCCGTTCGCAGCGCGCCGCCCGGGCTCTCCGAGATTCGGCTGCGCGCGGGCGCGGAGGCAGAGTTGGTGTTCGGGCGGAAGTCCCGCATGACGGGTTGCGTCACGGACGCGCGCGCGATGCTGCGCATGGCCGCGCGGATGATGGACAACAGCCTGTACGCCAGGGAGGAGGAGCTCCGTCAGGGATTCTTCACCTTGCGGGACGGCTGCCGTGTGGGCGTGGCGGGGCGTTACGCCGTCCGCGACGGGCGGGCCGCGGAGATGGTGCAGATCGGCGCGATGTGCGTTCGCATCGCCAGGGAAGCTCCCGGCTGCGCGAAGGGGATCGTGGCGTACTCCCTCCCGGAAGGCAGCCGGCCCAGGGGGACGCTGCTGCTGTCCGGGCCGGGCGTGGGCAAGACCACGTGCCTGCGGGACCTGGTGCGAACGGCCTCGGAAAAGGGCTGGCACGTCGGACTTGTGGACGAGCGCGGCGAACTGGCGGCGGTGTCCGGGGGCGTTCCGTCGATGGATGTGGGGCCCAGGACGGACGTGATGGACGGCTGCCCCAAGGCGCTGGCGATTGAGAAAATGGTGCGGAGTATGTCGCCGGACGTAATCGCGGTGGACGAGCTGGGCAGCAATGGCGATGCGGAGGCGGTGCTGGATGCAATGCGCTGTGGCGCTGTGGTGTTCGCCACGGCGCACGCGGGGTCCTTTGAGCAGGCGGAGAGACGGGCCTGCACGGGGAAACTGATGCGTTCCGGCGCGTTTCCGGTGCAGGCGCTGCTGGAATGCGTCCAGGAAAGGCGCCGGGCCAGGATACGGGCAGAGGGAAGCAAAGCGGAGGAAATCTGCCGGTTATGATGCGCTTTATCCTGTTTTGCGCCGTGGCGGCGGGCTGTGCGGCGGCGGGGCACGCGGTCTCCGCCGGGCAGGAGCGGCGGGCGAGGACGCTGGGCGAGGTCATGGACGCGGCACAGCTGCTGCAGGTACGCATGCTGGACAGGCTGCTGTCCGTATCCGCGGCACTGTCCATGTCCGAATGCAGTCTGATGCGGATGATGGGAGAGAGGACAGCGTGCGGCGCGTCACCCACAGAGGTGTGGGAAGAGCTCTCGCGGGAAGAGAGCAGACGCGGCGGGATGCTGGACTGCATGACGCGGGAGGACATGGACGCGCTGACGCTGCTGTTCGATGGGCTGGGGGAGTCCGGCAGGGGCGAGCAGGAGAGACAGTTCCGGGCGGCCATCCGCGAGATCGGCAGGCTGGAGGAGGAAGCGCGGAAGCAGAAGGGCAGCGGCGCGAGGCTGTACACTGCGCTGGGGCTGTTCTTCGGCATGACGCTGGCGGTGATCGCGCTGTAGCAGGACGGCGAATTTGGAGAAGCGCATGGAAATTGATTTTGTGTTCAGGATCGCGGCGATTGGGGTGCTGGTGACGATGCTGAGCCAGATACTGAAGCAAACAGGCCGGGAGGACATGGCTACGCTGGTGGCACTGTCCGGGCTCGTGGTGGTGCTCATCATGGTGGTAAGCAGGATCGCGGACTTCTTTCAGACCGTGCGGGCGATGTTGGAGATATGACGGCGATCAGGATCGGGCTTATGTGCGTCGCGGCGGCCATGATGGCTTCGCTCCTGCGCAGGCAGCAGCAGGGGATGGCCATGGCGCTGACGCTGGCCGCTGGGGCGGCGGCGTTGGCGATGCTGTCCGGGCAACTGGGAGAAGCGGCGCAGGCTATGCTGCGGATCGCGGGCCATGCGGGCCTGGACGGCGGGAGTGCCCGGACGCTGCTGTCGGCGGCGTGTATCGCGCTGGGAGCGGAATTCGTCGCCCAGCTATGCGAGGACGCCGGCGAAAAGACGCTGGGGACCCGGGCCGCGTTGGCTGCGCGGGTGGCCATGCTGGCGTTGGCCGCTCCGACGCTGTCGGAGCTGATCGGGATGGTGTCGGAGGCCCTGTTGTGAGGCGGCTGGCTGCGCTGATTCTGGCGATGTTCGCGCTGATGTGCTGGGGAGCGGCGGCGGAGGGCGCGCCGGAAATGGCGGAGGACGTGGACCTGTCCGCGCTGCAGGAGATAGCGGACAATGCCGACGCTGGGATAGACCTGAAGGAGACGCTGTTGCGGCTGGCGTCGGGAGAATACCGGGGCGGCACGGCGGATTTGCTGAAGGAGTTTTCCGGGATGCTGCTGGCGGGGTTCCGGGCGGCTGTAGGGATGCTGGCGGGGATCGTCGCTCCGGCGCTGATCGGGGCTGTGGCGGCGCAGGTGCTCCAGGATTCGCCCGGTTCAGACGCCGCGCAATATGTATGCCGGCTGTGCTGCGCGGGGGTGCTGTCGAAGGCGTTCTTTGAACGGATTGGGGTGGCGAAGCAGATGATCTCCACGCTGGCGGAGCTGTCGGAGGGGATATTTACCATCCTGACCGGACTGCTGGCCACGGTTGGCGCGGCGAACGAGGCCGCCATGATGACGCCGGTGGCCGCGGCCTTTGGCGAACTGTCTTCCAGCGTTGCCGCGGAGTGGGGCACACGGCTGGCAACCGTGGCGGCAGGGCTGGCTGTGGCGGGGAACATCAATCCAAGCCTGTCCTTCAAACGATTGTTCGGATTGGTGCGTGGGATCGTCAGCTTTGCCGCCGGGGCGGCAATGACGGCCTTTATGGCGCTGCTGTCCGTGCAGGGTACATTGGGGGCGGGCTATGACGGCTTCGCCATGCGGACGGCGCGGCTGGCGGTGGACAGCGCAATCCCCATGATCGGCGGGGACGTGGCGGATGCCATGGACGGCCTGGTGGCCAGCGCGCTGCTGGTGAAAAACGCGGTGGGAGCGACGGGAATGCTGCTGGTGGTGTCGCTGTGCCTGCGGCCGGCGGCGGAGCTGCTGGCAAACTGCATCGCGCTGCGGCTGGCCGCGGCAATGCTGGAGCCCGCAGCGGATCCCCGCCTCGTGCGCATGACGGATCAGTTTTCAAAGGCTATGGAGATGCTGCTGGTGGTGTGCGTGTCCGTGGCGATGCTGCTGCTCATCATGCTTGGGGCCGGGATCCGCGCCGCGGGCGGCGGGGCGGCGTGAGAAGGGAATGGGCGGATGCTGAAAATGATTTGCAGCTGCGCGGTGCGGCTGGCGGCGTTGGCGGCGGTATCCGGGGGCGCGGACCTGCTGCTGAGCGAGGGCACATTTCGCCGGGGAATGCGCATGCTGGTGGGACTGTTTGCCGTGCTGGAGGTCGCGCGGCTGGCGTATGAAATGATTTTTTGAGATACCGGAGGGGAAGATGTCTGCGTCCTTTATGGAAAAGATCCGATCCGCGCGGAAGATCGAGTGGATCGCCCTTGCGGTGGCCGTGGCGCTGCTGGCGCTGACGATTCTGGACGGTACGCAGGGTTCAGGTGGATCGACGGACATCGAGAGGCGTCTGGAGCAGGTGCTGTCCAGCGTGGAAGGGGCTGGCGGCGTGCGGACCATGGTGATGCAGGACAAGGACGGGAGCATTCTTGGCGTGCTGATCGTCGCCGAGGGCGCGGGGAATGTCGCCGTGCGGCTGCGGCTGGCGCAGGCGGCAAAGGCGCTCTTGAACGTGGACATGAACAGGATCGAGGTCGTAAAAATGTCGCGGTGAGGAGGCGGGCGGATGGCGTGGCTGAAGGAGGGACGGAGAAGGACGCTGGCAATGGGGCTGGTGATCGCGCTGCTGGCGGCGACGGCTTGGGTCGCGGGGCCGTACATCGACGGAACACAGACGTTGAAGCGGACGGAAGTATCCACAGTTCCCCAAAAGACCGAGGAGGACGACGCGGACGCCATCGCGGCGTTCCGAACGGAGCGGCAGCAGCTGAGGGCCATGCAGCGTGGGCAGCTGCAGGAGATTGCCGCCGACGAAACGACATCGGCGGCGATTTCGGAAGAGGCGCGGCGGCAGATCATCAACATGGCCGAGTGGAGCGAACAGGAGACAACCATCGAAGGCGTGCTGAAAATGCGAGGATACAGGGAGGCGGTGGCGACGGTGCACGAGGATTCCGTGAATGTGCTGGTGCGCGCGGACAGCCTGTCCGAGCAGGAGTGCGCCGTGATCCTGGAACTGGCGACGCGGGAGACCGGAAAGAGCGCGGAGAATATCAAGATCATCCCGATCAATTAAAATAACATCGGTTTTTCATGGAAATTGTTTGATTGATCGGCATTTATCTGCTATAATATAATCAGGCGAGGTACGAGGGCGTATTTTCGCTACCCTTGATGTACGAGGAGGTCTGTAAAATGAGTGAAAACTTCACCGGCGGCGTGAAGATGGACGAGAATCCCGACGGAACCGTATCCTTTGCGACGGAGGTCGTGGCGACCATTGCCGGCCTCGCGGCGAACGAGGTGGAGGGCGTGGCCAGCATGAGCAGCCAGTCCGCCGGCATTACCGATATTCTGACCCGCAAATCCAGCAAGAACCTGACCAAGGGCGTCCGCATCGATCTGCAGGACAACATGGTGACGGCGGATATCTCTATCGTGGTGGAGTATGGCTCTCCCATCCCGGACGTGGCGAAGAACATCCAGGAGAACGTGAAGAAAGCCATCGAGACCATGAGCGGCCTGGACGTGAAGAGCGTGGACGTGCACGTGACCGGCATGAGCTTCGAGAAGGAGCATCAGGCCGTGGCGGAACTGAACGAACAGCACAAGAAGATGATCGAGGAGACGGCCCCGGCGGAAGAGGCGCCCTCGCAGGAGCCCGAGGAAGAGCCCGAGGCCGGGGAGATCGAGGAAGAGGACGATACGGAAGCGGAAGAATCCAAGCCCGAGGAGTGACGATTCCCCGCGGAGAAGGGGGTTAATATCCATGAGAATGAGTGTTTTGGATCGGATCCTGGTGGCGCTGTCCACCCTGATCGGCATGGCGCTGGCGGCGTGCGTCGCTGTGCGCGCGTTTGGCGTAGACCTGATCGGCAAGGCGATCGACGGGCTGGTGAGCGCGTCCGAGTACGGGAAGTACATCGTGGCCGGAGTGGCAGCCGTGCTCGTACTGCTGGGAATCCTGGTGCTGGTGTTTATGTTCCGGCGCGCAGCGAAGCGCGTCGATCGCAGCTTTGTGGTGATCGATTCCAGCGATAAGGGGCGCGTGCGCATCGCCATGAGCGCCATCGAGGAAATGGTGCGTCAGGCTGTGCATTCCATGCAGGGCGCTTCCAACCTGAAGATCGGCGTCCACAACGAGGAGGACGCGGTGTCCATCGGCGTGGAGACCTCCGTGGCGGCTGGCGAGCATATCCCTACCGTGACGCTGAACATGCAGCGCAGCATTCGGGAATACGTGGAGACCAACTGCGGCATCGCCGTGCGGGGCGTGTCGGTGACCATCAATTCCGTGGAGGGCGATATGCCGGAGGCCATGCGGGCGCATGAGAGCGCTCCCGCGCAGCGGGAACCGGAGACCTGGATTCAGCCCGTTCCCGCGCAGGAGCCCGCGGAAGAGCCGGCGGCGGGGGAGTCCGCGCCGGAGGAGGAGCAGCCGGCGGCATGGGAAGAGGAACAGCCGAAGACCGATGAGGAGTAAGCATAAGAGAGCGGAGGCGCCCGGATGACCAGAACAACAGCGCGCATGCATGCGATGAAGCTCATCTACGAATGGGAGATGGGCGGCGACGGCGGAGATGAGACCCGCTTCGGACTGCTGGAAGTGCAGCCGGACGAAGAGGAATCGGACTACATGAACGAGACCTTCGCGGGGGTCGTTGCCAATGTGGATTCGCTGGATGCCGTGATCGAGCGGTATGCGAAGGGATGGAAGCTGGACAGGATCACGCGGGTGGATCTGGCGATCCTCCGGCTGGGCGTGTATGAGCTTTTGCAAAAGAAGGACAATCCCGGCGCGATCCTCAGCGAAGCGGTGTACATGGCAAACCTCTTTTCCGGCGAAAAGGCGGGAGCGTTTGTCAACGGCGTGCTGGGAAGCGTGGCCCGCGAAGAAAACTGATGTCTGAAAGACGGAGAATCAATGCGCCGGCGGGCCGATACGCCCGCTTCCGCGTGCAGAAATGATGCAGCGCGGCCTTCGCACTTGCGAAGGCCGTGTTTGGGTTGTACGAGAATTGTATCAGTCCTTTGATGGATATTACAGAGATACGGGATGGGGGATGGCATATGGCGGCGATCAGAATTGACGGCAAGGGCGTTGCGAAGCAGATTCGCCAGGAGGTGCGGGCGCGGGCGGAAGCGCTGCGGGAAAAAGGCGTGGAGCCGTGCCTGGCGGTGATCCTGGTGGGGGACGACCCCGCCAGCCACATCTATGTGCGCAACAAGAAGAAGGCCTGCGACGACTGCGCCATACGCTCCGTGCAGGTGTTCATGCCGGCGGATTCCGCGGAGGAGGACGTGCTGCGCGAGGTACGCAGGCTGAACGCCGACCCCGCCGTGCACGCGATTCTGGTGCAGCTGCCGCTGCCGGGGCACATCGACGAGAAGAAGGTGCTGGACGAGATCTCCCCGGAGAAGGACGCGGACGGCTTCCACGTGATCAACGCCGGAAAGCTGTTCACCGGCCGGGAGTCCAGGCTGCCCGGCACGCCCGCCGGGTGTATCGAGCTTTTGAAACGCTATGAGATACCCATTTCAGGCAAAAACGCCGTGGTGCTGGGCCGGAGCAATATCGTCGGCAAGCCCATGGCGATGCTGCTGATGCGGGAAAACGCGACGGTAACGATCTGCCATTCCAAAACGCCGGATATCGCGTTCTATACCAGAAACGCGGACATCGTGGTCAGCGCCGTGGGCAAGCCCGGCTTCCTGCCTGGAGACCTGCTCAAGCCCGGCTGCGCGGTGATCGATGTGGGCATCAACCGCCTGGAGGACGGCAAGGTGGTGGGCGACGCGGACTATGAATCCTGCGAGGCTGTGGCGGGATGGATCACCCCCGTGCCCGGCGGCGTAGGGCCCATGACCATTGCCATGCTGATGCAGAGCGCCATTTCGGCGGCGGAACAGGCATGAATATGGAGCGGATGGCCGTCAGCGTATCCGAGTTGAACGAATACGCGCGGCGGCTGCTGGCAGGGGATCCGCTGTTGCGAAACCTGGAAGTGTGCGGCGAGATCTCGGGCTGGAAGGATCACGTGAGCGGGCACAAATATTTCGCTCTGAAGGACGAAAACGCCCGGGTCCAGTGCGTGATGTTCCGACAGAACGCGCAAACGCTGACGTTCCGTCCGGCGGATGGCATGCGCGTGACGGTACGCGCCAGCGCGTCCATATACGAGGCCAGCGGGACGTTTCAGCTGTACGTCACGGAGATCCGCAGGGATGGCGAAGGGGAGATGTTCCTTCGATTCGAGAAGCTGAAACGGCAGCTCGCGGCGGAGGGTTTATTCGATCCCGCGCGGAAGCGACCGATCCCGTACCTGCCGAGGATCATCGGCGTGGCCACGTCCCGGACCGGGGCGGTAATCCGGGACATCATCCGCGTGGCGCGGAGGAGAAATCCCGATGTGGGCATATTGCTGGCGCCGTGCGCGGTGCAGGGGCCCGGCGCGGCGGAGGAGATCGTTGAAGCCATCCGCAGGCTGAATGCCACCGGTGAGCCTGACGTGCTGTTGGTGGGGCGCGGCGGCGGCTCCATAGAAGACCTATGGCCGTTCAACGAGGAGATCGTGGCCCGGGCCATCGCGGGATCCCGCATACCGGTGATCTCCTGCGTGGGGCACGAGACGGACTTCACAATCGCCGACTTTGCGGCAGACCTGCGCGCGCCGACACCCTCCGCTGCGGCGGAGCTGGCGGTGCCGGTGATCGGCGATTTGCGGGAGCAGGCGCGGGCGCTGGGCGACAGGCTGACCTCCGCCCTGGTACAGGGCCAGAAGCTGCGCAGGGCAAGGTTGGACAGGCTGAGGGCTTCCACGGCGATGTCACAGCCCCAAAAGGCATTGCTGGAACCCCTGCAGAGAAATGTGAAAGATGAGGGCGTTCGGCTGCGGAGCGCCATGGAGACCGCGCTGGCGAAGGCCCGGCGCGCGCTGGAAGCGCAGGCCGCTGCCCTGCGGACGCTGAACCCGGAGAGCGTGCTGGACCGGGGATACGCCATGATCGAGGGCAAAAGCGACGTTATAATGGGAACGGACGGCATGCAGGCGGGGGATATGATCGGCATCAGGATGCGCGACGGGCGCGCTGCGGCCCGCGTGACGGAGGTAAAGCATGGACAAAAAGACGATCAATAAGATGACTTTCGAACAGGGCCTGGAAGCGCTGGAGAAGATCGTGCGGGAACTTGAAAGCGGAGATACGCCTCTCAAGGAATCGTTTGCCGCGTTTGAAGAGGGCAAGGCTATCCAAAAGCACCTTGAAGATATCCTGGTTGATGGGGACAGGCGCATTCGCGTGCTGACCGAGAGCGGCGAAGAGCCCCTGGAAGGGGAGGCGGAGGCATGAGGACGCTGGATGAATACCGTTCGATGGTGAACGCACGGCTGGAAGAGCTGTTTAACAACCCGGGCGAGGGGCGTCCCGGCCTGCTGAACGAGGCCATGTGGTACAGCGTGAAGGCGGGCGGCAAGCGGCTGCGCCCCTGCATGCTGCTTGCCACCGTGGACATGCTGGGGGGAAGCGCGGAGCGCGCGCTGGACTTCGCCTGCGCGGTGGAGATGATCCACACATATTCCCTGATCCATGACGATCTGCCGGGCATGGACAACGACACGATGCGGAGGGGAAGGCCCACGAACCACGTGGTGTTCGGCGTGGGGCAGGCCATCCTGGCCGGAGACGGGCTGCTGAACCTGGCGTTCGAGACGATGCTGGAGGCAGCCGGGAAGGATCCTGCCGGGGCGGAGAGGTATATCGCCGCCATCGGAGAGATCGCCCGTGGCGCAGGCGTCACGGGAATGGTGGCGGGCCAGTGCCTGGACCTGGACAGCGAGGCGCGGGGCCTGCAGGACAGGGACGTGCTGGAGAAGATCCACTATGGGAAGACGGCCTGCATGTTCATCCACCCCATGCGCGCGGCGGCGAGGCTGAGCGGCGCGAGCGATGATGACATGGAAGCGGTGACGCGCTTTGCGAAGGCCTACGGGCTGCTGTTCCAGGCGGCAGACGACCTGACCGACGTGGTTGGAAGCTCTGCCGAGGCCGGAAAGACGCTGGGGAAGGACGCGGAGAGTGGAAAGCTGACCTGCGTTTCCATCTACGGGATCGACGGGACCAGGGAGAGGATACAATCGCTGCATGACGAGGCGGTTTGTGCGCTGGAGCGCTTCGGCGGGGACGGCGCGTTCTTCCGGGCGCTGGCGGACCAGCAGGTGCGGTAGCATTTCCCGGGGCATGCCGGAATGGCATTCGGACAGCCTGCCGCGGCGCGGAAGCGCGGCGGAAGAGGATACAAGAGGTAAGCGTTCATGTTGAAAGAACTGACGGACCCGCGGGACATCAAGAAGATGTCTGCCAAGGAGCTGAGCCAGCTTTGCGGGGAGCTCCGGGGAGAGATCATGCGGGTGGTTTCCAGGCGCGGCGGGCACCTGGCGTCCAATCTGGGCGCGGTGGAGCTCACCGTGGCGCTCCATTACGTGTTTGATCTGCCGGAGGACAGGCTGGTGTTCGACGTGGGACACCAGTGCTACGCGCACAAGCTGCTCACGGGGCGGCTGGAGAGCTTCCGGCACCTGCGGGAAAAGGGCGGCGCCAGCGGGTTTCCGGACCCGGAGGAGAGCGAGTACGACAGCTTTGCCGCCGGGCACGCCTCCAACGCCATCTCCGCGGCGCTGGGCATGGCCAGGACCCGGGACGTGATGCACGGGGAAAATCGGGTCGTTGCCGTGGTTGGGGACGGCGCGCTGACGGGCGGCATGTGCTACGAGGCGCTGAACGACGCCGGCCAGTCCAAAACGCCCATGATCGTGATTCTGAACGATAACGACATGTCCATATCCCGCAACGTGGGCGCCATGTCCAATTACCTTACCAGGCTACGCCAGAGCAGGACGTACCGGCAGTTCAAGTATTTCGTCCGGCGCAACATGGAACGGGGCAAGGTCGGAAAACCCGTGTTCCACGCGCTGGAAAAGCTGAAGGACATGATCAAGGGACTGTTCGTGGACGGAAAGTTCTTTGAAGCGCTGGGCTTTACCTACATCGGGCCTGTGGACGGCCACGACCTGAAGCGGCTGATTCGTGTGCTGAAGCGGGAAAAGGACACCACCAGGCCGGTGCTGATCCACGTGGTCACCCGCAAGGGGCGGGGCTATGTGCCAGCGGAGAGCAATCCTGACAAGTATCACGGCGTCGCGCCGTTCTTTGTGGAAAACGGCGTGTCCGGTCAGAGCGATGTGACGAAGTGCGGCAGCGTCGCGGCGGCGGAGTTGGCTGCGCTGGCTGAAAACGACATCCGCGTGTGCGCCATTACCGCGGCCATGTCCGGCGGCACGGGGATGGAGGCATTTGCAGAGAAGTTCCCGGAGCGGTTCTTCGACGTGGGCATCGCGGAGGAGCACGCGGTCACCATGGCCGCGGGCATGGCATCCTCGGGCATGAAGCCCTATGCGGCCATCTATTCCACGTTCCTGCAGAGGGCGTATGACCAGATCCTCATGGACGTGTGCCGTCCTGGACTGCCCGTAACGTTCCTCATTGACCGGGCCGGGTTGGTGGGCCCGGACGGGGCGACGCACCAGGGCGTGTTCGACCTGAGCTACCTGCGGTCCATGCCCGGCATGGTGGTGGCTTCGCCCAGAGACGTGCGGGATCTGAAGCGGCTGGTGCGCTTGAGCAGCGAGCTGGACGGCCCCATGGCCATCCGCTATGCGCGGGAGGGCGAGGACATGGGCCCGCGCATGGCGTCCATGGCGGAATTGAAATTGGGCGAGTGGGAGCTGCTGAGCCTTGGCGAGGACGCCATGATATTCGCCGTTGGGCGGATGGTATCCGTGGCCATGAGGGCTGCGATCGAGCTGAACGGGAAGGGTGTGCGCGCTGGCGTCGCGGACGCGCGGTTCGTGAAGCCCATGGACGTGGACCTGCTGCTGTCCCTTGCCCGGAAGACCCGCCTTGTGGTGACGCTGGAGGAAAACACGCTCAAGGGCGGCTTCGGCGAGGGCGTTCTGGACGAGCTGCAGAGTCGCGGGCTTTCCATCCCGACGCTGTGCCTGGGCGTGCCGGATAAATTCATTCCCCACGGGACCGTGGAGGAGCAGCAGGAAATGTGCGGACTGACGCATCTTCAGGTATCCGAGAGCATTCGGGAAAAGCTGGAGGCGGTGAAATGAAGTCGGTGCGGCTGGACGCGCTGCTGATGGAGCGGTACGCGCTACAGTCGGTGGAACTCGCCAGGGCGCTGATCCTGGAGGGACGCGTGCTCTCTGGAGGGCGGAAGTGCACTAGCGCCGGGGAGATGATGAAGCCGGACGCGCCGCTGAGGGTGCTGGGCGAAATGGATCCCTACGTCAGCCGCGGCGCGCACAAGCTGAAAAAGGCGCTGGATGTGTTCGGCCTCGACCTGTCCGGCACGGTGTGCCTGGACATCGGGGCGTCCACGGGGGGCTTCACGGACGTGATGCTCCGCGCGGGAGCGCGAAGAGTGTACGCCGTGGACGTGGGCTACAACCTGCTGGACTATCGGCTGCGCTCGGACGAACGGGTCGTGTGCATGGAGAAGGTCAACGCGCGCTTTATCACGGCGGAGGACTTTTCGCCCAGACCTACCTTCGGGGCCACGGACGTTTCCTTTATTTCACTGAAAGCCGTGCTGCCCGCCGCGCTGAACGCGCTGGAGGGGGAGAACGCCGGTTTTGTGGCGCTTATCAAGCCGCAGTTCGAGGCGCCCCGGGAACTGGTGGGCGAAAAGGGCGTGGTGCGGGACTTTGAGACTCACAGGATGGTTGTGCAGGACATCGTGGACTTCATTCCAACGCTTTCCTGGCGGGTGGCGGGGCTGGACTATTCGCCCATTACCGGCCCGGAGGGGAACATAGAGTTTCTGCTGTACGCCGTCCGGGCGGAGAATGTGACAACAATTCCGGGAGGATTTTCGGTTTCGGACACAATCCGCGCGGCTTATGACAAATTGATTAAATCGTCCGATTAGGACTTGTAAAACCAGCAAAAGATGGTATAAATTATATATACGAGGTGATTCGGGTGGAGATCCGCAGGGTTGGCGTGTTTTGGAACGCGACAAAGCGCGCAGGCTTGGAAACTGCCCGTGAACTGATGCGCATTCTCGCGCCGAGGGGTATTCAGATCCTCGCCCAGAGGGAGCTCGCGGAGTCGCTGGGACTGCATGAAAATGCGGTGACGCGGGATTTTTCCGGCTGCCAGCTGCTGTTCGTTCTGGGCGGAGACGGCACGCTGCTGTCCGCGCTGGACTATGCCCTGCCCGCGGACATCCCCATGCTTGGAATCAACCTTGGCAGGATGGGCTTTCTGGCCGAAATCGAGCCCGCTGACCTGGAAGAGGACGTGGCGGCGCTGCTGCGTGGCGAGTACAGGCTGGAGGAACGCATGACCTTGCGCGCGGAGGGCCTGGACGAAGAGCGCTTTTTTGCGCTGAACGAAATCATCGTCACCCGGGTGAGCACGTCCGTTCGCATGATTTCCGTGGAGATCGAGGCAGATGGCGCTTTGGTGGACCGCATATCCGGCGACGGCGTGATCATCGCCAGCGCCACGGGTTCCACGGCGTATTCCCTCTCCGCGGGCGGGCCTATCGTATCTCCCACGCTGGACTGCTTTGTGCTGACCCCGATCTGTCCCCACACCATGAACGCCAGGCCCGTCGTGCTGGGAAGCGACGCCAGGATTCATGTGCGCATCCTGGATACCGGTGAAGCGGGACAGGCGGTGTTCGACGGCAAGCGGTCTGTGCCGCTGGCCGCGGACGGGCCGGGCATCACCATCGCCAGGTCCCACAGGAACGCGAGATTTGTGCGCATTCACAACAGGAATTACTTTGAGCTTCTCCGGGGCAAGCTTTCGGAATGGACCCATTGAGCATTCCCCCCAATTCGCCATGAACAGGAGGACACCCGATGAAAAATATACGCCACAACATGATTCTGGAAATCATCGAAGCCAAGGATATCGAAACGCAGGAGGAACTGGCGGAGGAACTGAAGCAGCGCGGCGTAAAGGTGACCCAGGCGACGGTGTCCAGGGACATCAAGGAGCTTCGGCTGCTGAAGGTGCTGTCTTCCACAGGCCGCTATAAATATGCAACCGTGGAGTATGCGGAGCGCGGCATGAACGAGCGCTTCATCCGCATACTCACCGAATCCGTGCTGACCATCGACAGCGCCAACAACATCATCGTCATCCGGACACTGGCGGCCAGCGCCAACGCTGCCGGCGAGGCGATCGATTCCATGAAGTGGCCGGAGGTGCTGGGCACCATCGCGGGCGACAACACCCTGCTGGTCATCGTGCGCTCCAACGACGCCGTGGAAACCGTGCTGGGAAGGTTCTCCGCCCTGCTGAAGCGCTGAGAGTAGCATATGCTCATCGAGTTGACAATTCAGAACATCGCGCTCATTGAATCGCTGCGCATCGAGTTTGCGCAGGGATTCAATGTGCTTACGGGGGAAACCGGCGCCGGGAAATCCATCGTGGTGGACAGCGTGAACCTGGCGCTTGGCGGGCGCGCGGAGCGGGATCTGATCCGCACGGGCGCGGAGAAAGCCAGCGTGCAGATACTCTTTGACGCCAGCGACTGCCCGCGCGCGCTCGAAGCCGCCCGGGAACTGGGCGTGGACTGCGACGACGGGCTGCTGGCGCTGCGCAGGGAGCTGAGTCGTTCCGGGAAGAACATCTGCCGCATATCCGGCGTGGTGGTGCCGCTGGCTTCCCTCAAAGCGGTCGCGGAACTGCTCATGGACGTGCACGGGCAGCACGAGCATCAGTCGCTGCTGAATCCCGCCGCGCACATGGGGTATCTGGACGGATACGGCGGCAAGGAGCACCTGGCGTTGAAGGAGCGCGTGGCGGATTTGTACGCTCAGCGGACGCAAACGGCGGGGGAGCTTCGCGCGATTCTGCGGGACGCGGCCGAACGCGAGCGGCTGACGGACATGCTGACGTTCCAGGTAAACGAGATCGAATCGGCGCATCTCAAGGCCGGCGAAGAGGAGAAGCTGGCGCGCAGGGCGGCCATGCTGAACAACGCGCAGCGCATCAGCGATGGTGTGGACGAGGCATACGCCCTGACATACGGAGAAGGCCGACAGACCGGCGCGCAGGAGCTGCTTAGCCGCGCGGCGGCTTCCATGGAGGGGATCGCCGCGCTGGATGAGCGGTTTGCCTCCCTGGCCGGACGGCTGAGAGAGGTGTATTACCTGGCGCAGGACGTGGGATATGAGCTGCAGTCCCTGCGCGAGGGGCTGAACTTTGATCCCGACATGGCGGAGAAGATCGAATCGCGGCTGGAGACCATTCGCAGACTGGAGCGCAAGTATGGCGCGACGGTGGATGAAGTGATCGCCTTTGGAAAGGACGCGAAGGAGCGGCTGGAACAGCTGAACGCCGGAGAAGAGAGCATCGACGCGATGAAAAAGGAGCTCCGCGCCCGGGACAAGGCGCTGAAAGATGCCTGTGAGGCGCTGACCGCCTCCAGAAGGGAATTGACCGAGCGGCTGACAAAGGGTGTGCTGGAGCAGTTGTCAGACCTGGGCATGGCCAGGACGCGGCTGGAGATCCGCCTGACGCAGCTGCCGAAGCCCACAAAGGACGGCGCGGACGGCGTAGAGATCATGATTTCCCCCAACCCCGGCGAGCCGCTGAAACCCCTGAGTTTTGTGGCGTCCGGCGGCGAGATGTCACGCATCATGCTGGCGCTGAAAGCGGTGGCCATGGACGCGGACGGCGTGGACACCATGGTGTTTGATGAGATCGATACAGGTGTGTCCGGCCGCATGGCCCAGGTTGTGGGAGAAAAGATGCGCATGATCGCGCGGAACAGACAGGTGCTGTGCGTGACCCACCTGCCGCAGATCGCCGCGCTGGGCCAGACGCACTTCATGGTGGAGAAGACGACGGACGGCGAGCGCACGGATTCCACGGTGCGCAGGCTGGACTGGGAGGGGCGTGTCCGCGAGATTGCCCGTCTGGTGGGCGGCGCGGAGGACAGCGAGAGCGCCATGCAGCACGCCGCGAAGATGCTGGAGGCCGCGGGAGCGTCGGTCAGCGACTGAGGCGGGCGGCCAGGTAGCGGATTACTTCTCCGTTGGTTGGGCGCGCGTGGAAAATCTCCTTCATAGCGCCCTTGGCGTATGCGCAGGCGATTGCGGTTCGGATACATCGCTCGATCCGGAGCGGCGTGGTGGACATGCAGCAGGCGATTTCCGGATAGAGCATCTTCGTGAGGCTTGCGGGAACGTCCCGGCTCTTCATGGCGAGCAGCACGGCCTCCGCGATGTACTCCGTTCCGCTGTGCCGCGGGGAGAATTGAAGCGTGGTGAGCGCCTCCGAGACGAGGCGCTTGTTTTCATCGGAGGGCAATGCGGCGTCCGTTCGGCAGTGCAGCGCGGCGCGGCCTGCAACCTGCAGCACGGAGATGAGCGTCGCGGGCATGACGGGTTTGTACAGGAGGAAGGAAGCGCCGGATTCCCGGGCGGCGTCGATACTTGCGTCGGAATAGAAGCGAGAGCAGACCACGATGATCGGCGGATGGCGCATAGCGGCATGAATCTCCCGCAGGAGTGTCAGACCGTCGATGCTGGGAAGCAGCATGCCTGTGAGCAGCACGTCGGGCTCGGAAAGGCGGACCCGCTGCAGGGCGTCGAGGCCGTCACGGGAGACGCCGATGAGGTCAAAGCCCGCTTGTTTCGTGAGTTGCTTTTCGGCCAGGGAAAGGAATTCCGGGTCGCTGTCCGCGATCATCAGTTGGATCGGTTTCATACAATCACCATAAGCACAGAATTGATACTAATGGAATTATATAACTGCTTGCAGTATAATTCAACTCCGTGGAGGCATGTTTCATAAACATGTCGAAAGTTTGTTGCTTTTGAGGTTG
>JAEEGL013647720.1_pt1 | contig 19573 bp, 15 predicted proteins | sample 9134231 | NCBI WGS metagenome assembly JAEEGL01 (sample SAMN16246548, study PRJNA631951) | gut metagenome | biome: gut microbiome; feature: rumen; material: fiber-attached | host: Bos | place: Iran: Karaj | collected 2018-10 | reverse complement strand
AAACATGCGCGTAAGACCCTGCGCCGACTTTTAAAGTACCTTATAGAATACGGCTGGGTAGTTTTTATCATGCTCTTATGTGCCTTTGCCAGCAATATTGGTAACCTTCTAGGGCCTGATTTTGCAGGAAAGGCAATAAACGCCGCCAGCCGCGGTGTTGGACAGGTCGATTTATCAGAAGTAATCCGCTATGGCATCTTTATGCTGATAGCTTATGTCAGCGGAAACGTGCTCAGCTTTTTTGTAAACATAGGAATGATGCGCGTTAGCAGAAAAGTTGCCAGAAATATGAGACGCGATGTCTTTAACAAGCTCATGGAAATGCCGATCGGCTATTTTGACAGGCATCTTGCGGGAGACATCATCAGCCGCGTATCCTACGATATTGATGTGGTGTGTACCAGCCTTTCATCTGACGTTGTGCAGATCCTCACCAGCTTTGTCACAGTTATCGGAAGCTTTGTGATGATGTGCATTATCTCACCTCCACTTGTTTTGTGCATGGTATTTACCATTCCTGTTTCAGTTCTTTTTACAAGATACATGAGCAAAAGAACTCGTCCTCTCTACAGACTTCGAAGCCTTGCCTACGGCGAGATGAACGGTTTTGCCGAAGAGATGTTCACCGGACAGAAAACCATCCTTGCCTATGCACACGAAGATTATGTCTGCGACAGATTTGAGGAGATCAACAGAAACGCTGCTGAAGCTTACCGCGACGCCGACGGCCTCGGAATGACAATGGGCCCGACAATCGGTATGATCAGCAATATCGGTCTTGCAGCTATCGGACTTGGCGGAGCCATGCTGTACATGAACAGCATTGTAGGAATCGGTCAGATTTCCAGTTTCATCCTCTACAGTAGGAAGTTCTCAGGTCCCATAAATGAGATCTCCAATATCATCAACGAGATTTTTAGCGCTCTCGCTGCTGCCGAAAGAGTATTCCAGCTCCTCGATGAAGCCGAGGAAGTCAAGGACTTAGAGGATGCAAAGGAGCTTGCAAGAGCCCTTGGAAGTGTTGAAGCTAAAGACGTTGATTTTGGATATCTTAAGAACAAGATTGTTCTCAAGAATTTCAATATGAAGGCTGAGCCGGGCCAGACCATAGCTATCGTGGGTCACACAGGAGCCGGAAAGACCACTATCATCAACCTTCTCATGCGTTTCTATGATGTCAATGAAGGGGCTATCTTTGTGGATGAAAAAGAGGTCAAAGCCTACACACTTCAGAGCCTTCGCAAGAACTACTCCATGGTCCTCCAGGACACCTGGGTTTTCAACGGAACCATTTTTGACAATATTGCTTACGGAAAAGACAATGCAACAATGGACGAGGTTGTGGAAGCCGCCAAGTCAGCACATATCCACAACTATATTATGCGTCTTCCAAAGGGTTATAACACCGTTATCAGCGAGGACGGTGGCAACATCAGTAAGGGTCAGAAGCAGCTTATCACCATCGCAAGAGCCATGCTCTACGACACCAGCATGCTGATCCTGGACGAAGCCACCAGTAACGTAGACACCGCCACCGAGCGCAAGGTTCAGAAAGCCATGAGAAGCCTTATGGCCGGAAAGACCAGCTTCATCATCGCTCACAGACTTTCAACCATCAGAAATGCCGACAATATCCTCGTAGTTGACGGCGGAAATGTCGTTGAGCAGGGCGATCACGACTATCTCATGAACAAAAAAGGCGCGTACTACGCACTGTATAGAAGTCAGTTTGAGTAATTGGATGTTTCGCTTTACAGAAAATTTATAAATTCGCCCAATGTTTAATAGTTTCTTAATAGTTATACTCCTCTCTTTGATATATACTAATGAAGTTGTCCAACGCAATAAAGTTTCGTTTCTTCTGGGGAGGAGAGTAGTGATATTCATATAAATAATTGGACAGACTAGAAAAGACGCCCTGCGATAAGGACGTCTTTTTTGGTAAAAAAATTACATGCAACATTTTCGATTTCCCAATTGTATATAAGGTAGAGGCGCTTAAAGTGCCAAAATTGTAAAAAGGGAGAATCGAATTATGAAGAAGACATTTAAGATGAGAACTATAGCAACCTGCTCTTTTATTGCAGCATCAATGCTCGCAGGATGTGGCAGCTCAGAGAGAAATGAAGTTTCTGAAAAACTTCAGGAAGTCACAGAAGTACAGCAATCCCAAAATGTTGAAACATCGCAAAAAGGCGATGGCACTCAGGGAAGCAAGGAGGAACATACACAGATGCCTGTGAACAATGAATACAGCACTGACTTTGACAAGGCACTTGTTGAATTTGTTGAGGATTCAGGCTTTGCAGAAAAAAACTATATGGTATCGCCCACATCTTTCAGGGCAGCACTGGCGCTCGCTGTTTCCGGAGCAGATACAGAGACCAAGGATGAACTCATACGTGCCATGGGCTTTAACAGCATGGATGAAGTAAATGAATGGTATGTTTCCGTCACAGGAATTATAAATGATTTTGACACTGCAATTGAGCTGGATAAACAGAATTTTGAAGAGTCCAAAAAGTGGCTCCCTGATGATGCCAAAAGCCCTGAAGGCTCTCTTGTAATGCTGAATTCTATCTGGAACAATACCGATCTCAACGGCAAATTTGCAAAAGACTACCTGAAGTATGTTGCGGATAACTATAGCGCCGAAGCACATGATGTTAAGTCATCCAACATCACGGACAAAGTAAACAACTGGGTAAATAAAGGAACCAACGGCCTTATTCCATCAATTTCCGGTGACCTTTCAGATGTTAATGCAGTTCTCGTAAACACGCTGTACCTTAAAAGCTCTTGGCTAAGCACTTTTGATTCCTACTTAACATCATCTGATAGCTTCACTACGATCAACGGTGAAAAGGTAGAAAAAGACTTCATGCATCAGCAAGACAGATTCCGTTTTTACGAGGATGAGAACGGTAAGCTTCTGGTACTTCCTCTTAATGGTGGCATTGATGCAGTGTTTGTGTTGGGAAGTTTTGAGGATTTCCGGGATGCCATGGATAAAGCATATAGCGATGAAGTAATCGTGAAGCTCCCTAAATTTGATATTGAAACATCTTTTTCCGAAAATGAATTTATCGCATTTCTGCAGTCACGCGGCGCAGGACTTGCATTTACTCAGGATGCTGATTTCTCAGTAATGTGCCCAGACACCTCCTGGCTTATCTCGGATATCATACAGAAAACAAGAATAAAGATTGACGAGGATGGCCTTGAAGCAGCTGCAGCTACTGCAATCATGATGACTGAATGCGCCTTAGTTGAAGAATCAAAACCAAGGGAATTCATCGCAGATCAGCCATTCAAATTCTACATTTGTGACGGAGAAAATGACTCGGAAATTCTCTTTGCCGGTCAGGTTGTGGAGTAAAACTGAGAAGTTCGTACAGCAGCTTGAAAAAAAGTTGTAGTAAATAAGTGAGGTGATTTAAAGGCCGTCTCCATTTGTATAGTGGAAACGGCCTTAAGTTTACGGTTAAATTTTTTATCTCATGCATCAGTCCGGCTCACTCACCCCATTCGGATCATATTTGAGTATATCCCCGGGTTCGCATTCAAGAGCTTCACAAATTCCGGCAAGCGTACCGAAGCGAACTGCATTTACCTTATTATTCTTGATCTTGGACAGATTAACGTTGGAAATTCCGACCTTGTCCGCAAGCTCATTCAAAGACATATGGCGTCTGGCCATCATTACATCAAGTTCAAGCACTATTTTTCCCATAAGGCACCTCCTTAAACCAAACCGTCTACATCATGCTCAAGCTCGGCGCCGTAAGCAAAATACTGTGCAAGACTAAGCGCTACAAGACCAAAAGCAAACTCTGCCAAGGAGATGGAGAAATCGTAATTTGTTGCACCTGTTACAACATAGCAGATCAGCTGTATGATGACCTTGGATACAGGAATTGCAATTGACAGGTAGCCAATATTCTTAATTCTCTTGATGTTCTCTGCTGAGAATGGAGATGCTGTGTTGCTCTTTCTGAAAACCTTGTAGATGTTCATGAAAATAAGGGCTGTGATTACAAGTAAGATCATGTAAGGAGCAAGTTCCCAGAATACAGTACCATTACCTACGCTTGCAATAAATCTCTCATTAATATCTGCACCGTTTACTGCACTTAAGGAAACATTTCCGCCGGATAACACTTCTTTATCATACTCATCCATGATGAGATACTTGTTGATTGTGAGAACCAGTGATGCCACCAAAAGACATCCAACTCCAAACCATGATACTACCTCAATGATTTTTGCTATAACTGCTGTTGCGTTTCTTAATACTGAATTTTTCATGTCGTCACCTCGTATAATTTTATTATTCATCGTAATTTGATTTGTGTTAATAGCTAAAGCGAAATATGTAATGGCTTTGTTTAAAACGTTAACGTTTATCGATAAATATTTTATATCATACGAGTATAATGTATGTCAACATGTTTTTAATGTTTTTCGTTAAATTTTTTATTTAAAGTTTTAAGATGGCGCGACACCAAGTGTCTTTACACAATTGTATACTGCAAAAATTCATACTTAAGCTGTGTGCCCTCTTCAATTCCTTCCGGCAAAAGAGCTCTCGCCACAAGCTTTAAATCATCTGATTCAATATCTGTTCTACGCAAATTGGCGTAATCGCCGTCGATACTGTCAACCACATAATACCAGGTTTCCATCATTCTCTCCTTTCTAATGTAATCAGTCATGGGGATGGTTCTTTTTAGTCACGGGGAGTCATGCAGTCATGGGGACGGTTCTTTTGCAGTCATGGGGACGGTTCTTTTGACTTGTCCATAGGACAAGTCAAAAGAACCGTCCCCGTGACTGCAAAAGAACCGTCCCCATGACTGACCATGACTGACCATGACTAACCATGACTATAAAAAGCCATCCACATGTTCCACTCTCAAAAGTCGTTATGTTCCGAAAGAAATTCCTCTCCGGCTTTCCGTCCGAGGTTATATACACGTTCGATCTCGGCTGGATCCTTTTCGATAGGACTAATAGAAAGAGGCTCCGAAGGGCGAATTACCAGCACTTCTCCGCGCTCCTCTTTTTCTCTGATATAGCGTTTTTCCTCGTTATACATCAGATGCCTGTCTTCCATGCATTTGATCATATTGGGGAACTTCCGCATCATCAGCCTTACCAGAGGCATGAACTTCTGCTTTCCTTTTTGATAGTCCTTGGTGCGGGTCTCGATAACGAGTATCCTGTCGTACCCTAAGTCTTCCATGAATTTAAGTGGTATCGAATCTGAAGTACCACCGTCAAGATAGATTCCATCTCCAATCTTTACAGGCCGCGAAACGAGCGGCATTGAAGCAGAAGCCTTGATCCATTCAATATCTTCTTTGTCACCGGTCTCACATTTGTGATAGACAGGCTTTCCTGTCAGGACGTCAGTAGCAACACAATAGAACTCCATAGGATTCTTCATGAACGCTGCCTCATCCCAGACATCCAGCTTGTAGGGAAGCTCATCGTAGCAGAAATCTACGTTATAGATATCTCCTGTCTTGAGCAATGATGAAATGCTGTGATATCTCTTATCACTGCAATACTTTTTATTGTATCGGAAAGCTCTCCCCATCTGCTCTGACTTAATGTTAATTCCAAATGTCGCTCCTGCGGAGACACCAACTGCTCCGTCAAAAGACACCCCTTTTTCCATGAAGACATCGAGAACGCCGCAGGTAAACATACCGCGCATCGCTCCGCCCTCCATGACAAGTCCCTTTTTCATACCTAGTCAACTCCTTTGATGTCACATAAGTCACATAAGTCACTAGAACCGTCCCCGTGACTTACCAGTGACTTACTCCCTTGATGTCGTTATCAGAATTTTCTCCTGATTACGCTTATAATTCGCTCGTTCGATCACGAGGTTAATGTCCTTCGTGCCATAGATACAGTATACAGCACCGACGCAAATGTTGATATTCTTCTCTCGTAATTATTTTCCACCAGTACCAGATTGTCATTTTGTATCTCACTGTAATCGTGGATATCTCTGATCTGCCAGGCAAGGCGCATGCCGGAACCAAGGATTGCCGTAAGTTTATCATCAGGATTCTTTTTTATCATTTCAGCAGTATGTTCGTTCAACGAAACACCCTCTCAATTTTTTAGCTTTGAATCAAGAAACGTTAAAAGATCTTCCCTTGTTGTGGACTTTAATATATATCCGTCCGGCTTAAGTTCCATTACTCTCTGAACACTTTCCCTGCTGCCGACACCGGTGAGAAATACTACCGGTATATGAGCCGTTGCAGGCTCCTGGCGCAGCATCTGCAACACCTGAGGACCATCTACCACAGGCATCTCATAGTCCAGAAGAATCATGCTGACACCATCATTTTTAGGCTGTTTCAGAAGGAAGCTTATGGCCTGCATACCGGCAGTCACGATGTCAACCTTATAGAATTCCTTTATCCATCCGCGCACCATTTTGGCATAATCAGGGTCGTCATCGACGATGAGAATCCTGTTTCCACCTGTAACTTTTGGTTTCCTCTCGATTGCTTTTTCAATGGCAGCTTGCAGCTCATCTGTTTCGACAGGACGATATACCCAGACGAACTTGCTGATAGATGCATAAACCTTGCCCAGCTCGTTCCAGAGTTCTCTTTCACCAACAAAGATAATGTTCTTCCCCTTCTCAGTGATGGTGTTCTCAATATTGACGAGATCCTTGAGTTCATGCGTATCGTCAGCAATTTTGGTCGGCAGGTTAAAGATAAAGAGATCCGTAGTATCGATTATCTTATCAATCACGGAGAAATCCCCAACTATCGACTCTACCATGTTGCCCATTGCGACCAGATTCTTTTCGAGCCCTCTGGCGACAATGCTCGGTTGAAACATCAGCATCACGATGTTAAGGTTTGTTGTTCCCATAGTCTTCCTCCAATCGTCAGTCTCCGTTAATTAGTCAGCACCTTTTTTCACTGCTCTCAGGGCATCCATCTGGATATCAGGATCGTATGAAAGCATTGCTTCCACATCCTTCCCCTGAATCCTTCTTTCTCTATAATTCCTTGTTAGCTTAATAATGAGCGGTATCTGCGCTACAAGTCCTATAAGGTTGGGGATCATCATAAGGCCGTTGAAAGTATCCGAAATATCCCAGGCCAGATTTGATTCCATTACAGCTCCAAAAATTATCAGAACCACGAAAAACATTCTGTACAACTTGGCCACTGTTGTGCCAAACATATACTCCACAACCTTGGCGCCGTAGAATGACCATCCCATAACTGTTGTAAAGGCAAACAAGGTAATAGCCACAACCACAAAGTACTCGCCGGGCTTTCCAAGTCTGCTTCCAAATATCTGTGCAACAAGGGTCGCATCATTAATGCCCACGGGCACTGCCCCGGTCTTAAGGTCAACTATTCCTGAACTGAGAATTACAACCGCAGTTATCGTGCAAATAATAAATGTATCGAGAAAGACCTCTGCCATGCCCCAAAGTCCCTGGCGCACCGGCTCTCTCGTACAGCTTGTGCTGTGCACCATTACAGAAGATCCAAGTCCAGCTTCGTTTGAGAAAACGCCCCTCTTACATCCGTTTTTTATCGTGTTCAGCGCCACCTGAACAGCACTCCCTGCAATTCCTCCTTTTACAGCTGTAGGTCCCAGCGCAAATCTGAAGATAGATGCAAATACCTCCGGAATGGCTTTAATGTTAAGCAAAATAACGATAAGGCAGCCTGCAACATATATTAGAGCCATGTACGGAACAAGAGTTTCCGATACTGCTGCCACGCGTCTGAATCCACCAAGGATGATCATTGCAGTCACAACCATCAGCACAAAGCCTATCGCCCAGTTGATATTCGAAATGTCCCTGAACTCACCGGCTTCTTTTCCCGCAAGGAAAGTTGCCTGAACGTTGAGGGTTATCTTGTTTATCTGTGCCATGTTGCCTATTCCGAAAGAGGCAAGCATGGTAAAAACACAGAACAATATGCCAAGGATTCTTCCAAGTTTTTTACAATGCTTTATGGATCCCAGACCATCTTCAAGGTAATACATCGGACCTCCGACCCAGGCGCCCTCGTCGTTTCTTCGTCTGTAATACACTCCCAGGAGGTTTTCTGAATATTTGACCATCATTCCAAAAAACGCAGCCACCCACATCCAGAACACTGCTCCGGGGCCTCCAAGGCAGATTGCAGTAGAGACACCGGCAATATTTCCGGTACCCAAAGTAGCACAGAGTGAAGTCCAAAAGGCCCTTCTCTGAGACAACGCACCTGCATCGTTTATGATGCGTCCTCTGCTGTTCATGATTCCAAAGGTATTCATGAACCAGTGCCTTATATGCGTGATCTGAAGAAAGCCGGTTGCAAATGTACAGATCAGGCCGGTTCCCATCAAAAGAGCAAGCCCGAAGGTACCCCAGGCGAAGCTGTTTACCGCATTATTTATTTGTACGACACTTTCCATGCAGTATTTCCTCCTGCCTATAGTGACCGACCATTACTCATTCTTCAATATTTCCAGTATTCCCTCGTAGTCGAAATTTCCGATTTTTTCTACTATCACTCGGAACTTCTCGGCTTCTCCTTCAGGAATCGCATAACCCTCTATTTCCTTGAGCACCGCCTCAAGCGCATCGCAGTCCATAGCTTCTGCTGCGTCGCGTATGCCTTCGTATACGCTTTCCATCAGGAATTCATCGGCAAGAGGCTTGGACTTCTCCTCTTCACTTTCGGAAGTAGCTTCATCAAATACCTTTGAAAGAACCTCTTTATACTTCCTATACTCCTCAATAAAGGCCGAATGATTTTTCTTTATATAATCGAAGTTCTCTTCTTTACCTGCATTTTCAAGCTGCTGAGCCTTGTCTGAAGTCTGCATTGCTCCTATCAGCTTGCAGGAGCTCTTTAGCGCATGTACTTTTATCGTATAGTTTTTAAAATCATCAGTACTGTAATAACCATCAAGTTCCGAAGCCTTACTCTCGATGGAATCATAGAATATCTTCAGCACCGTCTTAAAAGCATCCTCAGAGCCGCTGTTTCTGATAGCCATATCAACATCGATGCCCTCAAGGGATTCATACCATTTTCCGGGTGCTTCAGGTTTTTTATCGATTTCCTGCTCTGCTACAGTTTCTTCTTCCTCTGTATCAAGCTCTTCTTCATAGATATCCTCATCATCATCTTCCAAAGCGGACTGATTTCCAAAGTATGACGTAAGATTATAGGACTTGTTGGACTTTATGAAATAGAGTATTCCAAAAGCTCCGGGACCGCAGTTGGACGATATCGCAGCTGAGGCCTGTACGAATTCCACATGCTCGAAATAAGCAATCTTGCTGATCTCGTCCTTGATCCACAAAAGTGTGCCCATAGGAACATCTACGTAGGTAATGAACACAACATCCGGGTCCGGTATTACATCAACCGGGAAGGCCTTTGCTATATATTTCTTGTAGGCCCTCATGCGCTTTCCAACCCAAAAGCCGCCGATTCCGGAAATGTCATCTTTGATCCTCACGCATGGGTGAATGTTAAGGCTCCTTGCCATGTGGTCAACTAAAGGTGTAATCAAGCCCTTCCTTGCCATATACTCAGTTGTATCAACAATGAAACTGCACTGGAGTCTCTTTTTTACCCTATCAAGCTCAGCCACAACATCCTCAACAGAGGTATTCATCTGAGCAAGTTTGATGGCTATAAGCACGAGGATACCTGTAGCAGAGGAGATACTCTCAGAGTTCACAACCGTTACATTGTCAAAAGACTTTGATGCTTCGAGTGCCATCTGATAATCTTCACTCATGCTGCTGGTGATAGCTATATGGATGATATGATGAGCACGTTTAAGCTGCAGAGAAAAGAAGTCTCTGTAGGCCGCTTCATCCGGTGGCGTGGATTCGACTTTTTTCCCTGAAGAGAGATATCTTATAAGCTCGTCGGCGCTCATCTGCTCGACGTCCTTGAATACGCCCTCCTCCGTCTTGATAAGGAAAGGAAGAAGCGGAATATATGTCTTGGTAAGAGCGACAGGAAGATCGCACATACTGGTACTGGTGACAAGTATCGGCATCTTGCCGGAATATCCTGAAGCGGCGTTGATGTCTTCTCTGGCACTTGTCATTTTATTGTTGCTGACTATGAGCTTGTCTGCGGAAATATAGCGCATGAGGTTGGTTTCAAGAGCCTCACCTGAAACAGGCTTAACCATGTAGCCTTCAAAGCCCGCTCTGTTGTAGGCTTCCCTGTTCTCAGAACCGGCATTGGCAGTGAGCACGATGACCGGAGTTCCCCTGTTAAGACCACCCACCTGATTCCTTATCTGCTCAAAACACTCGATGCCGTCCATCTCAGGCATTAGATGATCCATCAGGATGACATCAAAGCTCTCCTTAAAGCAATATTCGAGTGCCTCTTTTCCGCTTGTCGCCTTGCGGATTGTCATCTCAGTCTCTGCAAGGAGCTTGCTCTCAACTTCAAGATTCATCTCATTGTCATCTACAATGAGAATACTGGCCTCCGGAGCCCTGAAACTACACTCATAAGCCTTTCTGTTTACAAACTTCTGGTTGTGAATATTGAGTTCGCCGATTGCAGTAGCATCAGCGACTCCCTGCTTAATCTCAATGGTAAATGTGGAGCCTTCGCCATACACACTGTTTACCGTAAGATTTCCGCCCATAAGGTCCACAAGCTGTTTAACGATTGAAAGTCCAAGACCTGTTCCTTCAATATGGCGGTTCTTTTCCTCATCAACTCTCTTGAAGGCATCAAAAAGATAAGGCAGTGACTCTTTCTTTATGCCCATTCCTGTATCTGACACGGAGATTATGAGGTCAACAGTGTTCTCATCCTTCTGCTCACTCTCGACATGGAGCTCAACAGAGCCCTCCGCCGTATATTTTACCGCGTTGTTGAGGATGTTTATGATGATCTGTTTTATACGCACTTCATCGCCATAGAGGACAGAAGGCACCTTGGGATCAACACTGACATTCAGCTTTAAGCCCTTGTCATTTGCCCTTATCCAGATCATGTTTACAATCTCTGAAAGCATGTTGCCGACATTGTAGTTCACGGGAACAATGTCCATGCTACCGGCTTCCATCTTGGAGAAATCCAGAATGTCATTTATAAGTGCAAGAAGCATCTTACCTGCCCCCTGAATTCCTGTAGCATCCCTTACTATGTCATCCGATGCACTTGGATCGCGGAGTATGAGCTCATTAAGGCCAAGAATTGAATTGATAGGCGTACGGATCTCATGGCTCATGCTGGAAAAGAACCTGTTCTGTGCCCGTTTTAATTCCTCAGCCTTCTCAGCAGCTTCTCTTGCTCTGGCATTTTCTCCCATGAACAGAACATGCTGCAGCCAGGTCATGGCAAAGCAGACAATTCCCACAAGAACAATCGAGATAAAGGAGTCCAGAAAATGCATTCCCCTCTCGTGTGAATAAACAGTTTGAGGAAAATAATACTCAACACAATAGCATGCGACCGTCAGCAGGACGATCATGACAAACATCACTTTTCGCCATCTGCCGATCATTACAAGCCCCACATAGGTAAAGGTAAATACTATCCAAATTACTCCGCCGCCATAAATCCCGCCTCCAAAGAAGTACAGCCCCGGCATAATTACAAATACCAGTCCCAAAACCGTGATCTTCATGGCAAGCTTAAGCCTTTCCTTGCGAAGACATACTACCATCAGTGCAGGAACAAAGATAAGCACACCCACAATGACAGCTATTTCTAAAGGATTCTCCTTAGTAATTATGTCTCCAACAAGAGCGATAAAAACTGTGATCTCAGACACAAGTGACAGGGCAAGGTATACACGTTCGACAAAATCACGCTCAGGGTCCTTTATGGCTTTTATTATGTTCTGAATAATCCCGTTCTTCATAATGTCTGCCCTCCCTTACCTGCGCCTTTCCTGGTAAGTTCCCTGAGCATAACACGCTCAAAATCAGGAATATTGATAGGCTTGGCAATGAAGCCGTCAAAGCCCTCTTTAATAAACATCTCTCTTGCACCTGAAACCGCATTTGCAGTCAGTGCAATAATAATTATGTTCTTATTCGCCTCAGCAGCTTCAGCCTTTATCGCTTTCATTGCCTCGACTCCATCCATCCCGGGCATCATATGATCCATGAAAATAACATCATAGTCATTGTTCCGGCATTTATTTATGGCTTCCTTTCCACCTCCAGCGGTCTCAGTTACCATCTCATAATCACGGAAAAGACCTGCTGCAACCACAAGATTCATCGGCTCATCATCGACAATAAGTGCCCTGACACCCTTAAATACAGGATGTGCACCATTTCCTGCATTCTCAAGATCCCCGGCATTTCTTCCTTCATTTACAACTCTTACAACAGGATAGGAATAAAGAGGCTTAGGCATGACAAGAACTCTGCTGCCGGGAGTAGGCTTAAATCCAGCGGCGGCAGATACTGCAACAACTACGTCTCCTCTGCTCAAGTCGTCAAAATATGCAGGGGTGTCCTCATACTCCTCCTGCCCCATAAATATGATTGAAACATCCAGTTTTTTCCTGAGTTTTTCAATCTCATCGACAGTCTCAGCTGCGTAAAGAGGCACGCGAATGCCCCTCGCCAGATTGGTTGCCATTGAGCGGTAAAAATCGCGCACCTTCGGAACCTTGTACTTATTGGAGCGCACATGGAAGATAATATCGCCAGAAAAATCTTTTGACAGAGAAAGACAGGGCTTTAAATCCAGAACCTTTTGAGGAATCGTAACTCTCACTGTTGTTCCGTTTCTCTTCTCGCTCTCAATCTTTACAAAGCCACCCATTCTGTGAGCAAAGCCATACACGATAAAAAGTCCCAGGCCGATTCCTCCGGAACTGCGATTTCTCTTTTTATTTACCTGATACATGCCCTCGGATACGGCAGATATTGCTTTTCTGTCCATTCCTATGCCGGTATCGGTCATCTCTATGCACAGATTTACGCCATAGTCAGTGTCCTCGGAATAGAGCTTTACATAGATTCCACCTTTCCGAGTAAACTTTATGGCATTCTCAAGAAGGTGACGGAATATCTTGTGGAGCTTTTTCACATCACCTCTCATCTTTGAAGGAACCTTCGGGTCCATATCCACGATAAGTTCCAGTTTTTTAGCATTTTCGATCAGTCTGAAGCTCGCCACAACGTCGTTTATCAGCGAGGTACTCATGTAGTCATCCTCTTCAAGGATGACCTTGCCACGCTTGCACTCGGTGTAATCCTGGATGTCCTCGATCTGATAGGCGAGGCGTGTCCCGGCATTTTTAATGGAAAATGCCTCTTCTCCAACATTCTTTTTTATCAGCATTTCAGACATTCCGAGTACAACATTTACCGGCGTTCTGAGTTCATGAGAAATATTGGAAAGAAAGTCCTCCATATCCGCGTCGACAGCCTCAATGCGCTCGTCTTTCTCAGTCTCGGACTGAAGTCTTTCATTGCGATCTTCAATTGCTTTTACACAGCAGAAATATACAAGGGAAACAATGACCAGATACAGAAGAAGTCTGGAAATATTGATAACTCCTAAGAAAGCTGCACCATAACCTCTGTTGAGATATATCTGAATTAACATCAAAACAAAGTACTCAGCGAGGAAAAGATGCATCATTAATACACTGTCCATTAAAGAATACACAACCATGGCAAAGACAACCACTAAAGCCACGTCGTAGTAGGACGACTGATGAACACCATGAAAGAAAACGATCAGCATGGTAAAAACAAGATAGGCTACCTTACGGACCTTATACTCAGGATTTCCGGTAATATGCATCGCCCAAAGAGATATCGCTCCCAGTAAAATGAGCGGCGGTACCCAGAATTCCCATCCAACAAGGACACTTTCTATTGATAAGCTTATTGAGGCAAGTGATACCAATAATATTATAAAACGTTCATTATTTGTACGTTCCATGACGTTTCCTCATAAAACTCCAAAAGACAAACTCTGTACAAATAATATTCTACCATGCCAACCATTTCGTTTTAATCGCTTAATAGCTTATATCTTATTAAAAAAACATAAATTTATTCCGGATAACCAATTTCAGCAGCTCTGTCTTTTAACATCTTTTCCATCTCTGCCTTAGTGTAGGTCTTGATACCTTCAGCTGAAAATTTCTTTTTAAACTCATTGGATTCATCATAATCAGCTTCGGTGGTCACATCTTCGAAATTGTCATCTATAATGAAGTACTCGTAATAGTGCTCCCTCTTTTCATAATCAGTTTCAAAATAGTAGTCCCTTACGCCTAAATGATCTGCATCAAGTCCCTCTGTTGAGAGAGTAACCATATCTTTTCCCTTATATGCATAGAAGTCGCCGAAAAGAGTATAGGTCTCCTCGAGGCCATAATAAAATCTGTATTCTCCGCTTGCGTCAACGTAAGAATATTCAACCACATGGGCTGCTGCTCCGTTTGAACCACTGCCTTCAATAACTCCGTCAGACTTAACCTCAACATAGCTTCTTGACCATGTATCCTGATCGTAGCACATTACAAGCTCGCCATCGATTTCCTTGATGATCATGAGAAGTCTGAACTCATTGCCAAAAGGCGCTTTTGCAAGAAGCTCAGGCACGCCGTCTTTTCCGCAGTCGATGGTTGTGTATTCCACATTTGAAGTGAGCTTCATCTCTTCATATTCATTGGAAGCCTCAATTGCCTTTGCTATCTCTTCCATTGTATAGGATTTGCCAACTTCAAGGGCAGCTGATGTCTGCAGGTAAGAACTCCTGTCGCCTTTACCGGTGTACTTTACCTTGGCATTTCCCTTCTTAAAGTCCTCGTAGAGGTCGGAACCATTTGTCCCCTGTGCTGTTGTTTCCACTTTTTCATTATTATCAGATGCAGTTTCTGTCTGTGTCTGCGCATCGTTATCGGATGCAGTCTGGTTTTGATCCTTATTCTCAGTTTTCTCGCCAGAAAGTGACTCCATCACGGGTGTAGCATCAGCTACCGCTGCGCTTTCTCCACAGCCTGCTGCCATAGCAGTAGTAAGTGCCAGTAAGACTCCCGTTGTTGCAACGCTAAAAGCTTTTTTCATAATGACTCTCTCCTTTTATTTTTTTACCTTCTCAAAACACCTAATAAAAATGGTACATCAATTACTGTACCCTAAAGATTAAAAAAGTATTAAAACGTTTAAGTTTTTATAAAAACCGCGCCACTGAGCGAAATGTGTCGTATATAGTATGGTAAACTTTATTAGTACCACATAGATAATGACTTTAATGAGTGGTTTAAAGCCTGACTCACGGTAGCTTCAGGCTGGAAAGGATGAGGGGATATGAAAAAGTCAAAGTTAGTTAGCATTGTCGCAGGATTAGCTGTTTTAGCTGTTATGGGAGGGTGCGGAAGCCAGACAGAACCTTATGCCGAGGTTAAGCCAGCTTCAGAAGAAACACAGCAAACCACTGCAGAAGCAGAGCCTGCAAAAGAGGAAGCAAAAGAAGATACAAACTATGATCCTGCTTCTTTTGATACAACAAACTGCTATGTTGCGCCTAATCAGGCAGCGTCTGTAGACATTACAGGATGTGAAACTTTCACACAGATCGTTGATAAGCTTGAAGACGGCAAGGGCTATGCAAATGCCACTATAGGGGATGCCGATGTTCTCCTTGTTTCACAGGGAGCCTACGAATGGGAGCCCGGCAAATTTATCTCCATCGATTCAGATATCTTTTACTATAAAGATGGTGTTCCGACCTATATCGCTTCAGTTTCCTCAGTCGGCACTGCATATCCGCTCTCTATAACTGATGGAAATCTCTTTATTGGCGGTCACCACTACATCATTAAGTACCTTATCGACAACGGCTCTCTTATCAATGCTGAAGAAGCCTATGTAATGTACGATACAGAAGGCAACGGCACCTACTACTACAAGACCTTAAACAGCCAGTTTGAGGATTATGATAAGGAGACTGCAGAGAATCGTTTCTTTGAACTTTTTGAGGAAAAAGAAAAAGGCGAGATCATAGAGTTCCAGCCTGTCGGCGGAGCATCTGCCGATGCATCACTTCCTCCTTACGAATATCCGGGCCCGGAACAGTTCTACTACGAGCTGTACAAATATATGATAGACGAGCTTGCCAAGTACTATCCTGAATCTCAGGTCAGCATTCCTTGTCCTGTCATCATTGACATTGATGAGTCAGACAAGTCAGATATTCGCGCATACGGCAATTTCTGGATCTTTAACTACAACTTAAACGGCGACGTTCTTGAGAACACCTCCGGTGGCTCTTTCCCGGGATGCATCCACTTTACGCTTTCCGAAGCCGGCTACAGAGCTACATCAATGGACGTTGTGGAAGATGGTTCAAAATACACAGAGAGTGCTAAAAAGATATTTGGAGATAGATATGATCTATTTATGAAGGATGGCCAGGATGAACAGTTGAGAGAAACAACAAGGGCTCAGATCATAGCAAACTATGTGGCAGCTAACAATCTAAGCATTACTGCCTACAAGGACTATGGATGGGATCCTGTAACACTTCCTGAAGAGAATATTGATAATTTCTACAGTGAACTTAACTGATGATGATAATTAGAAAGGCTCGCTCAGATGTGATTAAACATCCGGGCGAGCCATTTTTATGTTAACTATTGCATAATTCCTCTACCTGTTTTCTCTTCTCATAAAGAACACAACCGCCCTTGTGATCATCAATAAGTGCTCCGCTGCTCTGAAGATCCATGAACAGCTTGGATTTCACTGCATCTCTAAGTGAAGTCTCTTTTACATTGATGTCAGAATATGGTGAAAATGGACAAGGCTCAGCTCCACCATGTGAGTTAATGTGGAAGAATCCTCTTCCAGCTGCGATACAGCCTCCGGAACTCTTCTCATCTCCCGGGAAGGATACAAATACCATCTCCGGATGCTCCTGCCTTAATCTCATGATCTCGGCCTTAAGGTACTCTCTGTCTTCATCACCCGGTGCGAGGTGCTCCGAATCCTCAGAAACAGGAACAAACTCAACAAAGATTACTGCCTTGCAGCCCTTATCAGATAACATACCGATGAAGCTCTCTGAAGAAACCTCCCTGATATTCTCTGTTGTAACTGTTACGGAAGAACCAAAGATAAGGCCTCGCTCCTTGAGCTCATCCATATTGGAAACGAGCTTGTCGTAAACGCCTTCACCTCTTCTGTTATCAGTAGCCTCTTTGCCACCCTCGATACTCATGATGGGGATAAGGTTCCTGCACTTGTCGAATTCTTCAAAATACTTCTCAGTCATGAATGTTCCGTTTGTAAAAATTGGGAACAGAATCGATGGCTTTTTGCCCGCAGCCTCTATTACTCCTCTTCTCAAAAGCGGCTCACCGCCTGCAAGGAGAATAAAACTGACTCCAAGATCCTCTGCCTCATCAAAGACATTCTGCCAGTCTTCATCAGTGAGCTGATCTACAGGCTCTGCGTCATCTGTAGCATTATTACATCTTGAATAGCAGCCTGCGCAGTGAAGGTTGCAGTTGCTGGTGATACTGGCAATAAGGAATGGAGGAACATGCTCTCCCTCTGCTTCAAACTGCGCTCTCTTCTTGGATGCGCTCGTACTTGCCAGCGCAAACTTAGCCATATATGCACTTTCCTTGGGGTTCTTGAGGGTAGCTCTGATCGCATCAGCAACAACACGCTCAACTCCCTTTGTCATATATTCCTGGATATCAAATTCCTTAGCCATTGAAAATACCTCTTCCTAAAATTTTAAACGTAATATTGATAATCGCAAAATAATGATTGCTCTCCATTTAATTGTTTTCAATCTTTTAAGGTATATTAAAACATTCCTGACCAAAAGTCAAGATGTAGATTCTGAACATTAAGTTAATATGTCACATGTTCTTGAATACAATTCAAGAACATATGACATATAGGCCATTCCAATGCGACTAAAGTCGCAGGGCCTATTTGCACTTGTATCACATTCTCACGAAATGCGCAGCAGTGTGCGCATTTCTGCAATTTCATTCAATAACTCATGACATCTTAAATGAGATGTCAGAATAGCGAAAGTTGCTCGTATTCCTGCCTGCTGCCGAGCATCGGCATTTCTTTTTTCATCATCTCAAACGCTGCATCTTTATCATAAAGCCACTCTCTAACATTTGATTTATCAATCATTAGAGGCATTCGGTCATGAACCCGTATCATCGAATCGTTTGCAGCAGTTGTGAGTATTACAAAAGAGTCTTTGTTGTCAAAAAGCTGATAGATTCCTGCAAGATAAATGGGAGACTTATCTTGTCTAAAGAAAGTCACCTTGTTTTTATCCTTGTCCCACTCATAAAAGCCTGCTGCCGGAATAATGCATCTCCTACTGCCGATACTATCCGCAAACATCGACCTTTCCTGCGCAGATTCTGCCCTTGCGTTTATCACAAGCTTTTTATCCTTGCCCGTAAATCCCCAGAACATATCAGTTATCCCTATATCTTGCTTATCGCCAGCCCTGGCAGAGGTCAGCACTATAGGATTCGTTGCGGGAGTCACATCACCCTCCTTAATGGATAGGGATCCCTGCTCAAGCTTCAGCTCTTTTTCCACTTCATATTCAGTTTCATCGCTAACAAAGTATCGTCCGCACATAGAACTCCCTGCCCTTAAACCGATTATTTTGAATTCTATTATATCTCACAAGCAACACCTTGCGTATGATATGGCATCACAATTTATAGTGTCAAAAGTTCAAAAATATACAATATATAGTTTTTTCTCACTTTTTTTATACTATTTTTATAATATTTTGTGTATAATTAATTTATCGATACAATATATTGTGTTTTGTAGTATTGTTTGGAGGGTATAACATGAAAAAAAGAGAAGAAAGAAAAGAGAATAGTTTTTATCTCGTATGATAAACGAAAAATTAAATAGTGTTTCATAGCCATTTTAAAGCCCCTGGATGCTACGGCATAACATCCAGGGGCGCCTTCAATTAATAAATCATTTACCGAATCTGAGATTGCTGTCTAGTACAGGAACTTTGCTGGCAAAGAATGAGAATTCTCCACTGTCCAAAAGATTTCCATTATCATCTGTTACTCTGATATCAAAGACCAGAATATGCTTGCCGGTCTTGAGCTTCATACACTCACAATAAATGTATTCTGTATTCACGGCAGGAAGCAGGAAGTTGAGGTTTGCTGAAACTGTGGTTACATAATATCCACTCATACTGCCTGTCGCACCGGCCATAACATCAACGAATGACAGAAGTGCTCCGCCATGCATACTGCCATAGGTGTTATTGAGCCTCTCATCACATTTCACCCTGGATTTGCTATAGGTAGGGCTAAGCTCCATGATCTCAAAACCAATGAACTGGTTGTAAATATTCGCATATAGCTCAGAGATAATCTTTTCTCTGATAGCATTTTCCTTTTCATTACGTGCCTTGCGCATAAATCTCTCCTTAGTTGCATTATATTGCCCATCGAATTATACGCTCATCTAACGGAATGTTCAATAAGACAGGGTAAGTCAGGGGTAAGTCAGGGGGACGGTTCTTTT
>JAEEGL011186494.1_pt1 | contig 19573 bp, 17 predicted proteins | sample 9134231 | NCBI WGS metagenome assembly JAEEGL01 (sample SAMN16246548, study PRJNA631951) | gut metagenome | biome: gut microbiome; feature: rumen; material: fiber-attached | host: Bos | place: Iran: Karaj | collected 2018-10 | reverse complement strand
GGAAGGGCCTTAACATCCCCTTTATTTCCCTGATAACCGTGAGCGGCTGCAAAATAGATATCTGTAATATCAAGACCAAGTTCCTTATAGCGTTCTGGAATTACACCAAGTAAAAATGCTGTATCAAGAACATTGTCGTAAAAAGAAAAGTCATTAGAAGGAATAAAATTAATTCCAGCTTCCTGCTGCTTTTTCCAGCCATAGGCACGGAGCTCTTTTGCTGTATTTTCAAGTTCTGTTCTGGAAATTTCACCCTTAAAGTATTTTTCTGTTGCGAATTTAAGTTCGCGCCCTTTTCCAATTCGTGGAAATCCGATTACTGATGTTCTTTTAGCCATGTTTATTTACCTACCATTCTTATATGTTTATACAGAGTGTAGCAAAACCGCCAATTAAAGAAAAATACTATTTTCATGCAATTTGTAATAGTTTTTACCTATGACAAAGTCTAAAATCTATGGTAGAATCTGATTATGACCTTACAGCAGTTAAAATATGCAGTTGCAGTTGCAGAAACAAAGAATATTACAGAAGCTTCTAAAAGACTTTTTATCTCTCAGCCAAGTTTGACGGCCGCCATCCACGAGCTGGAAGCAGAAATGAAAATCACGATTTTTTCGCGCACGAATAAGGGCGTTATAATTACAAACGAAGGCGACGAGTTTCTTTCTTATGCCCGCCAGATTATGGAACATGCTTCTCTTTTGGAAGGACGTTACAAGGGCAATGGCGAAGTTAATCCTATTTTTTGCGTAAGCTGTCAGCATTATTCTTTTGCGGTGGATGCCTTTGTTGAACTTTTGCATAAATACGGCAGCTCAAGTTACGATTTTACAATTCGAGAAACTCAGACTCACGAAATTATTGAAGATGTAAGTAAACTTAAAAGCGAAGTTGGAGTTCTTTTTAAAAGCCGCAAAAATCAGGATGTAATAGAAAAACTTTTAAAGAAAAATAATCTTTCATTTGAGCCGCTTTTTACCACCCCGCTCCATATTTTTATTTCTACATCAAATCCGCTGGCAGAAAAAGATATAGTCACTCTGGAAGATTTAAAACCCTACCCGTACCTGACTTACGAACAGGGCGATTATAATTCCTTTTATTTTTCTGAAGAACCGCTTTCTCCAATTGATTTTGACTGTCCTAAAAATATCAAAGTGCGCGACCGTGCAACTCTTTTTAATCTTTTAATCGGTCTGGACGGCTACACCATCTGTTCTGGCGTAATCAATCAGAAATTGAACGGGAAAAATATTATTTCACGTCCGTTGAACGTTGATGACAAAATGACTGTAGGCTATATTACAAAAAAAGGCGTAGCACTTTCGCGCTACGCCCAAACCTACATCAAAAGCCTAGTAACACACTCTATTAACTAGAACTTTACTTTCATACCAAAAGAAGGAATTGGAACTCCAATATTAAAGTCTGCAGCTTTTCCTTCGCTGTCCATTTCGCCGGTAAATGGATTGAACTCTTTATCTCCTCTTGGGCTGTACAAGTTTACAAATACATCCTGGAGGGCAAAGTAGTATTCCCAGCTTGTTCTTCCACCGTTAGTTTTCCATTCGCGTGAAAGTCTTAAATCAACCGGGCAGGAAATATTTGTTCTTAAAGTATCGCTATAAACGCTGCTTCTTGTGTAACGCTGAACAACTCTGCCGTCGTCCATTACTGCAGCATAGCAGAATACATTTCCGTTATCTTCTTTAGGTGTACCTGTTGCCAAAGTTCCCTTTACAGTAAATGTCCAGCCTTTTCCAAAATGCCAGTTGCTTACAAGATTCATTGTGTGGAAGCGGTGATAATCCGGATAGTACCATTCATTAATAGGAGCCTTTGCCTCTACCTGAGGATTCTGTCCTTCCCCCACATCTACAGAGTTTTTAAGCTTAGAGTATACAAAGGAGTAAGACATATAACCGTCCCAGCAAGAACCAATCTTCTTTTCTACCATTGCATCAATACCAAAGGCATAGCCCTTTCCATTACTCTTAGCAAGAATTTCTACATCGTTATAATTGCTGTCTGCAGTTGTGTATTGGTAAGTCCAGATTCTAGAAAGATAATATTTATAATAGGTTTCCAGCTTAAAGTTCCAGCCGCCTTCCAAAGTTGCATCTGCACCTAAAACTCCAAGAATTGCACGGTTAGGATGCATTTCAAAATCTTTTAAGCCCATTTTTTCTGTAAACATCATTGTTTCGCGAGGAATAGAAACAAAGAGTCCGGAACCTGCACTAATAGAAGCTTTTTCCAATATTCCTTTGTTTCTCCAAGGGGTAAAAGTAATGTTTGCACGAGGGCAGAGATCTGGAATAAGATTAATTCCATAATCAGTGTCAAAATTATGAAGATTAATAAATTCTCCGCGCAAGCCAAGTTCTGTCTGAATTAAATCTGCATCAGTTCCATAAGTCCAGGAAATAAAGGCAGCATTATCAAAAATACAGTTACTTGAAGTTGATTCAGAATATTTTATATGCTTAAAATGGTATTCTTCATTTATCTCCTGATCCCCCCAGCCGTCTATAGAATTTTTATTTTTTCCATTCTGCAAAGTTTCTTCTACACCAACGCAAAGATGATTTTTTTCGTTCAATTCAATTTCGCTTTCCAGGCGGCCGGTTACAAGATGATTATTAATATCTTCCTTATAATCAAGATCAAAACCATCAAGACTATAAGTGGCCCCACTATACGCAGCACCATATCTCTCAATAAAATCATCATTGTATTTTACAGTTCCGCTTTCTGTCTGGCTCATATCCAGATCTTCATACATCCAGTTATAAGAAAGCAAGCCGTGGAACATAACTTTGTCTGTTGCAAGGTATTTAATGTTTACACCGCCAAGAGCCTGGTAAATATCATAATCCATTACACCATGTGTTGTTATGCCGTCTTTCTCGTTTGAACCATCTGTAGCAAGTCCGTCACTTCCAAAAAAGCCGATAACAGAAATATCAAGCTCTGGAGTTGGTGTAAAGTTTGCTTTTACAAAAAGGTCGCGAATATATGGAGCGCGCTCAATATCCTTAATGCCTTTTACCTCTGCCTGCTTAAAACACCATACAATAGGATCAAGGTAAGAAAGATGCGAGCCAATAATCATACCGCCTACGTTTTTACCAAAAGGCACCTGAACAAAGGCGTCGGCACAAGTAGTAGAAATTCCCGCATTTACATGGAGTTTTTCGTAATCTGGTTTAAGAGTTGTAGCTTCCATAAGACCTGATGATGCACGGCCGTGTTTTGCAGAAAAAACACCGTTTGAAAGCTTAATAGAATCAACTATAGACGGATAGAAAAACGAAGCTCCTCCGCCCCAGTGATATGGGAACAAAAGATACATGCCATCAAGTGTGTATCCAAGTTCTCTTGGCTGACCACCGCGAACAGAAGGCTCGGTTCCCCATGCTCCGCTGTAAGAAACGCCTGGCAAAGTGCGCACAGAAGCCATACAGTCTTCTACAATGCCCACATTTGCAGTAGTTTTCATTTCTTCTTTTGTGATTACGGTAGAAACGCCAGTTTTTTCTTCTGTACTCTCTGGAGCGGCACGGTTTACAACAAGTTCCTTTCCTTCGATTACGCTGGCAATAGACATTCCAACTTCTACAACATCTTCTGTTCCGTTGAATTTTACAGAAGCCGGTGAATAGCCCGGAAGCGTTGCAGTAATTGTTCCAGAAGTAACAGAATCTGGAAGTTCCAGAACGGCATTTCCATCTTCATCTGCAAAGGCTTCTACATTCTTAAATGTGATTTTTGCGCCTTCCAGCGGGAAATCAAGATCTTTATCTGTTACTAAAACCTTTAGTTCGCCCGCAAAAGCAATCGCAGGCAAAAACATCAATAAAAACATTAATTTTTTCATTTTTGAAATCCTCGTTATCTTTTAGACACGCGGGGATTCCAAAAGTGTTACTTATTTTTTAATTAATCAGATCAGTAATGATTAAATCAAACATTTGCTGATTATCGTAAATCTGATCAGAACTGCCAAAAGTAACCACTGCTCCGTCTTTTTCAAGCATCTCTAAAAGACGAATAAATTCTTTTACATCTTCTGTTTTGGCAGACTTTACCTGCTTTAATTTACGCAAATCCTGATTCTGTTCATAGTCCCCTCTAAGGTATGCATTAATTTTTCTTGAAAGGCGTTCTGTTTCAGAAACTGGCTTTTGATTTTCTGAACAAATAATACTGATATAGCCGTCAAGTTCTTCCTGCGTAAGAGTAGAAAAAACATCCTTCATATACACAGGAAGTTCTGAATACACTTCATAAGTGTTTTTAATTTCTGGGTCACGGTAAGTCCAGTAAGAAATATAAGGCTTTTCAAGAGCGCAGTAGGCTCCGTATGCTCCGTGCTTATATCTTAATTGCGGAATAAGATATTTATCACCAAGCATTACGGCAAAGACCTTGTATTTTTCGTCCAGCTTATCGTAAAAAGGTGTAAGTGCAAGCGTTTTGTAACAGAAATTCGCACCTCCGGGAATTACAACGGCAATATTCTTAGGCAATTCCTCTTTTGTTCCAAGCACGTTCTGAAGTTCAAGTTCCTGCTGTCCAAGTGTTTTTGCAAACTCTTTTGCAGTCTCTACAAACTGGTTAATTTGTTTTTTGTCGCCAATGCACACAAGTGTAAGGTTCTGACGGTTCATAACATAATTAAGTCCCGTTTTTATGTTGTTTGTAAGATTCTTAATTTCTGAATCATCCATACAAGAAACTTCTTTAAGGAAGGTCCAATAGTCAAAATTTTCTGCATAGAAACCTGCAGTATAAGAAGGATTAGAAGCGACATAAGCTAACTCCGTACTAATATTATCTCCAGGCTTTTCAAGTACAGCCTGTATACTTTCCTGTTTTTTTGATTTATATAACCTGCCCGCAATGCTTCTTATAGCGTCACAATCATCAAGCTTTGTGTCTTTTAGCATTTCCAGACCAAGTTTTTCTGATGATGCAAGATTTTCGTTCAGGCAGATGATTTCTGCACCTGAATAAATTGCCATTCCACCCGCGTTGTATTCTTCATAAAGAGGATAGAATTCTGTTTTGCTGGTGGCACTGTAAAGCGAAAGCATCATTTTTAATTCAAGGGCATTCAAACTATGCTTTTTTGTTGGAAGGTATCCCAAAAGTTCAAAATAAAGCATTACAGGATGAAGATATTCCGGCGGCAAAGTATTCAAATTAAACAGAACAGAAGCCTTAACGTATTCTGCCCCAGGATTCTCTCCTGTTATAACTCTAAAGCCGTCTACCATCTGCTCTGTAACTTCTGCTTCAATTGTTTCTTCCGGAATATCTGCGGCGCTAACAACTTTTACTCTATCAATCAAATTAACTTTTTCGTTATCTGCCATCCACTGATTATAGGCTTTGTTTTCCTGAACAAGAGCAGCAATTTCTTCTTTAGACATAGAAGCCTTCATGTCTGTAAAGAATTTTTCTTCTTCTGCGGCTTTCTTTTCTGCAAGACCCGCTACAGGCTTTGTAATTAAAACAACGCCCTGCTCTGGTGCTGTAAAATATTTTTTTGCAGTTGCCTGAACAGATTTTGGAGATGATGTTTTTGCAATATTCATCATCTGATTTCTATGCTCAATAAAATAAACAGGATTATCTGTTGCTGCCCAGTTTTTTACAATATAGGACATCTTTTTTTCAAATTCAGAATCCTCTTCCTCCTGAATACTCTGCACCTTCATATAATTTGCAAGAACCTTAATATAAGTTCCGTTAATTTTTTGGTGGCAGAGTTTTTTCATGCCTTCATCAATAATTGATTTAATTTCATCCCTGTCTTCTTCGTTGATGTTTTCAACAATAAAATAATAATATGGATGGCGCAAAAATGACTCAAATCCGCAATAAAAGATTGAATCCGGGAATTTTTCTTTTAAAGAAGTTTTTACCCATGAAGATTCCTGCATTAAAAACACGCCAAGCACATAAAGATCATTTAAATCTTTCTGAGTAGCATCAGGCAGTGTAAATGCATAAGTAAAAATAGAAGACTTTTCTGTCTGACTGTCTTTAGAAACAGGGAACTCTACTGTAAGTTCTTTTATTCCCGTAAAAGGTTCGTAATGCTTTTCCGAAAGATCAGTTTCGCTTCGGTCATAATCTGAAAGGAAAACGTCAAAATAATTTAAGAAGCGGTCTATATCAAGCTTTCCATATAGATAAATCACCATATTTGAAGGTTTATAATATCTTTCGTGGAAATCTTTTACGCTCTGCCAGTCAACTTTTAGAACATCTTCTGGATTTCCGCCAATATTGTAGCTGGCATAACTGCCTGGAAAAAGTTCTTTCCTGCCTTCAAAATAATTAAAATTGCGTTTTTCGGCTAAAATGCCCTTCATTTCGTTATAAACTGCCCCAGTTGCCTTAATCTGATCTTCCGGGGACTCTAAAACAAAACGAACAGCTTCTCGCTTAATTTCTTTTTCCTGCTCAAGAATAACAGGATTAAAAACACCGTTCATGTAAACATCCAGAGTTGCAAAAAGCTGATCTTCTGACAAAGATGCACTCGGGTAATAAGTCACAAGCTGATCTGTGATGGCATTCATGTACGTGTTGTATGTCTGCATTGACATCTGAAAGAACAGATTTGCACTCGGATACTTTTTTGAACCACCAAGACAGGCATGTTCAAAAATATGCGGAAGTCCTACATCATCATAGGCACGGGTCTGAAAAGCCAGCGTAAAACCACGGTTTGTATCATCATTTTTTAGCCATACAACCTGAGCAGCAGATTTTTCGTGTTCATAATGAAAAACCTTTGTGCCAGCCGTATAATCATAAGTGTTAATAAGGTTAAAGGCAGGCGCCTCTTTTGCAGAACTGGTTTGACCAAAACTTAATTCAGCAAAAAAGGCGCAGACAGTTGTGAAAACAATTTTTGAAAGTTTCATATGTCTTCTCCATTCTTGTTATATTTATAAGACACATAAAACCCGAAAAAATGTTACTATGTAACCGTCAATTCTCATGTATTTTCCAATTATTTCATATAATTATACGAAGTAAATTGCAAAAAGGCTAAATATTTTTTTCCGAATATTCCTTTATCTTTTTCTTTACTTCAAGCATTGCATCGGCAACAGTTCCAGCAGAAAAGGGATTTTTCAGATTGGCTTCTTTTACAAGTCCCAGGAATGATTGTGTTCCGCCAAGCTTACAAAGATGAAGATAATCCTTCCATGCAGAAGCAAAATCTCTGTTCATTTTTCCAAAGAACTGATGAGCACAAATCTGAGCAAGTGTGTAATCAATATAATAGAAGGGATCACCGAAAATATGCAGCTGCTGATACCACCAGCCGCCACGTTCAAATAATTCGCAGCCCTGGTCATATTTTTTCCATGGCATGTACATTTTTTCAAGCTTGCGCCAGCATACCTTTCTTTCTACCGCAGTCATTTCCGGATGCCCGTAAACTTCATGCTGAAAGTGGTCTACAAGAACTCCATAAGGTAGGAAAGTAACTGTACCCGTAAGATGATTGTAGAGGTATTTATCAGTATCCGGGCCAAAGAAATTTTTCATCCAGGGATATGTGAAGAATTCCATAGACATAGAATGAATCTCACAGGATTCGTAAGTCGGCCAGATACATTCTGGAAGAGTAATATTCTGTGAAGAGTAAACCTGGAATGCATGTCCGGCTTCATGAGTCAAAACTTCAATATCGCCCGCATTCCCTACAAAATTTGAAAAAATAAAAGGCGCTTTATAATCCGGGATATAAGTTGTGTAACCACCGCCTTCTTTGCCCTTCTTGCTAACAAGGTCGAGCAGTTCATTGTCTGCCATAAAGGTGAAGAAGTCTTTTGTTTCAGGACTAAGCTCTGAATACATTTTTCTTCCGTTTTCGATAATCCATTCAGGTGAACCTTGTGGCTTTGGCATTCCTGAAGTAAATTTGAAACCTAAATCATAGCTGTAAAAATCATCATAGCCAAGCCGTTTTCTCTGCTCTTCAAAAATTTCATTTGCTATTGGAGTAACAGATTCCAGAATCTGTCTGCGATAATTTGCAACATCATCAGAATTATAATCACTACGGTGCAGGCGAACATAACCTAACTCAACAAAGTTTTTAAAACCCAGCTTCTTTGCAATCCTGGTACGTGTCTTAACAAGACCGTCGTAAATCTCATCGATTTCTGCTTCGTGTGATTCATAGAAGGCTGCAATTGCGGTGGCAGCCTTTTTACGAATCTGTCGGTCCGAATTTTCAAGATAAAGAGAAAGCTCTGGAAGCGTGCATTTTTTACCGTCAAAATCAATCTGCGCTGTGGCTCGGATTTTATTGTATCTTGATGCAAGCTTATTTTCTTCCTGCAAATCTTCGATTACATTTTCGTTAAAGCTTTTTATGCTGTCTTGCAGGAGTGTGAAAAACTGCTCCGGGTATTTTTTCTTCAGCTGGTCCAGATAAGGGGAGTCAAGAATTGTTTTTGCAAGACAAACAGTTTCGTTTGTATACAAGGGCCCATACTCGTCCCAGTAATCATTTTCGGCATTGTAAAATTCATCATTATTATTGATAGAATGCCGGATGCAGGAAAGCTCACTTTGTGTATCAATATGGTTACGTAAAACATTTATTTCATCTATAAGATTAATCTGCTCCCCGGCATTTTTTGCATTTTTAAATGCATCGATTTTTGAACGGATTTCATTTTTAAAACTTTCAAAATCCGGCCGCTTGTAAATCATTTCAGAAAATTTCATAAAGTCCCCTTTTTTGCTGTATTTTATAATGGGGATACGTGTTGGTCAATTCGTAAGCGTTCTATTGTGCGAGGGATAAATCCCCTCGCCCCCTTGTCTATTCCGTTTCTGAATTCAGCGCGGGCAAATGAAAGCTTCCCCAAAAGGAAGTCTTTCACCGCTTTTCTCTCCACTTCATAGCCACCAAAAGGCTCTGCCCTTTGGAAACCTGAGAAGGGCAACGTTGCCCTTTCAAAATGACTGGGAAAAACTTCTCCCCTGGAATATTGAAATTACTCCATATAAGATTCGTGGAGAATGGATTTAAATTGTGGTATAATTATGTAAACGTAAATTCAATTTGCGGATACTTTTTTTCTATATGAAGCATGATTTTGGTCTGAGGGCTTTTTTGGCGGATTACGGTTGAAGCGGAATTTAATAAGGTTGCAAGATTGGTAAAATCACCATTTTCAAGAGAGCCTATTGGCCAGAGCATGCCGTTAGTAATTTCGTTTCCGGTTTGAATCATATCTGGGGTGCAGCCTGCGTTCTGAAATGCGGTAAGAACTTCTTCTATGTAATCAGAAACTTTTTGACAGAGTGAAATTATATTATTCTCATCTGCCGTTCCCCATGATGAGGGAATTTCTTGATGAGCGGGGTCTGCCCAGGTGTCTGAATAGTGAAGGTCGAGCAAAAAGTTGAAATCTGCTTTTTTTATGCGTTTTGCAAGTGCGATTTTTGCTTCAAGGTCATCATTGGTTGTCCAAAGCCGCAGTCGAATCCAGTTTACACCGGCTTCTTTAGATTCCAGTTCAGGAAGATAAGAAATGTCTGCTCCACGAAATTCCAGAGAAAACTTTTGAGCGGGAGAGGTATTTGCACAGGAAATGGAGAAAAGTAGAACTAAACAACAAATAAAGGTGGAAAATTGCTTCATGGTGGTATTATATCCTTTGACTTTTATAAGTAAAAAAATGAAAACGTTGTTATAAATATTTTTTGTTGTTAGAATGTAATGAAGTTTTTTTAAGAGGCATTTGAGAATGGCTATTGTTGTAAAAGGTGAAAATCTTACTATTGAAGATGTTTGTAAAGTTGCTTATGAAGGAGAAAAGGTTGATTTTCCAGAAGATAAAGAATTTTGGGAAAGAATCGAAAAATCACGAAAATTTTTGATTGATTATATAAATACCGGGGTTCCAACTTATGGTGTTACAACTGACTTTGGCGATTCATGTCATAATCAGATTAGTGTAGATAAGGCTGGTGAACTTCAGCGCACAATTGCCACATATCACGGAATTGGGCTTGGACCGAAATTTGACCACGAAACAGGACGAGCGGTTGTTCTTGCGCGCTTGAACGGTAACGTAAAGGGTGGCCACAGTGCAATCCGGCCGGAACTTGCAAAAATGATGCAGACACTTTTGAACAAAGACATCATTCCGGTAATTCCGCAGCTTGGTTCAGTTGGTGCAAGCGGTGATCTAACACCACTTAGTTATCTTGCAGCTGTAATCATGGGACAGCGCGATGTTTATTACAAAGGAAAAGTTGTTCCAGCAATGGAAGCTTTTAAAGCAGAAGGAATTGAACCTCTTCCGATAGAAGCAAAAGAAGGCCTTGCAATTATGAACGGAACCAGCGTTATGACAGCAGTTGCCTCACTCGCATGGAAAAAGGCTGAACGACTTGCTAATATTTCTGACTTTCTTACAGCGGTAACTTCTGAAATCACACGCGGAAAGGACACACCTTTTATTACAAAGGTAAGTCAACTTAAAAACCACCGCGGACAGATGGAATCGGCAGTATATGTTCATAACATCATTGTAAATTCAAAGCGCGTTTACAAGTACGAAGAATTCCTTCAGACTAAGATTGAAAAAATGGACGGCCGCGGATTTGTGGCTCAGACAAATAAAATTCAGGACAGATATTCCATCCGCTGTGCACCGCAGATTAACGGCGTTTATCGCGACACTTTGAACATGGCGCGAGCATGGATTACGGAAGAGTTGAACAGTTCAAACGACAATCCTCTTGTAGATATCGACACACAGCAGCTATATAACACTGGTAACTTCTACGGCGGACACATTTGTGCGGCTTGCGACTACCTGCGTACAGCGCTCGCAAATATTGCTGATCTTAGCGACAAGCAGGCAGAAATCATAATTGACGGAAAGTTCAATGGGCTTACAGAAAACCTTATTCCGTATACACCGGCTGATCACCCGCGTGCAGGGCTTCGTCTTGGCTTTAAGGCGGCTCAGATTACAATCAGCGCAATCCGTGGTGAAGTTGCAACTTACTGTTTCCCTGTTTCATTAACTTCTGCTCCAACTGAAGCTCTGAATCAGGATAAGGTTAGTATGGGTACAATTAGTGCGCGCAAACTTGCAGAGCAGATTGATCTTGTATTCCTTCAGTTTGCAACTCATCTTCTTGCTGCAATGCAGGCTGTTGATCTTGCTGGAATTGAAGATTTTGCGCCGTTTACAAAGAAAGTTCACGCAGAAGTTCGCAAAATGAGCGCATTTGTAGAAGATGACCGCGCATTAGACAAAGAAGCTACAGCCGTTGCAGAATGGCTTAAAAAGACAGAGATCTTTGCGTAATTCATGACAGAGAAAACTGCCGGACTTTTAAAAAATCTTGCTCAAAAATATGAAGTTTCATCTTTTACTGAAAGTGACCCAAGCCGATTTTTGAGCTGGTACTCAGATGTAAAAGATGTTGAGATTGCTTCTTTTGTGGCGGCAATGCTCAGCTTTGGAAGCAGAAAAGAGTTTATTCCAAAAATTGAAATGCTTTTGCGTCAGGCATACTTTTAGGGTGGCATTTACACATGGATAAAAACTGGGAAATTTGAATCTTTCTGTGCAGAAAATGATGACGGAGAAAAGTTTTATCGTTTTTATTCCTGGAAAGATATGTACGGTTTTTTTTCAGCAATAAAACAGCTTTTGGAAGAGTATGATTCTTTTGGTTTATATGTAAGGTCATTTTCTGAAAAACTGGACGGAAAATTAAATTCCTGTCAAAAGTCAGTTCTTGCAATTTCTAATGCGTTTGAAAACTGCTCAATTGTTCCTAAAGAGAAAAATTCTGCAAATAAACGGGTTCTGATTAACATTTGCTCCATTAATAAACACTGATTTTTTTTATAAAAAAATCAGTGTTTTTCATTTCTCGTGCTATATAAAAATGAATAAAAATTTGCGACTTTTGTACACTTAAAAAGTAATATATATAGTTAATTAAAATATTAAATAACAAAAAAAATGCCGAAATAATAGCAAATATTTTAAAAAAAATCACACTTTTGTCTTATTTGCGTGTATATATATCAACAAAAAAAAATGTCGGGTTTTTACATTCTCTTATGAACTATATTTATAAAAGTTTTGATTACAGAGTTTACAAAAGAAAATAATTTTTGAAAGGAAACTTGAAGAATAAGAATAATAAGAAGTGTCATAAATATTTCTCCAGATTTTATGTGATTCAATCAATTAGACACATAAAACCTGAAAAAATGTTACTATTCATTCAAACAATATTTTATACCAATCTGAATTTCAGGATAGATATGAAAGGCATCGCAAAAGTTTAAATCTATCATTTTATACATTCGACTGTAGGCATTGTTTGAAATATTAAAATCAAGCATTGTATTTATTCCTGCATAAATTCTTAAATGATTAGCCGGTTTATAACCAAAAATAAGCCTATAGGACAATATTGTATCTGAAGAAAAATGATAGTTATCATCCTTATTTTTATCATCACTTTCATCTTCATAGTAGAATGCAGAGTGAATAATTCCTTCAAAATCCAGATTAAATTTTTCTTTTATATACGTTCTTGTACCAAATCCAAAAACTGTACCAAAAAGGCTATCCTCAAGGCTATCAAAGTAGTATAAAGGCTTCCAGACTCCAATAATACAATACCAATTCCTGTTACCAGAATTAAGAGTAAAACTCATCTGATTATTTGAGCAATAAGATAAATCAAACTCAAATAGTCCATTCTTGGAATAATTTACTAAACCTAACTGAAAACCTTCCAGCTCTTCTGCAATATTTACAATACCAATCTGGAAAGCACCTGATCCCAGTTTTTCGGTATAGTTTGTAATTCCTGCAATCTGAAGATCAAATCTACCAACTTCATTTGCAATATTTGCAATTCCTGCAACCTGTGCCCCGCTTGAAGTAACATCTGCTTTGTTAAAGAAACCTGCAGCCTGTAAACCTGTTAAATTACCTGATATGTTATAAAATCCGGCTCCCTGTACACCGCGAACATCACCAGCCTTATTAAAAATACTGGCTCCCTGTATACCATAGGCTTCATGTTCCGACCAGTTATAAATACTTGCCCCCTGAACACCGTGTAAAGAATCAGCCCTGTTAAAAATTCCAGCTCCCTGTACACCATAAGCTTCATGTTCTGACCAGTTATAAATACCTGCGCCCTGAACGCCGTGTAGAGTTCCCGCCATATTAAAAATTCCGGCACCCTGAATACCATGTACATAATCAGCTTCATTTTCTATTCCGGAAGCCATTACACCATTTACCCTATAAATATGAGATCTGATTACGCCTAAAGAAAATGGAGTAACTATATTTTTTCCAAAATTTCTAGATATTTCATTTGCAACAAGCGAAAACTCAAACGGAATAAATTGTGTATTTTCATCCTCTTCCGCGTCAGTTTCTTCTGCAACTTCTTCATCATTTGTTTCAGAAACTTCACCACGTACCCGGTTAGCAGAAGTTGCAACGGCATTAAAGGACTTTTCAGAAATCTCGTAAACCCGGCCAGAAGTTACGGGAAAATTTCCCTGCAAGGTTACAGTGTCTTTAATGATTGTAGCAGAATAGTCGCCTTTTTCCAGCGCAAGAAAAACCGGTTTTCCAGAATTTTTATTGATTTCTGAAACTAGCTTTCCGTTTTTATCACGGATAATTACGCGACCCTTTAAGCCTTCTGAAAGCATTACAACACTATCGGAATTAGAAATATCAGAAAGAACAAGGTCTCCAGATCCAACAAGCGTAATATTGTAGTTTGGATGCTGCGGCCCAACCGACGAATTTTCTGTTTTAGAAAGGGTTTCGTTAAATGCGTATGAATACAGCTCGTTTAAGGTTACCTTTTTGTCTCCAGAACTATCTGCTGCACCGCGCAAACCAGTGAGCATGGCATTTGTAAAAAATGAAGAACCAATTTCGTCAGATTCCTGGGAATATTCCTGCGAAGAACTTGAAGAAAGATAAGCATGTCCTTTTACAATTGAAGAATCATCAAGCAAAAACGGCTTGGTTTTTTGACCACCCTTTGTGCGAATAAAGTTTCCAGAATAGCATGAATCAAGAATTACAACATGAACATCACTTGGAACACTTGTGATTGCTGCCTTAAGTTCAGAAAAACTATAATTCGCATTTCCTAACTGGAGGGCAGTTTCGTCCGAATGACCAGAATAATAGAAGAGAAATTCAGAACGTTTAGAACGTCTGCTGTTACGGCGAATTAATTCCGAAACGGAATCCATGGCATCATTTAAATCATCTTTTGTAGGATCAAGCAGCAAAACCGCATTCGACTGAGGAATACCGCCAATTTCTTTCATAGTTTTTAAAAACGCAATTGCATCAGATTCAGCATAATAAAGCCGCTGTGTATTCTGCCCACCCATATTTGAACCAACAAAAAGAGCATAACGGTCTACACCAATAGCTTCGTTTTCCTGTGCCGAACAAAAAAATCCACCAGCAATTGCAAGCAAACTTACTGCCAGAAATTTCTTATTAAAACAACATTTCATTTCTCTTTCCTTTTTTTACTCTTTATTCAAAACAAAAATTGAACCATCGCAATCTTTAGGAAGATACGAACCTTTCTTCAAAAAATCAATACTAAACTTATCTTTATTAATTTTTTCAATTTTTGACAAATCAAAAACTGATTTTGATGCCACAAAAATAAAACATTCATACTCTGGCGCATTATCAAGGGCATATGCAAAAGGAAGCGGAACTTCATCTCCTGTTCTTGCCAGTGCCCCGGCCTTCCATGAATCTTCCGGGAAGTGGCGTGTAACACTGCCGTTTCCGTCTACGCTAAAAATTACGCCATATTTATATTCGCCTGGAATATAGGTGATTTGAATTAAATCGTTCTCGCTTGCTGTTGCGCCATTCTTAAGCAAAGTTGCCTCTGGTCCATTCTGACGATCCTGACGATACAGTCTGATCTGATGATGAATCTCTCCACCCTTTACGCGAACCGCTGGAGCCGAAGCGCCTGCCTTAGTTGTATTCTTGTAATTCATTACAATAGGACCGGCAAGCACAAAAAGTAAAACAGCCGCAGACGCATATTTAATAAATCTTGCGCCTATAAAAATACGCTTACAACTATTGCTGTCCACATTGTTATGAACCGCAAATCCGCGCTTAATAAATTCTTCGTTTGCCTTTTCTACAGGGTACTTGGCAAGAATTTCTTCATTAGAAGCCCTGAGTTCTGCAAGTGCGGCCTGAATCTCAGATTTTCCATATTTTTTGTAATAATCTCTTTCGTCTTTTTCTCCAAGAAGAATCTGTTCTAATAATAACTCTGGAATCATACGCACCCCTTCCTACGATATAATAGCCTTACTCATCATTTTTAATGAGTGCTTCTTTAGCTCCGAAAGCCTTTTCCGGACTCCCGAAACCGACATCCCCACCTGCTCTGCAGTTTCCTCCAGCGTAAGCCCGTCCACAAAATGAAGCGTTGCAATCAGGGAGTCTTTAGAATCTCGCGTAGAAAAAATCGATTCAAGAATCATGCCCGCTTCAATTTTTTCACGCTCTAGTTCAGAAAACTCATCGGCGATCACTTCTGAAATTACTTCAAAATCCGGGCCAGAACGCAGTTTTTCACTTCTGATTTTGTTAAGACAAACCCGAGTTGCAGTTACATAAAACAGACTTGAACAAAGTTCTTTGATTTTGCATTTTGATTCCATAATTCTAAGGAATACATCCTGCATAGCGTCCAAAGCCTTTTCTTCATCTTTTAAAATAGCCCTGCAGCGCCTTAAAACCATTGGTGCGAATTTCTGATAAATTTCTGAAAAATCACTGTTTGATAAAGTTTTCATGAAATAACCTTTGTTATATTAGACACTTTTTAAATCAATTTGTGTTACTTTTTTTTATAATTTTGATTCCAATCTTCTCTTGTCATGCTGGAAACATGGGTAATTTTGTTTGCTTCGTCCTCATATTCACGGTCAAAATGCATTCCAATTGCTTCTGCAGTTTTAAAAGATGGAATATTTGTATATTTACAATAAGAATACAAGGCTTGATAATGCGTATTACAAAAAGCCCAGTCGCGAACCGCCGATGCCGCTTCTTTTGCATATCCCTTGTGCTGACAATCCTTACGAATATGATAGCCTATTTCTGGGAGCATCTGACCGTCAATATTCTGAAGGGTAAGTCCGCAGTCGCCTATCATTTCGCCAGAATCTTTAAGACAAACAGCCCAAAGTCCAAAGCCGTGTTCTTTATAACGATTGATATTACGCTCAATCCAGTTGCGCACCCGTTCTTCGTCAAAGGCATACGGATAATGCTGCATAATGTCGGCATCTGCCAGAACGGCATAAAGCGCATCAAAATCAGCCATTGTCATTTCCCGTAAAAAAAGTCGCTCAGTTTTTATCATTTTTTAAGTATAACTAATCGCGCCATAAATTAGAATATTTCCACAACAAATTGTAATTTTTTCCACAGAAAGAAAATTGATTTTCATAAAAAAAAGCTGCCCTTTGAAAATCAAAAAGCAGCTTCTCTTAGTGAATAAATATCTGGTTATTTTCGTCCAGTTTTATAACCTGCTTTTTCCAGGGTAATCAAACTGTCAATTCTGTCATTATATAACAGCTGAACGGTAACGGCGCTTACAGGCTTAGCAACAACCTTGTATTTAATGCTTCCTTCTACAAGAGCACCAGCTTTTATTCCCCTAATGCTTTCATATCTGTCAGAAATAGCAAGCCACCAGTTTGCAGCCTGAGAATTATCAACTACAACAATTGTTAATGCTGGAATATCTACATCGCTCTTAAATTTGTAAAAAACTTCGATTGTATCTCCAACAGAAGGCATGTTCCCGTTAAAAAAAGAAGTAAAGGTAGGAGGATTTTCATTCTGATAATTTGTGCCATAGGGATTTTTTACGATTTTTACAGTCTTTCCGTTAGTTGTATCGCCCAAATCGATTACAAAGTTTTTTCCCTGTGCAAAAACAGATCCAGCAAACAACGCAAAAAATGCGGTTACTAAAAAGATTTTCTTCATAAAGGCTCCTTAGGGTATGAATATTTCCTTTTTAATTTTACCATTGTTTTCCAGAAACTCTACAATTTTTTTAATTTTTTCCGGCATGCAACGGAAGGTTGCTAAAAACCTGTTTTATAATATTCAGCTTCTGTGATAGTATTTAGCCATGAGCACAAAAATGACGGTTTTCTTTGATTTAGACAGAACTTTAATGAATTTTGAACTTGGCGAGGACATAGGAATTAAAACCGTGTTCGAAACTTATAAAAATGAAATTAAGATGAACTTTGAAGAATTCCGTTCAACGTGGAAAGAAGTGGCTCAAAAGATTTTTGATGAATATTCGGCAGGACTTCACACTTTTGACGAACAACGCCACCTCCGCGTAAAAAAGATGTTCGAACTGAACGGAATTATTCTTGACGACGCGGAAATTGAAGAACGATTCCGACTTTACTGGTCGAATTACGAAAAAGGAGTCGGGCTATTTTCCGATGCCCGCGGCATTCTTGAAAACCTTAAAAATCACCAAATTCCTACAGGCCTTATTTCAAACGGCGACTCTTCCAATCAACGCTGGAAGCTTAATAAAGAAAACCTTACCCAATATTTTGACCCGATTATTATTTCGGGCGAAGTGGGCGTAAGTAAGCCGGACTTGCGTATTTTTGAAATTGCCTTGCAAAAAGCTGGTGCACAAAAGGAAACTTCCTGGTACATTGGCGACAGCCCCGTTCACGACATTGAACCTGCCCTGAAGTTCGGGTTAAACGTAATCTACTTAAATCGCAGGCTGGAAGAAGGCACTGTAATCTTCCACCGGGAAAAGCCGGCATATTTTGAAGTTGCCTCTCTGACAGAAGCATGGGATTGTCTTAAAAAATAAGACAATTTTTTTAGCCTCTTTGTATTCCCCAAAGCTTGTAGGGATTTGTTTTTAATTCATGCTCGTAAATAGAAACCACATCCCAGATGTCAAAAAACATAACCTTGCATGGGCCAATCATGGCATCTTTTATCAGCCCTTTTTCGTATGCCATCTTCTGGATTGTGTACCAGGCCTTTACCGGCGGATGTCCGGCTTCCATAAACCACTCTTGTGGAGGATAAAGCTTATTAATTTCTTCTCCCGGTGCAAACATCTGGTTGATATCCGAAGGTGTGCTGCCTTCCATATAGTGCATGGCAGTAAGCTTGTAGATGTCAACGCCAAAAAGCAGGGCCTTTCCTCCGTTGTGAATTGCATAATCAAGACCACCGGTCAGAGCCTTTGTTCCGTTTTTTCCCCAACCGGAAGTGCTGATTATGTCAGAGCCGGTAAAAGTGCCAGGAAGCTGTCGGAAGGTGTCGGCGACAAGCCCCATGGCCGTGCGTTTTTCCTCCCGTGGCAGAACCTTGATTTTTACCGTAATTCCAAGTTTTTTATCTTCTTCAGTCAAAGGCAGCTCTTTACTAAGCCGCAGTGCCGGCATAAAAATACTACCCTCCTCTGTTACAAGCTCCTTAAGAGTATCAATCAGAGTAATGGCACCGCCCTCAAGTTCTCCAAAAGAAGAAAGGGATGAATGAACTTCCAGAGTCATTCCTTTTTCAAGACCAAGTTTTATCAGAGCGGATTTTAATTCTTCTTTAGTTACCATATTTTCTCCATAAATTTAACCGATTTTTTTAGTGCCTCAATAGTTTTTGTTTCAAGATAAGCCTGCCGCACAAGGGGATTAAAATCTGCAATGTTCAAGGCTTCATCCAGATCTGCATTTTTTCTCTCCTCTTTTTTCATAAGCTAGCCGCCTATCATCACTCCAATATTTCCGTTCACCAGAATCCTTATGATTCCGCAAATTACAAGGTGGAAAGGATAATATATATAGAAGAAATATTTCATTCCCTTGAAGGAACCCCGCTGACCATTGTAATTTTTCAGAAGAGGGATTGTAAGAGCTACTCCCATCTGAATAATTCCGTAAATCGGATTGATAAAAATCACATAAACAGCGGAATAAACTGCAACCCACAAAAGCATCATGGTCATCTGCTTTTTGAAGTTGTCCCTGTTCTGTCCCATGTAGAGAATGACAAGGAAGGCCGGACTTGACCAGTCTGAAGGGAATGCCAGAGCCGCCAGCAGAAATACCAGCAGGGTTTTCTGCCACTGTTTCAGCGCTTCAGAATTCACAATAACCAGGCCCAGAACTCCCAGAAAGAGAGGCCAGATTACGCTTGTCTGATTAAAGAAGCTGGTCTTAAAAGGAATAAAAGGAATTCCAAAGGCAAAATTGTAGGCAAAATGCCCGATTACCGCAAAAATAAAAAGCCGCAGAAGATACTTTTTTACATTGCGGGTATAGTGATAGCCTTCCGAAACCATAAACCAGAAAATCGGTGCCGCAAGTCTTCCCAGAATGTGCAGGGCAATAATCCACCAGTCTGTGGGATAATTTGGATAAAGCACGCTTATC